>Ga0182737_1002962_pt1 | contig 13107 bp, 4 predicted proteins | sample eDN5th30CBELigOP_FD_128878 | JGI IMG/M metagenome (GOLD analysis project Ga0182737, IMG submission 128878) | Enriched Organic Plus compost microbial communities from Emeryville, California, USA - eDNA 5th pass 30_C BE-Lig OP (version 2) (version 2) ... | reverse complement strand
TTATATACGGGATCAGGGTTAACGCAACGGCATCACGTTAGTGTAAACGGCGGAAATACGGTCAAGGTGATGGCTTCCTTCTCCTATCAAGACCAGCAAGGGTTGGTACCCGGATTCAATTACGAATCCTACGGGTTGCGGTTGAACACCCAAACAAAGATCAGCGAGAAAGTAAAGCTGGAGACCTTTCTGAGCGGTCGTCACTCGCCGGTATCATCCCCGGTAATGGGCGATGGGGTAGTCGGCGGTGCAAATCGCATACCTGCGATTTATACCGCTCGGCTGAGTGACGGTAGATGGGGAGTAGCGAAGGATGGCTACAACACCCTCGCGTCGGTCAATGACGGTGGAAGTACGGATCAATTTTACAATTCCCTTCGGCTAACCGGTCAAATCACTTTTTCGGTTATTGACGGTTTGGATTTGGAAGCAAGCTTTACGCCTAATATTAGCGATTATTCGAGTAAGAGGTTTGAAAAAACAATCGAAACGTTTCTGCCCGGAGAATTCGAGCCGGCGTATCGGACGCCAAACGTAACAAAGCTGACCCAGGCCGAACGGCAGTCGTGGGAAAATACCTCACGATTTTTGGCAAAATACGACAAGCAGCTCGGCAGCCACAGCCTGAATGTCCTTGCGGGATTTGAGCAGATCGCGTTTAAGCAACGAGAAATGTCGGCCTACCGGGAAGGATTCAATTTCCCCGATTTGCCAGAATTGGGCGCTGGTGGGAAAGAAAACTGGACGAATGACGGAACATCAACCAGCTGGTCCCTTCGCTCCTACTTTGGGCGCGTGAATTATAATTTTGACGAAAAGTATCTTTTTGAAGCAAATCTGCGCGTCGACGGTTCATCACGGTTTGATAAACGCTACCGGTACGGCGTATTCCCGTCGCTATCCGCAGGCTGGGTGCTATCCAATGAAAACTTCCTGAAAGATAACAACTGGCTGTCTTTTTTGAAGCTGCGTGCTTCGTGGGGAAAGTTGGGTAATCAGAACATTGGAAATAACTTCCCATATACCTCGTATCTGTCACTGGACAAGTTCTATATATACAATGGCAAGCCTGTGCCGACGGCGATTCTGCAACAGATGGCGAATAATGAAATTTCCTGGGAAACCAGCGCTTCTAAGAACATCGGCGTTGACTTCACATTATTTAATAACTTGAGCGTCAATTTCGATATGTATAAACGGAGAACCTCCGGTATCCTGCTCGAACTAGACATCCCGGCTATCATTGGACTTTCAGCCCCGTATCAAAATGCAGGAGTTGTCGATAATACAGGTTGGGATCTACTGGTAAATTACCGCAACCGCATAGGTGCATTTACATATTCCGTAGGAGGAAACTTATCAAATGTAAAAAATGAAGTGGTCGATCTGAAAGGTACGGGCCCGTACATCACAAGCTATCGGTTAATTGAAGAAGGATATCCGATTAATTCCTTGTTTGGGTATCGTTCGAACGGACTATATCAAACAGCAGCGGAACTGGAGGCAGCTCCGGAGCAATTCGGTTCCATTGCACTCGGTGATATCCGGTATGTAGACATCACGGGAGACAATGTGGTGAATGCAGATGACCGCACAGTGATCGGTAATCCGATTCCGAGAATGAATTTTGGGATAAACCTGTACGGAGAATATAAAGGATTCGATCTCAGCGTGTTTCTCCAGGGAGTCGGGAAACGTGATGTCATCCTGACCAATGACGCCGCCTGGGCACTTTATAACAATAACAACATGCAAGTTTGGCAATTGGACTCCTGGACACCCGATAATCCAAACGCAAGATATCCACGATTGATCTCGGGGTCTACGCATAACAATTTTCAATATGCTGATTATTGGGTGAACAATGGTGCGTACATGCGCATAAAAAATATTCAATTGGGGTATACATTCGATACGGCGTTGTTTAAAAAGTTGGGATTACAGCGTACCCGGATCTATGCGTCAGGCGATAATATCATTACCTTCCACAAGATGTTCCCCGGTTGGGATCCAGAACGACCCGATGGAGATTCCAGTCCTTATCCACTCGCGAGCACGTATGTATTCGGCGTTTCGCTAACGTTTTAGGGAACTTAAAGTAGATTGCTAAATTTAAAGACATGACAATGAATCGATTCATCTCACATACTAAGTTTTCATTGGTTATCTGTTTATTGCTTGTGACCTCATGCAGTAAAAACTTCCTCGATAAACAACCATCGGACCAGCCCGCCAATGACATATTTTTCAAGTCCGAAACAGAACTCATATTGGCGCTTGATGGCGCTTATGAAGGCCTTTATTGGGAGAGTGCTGCAACCCCTTATCCGATATGGTTCGACTCTTCTACAGATATCAGTTTTAATCGGGGCGATTACGCCGGTATGTATGCCATACAAACCAGTGAATTCAGTACGGAGACAGGGACTTTTTATTCCATTTGGTCGGCCCTTTATACACGGATAGCAAGATGCAACAACCTCCTGGCAAACATGCACAAAGCACGGGATGTCGTATCGGAAGACACCTACAATGCAGTAGAGGCACAGGCGAAGACATTACGTGCATTTTTCTATATGTACCTAGTGAACCTCTATGGCGATGTGCCCTTCGTTACCGATATGATTTCGATAGGCGACGCCCGTCAGGCCACACGGACACCAAGGGCTAAAATCGTGGAAACCTTATATGCCGATTTGGATTTTGCTGCATCGGTGTTGCCACCGGTTTGGTCGGGCGATGGAAAAAATGGGCGGATTACCCAAGGGGCCGCAAATGCGTTGAAAGCAAGAATAGCCTTGTATGAGGGAGATTACCGTATAGCAGCGGATGCTGCTGAGAAGGTTATCCAATCTGGCGTTTATACGTTGAGCGATAATTTCTCGGAACTGTTCACATTAGCTGGTAAAGGATCTAACGAATCCATCTTGCATGTTCCTTACCTCCGTGGAATTAAAACGAACGGCATTCCGCGGTATTTAGGGTTACGGACGACACAAGGCTGGTCCATTGTTGTTCCTACGCAAAATATCGTCGATTTTTTTCAGTGTACGGACGGTAAGCATATCGATGAGTCGTCACGTTATGATCCCAAAAAGCCGTATGAGAACAGGGATCCCCGCCTGACGCAATCCATCTTAACACCGGGGCAATGGTTTGACGGCTTGCTATTTGAAAACCATCCGGATAGCACAACTACACTGCAAGATCAAAACGGCAAATTGGTACGCGTGAACAATCAGGAGGTAACGCACGCTTATGCATCGTTTACCGGTTATGTTTGGAAAAAATACCAGGATCCGATCGAACTACCGGCATTTTCCACGCAGTCCGAAGTAGATTTTATCTACATCCGTTACGCGGAGGTGTTGCTCACGTATGCAGAAGCAAAAATTGAACTGAATGAAATCAACGCATCGGTCTTCGATGCAATCAATCAGGTGCGTGGCCGCAAAAGTGTGGAGATGCCTACGGTGTCTGCCGGTTCACAGAACGAACTGCGGAAGCTGATCCGTTACGAACGGACGGTGGAATTGGCGATAGAAGGTACGCGTTTGTTTGATATCCGTAGGTGGAAGTATGCCGAGCATGTGCTGCCGGGTAATACGCTTGGGCGCAAGAAACGGGAATTCTATCAGCAGTATCCCATTCCATCCATTGATGAATATGGGCAAAGCCATTATACCGACGAAGATAAGTTGTTCAACATTATCGGTGTTAACACATTCGATCCGGCGAAAAATTACCTGTGGCCGATACCACAAAAGGAGCGAGATTTAAATACCGCATTGGATCAGAACCCGAATTATTAACATATTCATCAACCATCACATGATTTTGTATAGCCTGTCCAAGCGCTCGTTGATTGCTTTATTGACAATCGTTGCATTGGGGTTTGCCGAAGCCTCAGCAACTGCCGTGATTCAACCGGGCTTGCAACTGCGGTGGGAACAGAAAGGGCTCTACGTGTCTCCTTATGACTTCGCCGTAGGCGACTGGAAGATTGAAGGGGCAGAAGACGCCTTGCAGCTTGCAACGCTCACCGGTCGCCATCATAAGCGACCGAAAGGCTTGAAACCGGCAACAGTCGAAATCACGGTGGAGCGGGAGGGTACCTATGCGCTGTGGGTGAATTCCTTGGATTATCAGAACAACCAACCGGGGTCGCGCTATTTTCAGGTCGCATGCAATGACCAGTTGATTGGTAAGCGTTTTGGGGCACATGGACAAGATGGCTTCCGATGGGAGTTGGCAGATAAGATTCATTTAAAAAAGGGTGTGAACCGCTTTCAGCTGGTGGATGCTTCGGCATTTTATGCACGTTGTGACGGGTTGTTTTTGACCAAAGATCTGAACATGTCGGCGGAAGAAATCACAGTAGAATCCCGGAAAAACGGCTCTATAAATTTTAAACCGGAACCGCTGGGAAGTCCGGTTGGACTTTCTGCGGATGCCAACGTGTCCAACACCATCACCTTGGCGAACGATCAGCTAAAGCTGGTTTTTTATCAGCTTGTTGAGGGTAAACAACGGCAAGTGGAATCGGAAGTATTTGTGGATGGAACGCGTATAAAATCCCGTAGTGAATTGGACGCCTTGGTGTTGCTCCATGCCACCGAATCCCAATTATATTATGATAAGGGATTCCCGATTTTCCGTTCAAAATTTGTGGATGAAAAGGGTAATATAACGGTAGCGTTGGGCAAAAGCCCGTATGCAAGTTATCAAACCGATTGGCTGATCCCCACCTCCGTGGAACAGCTTTCGGCCAATGCGGTTAAACTTATCTACCGGGGAGGCGATGGCATAGCGGTAGAAAGCGTCTACACCCTTTCCGACGGTGCGGATGAGCCCGTTGTGCGAATCAAAGCCATAGCGGAAACCGCCGGCGTATTCAGCCTGATTATACCGGGCTCCCCGTCTGTCAAGGAAGACGAATATACCTTTGCATTAGCCCCGATGCGGGTCACCAATAAAAAGGTACATCCCGATGCGGTAGTGTATACGGAGCAATACCTGTTTACTCCGATGGCGGCAATAACGTTGCCTTGGGACAATAACGGACGGGGAGCGTCGGAAATCACCCGGGGAATTGCGGTTGACCCAACGAGTGTCGCCTTTAAATGGACATACAATTGGAACAGCGACTTTGGTGCGATGCTGCGCGATGAATCGGGTAAAATTGCACCGGCGTTGGTCGCACCGCTACCGGGCACGGAGGCAAGTCGTTTTGTTCCGGGGAAGGTGTATGAATTTGCGTATCGACCCCTTTATCGACCGGGCGGATGGTACGATACTTATAAACACGTGGCACAAGAGATTTTTAACCTGTCCGATTATCGACGTAATTATTATACATCGCTCAATGGGGCCATCTTCAATACAACCAAGTTGATGGCTGATGATTTTTATGGTGGGTGGGACGAAGTGGGCAAAGCACATTGGAATATGGAGGGTCGAAGTTTTACGTCGAACGCAAATCCGATGCAGGCGGTTCAATCGTATTTGCTGTCGGAAAACGATTCGCTGTTGGAAAAACGGGCAATTCCCACATTAGCTAATTTGCTTACACGTGGCCATTTGCATTTTAAATCCGACACCTTAAAAGGCGGGGCAAATTACTTCGGTGGAAAGGCGGATTTTCCGAGGCCGATCGGAAAGCCGATCTCAGGATACAATGCGTCGGTATTTGCTGGACTTTATGAGATGACCGGTGGAAGGATGCCGGTTTTACTGGATATTGCTAGGCAGAAAAGTAGCCAACGGGTGGTGAATGCCTACGGAAGCATCCCACCTTTCATGAATCATTTGACTGCCTATCGGCTTACGGGTGATTCGTCGCGCTTGGATACAGCCATCAGCCAAGCGCGGGAATACATCGATAAGCAGGTATATAGCAAGGCGACCGAACCGGTTGATTATTCTGCGTTTTCCTACATCAGTTACGTGCCGAATATCGCATCGCTGATTGAAATCTTCGAGGTGACGAAGGACACAACTTTTCTGGATGCAGCTGCAGAGGCCGGGCATATTTTAGTGACGCAGCTATGGGTATCGTCTCCGGCACAAGTAGCCGATTCTCTGTTAATCAAAGCCGCGGATATAAAAGCTCAACCCTTTATGGATGCACACGATTTTTTCTGGCATGGCAGTGAGGTATGGCGTCCGGGCAGCAAACCCGGCGTAAAAGGGCCGCCTCAAAACTTGGATAGTCTGAAAGATGAGAAAGTTCCCACATGGGTGCCCGCACGGGTAGGATTGGGATTGGAACAGCCTTCTACGTTTTTCAGGGAATCGCTCAATATGATCATGTCGTCATGGGCGGGTGACCTGATGAAACTGTATGGCTATACAGGGGATAAATCCTTTGAAATCGCCGCACGTAATGCCATTATCGGACGATTCAGCAACTACCCGGGGTATTATCAGAACCGTTTCATCTCGCTTCAGCAACGGGCAGATTACCCATACAAAGGCCCTGATTTTACGTCGGTTTATTGGCATCACATCCCGCCATTTTTAGCCATGCTCGAAGATTTCCTATTTGCCCAAACCTGGGCCTGGTCGAAACAGCAGGTTGCATTTCCTTCCCTAAGGCAACAAGGATATGCCTACTTTAATTCCAATCAATATGGTCACGCGCCGGGGACCTTTTTTGGGGAGGATGAAATGTGGCCTTGGCTGGATCCTGCCGTTGTTTCAATCGATAATATCCAGATCGACTGGCTGGCCGCACGAAAAGACGGACGGGTAGGCATTGCGTTGATGAACGAATCTGCCACAGAGATCACGACTGAAATTACACTTGGCCCCAAAGTGGGTGCGGATTTTACGGGCGATGGAATACTTTATCGAGTAGACGGATCGACGGAGAAACTGCATTTTGCACACGGAAAGGCCACAGTAACCATTTCCGGTCATACGTTGGTCGGTGTAAAAATTGCCTCCAAAATCGTGAAAGCACCCAAGTATGCCCATGGACTCGATGGAGAACGGGGACCTTCTGTTGCGCTGGGCAATACGGTGGTTAATCACGATGCAGGGAAAGGGTTTGTTCTTCAGCTTTCGCCGGATAAATACTTCGGATACGTATATGTAACCCATAAACCTGATGTGTTGAAGAAGCTGACAATGGCTTATCGCATTGGAAACGGGAAAACAAAGCGGTTGTCTACGGAAACCTATCCCTTCGAATTTATCCTGGAGGTTTCTCAGCCCGAGGAACCTTTGTACTATACGCTCACGCTCGAAAAGACTGACGGCACCGTTGACAAACTGGGTGAGCAGGTGCTAAGGACTAATTAATGGAAAGGTCAATGAGAAGAGATTGTTTTTTAGTTCGTTTTTTACTGATGATTACCCTGACAAGTGTCATGGCCACGGTATATGGCAATCCGGGCGCACATGGACCACTGCCTACGGAAGACTGGGTTGATTATGTGAATCCATTGATGGGCACGGCATCCACCCCGGAACTCTCCGCTGGAAATACCTATCCCACTATTTCCGTTCCGTTTGGGATGAATACCTGGTCGCCACAAACGGGTACGAAAAATGACGGCGGGCTATATACCTACACGGCTAATTACCTGTATGGAATTCGTCAAACACGCCAAGCGAGTTATTGGATAAAAGATTACGGCCAGTTTTCATTAATGCCGGTCAATAGTCGGGGTAAGTTTTCCGAGGAGCGACGGAAAAGTTGGTTTTCGCATAAAACGGAAACGGTTCATCCCTATTACTACAACGTGTACCTTGCTGATCACCATGCCCGAGCCGAAGTATCTGCCTCCGAGCGGGCTGCTATTTTCCGGTTTTCCTTCCATCCATCCGATAGCGCATTTGTTACGATTGATGCATTTGATAAAGGATCTTATATCAAGATCATTCCAGAGGAACGGAAGATCATCGGCTTTTCGACCAAAAACAGTGGTGGGGTTCCAGCAAATTTTAAAAACTATTTTGTGATCGTCTTTGACAAACCGTTTTCATCCACCGCGGTGTGGGACGAACGTGATCAGCTGCTTGATATGGGAGAACATGAAGGCGATCATGTAGGAGCAATCATCGGCTTTGAGCTTAATAAGGGAGAACACGTTCAAGCGCGGGTCGCCTCTTCCTTTATCAGTTTTGAGCAAGCATCGATGAATCTGCAGGAAATCGGCTCCCGGAATTTTGCGGAAGTTAAGGCGGAGGCGAAGGATAGTTGGAATCGCGAACTGGGCAAAGTTCAGGTAAAGGGCGGTTCATTAGCGCAACGGCAGACATTCTATTCCTGTTTATACCGAATGCTGATCTTTCCGAGGAAGTTTTACGAATTGGACAAAGAAGGGAAGGCTTGGCACTATAGCCCCTATAACGGGCGAACGTTGCCAGGCTATCTGTACGCAGACAATGGATTCTGGGATACCTTCCGGGCACAGTTCCCATTCTTGACCTTGATGTATCCCAGCGTGGTCGCAGAGGTGCTGCAATCCATGGAAAACACGTACAAGGAGAGCGGGTGGCTGCCCGAGTGGTTCAGTCCCGGACATCGGGATTGCATGATTGGTTCACACTCTGCCTCGATTGTGGCGGATGCCTACCTAAAAGGGGTGCGGGGCGACTTTAATATCGATACCCTATACCACGCAATTCTTAAGAATACGGAGGCCGTTGGTCCGGTCAGTTCGGTGGGCCGTTTGGGCGCCGAGCCCTACAATCGCTTAGGTTTTATTCCCTATGATATCGGCGTTAACCAAAATGTGTCCCGAACACTGGAATATGCCTTCGATGACTATACGATTGCCAAGCTGGCCGAGGTGCTTGGGCGACCCCAGAAGGAGATCGATCGGTTTAAACAACGGAGTCTTAATTACCGGAACCTGTTTGATCCGGAGACGGGATTGATGCGCCCTAAATCGAATGCAGGACAATTCTTACCCGATTTTGACCCCTTCAGATGGGGCGATCACTTCACGGAAGGAAACAGTTGGCACTACACTTGGTCGGTATTTCACGATCCCATCGGGTTAGCAAAACTAATGGGAGGTATCGATCCATTTCTGGCAAAAATGGATGAAGTCTTCGCGTTGCCACCCATATTTGATATTTCGTATTACAAGCGGGGCATCATCCACCTTGTCCGGGAAATGCAGGGGGTCGATCTGGGTCAGTATGCCCACTTGAATGAACCCATGCATCACTTTGTGTACCTTTATAATTTTGGGGCACCGTGGAAAACGCAATACCGGGTCAGGCAGCTGATGGATCGGTTGTATTCGCCCACACCCGATGGATACCCGGGAGAGGAAGATAATGGCCAAATGTCGGCATGGTACGTCTTCTCGGCCTTGGGATTTTATCCGCTGTGTCCTGGGTCGAACCAATTTGTGTGGGGCAGCCCCGTATTCGATGAAGCGCTGCTGACATTCGAAAATGGAAATACCTTGATGATCAAGTCGAGGGATAATAGTGCGGACCATGTCTTTATCCGTCAGTTGTGGTTGAATGGAGAACGGATGACGAGAAATTGGGTGGCCAATGAGGAGTTGATAAGCGGAGGGCAAATTGAGTTTTATATGACCGATGTGCCTGATAAAAAGCGGGGTACAAAAGCTGATTCGTTTCCGTTCTCCATGACGGCGTTGAATCAGGTTACTAAAAATTAAGAAAATGAAGCGGATTGTAAACATCGTTCATTGCCTACCTGTTGTGGTGGGCTGCCTACTCACTGGGATGGCGTTTGGACAATCGGAAGTGATATTGGAGAATCAAGCCTTGTCTATTAAATGGCAGCAAACCCCAGCGGGTTACAAGCTTTCTGAAATTAAGCTGACACCGGCTGGGCAGGTACTATCGATTGCCAACACGGAAGGCGCTTATACGAGCTTATTCTCGAGCGAAAAGCCGGGGGTAGCGATCGATAGCTCGCTGTTTGGCGCGGCACGGGGACATGTTTTCGATGAATATAAATATATTCAACCTCGTTGGGCAGGTCTTTTCCGGCCGGTACCCCTCAATACCGCCGGTGAGGTGATATCATTTTATCCGGCTATGGCCAGTTCCCGGCAGAATGAAGTGGAGTTTGTGCATCAAACAGCGCAGTTTACGGCACAGATAAGGTGGACGTTAGATGCGGTTTATTCCAACGATATACATGTTGAAATGCAGGTAAAAGCAAAAAAAGCGGGTTACTACTCATTTGCGACACCTACGCTGTTTCCCACCTCTGAAGCCGATTTGGAATGGGCAATGTTGCCGGGCTATTTTCAAGGGCATACCCTACAGCCCGATTTATTGCGGGCGTATGCCTATGGGCAAGGCATTCCGGAGCTGCCGGTAGTTGTACGCGAGCGAACTGCGAGCACGCTTTCCCCGCTTATTCAGAACAAACAAGGCGTTACCCTCGCGGTCATTGCTGAACCCGGCACAGCGACAGATCCGTGGCGGGGTAGTCGTGATTCGCGGGGGGAATGGAGATTAGGCTTGTCTCTGATGAACCGGAAAGGACAACTGTCAGCCACGCTCTACCATCCGGTGTTGGGCGAAATCGATTCCTATCTGGAAGCAGGAGAAACGCGTACGTTCCGTTTTCGGTATTCCCTGAAGCAAGACGATTGGTTCAATGTGTATAAGCATGCCATTTACGATGTCTACAATTTTGAAAAGGCAGTAGCCTTAAAAAATACGAGGCAATCACTTACCAACAGGGTATTATCAATGCTAACCTATTTGAAAGACGACCGGACGTCATTATGGAATACCCATGATTACCAAGGAATGACGATAGGTGCGCAATCGTACCTAGGCGGGGTGGTAGGTGCCGACAAAGATGCCATGAAGAATGCCGACTACGGAGCGATGTGGATGTTGGCAAACATAACGGGCGATACGGTACTCAATCAAACACGCCTTGAGCCTGCAAAGCAATTTAAATTAGCCCAGCAGCAGGTGTCCGATGGGTTTTTTAAAGGGGCTGCGGTCGGACAGTATTACCTGTGGAAAAGTAAACGATTTACGGAGGAATGGGGGAATTATGTAGAACCCATCGCGTTAACCTATTACACAATGCTGGATATCGGGAATATCTTGCTCTTTGAGTCGGACGATCGGCAATTGAAAGAACGGTTGCGTTTTGGTGCGGAAAAGTTGTTGGAGTGGCAGCAAGCCGATGGCCGGTGGGAGGTTGCCTATGAACGAGATCGGGAAGTGCCGACCTTTACTGATCAGTTGGATTTACGTCCCACCTTTTATGGTTTGCTGGTAGCCTACCGTGTTTTGGGTGATAAACGCTACCTGCAGGGTGCCATAAAAGGTGCGGATTGGTTTGTCAAAGAAGCGGTGAACAAGGGGCATTTCCTGGGGGTATGTGGTGATGTACGGTTTGTCCCGGATTTTGCCACCGCCCAAAGTGCGCAAGCACTGCTGGACTTGTATGACGTCACTTCGGATGAATCTTACCGGACAGCCGCCATTGAAGCTGCCAAAATTTATACCGCCTCTGTGTATACGCACCCGATACCGTCACAACAGCTGAAAGAAGTGAACGGGAAACGAAAGGAAGATTGGGAAATCAGTCAGGTGGGACTTAGTTTTGAACACGGTGGTACCCTGGGCTCGGCAAACGGGGGCGGTCCGATCTTGCTCGCCAGTCATGCTGGTCTTTTTGTTCGGATGGCAGAACTCAGTGGCGAACAGGTCTTTCTGGATATGGCACGTGCCGCTGCTTGGGGTCGGGATGCGTTTGTCGATCCGGCTACACACGTGGCCTCCTATTACTGGAATCGGATGGATGACGGACCGGGACCTTTTCCCCATCATGCGTGGTGGCAAGTTGGTTGGATTACAGATTACCTGATGGCTGAGATAAGCCTTCGGTCGGAGGAGCGGATCAGCTTTCCAAGAGGCTTTATTACCCCTAAGGTCGGCCCTCACCAGCCTTACGGATTTAAGGAAGGTCAAATATTCGGGGATCGGGCTACGCTTTGGCTGCCGGAACATGGGGTGGAGGTGTCCAACCAACAGGTTGATTTCATGGCTGCCAAAGGTCAACGCGGAACGGATATTTACCTGATGCTTTTAAACAACAGTACCCAGGAACAAACGACGCTCGTCCGTTTTTCTGACGAGGGGTATTCGGCAGATGGAACCTTGTTTGATGAGCGAGGAACGGCGATAGGCGAAATGACGTTGGCGAAAGGGACCACGGCACTGACCATGCCTCCGCTGTCACTCCGAGTGCTTAAATTATCCCAGGCAACTAACCGGCACTAATGATGCGAACATGCGAGTAAAGAAATTATTATTTTTCATCTTATCGGGTTGGGCGAATGTGGCGTTCGGCATTCACCGTACGAACGACGACGCTCCGCTGCACTACGATATCGTGGTTTATGGAGCGTCTCCGGCAGGCGTTACCGCGGCTGTGCAGTCGGCCCGGATGGGCAAAACAGTCGCATTGCTGACACCAGACGCTCATTTGGGGGGCATTGTGATAGAAGGCTTGGGAGGTACCGATATAGACAATCATGCGTCCTTCAAGAACAGTCCGGCAGTGGGTGGTATGGCACTCGAATTCTATAAACGGATCGCTGCAGAATATGGGCAGTTAGAGGCGTTGGAAACGGCTATTCGGGAAGGGGCAAAGCAGCCGCAGCTTTGGCGGTATGAGCCGCATGTGGCGCAAGAGGCCATGGAGCAATGGGTAAACGAATACGACATCGCTGTTTTTCGGAATGCCCGGCTTCATGAAGGCAAACAGGCGGTAAAGAAAGAAAGTGGTTGGATACGCTCTATCCGGATGGAGGATGGCCGAGTTTTCTCCGCAGATGTTTTTATTGACGCAACGGTTGAAGGAGATCTCCTGGCGAGCGTTGGCATTACCACCGTAGTAGGGCGCGAATCTAATGCACAATACGGCGAAACGCGCAACGGAATTACGAGGCTTACGGCAGGCGACAGGTTTAAGGTTTTTGTAGACCCCTATCGTATTGAGGGAAATCCACAAAGCGGACTGCTTCCACTGATTCAACTCGGTTCGGTTGGTACAGTTGGGCAGCAGGATCCTGGTATTCAAGGTTATTGTTTCCGGGTATGTATGACTACAGATACGGCCAACCAATTACC
>Ga0182737_1002961_pt1 | contig 13118 bp, 8 predicted proteins | sample eDN5th30CBELigOP_FD_128878 | JGI IMG/M metagenome (GOLD analysis project Ga0182737, IMG submission 128878) | Enriched Organic Plus compost microbial communities from Emeryville, California, USA - eDNA 5th pass 30_C BE-Lig OP (version 2) (version 2) ... | reverse complement strand
TTTATGCAATCTACAAAGAATTTCATCCCCAGAGGGGATAATCATGGAGGAGCTGGATGCGATGACCCGCATGTCCAGATCTGTGAGAGGCCTATGCACAAGTGCATAGGCCTACTCGATTTAATAATTTGGAAGGGTAATTAAAGTGTTGTTTCAAAATAGGAAACATGATAACGTAAAAAGAAAATAGAAAGGGGATTAGAGGAGGAGTGAAGGGCTGGTGGTTCAGATTACAGCAGACACAGCAATTTACAGGAAGGAGTCGGGGGAGCTTTTACCGACTGAACCTTAAGACGCTGCTGGTTATTACATGCTTGCCACTGTTGATCATTGGTGCGAGCATCTATTTTGGTATAAGTGGACGTATTCAGGCAGATTTGCATGAAATTCATGTAAATCGCATACATCAGACGGTGCAATCAATGGACAACCAGTTTAACTATTTAGAGATGACGCTATCCCACTGGGCGTTTGATCCTGTCTTTGGTAATAGGCTAGGACAACTGGATTTTGTACGTGGTTACAGCCAAATACATGATTTGTATCGAACGCTGCTGGTTATGAGGGGAACGAGTCCACTTATAGATCAAGTCGAGCTGATTCTGTTGCGTCCAGAGCCATTATTGTTTAATACGGAACGTTATTGGGCACTAAATGACTCTGCTCAGGAGCATTATGAACAAGTGGCTGGAAGCAGTCAGACGATGCAGTGGATACATACGGAGAATAGTCTTAATCTCGCTCACAGCATTCCAGGCGATTCACTACATACACTTGGGCTGCTGCAGGTGACGCTCAATGGCGAACAGATACGCCAAATGCTACAAACGCTTGATCCTTATAGTGATGGACTCGTATTTCTAATGCAGCAGGAAGGGGACGTAATAAATTCGGATAAAGCAAGCAATTCTCTTGTTGCATTGGAGGAGTTGCTGCGGGAATCCGTCTTGTCTAGGAATGAGGAAAGTGGCTCGTTTATATACGATTGGCAAGACAGCAAGTACTCTGTGATGTACGGTTCACTAAAGCGGCTGGATCAGACATGGACGTATGTATCGGCTGCAGAATTGACGGCGATTACAGGACCTGTTATCGTCATGTCCCGAACTATTGTGCTATTGGGTGCTGCTGGGTTACTGCTTGCACTTCTATTGTCTTGGTTTGCATCGAACTATCTTTATAGACCAATAGCAGAGCTTAGGCAGCATATGGCCTCCAATCGTGAGATTGATAAGCATGATGGTCATGATGAGTTGGCTTGGATTCGTGGACAATGGAACGAAGTTACACTAATGAGTGATTCACTACAGCAAAAGCTGGAACGACAGCGTCCCTATCTGCGGGAGATCTTCGTACTACAGCTGCTGCAAGGTCAGTTGTACAGCCTGCAGGAGACTGAGATCCGTAGGCGGTTGGAAAATGATGGGTTGTCTATTGGCAAAGGCAAGTTAGCTGTCATAGTGGTACATCTTGCGGGATTCGGCCAACTAAGTAAACGATTTGCACCAGGTGATGAGGGATTGGTTTCATTTGCAGCGGCGAATATTGTAGAGGAACTTGTGAAGAAAAGGTTTCCACATGTGCAACTCGTACGTATCGAGGATTTTTGGCTGGGGTTGCTAATCATAATACCTGAAAATTGGGAGAATATAGAGGCAAAGTTGGAGCTACAGCAGCTTGCAAGCCAGCTTATGGAGGAAATTAGCCGTCATATTGGCTTCAGCGTAACTGTCAGCCTCAGCCCGATATTTGATCAACTTCGTGAAGCAGGCAATCGTTTTGAGGAAACCAAACGAGCGATCAGCTTCCGTCACTTTGGACAGATGAATCAAGTTATTGATGTGGAGCGCCTGCAGCAGGAAAGCCCGGACAGCGGAGTGTATTACCCAGTGGCGTTGGAAAAGCAGCTACTACATACACTCCGAACAGGCGATGCAGATGAAGCGAATGATCTTTTTGCTGATTTTATTGATCAGCTATCGAAGCATGATCGTCGAGAGAGAGCGATCAGGGAAGGCATTAGCTACTTGATTGGCAGTATACAACATATGATGTTGGCTGCTGGGGTGGATCCACGCCAAGTGTACGGTGTGGTCGGACTGCAGGAGCAGCTTGAGACTTTGCACTCGGCTGATGAGGTAGGAGTATGGTTTCGTGATAAGGTTGTTCGACTGTTTTTCGATCATATTCGTAGCCGTGAGAATGATCAATGGTCAGTAATGGTAAACAAGACGCTGCTACGTATGCAAGAAAGCTATGGAGATGACCAGCTATCACTCGAAAGCTGTGCGGAGGAATTTGGTACGACTTCCTATACACTTAGTAAGGTTTTTAGGCAAGGAACTGGACATAACTTTATTGACTACCTGACAACGCTAAGAATGGACAAGGCGAAGGAACTTCTGCGCGACACTGATACAAAGGTGAATGATATTGCGTTGCAGGTTGGATATCAGTCCAGTTATTTTCACCGTATATTCAAGAAGCACGAGGGCGTTACACCAAGTCAATATCGAGATAAACACCGAAAATAGACAATGCAAAAAAATACATTCAAGCAAAAAAGTGTGGATGTTGCTGCTTCAAATGCAGTGATACCCTCACTTTTTTGTGTTTCTTTGTATTTCTTACGTTATGAACTGCCTAATGCAAAAAATGACGATTGTCGGAAGTGAAGAGTAAACGATACATTGTAACCAAGACAATAAATGATAAGGAGCGCGCAAATGAATATGATGAGTCAAATACGAAGGGATCGGTATTTGTATCTGCTTGCTTTGCCTGGCATACTTTTTTTTCTCCTATTTAAGTATTTGCCAATGTTTGGAATTGTTATCGCATTTCAAAACTACTCCCCCTTTCTCGGCTTTTTTCAAAGCGAGTGGGTAGGCTTTGATCACTTTATCCGACTGTTTAATGGCGATCAGTTCTGGATTATGTTTCGGAATACGCTGGCTATTAGTCTGCTTAACTTAATATTTTTCTTTCCAATGCCAATTATTTTGTCGCTGATGCTCAATGAGTTGCGCAGCAATAAGTACAAGCGAATCATTCAAACGATTATTTATTTACCGCACTTTCTATCATGGGTTATTATTGTAGGCCTTACTTTTCTTATGATATCTGTTTCGCAAGGTGTTATTAATGAAATAATTGAGATGATGGGATACGAAAAATATCCATTTTTGAATGATCCCAAGCTATTCTGGATTATTCTAACGGTGCAGACCATGTGGAAGGATGCAGGCTGGGGTACCATTATATTTTTGGCAGCTATGGCAAGTGTGGATCCGCAGCAATACGAAGCGGCAAAGATCGATGGTGCCAACCGACTGCGCCAGATGTGGCATGTGACATTGCCAGCCATTCGCAATGTTATTACGATTTTACTTATATTACAGCTAGGGAATATGTTGGATATCGGTTTCGAACAAGTATTTCTTATGTACAACGGTGCTGTATCGGGTGTAGCAGAAATTTTTGATACCTATGTGTACCGAACAGGCATACAGCAAGGACAGTTCAGCTACAGCACAGCTGTCGGTATTTTCAAGTCAACCGTTGGTCTGGTACTTGTTGTAGGAGCAAACTATCTTTCCAAGAAACTAGGTGATGAAGGTGTCTACTAAAATTAAAGACAGCCAAGGTGACAGAATATTTAACGTAGTGAATATTATAGTGCTCGGCGTGGTAGGGCTATGTACTTTATTTCCTATATATTATGTAGTGGTTGTATCGTTTACTGATCCTATCGAATTTTTGCGCAAGAATCTGGTGCTTCTCCCGGAGAAATGGTCGCTAGAGGCTTATGAATACTTGTTGAACAACAAATCATTTATGCGCTCTGTTGGCAATAGTGCAACGCTGGCTCTAATTGGTACCGCTCTAAGCTTGGTCGTTACCTCTGCGTTTGCCTATGCACTGTCACGAAAGCGGCTTTTAGGTCGGAGGATAATGCTCTTCCTTATATTATTTACGATTTTGTTCAACCCTGGCATTATTCCAAATTATATGGTTGTGAGCGAGCTGAATTTGCTGGACACTATCTGGGCATTGATTTTGCCGGCATTAACAAGTGGGTGGTTCATTATTCTCATGAAGGGTTTCTTTGATAGTATCCCTGATGCTCTGGAGGAGGCTGCAAAGATCGATGGTTGTAATGATATTACTACGTGGGTCCGTATCATTTTACCGCTGTCGCTTCCAGCTCTTGCTGCTTTCGGTCTGTTCTATGCAGTCATGTATTGGAACACATACTTCAATGCACTGTTGTATCTAAACGATTACACGAAATGGCCTATACAGTTGCTGTTGCAAAATATTATTTCCGACTCAGCAGGTGGTGCAATGATGGATGATAATTTGAACATTCCTCCTCCTCCGAGTGAGGTACTGAAGATGGCATCGGTGGTTGTAGCTATTACGCCAATCGTTATCGTATATCCTTTTATTCAGCGACACTTTGCCCAAGGGGTAATGATAGGTTCCGTGAAAGGTTGACCGAGGTATTGTCTCTATGGCATACTTCTTCAACATAAATTTAATGAAAAAAAAGAAAAGGGAGGCAACATCTATGTTAAGTCTGAAACAAGGAATGAGATGGAAAGCAAGTGTAATGGTTCTGGCAATAATGCTTTTATTAGCGGCGTGTGGCGGCAACAACCCTAGTAACTCCTCACCATCGGCAAAACCTGATACGAATGGAGATACGGCAGGGGACGAGGCGCAGGAAGCACCGTTAAAGTTTTCAATTATGTCCCACTTTTTCGGTGATGCTCCTCCAGATAAGAATGGAGATGTGCAAAAGCTTATGGAGGCTGCGCTTAATGCGGAGCTGGATATCCAGTGGGTTTCGTCCAATAATTATTTGGATCGTTTCAATGTTACGATTGCTTCCAAAAATATTCCAGATGTTATTTTTGTATCTGACCCATTTGGTACCATATTCCGTAGCGCGGTTGCTCAAGGCGGATTCTGGGATTTGACTGAATATTACCCTAATTATCCTAATCTAACCAAAAACATTTCGGAGACAGCTTGGGAACTGACGAAGATGGGCGATGGTCGTAACTATGGAATCCCTCGTCCAAGACCGACAGAGGCTGAAACATTTTTAATGGTACGTAAAGACTGGCTTGACCAGCTGAACCTTCCATTGCCAACAACAACTGATGAGCTGTATGAGGTTATGAAAGCCTTTGTGGAAAATGATATGTCGGGAGATGGACAGACGGTCGGTTTCACAGGCTTTGTTAATCCCGAGAACATGGGTGGGGCTGGCGGTTTTGGACCATTGATTGGAGCGTTCACTGGAGCGACAGGCGACTGGAAGCTGCAAGATGGCAAGCTGAATTATGTGGAGTTACTTCCAGAAATGCATGAGGCGTTGGAGTTTTTACAGAAGGCGTACAGTGAAAAGCTATTGCCAGCGGATTTTGCTTCACTGCGCAGCAGTCAATCACAAGACATTTATAAGGCTGGTCAGGCAGGATTTATTATTGAGAAGGCTTCTTCTATCTCAGGCTATCTGAGCTCATTAGGGGCAATGAATCCAGAGGCCGACTACAATATTTTGTATCCACTGACTTCAATTAATGGTTACAATCCACAAGCTCCAGGTTTTGCGGGTATGTTAGCTATTCCAAAATCTGTACCAGAAGAAAAGCTGCTGAAAATATTGGAGAGACTTGATCTGTGGATGAGCGAGGACGTATTCGATATTCAGGAATGGGGAATTGAAGGAGTACATCACGAAGTGGTAGATGGAAAAAAGACGATTATCGAAGAAAAGTTTACAGCTGATAGCCTAGCGAATTACAACCAAATTATATTTACACATGGTCCTTATGCTAGTTCTTATGGCGAGCATCATTCGGATGCAATTAAGGAAGCGTTCGGCAAGGTGCAAGACGAACGGGCAAAGAGCAGCGTGCCTAATTACAGCGTTGGTTTATACTCAGAAACAGCGTTGACTTATCTGCCTGAGTTGCAGAAGAAAACACAGGATTTGAAGATTAAAGTCATTCTGGGCAGTGCAACAATGGAGGATTGGGATGCATATGTAGCCAAGCTGGCAGAAGATGTACAACTGAAGAAGATTATAGAGGAAATCAATGCTTCTTATCAAGCGAGAATCGGTGGATAAGAAGGAGTATATAGCTAAGAGAGGTGCTGGAATTATGAAAGAGATGAACCGATTGCCTGCTTCCTTGCGACCGCTTTTTGATCATCCAGTTAGAGACCCAGCTGTTTGTCTTGGTGGTGATGGCTGCTATTATATGACTGGAACAACAGGTTACCCAGACTGGTGGGCGGTAACAGGGGATATTCAGCTATGGCGTTCGCCAGATTTGCTTAACTGGGAGCCATTGGTGACAGCACCAAGAAAGCGGACGACCGTGTGGAATATTGATCGGGACGGCACCTGGCAGAAAACGATAGGGCAGCGCGATGGCGCGCCCTTTCGTCCGCTCTGGGCACCAGAAATTCATTTTTTACGAGATACGTACTGGTTGACTTATTGCATACCACGTCTTGGCAGTGGGCTGCTGCGCAGTACTAGTGGAAAAGCAGAGGGACCTTACGTGGATCATGTGGCAACTGGCTTACCACTCAGCGGAGAGATAGACGCTTCTTTATTCGAGGATGACGATGGCAAAGTTTATTTTATCGTTGGAGATGGCAGGATTGCCCACATGACAGGGGATATGTCGGCTTTGGCAGAAGAATTCCGCTTGTTGGCACCAGCTAACCATAAGCATGTAGGATTTGAGGGTACCTATTTGTTTAAAGCACATGGACGTTATTTTCTTGTTGGGGCGGATTTTGATGAGACGGGTGCATATCATTGCTATGCTGCAAGCTCTGAGCATTTATATGGTCCATACAGCGATCGATATGTTGCAATCCCGCATGGTGGTCACAATACGGTGCTGCGTGATAAGGATGGACAGTGGTGGAGCACCTTTTTTGGCAATAATGATCTTGCGCCTTTCAAAGAAAGACCAGCAATGCTACGAATTGGCTTTGATGCGGAGAGCCGTATCTATCCGATTCCTGATATATTTCAATATTCGTGATGAGGGAGGAGGGAATTATAATGTCAGATAGCAAGCTGCACGAGTTGGCTTCCCCCATCCTATTGAAGGGGAACGATAGAATTGGCTATCGCGATCCGACGGCTGTGTATGATGAGGGTGTATTTCATCTCTTTTTTACATTGGTGGAGACGGAAGAGGACGGACAAATTTATATGTATACTGCGTGCAGTCGCAGTAGTGATCTTCTTCATTGGAGTGCGCCGCAGAAGTTGACTTCTCGCGATCAGCACCTGAATTATTCTAGTCCAGGTAATGTGGTTCGATTTGGAGGCCGTTGGGTGATGTGTTTGCAGACGTATCCGCGAGAGAATGGCGAACAGTACGGCAATGCGAATTCAAGAATCTGGACAATGGAAAGCGATGATCTGATTCACTGGGATAGTCCGAAGTTGTTGCAGGTCAAGGGCACGGATGTTCCACTGGAGGCTATGGGACGGATGATTGATCCGTATTTGATCGAAAGTGAAGAGGAGCCAGGCTTATGGTATTGTTTCTATAAACAGAACGGTGTTAGTCTCTCTTATTCGCGCGATTTGAAGCATTGGACATATGCAGGTCATCGCGATGCGGGGGAGAATGTGTGCATCTTGCGTCACGCTGATTCATATTGGATGTTTCATTCGCCAGAGAATGGTATTGGTATTCTGCAATCCGAGGATTTGGTCACATGGCGTGAACGAGAAGAACGGTTTACCTTTGACCAGAAGCAATGGACATGGGCGAAGGGGCGCCTCACAGCAGGATTCGTGCTGGATGCATGCCACTCAGAGGTTGCGGGTAAGTACCTTATGTTCTTTCATGGTACTGGACCAGAGCCAGAGCCACTAGTCTTTGATACTCATGCTTGTATTGGCATTGCTTGGAGCGATGATTTATTGAGCTGGGACTGGCCGCAGTGTGAAGTCAATCGCATGTGAACAAGCCTAAACGATAATTTTTCACAAGGACTATGATTAAAGGGTGAGATAAGACATGTTTTGGACAGTAGAGAAGCTGCACGAGCGAATTAAGGAAATAGGAGATTATCGTTATAGAGAGCAGTTCCCCATCGATTCTTTTCGTATCAAGCTAGATGAGGAAGGGAATATCGGTACATATCCCGATGAAGGTGGTAAGTGGGAAATATTCCGCACTGGGGACAGCTGGGTTGGACGCGATATGTATCTGTGGCTTGCTGCAGAAGTGGATATACCAGTACATTGGGATGGACAAGATATTGTCGGTCTATTTGATTTTGGCTTGTCTACCCCTGGCAATACAAGCGGATTTGAAGCGTTGCTGTTTCTCGATGGCTCTCCTTATCAAGGTGTAGATGGGAGGCATCAGGAGGTATTGTTGCCAAAGGATTGTGCGGGAAAACAACTTTCGCTACGCTTCCGACTATGGAGTGGGCTGAATGGATATCAACCGCCAGCCCCTATCGAGCATCGCTTCCGTCAAGCAAAGCTCGGTTATATCGATGCTGCTTGTGATGATCTGTATTACACGGGGCGTGCCGTATTGGAAACCGTGCAAGTGTTGGCGGAGACACAGCCAGAGCGGCATAGTTTGCTTAAGGTGCTGGACGATGCATTTCGTCTTATCGACTGGCGGCGTCCAGGATCGAATGCATTCTACGAGTCGATTCAACAAGCGAATACGAGGCTTTCTCAATCTTTGCAAGCGATTCCTGCAGTGCATCCAGTGACGGTTCGCTGTATAGGGCATACGCATATTGATGTAGCCTGGTTATGGCGGCTTAAGCATACTAGAGAGAAGGCAGCTCGTTCATTTTCGACTGTGCTGCGTCTAATGGAGCGATATCCTGAATATGTGTTTTTGCAGACACAGCCGCAGCTTTATGATGATCTGAAGCGTGATTATCCTGAGCTGTACAAACAGGTTGGCGAACGCGTTCGGGAGGGACGCTGGGAGGCAGGCGGTGCCATGTGGCTGGAGGCGGATTGCAATCTTGCCTCTGGTGAGTCACTAGTAAGGCAATTACTATATGGTATTCGCTTCTTTGAGAGGGAGTTCGGTGTTGCATGTAAATACCTGTGGTTGCCAGACGTATTTGGCTATACATGGGCGCTGCCGCAAATATTAAAAAAAGCTGGTATTGAAATGTTTATGACGACCAAAATCAGTTGGAACCAATATAATCGAATGCCGCATGATACCTTTCATTGGAGAGGCATTGACGGCACTGAAATTTTAACACATTTTATTACGACACCAGATCCAAGTAACAGTAATAATGGTGCGTTCTACTACACATATAATGGAGCGGTTACGCCAGAGACAGTACAAGGGATCTGGAATGCTTATCGAGATAAGGATTTGAACCAGGATCTCTTGCTTGCGTATGGCTATGGTGATGGTGGAGGCGGGGTTAATCGGGAAATGCTGGAGATGCGCAGAAGACTAGCTGCCATGCCAGGGCTTCCAAACACAGTAACGGGTAGGGCTGACGAATACTTTTCCTCACTTAAGCAGCATATTAGCGAGTCCGACAGTTATGTACACACATGGGATGGAGAGTTGTATCTAGAGCTGCATCGAGGCACCTATACTAGTCAAGCATATAATAAGCGGATTAATCGTAAGCTAGAGCTTGCTTATCGTGATTTGGAATGGCTATCTGTATTGAACTGTATACAAACAAGGGACTGGTCGCGCTATAATCATTCGGAACTGGATCGGGGCTGGAAAATCATATTGCGCAATCAGTTTCATGATATTATTCCTGGTTCTTCTATTGGTGAAGTGTATGAAGACTGTCGTAAGGAATATGAAGAAGCAGAGAATATAGCAGGATCAGCTCGTCAGGCAGCAGAGAGCAATTTGCTTGCGGGGCAAGATGGTGATGTATATACTGTATGGAACACTGCAGGATGGGCTAGAAGCGGCATAATTGAACTGCCTCTGACAGGAAGTGTTCAGGAACAAGGTGTATGGGAAAATATGCAGGGTCAACCTTTGGATGCAGTGTTGGTAGGAGAAGGCTGGCAAGTGCAGACAGAAACAATTCCCTCCATGGGCTTTGGAACCTTACGATTTCGCGCAGTGATTGATGCCAATTCAGCAGAAAATGAGCAAGAGATTGAATTTACCTACAACGACAAGCGACTCGAAACGCCATTCTATATTATTGCCTGGAATGAACAAGGGCAACTGACCGAGTTGTATGATAAGCAAGAAGAGCGTTCTGTACTGGCAAAGGGAACACGAGCAAATGTGCTGCAAATCTTTGAGGACAAACCAAAGTCAAGACATGAGGCGTGGGATATCGATCTTTATTATCAAGAAAAAATGCAAGAAGTAAGTGATTGCCGGGCTATTACAATTGAGGAATTAGGGATGCTTCGGGCTGTCGTACGATTTGAGTGGCGTTATATGGACTCTGTGATCGAGCAGCGCCTCGTTGTTTATCGTCATCAGCGCCGCATTGACTTTATTACTAACATAGACTGGCATGAGCAGCGTCAATTGCTCAAAGTAGCTTTTCCTGTAGAAATTCGTGCGGTAGAAGCTACTTATGATATTCAATTTGGCAACGTAAAGCGTCCGACACACTGGAACACGAGCTGGGACTATGCTCGTTTTGAAACCGTTGGCCATCAGTGGGCTGACTTGTCAGAGCGCAACTATGGTGTGAGTTTGCTGAACGATTGCAAGTATGGCTATGACATCAAGGATAACGTTATGAGACTGACACTGATCAAGGCTGCTATTGTACCCGACCCAAATGCGGATCAAGGTAATCATCAGTTCACCTATGCACTGCTGCCACATACAGGCGACTGGTTTGAGGGCGGAACTGTGCAGGCAGCATGGGACTTGAATGCACCGCTGACAGTCAGTTGCGGACAGTTAATTGATAACCGCGAATCACTGCTCAATATTCATAGTAATCATGTGATGGTCGATGCGGTCAAGAAATCCGAGGATGGTGCTGCTGTCGTTGTCAGGCTGCATGAATTCGGAGGTCAGAGCGGCATATGTGTAATTAGTAGTGACTATGCCTGGAGCGAGTGGCAGCATTGCGATCTTTTGGAACAGCCGGCAGGTACTATGCAACCCATAGAGCAGCATGACGGAAAGTCTACGCTCAGCATACATTTTCAGCCTTATGAGATTCATACCATATTATTATTCATATAATAGAATACCTGTTATGAGTAAATTAACAAAAAAATATAGAGCCTGTTATCATTCAGATTTTACGCTGTATGATAGCAGGTTTTTTTATGATTTTTATTAATATGGTATTTGCAGTGACTTTGACTAGGGGGGTCTTAAAAGCGCATAAGGGCATCTATCACTGCCTTTTCTCTCTAGCAGCGTTACTTTCTCTTGACGTACACCCAGTATCATAAACTTCTTAAAAAAGAGCACATTTCCCTTTACAAAGATCATCCCAACATGTTTAAGCCTATTATAAAATGTATGTACTTTAATACTTAGTGGAGGACATACAATGAAAGATATATTTGACGTAAAGCAATACGGAGCTGTAGGAGACGCAGTTACGGTTGATACATCTTCAATCCAGCGAGCGATTGACGCATGCCATGAAGCAGGAGGCGGATTTGTTTTGCTGCCAGGAGGCATATTTGTTTCGGGAACAATTTTTTTGAGGTCAAATGTCTATCTGCAAGTAAATCCATCTGCTGTTTTACTAGCCAACCCAGATATTGGAGATTATCCAGATGGAACGCATTATAACCGATATATTAACGAGAAAGATATGGATAAATGCTTTATTTATGCAGAGGATGCTGAAAATATCGGCATAATTGGTCAAGGAGAAATTAATGGCAATGCTGAGAGTTTCCCGAATGAAGGTAGCATTTATCGTCCGATGATGATGCGTTTTTTGCGTTGCAAAAATATCTATGTAAAGGGACTACGGCTATACAATTCAACTGCTTGGACGACTGCTTTTTTGGACAGCGAAAATATTTGGTGTGAGGGTCTAGATATTCGTAACGATAAACGATATAACGGAGACGGGCTAGATTACGATGGATGTACCAATGTGTTTATTTCAAACTGCAAAATATTAGGGACTGACGATAATTTATGTTTGCAGGCAAGTAGTAAAGCTTATCCAATGAAAAATGTTCATATCAGCAATTGTCACTTTACGTTAATATGTGCAGCTATTCGAATGGGGCTGAAATCGGTCGGAGATATTTCTAATGTAGCCATTCATAACTGTACATTTGAGAATGTATGGCGGGAAGGAATTAAAATCGAGTGTACGGAAGGCGGTAGCATTTCTGATATTGTGGTGCAAGGATTAGTAATGAAGAATGTGTCGCGACCAATTTTTCTCATCCTCAATAATCGTTTGGACATCATTGGCTCATCGATTGGCTTGAGTGAAATGCCGGCAATCGGTTCCTTGGAGCGGATCACGCTGACAGATATCTTTGCAACAGACGATGATGAAATGCTTAATACTCACTATCGGTTTACTGATGACGTAATGGGTCGCCCGTCGTTTTCTGGAATTCGTGTGGACGCAAACGAGAACTATCCTGTACGTGATCTTACAATCAGAAATTTAAATTATACGTTTATTGGAGGAGTAAAAAAAGAAGATATTCCATCTGAATATCCAAAAGTATGGGATATGCGTTATGAACATCCTAAAGAGGTTTCAGAAAATTATTATCCGACTTGGAGCCGGACAACCTTCATGGATATTCGTAATGTTGACCGTCTAATTTTGGATGGAGTAAAATTTCATGCGATCCATGAAGATACTAGGGCATCATACTTGATTGAGAATTGCAGCACATTGAAGTTAGATATTATTGAGTATTGAAAGAAGAATAAAAGTCGAATTTTTGTATGCCAATAATTAAAGACTGGAAAACGCACAGGCTTATCCCAAGCGTTTTCCAGTCTTTTGTGCGCTTGGCAGCGCAATCGACTAAGGAGTGAAAGTCTCCAGTACACCGCGAGGTGGCGGAAGTACATAGCTGACACATAGTGCGTAGTCCGTGAGGATAGGTGCGGAGGATGTGA
>Ga0182737_1002959_pt1 | contig 13120 bp, 11 predicted proteins | sample eDN5th30CBELigOP_FD_128878 | JGI IMG/M metagenome (GOLD analysis project Ga0182737, IMG submission 128878) | Enriched Organic Plus compost microbial communities from Emeryville, California, USA - eDNA 5th pass 30_C BE-Lig OP (version 2) (version 2) ... | reverse complement strand
CTCCACAGACCAGATAAATACAAGCGATCAGGTAACCAAGGCCACCCGAAGTGAACTCAAGCTCTGCGAGAACAATATCATGCACCAGCAAAGCTGGCGCGATGCCGAAACTCACAATGTCCGCGATGGAATCGAACTCGCGTCCAAAGTCTGAGGATTGCCCGCTCATCCTGGCCAGTCTGCCATCCAGTGCATCAAACACACAGGCTGCCAGGATCAACCCTATTGCCCAGTAATATTTGAAGTTCGGATCACCGGCAATAACACGCTCCCCGTCAAACCGTCCTACTATGTGCAAAATCGCAATGAACCCGCACAGCAGATTTCCTGCGGTCATTAGGTTCGGCAGCACATAAAGGCGGGGCTCCTGATCAGACATGGGCAGTAATGTAGCGCGAAATCACGTTTTGCTGTGCTTTTTTTCGCATTTGCTGCATGAAACGGATCCACCTCATTGTTTTTGCCCCCGTCTGGCTGATTCCACCGTTTGACCCCGGGATTGCCATGCGTAAGCTATTAGTATGTCTGTTGACGCGCCTTCCATGCCCCTCGTTTCGCCTGAAACACCCATGGGCGAACTGCTCCGCCAGTTCCCCGGCGCACAACGTGCCCTGTTTGCGAAGTACCATATTGGGGGCTGCCGCAGTTGTGGTTTCTCCCCTACTGAAACACTGGCGCAGGTTTGCGCCCGTAACGAAAATATCCCGGTGGACGAGGCTATCGAGTGCATCTACTCCGCGTACGAAGCGGATGCCAGTCTGCAGATTTCCCCTAAAGAACTGGCAAAACTGCTCCAGCAGAACCCTGACTTGAAAATGCTGGATGTGCGAACACGGGAGGAGCACGAGGCCGTCCACATTCCCGGTTCCGCTCTCCTGACACAAGATCTGACACAGGAAATTTTCATATCCTGGGATAAAAATGCGACTCTGGTCATCTATGATCATCAGGGAGACAAAGGCATGGATGCTGCCGCCTATTTTTTAGGGCACGGCTTTGCTCAAACGAAATGTCTCGCAGGGGGCATAGATGCGTATAGTTTAGAAATAGATGCTTCACTCCCTCGCTACCGGCTTGAGATCGAAGAATAATCGAGCAACTGCACCTCCTTTTCCTTCCTACATGGACGAAACCCTCTTCCAGCAATCCATCAGCAATCCACAAAACCTCGGAGAGATGTCCGATGCAGATGCCGTGGGCACTGTCGGCAGTCCTGATTGCGGCGACATGGTGCGCATGTGGCTAAAATACAAGGAACAGGATGGGAAGAAGGTCATAGATAAAGCCTCTTTTCAAAGCTTCGGCTGCCAGACCGCCATAGCAGTCGCCAGCATGGCCACCCAGATGATCCTTGGCAAAACAAAGGAAGAAGTCGCCAGCATGAGCGCTGACCAGTTGAGTGCGCCGCTCGGCCCCCTTCCTCCCATGAAAATTCACTGCGGACAGATGGTGGAAGGCGCGCTGAAAGCTGCGCTGGATGCAGAGGCAGGATCTGCAACGTCCCCTTCTATATCCACACCCGCATCCGTAGATCTGGCGCCCACGCTTCATGATGCCCTGGCTGCCGCTGACAAAAAGGTGGGCAAGATCAAAATTGTCCCGCTGAACTCCTAGTTCAGATCACCGGCGACCCACCGTTCACGACCTCATCCTTCATTTTATTTACCCGTAAAGTACCGTTTGTTCCATGCACACTGACATCACGCTGACTCGCGAAGTCGAAGCCATTCAAATCCCCAGCGGCGACTCCGTTCACCTTCCAACCGGCACTCGCGTCATTATCACGCAGGCACTGGGCGGCACTTACACCGTGGCCACTGATCATGGTCTTGCCCGTATCTCCGCCAAGGATGTAGATGCCCTGGGCATTGATCCCAACGCTGAAGAAGCCGGTGAATCTCAATCCTCCAGCAATATTCCAGCCGATGCCACCGCACTGGAACTGCAAGTTTGGGATCAATTACGCAATGTTTACGACCCTGAAATTCCTGTGAACATCGTGGATCTTGGCCTGGTTTATGGCTGTGAGGTCGTCGAAGAAGAGGGCGAGAAAAAAGCACAGATTAAAATGACCCTGACCGCTCCAGGCTGTGGCATGGGGCCAACCATTGCCGCTGATGCCCAGGCACGCATCATGACCATAGAGCAGATAGATGATGCCGCCGTGGAACTTGTCTGGGAACCCGCCTGGAATCAGGGCATGATTTCCGAGGAAGGCAAAATGAAACTGGGCATGATCTGAAGGCAGTTTAGGCGATCCACATCTTTTAAATCCTCAGGCCGTCCGCTGCCTGGGGATTTTTTTGTATTCTGGGACAAGGATACTTTGATCCATCGAAGGAAAAATCCCGCTTGCCGCTGATCAAATGCTGGTCACAGATGCCTGTTCACACCCGTTTGTGACTTTTGCTTCCCATGTCCACCGCATCTCCGTCTCCATCCATCGGCACTCCATTTTCCTCATCAGCCACCAAGGTCTTACTTTTAGGCTCCGGCGAACTTGGCAAGGAAGTGGTCATTGAGTTGCAGCGTTTTGGCTGTGAAGTGATCGCGGTGGATGCCTATGAAAACGCCCCCGCCATGCAGGTGGCAGATCGTTCCCATGTGCTTTCCATGCTGGATGGCAATGCGCTGCGTCAGGTGCTGCTGACCGAAAAACCTGATCTTATAGTCCCTGAAGTGGAAGCTATTGCCACTGATGTACTGGTGGAACTGGAACAGGACGGATTCAAGGTGGTGCCAACCGCTCGCGCGGCGAAACTGACCATGAACCGCGAAGGCATCCGCCGACTTGCCGCGGAAGACCTCAGCCTGCGCGCATCTCCATACATCTTCGCCGCGACAGAAGAAGAGTTCCGCGCAGCGATTGCAGAGATAGGCATGCCTTGCGTGGTGAAGCCCATCATGAGCAGTTCCGGTAAAGGTCAAAGCGTGGTGCGCAGTGAAGATGACATCGCCTTTGCCTGGAAGTATGCCCAGGAAGGCGGTCGTGCAGGCCGTGGCAAAGTCATAGTGGAAGGCATGGTGGATTTTGACTACGAGATCACCATGCTCACCGTCAGACATGCTGGCGGGACCTCATTCTGCGCTCCCATTGGTCACTTGCAAAAGGAGGGCGACTACCGGGAAAGCTGGCAGCCGCAGGCCATGTCAGACGCCGCCCTGAAAGAAAGCCAGCGTATTGCTGAAGCCATTACCACTGCGCTAGGCGGCTGGGGTTTGTTTGGCGTGGAGCTGTTTGTAAAGGGCGATACCGTCTGGTTCAGTGAAGTATCCCCCCGCCCCCATGACACTGGGTTGGTGACGATCATTTCCCAGGATCTGAGCGAGTTTGCCCTGCATGCCCGTGCCATCCTCGGCCTGCCAATCCCAAACATAGTGCAGCACGGCCCCAGCGCCTCTGCGGTGATCCTGATCGAAGGGCAATCCACCAACATCCGCTATGGGAATCTCGGCGCTGCCCTGGCGGAGCCAGACACAACATTGCGTTTGTTTGGCAAGCCCGAAGTCAAAGGCAAACGCCGCATGGGAGTGATCGCCGCCCGCGCTGAAAGCATCGAAGCCGCAAGAGAAAAAGCACGCAAAGCCGCAGCGGCAGTGGAAGTGACGCTAGGGTGAATGGCGATCTCGTGACTACAACAAGCGAACGATTTGCTCTTGTTGTAGCTAACTATCCCAGTCTCCAGAACTCTGACTATCGCTTGCGACGGAAAGCCAAAGCGCAAGCGCCAAACAGCACAAGTGCGGCGCGCCCTGGTTCAGGAACCACGCCGAGCGTTCCATACGAGTAGGAAAAAGCTGTCACTCCCGGCGTATCAGATCGCATGGACAAAGTGCCAAACGAAAGCGTGGTCGAAGTCGGAATATTCGCATTCACATAGGTGTAAGTAAACACCTCCCCCGTTGTCAGATTATTGTACTCGTACTCCAGAACATTCGTAATGGCATTCAAGTACACCGTAACGGAAAGCTGATCACCTGCAGAGGGCTCTCCTAGCGTTGTATTTCTGGTCACGACAGGGTCATTTAAAGTAAAACTGCCGTTAAAACTGGTCTGTGCAGGAAGAGAATCGCCAGGATATCCATGCTGATAGCGGGTGCCTCTGTTCCAGTTGGACGTGGTAGGGCCGTACTGATAAAGCGTATAATTCGCTGGATTGCTGCTGCCATTATTAGCACTGCCCCAGCCGCTCCAAATGCCGCTCATGCTGATTTGGGCATCAAACGCAGCACCGCCAGAAGACGCCGTGAAGGAATACTGCATGTAAACGCCTTCAATCACATTCGAAAAGTTGGTAGTCGTGTCGCCAAATCCCGGCGCAGTCCGGTTAATCGACATACCTGAAAGACTGATATTATCAGCAATATTGCCGGAAGCCCAGCCTGCCTCACCTCGGGTAATGCTTCCAGCCCCCAATTGATTCAGCAAATAGGCTCCCTGGGCACTGCCAGAGGCGAACAGTCCTAACACGAAAATCAGCACGATCCATTTCACAGAAGCTGTCAGGGCTTTGAAGCGCATGGATTCAATCTATCGGTTCGTTTAATTCTTCTAGCAAACAAATACGGGTCGAACAACCCAGATCTTGCTTTACTTTTGTCCAGTTGGTAAGCCTTGGATTCGAGCTTTATTCCATCGCGTCCCCGAGTAATTTATGTACACGCCGCCAAAATTCAGAATGGAAGATCCTGCGATCATCAGTAATTTTTTCAGGAAACATTCCTTTGGCCTGTTGCTGACAATTAAGGAAACAGAGATTCACGATACCCATACCCCGTTCTTAATAGATGAAGAACAAGGCAGCCTTATCGGACATATCGCCAGGGCCAATCCACAATGGCATTCATGGGATGCCTCAACAACGGCCAAGGTGATCTTCACCGGGCCGCACGCCTACATTTCTCCGAGCTATTATGCCAGCGACTTTAACGTGCCTACGTGGAACTACACAGCCGTTTCAGTTTCAGGGAAGCTGGACGTGATCGAAAAGTCAGAGGAGAAACTCGCATTTCTTGATCGACTGACCGCTCACTACGAACCTCAGGAAGCCCCCTGGACGCTGGATCGAAACGATGCGCGTTACATGAATTTGTTAGATGGCATTGTCGTTTTTAAAGTCAGCATGGATCATGTGGCAGCTTCATTTAAGCTGAACCAGAATAAAACCATTGCAGATCAGGAGAGTGTTATTGCAGCATTGTATAAATCAGGCAATGCGTCAGATCAGGAAGTAGCGGCGATGATGCAGAAAAGACTACAATGCAACTGCAATAAATGATAACCACTGGTTCAATTTCTCGACAGCAAGCTGCTGCAAAATTCCCATTTCTTTCTGAGCACTTTCCTGGCAGAAGAACAGCCATTAAAGATTTTACTCACCTGGCTCCAGATTTTGTTTTTTGGATTTATCCAAATGGAGCCTTGTTCGATGCCAAAGATGCCCATCGAAAAAACGTTCCACCTGGTTTTCATCACATCCTTAAAGATGAACCCGATTATGGAGGTTTTCTTCGTGGAAGGCTCGCATCAAATTGTGGTGAGCAACTGATTGTCGTTTACTGCCGAGAAGATACTTTGGCTATCGATCGTTCAAAGATTAGCCAGTTTTTGGATGGTATATCTCAGATCCCAGTTCCAATATCGCCTCACACATTAGTCGTAAGTGATAATGCTGACATTTATGGGACTTTAGCGGACCTTGATGCTCGGCTTTTAGCAAACTGAAAAACTATCAAACAAGACTAGCTCGCATACTGAAGCCAAGCTGAATCCAAAAAAAGCGAAGCGGGCACTGGGCCCGCTTCGCCGTATAAATCTTAGCCTGACTAAGAGCCAGCTTACTCTTCTGCCGTCACCGTCGCGGTTTCGCTGGGTGGTGCGCCGGGGTCTTCACCAAGGCTCACAAACTTCAGCTCTTTCGCATTAGGTTCATGAATGAGTTTGACGGTATCACCCTCCTTCACTTCGCCACGCAGCAGAGCCTCAGCAAGGGGGTCTTCGATGCTTTTCTCTACGGCACGACGCATAGGGCGAGCACCATATTGAGGATCGTAACCTTCCTTGATCAGGAACTCGCGTGCGCTGTCTTCGAGGGTAAGGGTGATGCGTTTGTTTTTCAAACGAACCAGCACCTTGCTGATCTCGAGATCCACAATGCGGTTGAGCTGGGCTTTCTCCAGTGTCTGGAACACAATCAGGTCATCAAGACGGTTAATGAACTCAGGCTTGAAGAATTTCTTCGCCGCTTCCATTACCTTGTCTTTGATGCCGCTGTGGTCAGCCACATCCTGCTGCATCGCAGCAAAACCCAGGCTGGTCTGACGTTTGATGGTCTCAGCACCAATGTTTGAAGTGAGAATGATCACCGTGTTGCGGAAGTCAATTTTACGGCCAAAATTGTCCGTGATCTGGCCTTCCTCCAGAATCTGAAGCAACAGGTGCATCACATCCGGGTGGGCTTTTTCCACTTCGTCAAAGAGCACCACGCTATATGGACGGCGACGTACTGCTTCGGAAAGCTGACCGCCTTCTTCATAACCCACATATCCCGGAGGCGCACCGATCAGACGGCTGGCGGTGTGTTTCTCCATGTACTCAGACATGTCGAGCTGGATCAGGGATTCAGCACTGCCGAACATGAACTCTGCAAGGTTCTTGGCCAGGAAGGTTTTACCCACACCTGTAGGACCAAGGAAGATGAAGCTGCCAATCGGGCGCTTGGGATCTTTCAGGTCGGCACGGCTGCGGCGCAGTGCCTTGCTGATGGCGATAACGGCTTCGTCCTGACCGATGACACGCTTCTTGAGTTCTTCCTCCATCTTGAGGAGTTTCTCAGCTTCAGCCTGCTCCATGCGCTGCAGAGGAACGCCCGTCCATTTGCTGACCACAGCCATGATGTCCTCCTCGCTCACATCAACGATGCGCTCGGTGTTGTTGGCGCGCCAGGTTTCCAGCACGTCATCATGGTTCTTCTTGGCTGCTTTTTCCTTGTCACGAAGGTGGGCGGCTTTTTCAAAGTCCTGCTCCTTGATAGCTACTTCCTTCTCCACGCGAATGGCTTCGATCTCGCCCTCGATCACTTTCAGTTCAGGGGGGCGCGTCATGGCAGAGATACGGGCTTTCGCACCGGCTTCGTCCATGATGTCAATCGCCTTGTCTGGCAGGAATCGGCTTGGCAGATAGCGGCTGCTCAGGTTCACAGCGGCTTCCAGAGCCTTCGCCTCAAAGCGGGCTTTGTGGTGAGACTCATACTTCCCTTTCAGGCCTTTCAGGATAAGGATCGCATCTTCCACGCTAGGCTCATCCACTTTCACCTGCTGGAATCGGCGCTCAAGGGCTGCATCCTTCTCAATGTACTTGCGGTATTCATTGAGCGTAGTGGCGCCTACACACTGAAGTTCCCCGCGGCTAAGCGCAGGTTTCAGGATGTTACTGGCGTCCATGGCGCCCTCGGCAGAACCGGCGCCTACGATGGTGTGTAGCTCGTCCAGGAACAGAATGACATTCTTGTTACGGCGAATCTCGTCCATCACGGCTTTGATGCGCTCCTCGAACTGACCGCGATATTTGGTGCCCGCGACCATGAGGGCAAGATCAAGCACAATGACTTTCTTATCGCGCAAAATCTCAGGCACGTTTCCCTGGGCGATTTCCTGGGCAAGACCTTCAACAATAGCGGTCTTACCTACACCGGCCTCACCAATCAGAACTGGGTTGTTCTTGGTACGGCGGCACAGGATCTGAATTACGCGTTCGATTTCACCAGCGCGACCAATGACGGGATCAAGATCACCTTTCTGGGCAAGCTCGGTCAGGTCACGACCAAAGGCACGCAGCGCGGGCGTTTTGCTGTCCTTTTTGGGAGCGTTAGGCATAGATGAGCCTTCTGCCCCGCCGCCGCCTTCTTCTTCCTCTTCTTCGTTGCCAAAGTTAGGGTCCAGCTCTTTCAAAATCTCATTGCGGGCCTTTTCAAGGTTTACGTCAAGGTTGCGCAGCACCTGGGCGGCGACGCCTTCACCTTCACGCAGCAGTCCCAGCAAAAGGTGCTCCGTACCCACGTAGGAATGGTTGAGAGCCTTGGCCTCCTTGGAAGCCAGTGCGAGAACTTTTTTCACACGGGGTGTGTAGGGAATGTTTCCGACCATTTTGGTATCGGGGCCGGACCCGACTTGTTGCTCCACCTGCATGCGGACGTTGTCGAGATCAACGCCGAGCTTGGTAAGCACATTGACAGCCACGCCCTGACCCAACTTGATGAGACCGAGCAACAGGTGCTCTGTCCCCACATAGTTGTGGTTGAAGCGGTCGGCTTCCTTCCTGGCAAGCGCCAGGACTTGTTGAGCGCGGGGTGTAAAGTTATTCATCATGGGAGTCTGGGGGAAGCGCGGAATCATCCGCGTCGTTATCTATGGATACGTTTAAAGGTTCGGGTACGGATTTCAAGCGTTCACGGGTGATTTGCGCGCGAAGTGAGTCGCGTTCTTCGACACTCAGATCGCGATTTGCGCTGAGTTTTAAATGAGCGGGTTGGATTTCGTGCAAAAGCATGTCCAGCAGGCCACGGTCACACTCAGTGACGATGTCCAGATCAGCACCCAGCCGCAGCAGGGACACATGATTGAGGGCCTCCTTGGAGCTGAGAATATGGGCGAATCGCAGGGTGGCGTAAGCACGGCCGACTTGATCCTGAAGCATTAGTGCGTTCTCGTGCAGCAATTTTTCGCGAGCATGAATCTCTGCCTGCACAATATGTTCAGCCACACCTTCAATTCGGCTGATCAGTTCCTGTTCAGTTTCCCCCAGGGTATGCTGGTTGGATACCTGAAATAGGTTTCCCAGGGCTTCAGTGCCTTCACCATACAGACCACGAACTGCCAGACCAATTTTGCTGACAGCATTCATGACCTGTTTGATCTGCTCCGTAAGCACCAGTGCAGGCAGGTGGAGCATGACCGAGGCACGCATGCCAGTGCCAACATTGGTCGGGCAGGCGGTCAGGTAGCCAAGGCGCTGGTCGTACGCATACTTCAGCGCATCTTCCAGGCCGCTGTCCACCTTGTTCACCAGCTCGTGAGCGGTGCGCAGGTCCAGGCCCGCACGAATGCCCTGCATACGGAAGTGATCCTCCTCGTTTATCATCACCGCCAGGCTCTGCTTGCGGTCAATAATCACCGCACAGCCCGTGGATCTGGCGGCGTGCTCCCGGCTGACCAGGTGTCGCTCCACCAACACCTGTTTTTTGGTCTTGGTAAGGTTAGGATACTCCTCATTAAATCCATCCTTCATCTCCGGCAGGCCGGAGAGCAGCGGGCGCACTTTCTGCAAAAGTTCCACGCGCTGCTTTTCAGACGACCAGCCGGGAAATGACCAGCCACGCAGATTCCGGGCAAGCCGGATGCGTGAGGTCATCACGATCTCTGAATGAGGGCCGTGGCCCTGCATCCAGTCAGCAGGATTTTTTAATAACGTAGAAAAGCGCATGGGGAAGCAAAGCGAATACGGACGAACTTCTGTTATAGACTACGTATGAAAGAATGCGTGAGAAATATCCATGCCTTTCTTGCCTGATTTTTTTTCGTTCCTCCTCAATGTTTGTGATTCCATGCAGCAAACCGGGCAGACCAGGATTGCACAGCATAAGACGCAGGCTAGGATGCAGCACGCACAGGCTGTTTATATAATCTGATGAAACAAAGGCTGAAATCCTGGCTCACTTCCCTGCTTTCCAAAGCTGGCGCCATTCCAACTCCTATGACGGATGTGGCCCAGGTGCGACACCTGCTGCGCCAACTTGCCCCAGTCCTGACGGATAAGCCCCTGAGGCGGCTGGGCCCGAAGGGTGACGGAGGCTACCTGGTCCCAGATGATCTGCATGGCATCACCGCCTGTTTTTCCCCCGGAGTGAATGATGTCTCCGGATTTGAGCAGGACTGCGCCGAACTGGGCATGCAGGTTTTCCTGGCGGATAAGACGGTGGAAAAACCTCCCACAGACCACAGCCGGTTCCATTTCACCAAAAAATTCATTGGGGCATCCAGCAGTGGTGACTTCATGAGTCTGCAGGATTGGGTGAGCGACAGCCTGCCAGGTCACCAGGAGGATCTGCTTCTGCAAATGGACATAGAGGGCTACGAATACCCCGTGCTGCTGTCTTTGCCTGAGTCATTGCAGCAACGCTTCCGCGTCATTGTGGTGGAGTTTCACCAGCTTGATCTGCTGTGGAGCCGCCCCTTCTTTCAACTCGCCACTGCAGCTTTTGAAAAACTGCAGAAAACGCATGTCTGCGTACACATTCATCCCAACAACTGCTTTCCAGTCAGCAGTCTCAACGGTGTGGAGATTCCGCCGCTGGCCGAGTTCACATTCCTACGGAAAAACCGGGTGCAAAACAGCCAGCCAGCCATTCAATTCCCCCATCCCCTGGATCAGGATAACACCAGCAACTCATCCTTGGCTCTGCCTGAGTGTTGGTACCGGCATTGAGATCACCTCACATCCAAAACAAAAGCGCCCCGGCACCCCGGGACGCTTGAGAATGGTAGCTTTTAGAATGTAGCCGCAGTCTGTTAGACTGTAGGCAGCTCAAAGCCTTTGCGGTACACGTCGCCTTCGTTGATCTTGTTGGCCTCTTCGGCGAACTCGCCTTCGAACTTGAGCGTGTCAGGATTAAAGCTCAACCATGGGCTCAGCAGAGCCTTGTCAGCATCAGCATCAATCTTGTTCGCAGCCAGGTTGGCGATGAAGTCTTCAAAGGTTTCCTGACCGGCTTTATCGCCCTGCAGACGCTCTTTGATTTCACCAACGCTGGTGGCTTTGCCAATGCGATAGGCAATGTTGGCCAGATGAGCCAGGCTGGCGGCATGATAACCATGCGTGATGTGCAGGTTTTCATCCACCAGTTTGCCTTCCTTGATGGACAGGATGAAGTTCTTCATGTGGCTGGGGCCATCACGAATCTCAAACTTCTGCCCGTTGAACTTGCCTTCTGAGTCATAGGCCTTGGACTCTGCCACATAGCCGCCTTCACAATGGATCACATTGCCGATACGGATGCCTTTATAAGCAGGCTCAAAACCTTTCTGCCAGTTCATGTCAGCGCGTGGCAGGCCACGGTTGTCGAATAAAAGTGGCACATTACCTTCACCATAATCATAAAATGCGAGCTGGTTATTGGCAGTGTCACCATCATCATCATACCCCCAGCGGTTGCCAATGCCCATCACACGAATAGGGAGTTTTTCAGGATTGCCCAATGCCCAGCGAGCCACGTCAAGCTGGTGAGGTCCTTGGTTGCCAATGTCGCCGTTGCCGTAAGGCCACTGCCAGTGCCAGTCATAGTGGAAGCGCTCACGCATGATCGGAGCCGTATCACGTGGACCGCACCAGAGATCATAATTTACCGTGCTCGGGGCGTCCTGCGGGCCGCTCACTTTGCCAATGCTCTGGCGGGCCTTGTAGTTCACACCACGGGACAGGGTCATCTTGCCCAACGCCCCGGATTTCACATATTCCATCGCTGAAGCCCAGCCGAGGTCAGAACGACGTTGCATGCCGTGAACCAGAATCAGCTTGCCTTCCACTTTCTTGCCAGCATCCACCAGGGCTTTGCCCTCATGGATGTTATGGTTCACTGGTTTTTCCACAAACACGTGTTTGCCAGCGGCCAGGGCAGTCAGCGCGATGATGGTGTGAGTATGGTTTGGAGTCGCAATAGTGACAGCGTCAATTTCAGGATCTTCCACCAGTTTGCGATAGTCTGTGAAGGTTTTGACCTTGATGCCTTCTTTTTCCAGATTGGCTACGTGCTTGTCAATCACTGCGGTGTCCACATCACAAAGGGCGACAAGACGAACGCCTTCACTCTTCAAACCCAAAAGGCTCTTGATGTGGCCTGCGCCACGCTGGTTAAAACCGATGACTGCTACACGGATGTCTCCGTTGGCTCCAGCGGCGCGTGACCATGTAGGAAGCGCCAGTGCTGTGCCCGCATAGAGTGTGCTGCGCAGCACATCGCGGCGTTTCATGGGAAGGGGTGTGTTCATGTTTGGGTTAGGTGTGTGCATCATTGATGAAAAAACTGACGGGAACTGCAAGGCTTTATGCGCCGGGCCATCCCTGACAAGCAGTGTAAAAAATACAAACGCTCTCCAAGGGGCAGGCTTTCACTTTTTGCTGAAATCTCACGCAACGTTGCCATAATCAGACAAAATTCCAAACCGAGATACAGCATTAAGAAGCGGCCAGAACAAGGATGATGAGACTTGTTGCCCAAAATGAAAAGAAAAAACGCATCTGCTGGAGATACGACAGATTTTCGCCGTTAATCAGATGAACAGCGGTCCATCAAAACATCAGTTTTGAGAATATTTTGCATAAGCTTACAAAGAGTTGGGAAATTCCGCAGTTGCGCCGAGCGACTTGGGCACTATTCTGGCGATCCATGTTGGAAGTGAACACTTTGATCAAGCAAGGCCGTAATCGGTTTTTAGGAATGGCAGTTTACCTGTCTGCCGCTTTGTGTTTTTCATCGGTCGCAACGGCACAAAGCGTTGTTGCTGTAGATGTTTACAATAAAAAAATTCACGTGGAACGCGGCGCTTCAGTGAAACGTCCCGTCGGCGGCCTGACTAAAGTGGCTACAGCACTGGTGGCTCTGGACTGGGCGGAGGTAACCAAGGTTCCTCTGAACACCCTGGCGACTATTTCCCCGTCTTCCCTGCAAATTGCTGGATTAAATTCCATGAATTTACAGCCTGGCGATCAGGTGACCCTGCGTGATTTGATCTATTCCACCATGATGACGTCTGACAACGTCGCTGCAACGACACTGGCCGCCTTTGTGGGGCAGGACATTCTCAGCCGCCGTGGTCGCGGTGGCGACCCAATAGCCGCCTTCGTATCAGAAATGAATAAGCTGGCAGCCCGGGAAGGCATGAGCAGCACTCGTTTTACTAATCCTCATGGACTGGAAAACAGCCGCACCGCCCCCTACTCCACGGCTGCTGACCTGGCTAAACTGGCGATGTACGCGGCCTCGCGCGCGCCCTTCCGTTTCTACACCACCCAGAAAAATCGCGACATCACGGTGCTGCGCATGGGACAACCGCAGAAAATCACGCT
>Ga0182737_1002958_pt1 | contig 13124 bp, 11 predicted proteins | sample eDN5th30CBELigOP_FD_128878 | JGI IMG/M metagenome (GOLD analysis project Ga0182737, IMG submission 128878) | Enriched Organic Plus compost microbial communities from Emeryville, California, USA - eDNA 5th pass 30_C BE-Lig OP (version 2) (version 2) ... | reverse complement strand
AGTCACCCACCGGGAATGTCAGCCCCACAAAAAAATCCAGGCCATCAAGACGTTTTGCCTCCAGGGTGATTTCGTAGTTGGTGAGCGGCAGTTTGTCCGCTTTTTGATAAATCACACCCGTAACACTTTCACCGCGGCCTATGATCATCTCCCTGTCTTTAAGCGTCACCTCGCCACTGCCGCCGGCATCATAAGGCTGCCAGTCATCCAGCGATTTACCGTCAAACAGGACGATCTCACCGGTTTTCTCATCGGCGGCAAAAGCGTTGGCCGCCACAGAAAGAGCGAGAACAAGGGTGACGAGGAAAAGAATAGGCTTCATGGCTTGGCAAAGGCAACGCACAAAGCCTCGCGACTCTTGCGTACCATGCCAACTATTGTTTTGCGGACACCGGCGCAGCGGAGGTCAGAATTTGCCCATCCGCCTGCAAGCGCGGGCCAAGCACCTGATAATCCACATCCTGCACATCCAGATCATCCTTGATCGCCAGCACGGCGGCTGTGGCAGCGGACTGGCTGGTGACCATGAACACAGGCTCCATACGAATGCTGCTAAACGCTGTGTGGCTGGCAGAGAGCGCAAAGGTGACGAGCAAGTTCGTGCATTCGCTACGCTTCGGCACAATCGCGCCATATCCAATCTGATAGGGACCAAAACCACCGCGCCCTGTGGCGGTTTTTCCTTCACGGGTGACCACCCCGTCTTTCACGATGCGGCGAATCTCATGGGTGTCTGTGCCGTAGCTGCCCAGCCCGACGGATTTTGGTGCGATCTGGCGTCCAAAGGTGTGGTGTTCTGTAAGCACCAGGTCGCTGACCATGCGCCGAGCCTCTCTCACATAGATTTGATGAGGCCAGCCCCCTGTGTCTTGAAACTCATCTTTTGGCAGGCCGAAGCGTTGCATGTCCTTGCGGACTTTTTCAGGCACTCTGGGGTCTGTGGCCAGAAAGTGCAGGAGGCCTCGGTGGTAGTCCTCATGGGCTTGGGCGATTTCTTTGCGCCGTGCATAACTTGCTTCGGGCCATTCATGGCTGGCACCGGGAAGATTCCCGCCAAAGGTGGCCGTGTTGAAATCCCACTTGTCGTTGGGCAGCGGATCATACTTGGAGAACCAGCGCAGGTCCATATCATCACCATTGGCAATGCAGGCTTCTATGAAGCGCGCTACCAGTTCGTAACGTTTCGGGTCATAGTCCTTGGGGGCGGTAATGGGCAGGCTGTTGCTGGGATTGCTGCTTAAACAGAGGCGAAAACAATAAGCCTGCACGCCTGGTGCTGGCTCACCCTGTTCACCGGGTTCGCCTTCTTGAACCAGCGGCAACAAGCCACTGCTGGGATCACCTTTCACTACATACGGATCTAGGGGGAAGTCGCGATCCCAAACGCCCTGGCCTCCTTTGACTCGACCGTTGGCGCCCGGTGGCAGATGACCTGTACGGGGCAGGTATTTATCAGTATAATGAATGCCATTGTAGCTCTCACCATATTTGGCATTGCCTTCGCGCATCAAAGTATAGCTTACACCCGCTTCGGCCATCAGGTCTCCCTCATAGGTGGTGTCAATGAACATGCGCGCCTTGAATTGCCTGCCATCATCGGTGTGTAATTCAGTGATGCGCTGGCCATCTTTCACGACCCTGGAAAGCCGTGCTTTATGAAGAATCTTCACCCCTGCTTCATCCGCCATGTTCACAAAAACCTGCTCTGCTTTATGAGGCTCAATGGAATACGCGCCGCCAGTTGCGGGGCCGTTGCTTTTGTCAAAGTCCTTGTCCCAAGCGAGCTTCACCCCCACCGTTGCCGCCAGTTTGGTAAAGTATTCCCTGGCGATGCCGCCGACAGAACGTGGATCACCAATATCCACAGCGCTGAGGCCGCCAGAGGTCATGCCGCCCAGATGCTTGCCTGGCTCCAACAGCACAACAGATTTGCCCATGCGCGAAGCCTGAACGGCAGCGGCCACGCCGCCACTGGTGCCTCCATAGACACAGACATCTGCTTCAATGACAGGAGACGCAGCATGCGAGGCGAAATTTAACAGGGCAAAGCCCGCATTAATAAGGAGCGTTTTTTTCATGGGATGATGCAGGGAATGGAGGGAGCGAAACAAGGGGGGTTACCATTCACCCTTACGGTTGAATTTATCGGCAGCCCGTTTACCGAACTCTTCACCAGCGGCTTTTAGATTGGCTAGAATGACCTCCCTGGCCAAGCCTGAAACATTTCGTGCCGCGGGGATGACCGTGGAGCATTCGTTTGCGTCCATAAAACGCGCTGCTTCCAAAAGGCCGGCCTGTTCATGAGGTGGGATCACCATGAAGCCATGCTTGTCTGCATGGATCAGGTCCCCGGGGGTTACCTTTCTGCCAAACACTTCCACCTGGCAGTTCCAGCGAACCGGATGAACGGCTGCATGGCCGACACAAAGACGGCGGGCCAGCGCCTTAAAGCCAGCATGGGTCATTTCATCTACATCACGGATGGCTCCATCGGCAATGGTGCCTACACAGCCGAGCGCGCGGTGCATGTTACTGTTCACCTCACCCCAGAACGCGCCAATGGTGCGCGGCTTGTCCAGGTCTTGAACGATCACGATCTTAGGCCCCTCAATACTGGCCACGTACTGTCGGTATTCATGCCAGGCATTGGGCTGTGTTTTACGATGAGCCGGGTTGGAGGGTTCAATGACAACAGTGACCGCGTAGCCGACCATCGGGCCCATCTGGGGCATGTAGTCGCGGGTCTCCTCCAGGTTAAAGGCCTCTGCACAGACATCGCGTACGGTGATCTGTTCCCAGCCATTGTAGATGGTGGGCGTATTCCAGCGTTGCAGTTGCAGCAGATCCGCGTGGGAGAGGTTCGCGCTCATGATTGGCAGGGTGGCTCGCTTGTGATTACTGCTTTTCCGCAACCTCCGCCTGCTGCTTCAGCCAGGCCAGGTTAAACCGGGCGATGGTCAACCTGCCGCCTGCAAAGTGCGGTTTCTCACTGCGTCCGTAAAAACACAGGATGGTGTCGTTTGGGGTGACGATGATGTCGCTGTAAGCGCTCCAGCCTGATTCCAGAACTTTGGTCAAGGACCAGCTTTCTCCGCTGTCTTCGCTGAGTTTGACCGTCATATTTTTACGGTCGCGACTTTTACCAGGCGCTTCCTTGCCATCGGCTCGACTGAGGTTGTCTGGGTTGGAGAACAGCAGCACATCTTTTCCATCAAACACATGCCGTGTCAGCCCAGCCATGCAGATTGGTTCATTTAAAGCATCATCAAAACGGGGCTGGCTCCAGTTGGTAGCGCCGTCTTCACTGATAACGACAATGCGGCGATGGGCTTTAGATTCATTTCGCACATTCAGCATCACACGCCCATCTTGCAGTTGCACTGCCACGGTTTCGTTGGGGTTGATCCACTCATCGGTACAGGGCACGGCAATTTCTCCCGCCATCCAGGTTTTGCCCTGGTCGTCGCTGTAAACCGTGGCAGTCACCGAAGGGCGATGGGCGTTGCCGCCTGTGCCGGTGGAAAGCCACACGGGTACGATCAAGCGGCCATTTTCCAACTGGATGCCATGGTTCGGCCCGGTGGCAAGCACTGTCCAGGCGTAATCTTTTTTGAAGGATTCAAAGGTGTTGGTGATCTCCGTCGGCAGACTCCAGGTCAGGCCATCGTCGTTGCTGCGCTGGTAAAAGCAGCGCATGTACTCCAGGCAGAACAGCAGGTGAAGCGTGCCATCCTTGTCTGTGATCATGACCGGATTGTTATAGGTTACGGTCTTAGGGTCTGTGTGCTTCAGCTTCAGCGCGTAGGGGTTCTTGGTCTTTGGACCTGGAACATCTACGATGCTTTTTGGTTCGCCCCATGTTTTGCCATCATCCGTTGAGCGCCGCAGCAGGATGTGAATATCGTCCCAATCACTGCCATCACGACGGGCTTCACACCAGGCCAGCACCGTGCCTTTAGCGCTCACCGCCACGCCGGGGATATGATAGACCTTGTAACCGTGCTCACCCGCCGTGAACAGGTCTGTCTTTTCCACAAAGGGTTCCGCAGCATAAAATGGGGTGCTGACAATCAGAAGGAGAAACAGGAGAAGGCGCATGATGGATAAGGAACGTCTTGGAACTTGCGCTTTAGCTGGTAAGTTTAGCGAACCTGTTTGGCGGAAGTCGCTGTCTTTGACAAACCGCTGGAGTATTCCTTTTCATGTGTTAGGCATGAGCAAGATGAAGAAATCCCGTTTAGCTCTGCTCATAGTGCAGTTGCCGCTTGTGGCGCTGGCCTTGGTTCTGTCCAGTTGCGCGACCAAACTAGGCCCTGAGAGTAAGTATTCCGTCCATTTTGATCCGCCTCTAACGCCGCCCTCCAACCCTGCAAATGTGAAGATCAAGCTGAGCCGCAAGGCGCAGCGTGTTTATCTGGTGGAAGGGGATAAAGTGCTGCTTGCCACCCCATGCTCTGTTGGACGTGCGGGAACCCCGACGCCAGCAGGCACTTTCCGGATTGCCGGTAAAACACAGAACCGCCGTCGTGTCAGCCAGCCAGGCGCAGGTTATCCGATGACTTACTGGATGCAGTTCTACAGTCCGGCTTACGGCATGCATTGGGGCTTCGTAAAACCGTATCCCTGCACCCATGGATGTGTGCGTCTTCCTGTGAAGTCCGCCAGAAAGATATTTGAAACAGTTCGTGTGGGAACTCCCATCATCATTGCGGATTCGCATCCTGAGGATGAAACGATCGGCAAAACGCTGCCCGTGCTGGATGATGGCCCCATGCCCGATCCTCCGTGGTCCTACATGACAAGCGCCCAGGTATTTAAAGATGCCGCCCAGGGCAAGTTTTATACGTATTAATCACTAATGGCCCAAGTGGCCCCCGCTCGCTTTTTTCCTCGATCTCGCTCATGAACGCTCCACCGCCAGACAAGCCCCGCCGCGTGAACATCCGTACAGAAGACGGATTGCAGCGAGTTGATGTGGAGGTGATCAGCCACTACCGCAGTGACCTGGTGGAGAATGTTCGTAAAAGCGGCGGCATCCTGACGGTGGATAACACCACCATCCGTCTGGCCAAGGAGTTTGGCTTCTGTTACGGGGTGGAGCGGGCGATTGACCTTGCCTATGCGGCGAAGCGTGTTTTTTCTGACCGCAATCTGTACCTTCTTGGGGAGATTATTCACAACCCGGAGGTCAATCGCCAACTGGATGAGATGGGGATTATCAGCATCCCTGTCGCCGAGCAGGCGGAAAAGCTCAAAACCCTGACTCCGCAAGATGTGGTGATAGTCCCTGCCTTTGGAGCGGAAACGCACTTGATGGACATCATTAAAGAGCGCGGCAGTCTGGTGGTGGACACTACGTGTGGTGATGTGATGAACGTGTGGAAGCGTGTGCGCAGTTATGCCAAGCAGGCCTACACCTCCATCATCCACGGAAAATCCAGTCATGAGGAAACACGTGCCACGGCCTCCCGTGCGCTGGGGGATCAGGGTAATGGGCACTACCTGGTGGTTTTGACCCTGGACGATGTGGACTATGTCTGCAATTACATCCGCCATGGAGGCAACAAGGATGAATTTCTGGCCCGCTTTCATGATGAGGCGGTTTCACCTGGATTTGATCCCGATCTGCATCTGGAACGTGTGGGCGTGGCGAACCAGACCACCATGCTGAAATCCGAGACTGAGGAAATACAGCGGCGAGTGCGTCAGGCTGTTTTGGATCGCGATGGTGAGGAACTTGCCGTTGAGAATTTTCAGGTGTTCGACACGATCTGCGGTGCGACACAGGAGCGTCAGGACTCCTTATTCGAGATGCTGAAAAAGCCGATGGACCTGCTGCTGGTGGTCGGCGGATACAACAGTTCCAATACCGCGCACCTGGTGGAGATCGGTGAAAAGGAACTGCCGACATTTTTCATCCGCACCTCGGCTTGCCTGAAAAGCTTTTCCGAGATCGTGCACTTTGACCTTCACCATAAAGAAGAGCGCACCAGCTATACCGAAAAACTGGCCAGCCCGGAGCCGATCATTATTGGCATCACTGCTGGAGCCTCCTGCCCGAACAACCTTATTGAAGAAACCATCCTGCGCGTTTGTGAATTGCGCGGAATCGCCCCAGAGCGTGTCCTGCAGCAGGCCGCCAAAGCCGCCGTTGCATGAGCACCCCGATTCTTTCCACTGATTTTCCAGAGACTCTCAAGCAAGCCGTAACCGAGGCAGTGAAACTGCTGAGCAGCGGTGAAGTCGTCGCCCTTCCGACAGAAACTGTTTACGGCCTGGCGGCAGACGCCTTGAATGCTGATGCGGTGGCGAAAATATTTGCTGCCAAAGAGCGCCCGACTTTTGATCCGCTGATTGTTCATGTACCCCACAAAAAGGATCTGGACGTGGTGGCGGATGTGCCGGAGGACATAGCGCCCACCATTAGAAAACTGATAGAAAAGTTCTGGCCAGGTCCTCTGACCCTGATTTTGCCAAAGAAGCCGGAGGTGCCTGACATTGTCACCGCAGGGCTGCCCACAGTGGCTGTGCGTGCCAGTCAGAATCTGGTTTTCAATCGGGTGGCGCGCAGTCTTGACAGGCCGCTTGCTGCGCCGAGCGCGAATCGTTTTGGCTCCATCAGCCCCACTTCTGCGGCTGCTGTGCACTCGGAGCTGGACGGGCGCATTCCGCTTATTCTCGATGGTGGAGCCTGCCATTTTGGCCTGGAAAGCACCATTTTGAAGGTGGAGGCGGCCTCACCCAAGGCGAAGCTGATCATTTTACGTCCTGGTCCTATCACTGCGGAGGATTTGAAGCCGTTTGGCAAACCCGTGGCGATTAAGAATCTGAAGGACGATGAGAAACCTGAGGCCCCCGGCCTGCTCTCCTCCCACTATGCGCCGCGGACTCCGTTACGCCTGTTGGAATCACCTGATGACTTCATCCTTGAGGAAGGAAAGTCTTACGCCTTGATGAGTTATCGTGGGGAGCCAGATGACGGCTACACCGATCTTGCAGACTGGAAGATGATGCAAATTCTGAGCCCCGGCAAAGGCAAACTGCCTGAGGCTGCGGTGCGCTTCTTCTATGCCTTGCGTGCGCTGGATGAGTGCGGTGCTGATGAAATCATCGCAGAGGCGCTGCCGGATCGTGGTCTAGGCGTCGCCATGATGGATCGTTTAAGACGCGCGGCCTCCCTGCGGTGAGCCGCCGCTTCAAGCATGACTGATCCATAATTTGCCAAATGTCGGGCTTGAGACACAGTGGCCGGTACACATGTCGCAACCTGACAACTCCGTTCCCATACCGGCAGACAACAAGGCGGAAGCCAGATCAACCGCCAAGGCCTTTGGGCTGGTGACCATTGCCATCTTTTGCAGCCGCATCCTTGGATTGGTGCGTGAGGTTTTCCTGAGTTCGCTTTTTGCCAGCAAAGAAAACCTCAAGTGGCTGGACTGCTTTTACATGGCGTTTAAAGCGCCAAACATGCTGCGTGATCTCTTTGCTGAAGGCGCACTTTCCACGGCTTTCGTCACTGTATTTTCCAAGAAGATGAAAGCGGAGGGTGATGATGCGGCGTGGGCATTGGCGCGCAAAATGGCGACGCTGACCACCATCTTCATGTCTCTGGTCAGTCTTGCTGGCGTGATGCTGGCTCCGGTCATTATTTATCTGCTGGCGCATGGCTGGGCAGAAACCTCGCCAGAGATGTATGACTTCACCATCTTGTTGGCGCGCATCATGTACCCGTTCATTTTGCTGGTGTCCCTGGCAGCTTTGATCATGGGCATGCTGAATGCGCGGAAGGTCTTTTTCATGCCGGCCATGTCCTCCACCTTCTTCAATATTGGCAGCATGATATCCGGCGGCCTTATTGGCTGGTGGCTTGATCCTGCGTTTGGCAAGGTGGCCATCATCGGCTTCGCCATTGGCACGCTTGTTGGGGGGCTGTTGCAGCTCCTGGTGCTGCTGCCTTCCTTGAAAAAAGTCGGCTTTTATTTCCTGCCGGACTTTAACTGGAAAGATGCCGGGGTGGCGAACATCCTGAAAATCATGGGGCCAGCCGTCATCAGCGGCAGTGTGGTGCAGGTGAACGTGATGCTGAATACCATGTTCGCCTCGTATGTGCCGGGTGAAGGCCCGGTTACATGGCTGAATTACGCGTTTCGCCTGATGCAACTACCGCTGGGCTTGTTTGGCGTCGGCCTTGCCACAGTTTCTTTACCTTCTCTGGCTCGAATGGCGACAGAAGGTGTATCAGCGGAATTTCGCGGCACGCTGTCCAAGAACCTGCGTTTTGTGGCGTTGCTCAGCCTGCCCAGCGCAGTGGGCTTGTACGTGCTCGCTGAGCCCATCATGTCGCTGATCTATGGAAACGGCGCCGCCAAAGATAATCCGCTGCACGTGCCCATGTGTGCCCTGGCCCTGCAAGGATACGCCATTGGCCTGCTGTTCTATGCCGCACTAAAGGTGTTGCAGCCTGCATTCTACGCGATTGACCGCCGCTATGTGCCGATGACGGTGAGCATCATCTGTGTGTTGGTCAGTGCGGCGCTAAACTATCTGTTTGTGATCCATTTTAAGCTGGGTCACCAGTATCTTGCCCTGTCCACCAGCCTCACGGCTGCGCTAAACTTTTCCCTGTTGTTTTATTTCATGCGCCGTTCGTCCGGAGGCTTGCATGAAAAGCAACTGCTGGTCACTTTAATCAAGCTGCTGGTTTCAGCGGCATTGATGGTGGTGGTCTGCATTGCCGCCCAGAAAACCCTTCTGGCCTCCTGGGAGACCTACACGCTGACGATGAAGGCGGTGACGCTTGGCGGGACGATCAGCATGGCTGCAGCCGTCTATTTCGGGGCGAATCTTCTGATGAAAAACGAGGAGGCCACCGCATTTGCTTCCGTCCTGTTGAAGCGTTTCATTCGTAAATAAGTCACGGAGTGCATCCTGTTCTCCGTACGGCTCGCATGAATTCACGACCCATCATTTTTACGGTTGTCAGCCTGGCTTTGATCTGGGCTGCGGTGGCTGGTGTCATGAAACTGACGGAAAGCCATACTTCCACGCCGGAAAAAGTCGTCGCCATCATGCAGGCAACCTCCTGGGAAGGGGATGTCGCGCAGCGGGACAAACATATCAAAAGCGTAATCAAACAGATCAACTTGCTCGACTTTGATCAGCGCCGTGAGTTGCGTGAAACTTACGATCAGGACGCCCAGGAATTTTTCAATAAACTGACTGTCGAAGAAAAAGGCGAATTTCTACAGGCAACCGTAGAACAACATTTCAAATCCATCATGAAGGCGTTCAACCAGATGTCGCCGGAGGAACGCAAGCGAGCCATTGAAATGGCACGTGTGGAGCTACAGAGCAATGAGGTGGATGGGCAGAACATTCAGCGTCTGCAAGCAGAGGACGAAGGCGTCTTTCAAAATCTGGTGGAAAAAGGGTTGGGCGCGTACTACGAAGATGCCAGCGCAGAAACCAAGCTGGATCTCGCCCCTCTGCTGGAGGAAATGCAACATCGCCTGCGCTCACTTTCAAGTAAGGGATTCAACATGTAGGGTGCTCTATCGGTCAAATGTCAGGGTATCACCAAATGAATCATGATGGCGACCGCTTCAAATTCCAATCGTACCGCCGGATTTACTCTGGTGGAGTTGCTGGTGTCCATCGGCGTCATCACCATCCTGGCCGCACTGGCAGTTCCGGTCAGCCAGCGCGTGTTGCATCAATCAAGATCCACTCATTGCCTGAGTAATTTGAGACAGCTTGGTGGCGCATTAAATTTATATCTGGCTGATAACAGTAACTTTCTGCCCACACTGGTCACTGCCCGTGGGGATAGAGACTCAGACGAACTCGCGATAGATAACACGCTGGATCAGTACGTGGACAACCCAGAGGTGTTCTGCTGCAAGGCAGACAACAAAGACCTGTGTAAAAAGACTGGCACGAGCTATCTGTGGAATCATCTGATCAACGGTCAAAACGTCACCAGTGTAGAGTTCATGGGCTTCATTCGTGACAGCACCCGCATTCCTGTGATAGGCGACAAGGAAGGTTTCCATGAGTTCCGCGATGTGAAGGTCAACATCCTGTATGCGGATGGCCACGTGGCGAAGGAGTTGCAATTCACGGTTCCAGGATCGTAAGTGAAGCAAGATTTTGACTCGTGTACTGGATCATCAATGAGTAATCTCTGTCCGCTATGAATGGCCAGTCAGTTTCTATTGATGAATCGCTTCAAGTCTTGAACTGGATAACAGCAGGAGCTACAGCTTTCCTGGTGATTTGGTGTTCAGCCGCCGCTTTAAAGGAAAAATATCCGAAACGCCGAAAAGCACTTATCAATCTTGGACTTATAGGATTAGCGGGAACCATCGTGGCGTTGCTCTCAGCATGGGTATTGCATTGACGCTTCCAGACTGGAGGAAATCCGCCTTGGGCATGGAGGAAATGAGCGAAATCAGCGTGCCCGCAATTTCAGGCTTTCCACAGCGTTTTCATTAGTGAGAAAATTTTCTCGTCTTCGCAAGCTCAGCCTCGCTCATTTTCATCCACCCCTGAATCCTGGAGGATATTCACCATGTTCCGCATCCCTGGCCAGTCCGGCAAAGACCTATGTGATACTCATTTAGGCAGAACACGCCGGGACTTTCTTCGCGTCGGCGGAGCTGGCATGATGGGCCTGACGCTCAACAACATACTTAGGGCGCAGGATGCAAACGTCGGTCATTCTGGCGGCCCTGGCTGGGGCAAGGCAAAGAACGTCATCATGATCTACCTGCAGGGTGGCCCGAGTCATATTGACCTTTGGGATCCCAAGGAAAATGTGCCGGACAAAGTGCGCAGTGCCTTCAAGAGCATACCCACGAAAATCCCTGGCGTTCATTTTACCGACATCCTGCCACGACTGGCCAAAGTGAATGACAAGTTCACGATGATCCGCAGCATGAGCTATACGCCCAATGGTTTGTTCAACCATACCGCAGCGATCTACCAGATCATGACGGGTTACACCACAGACAAGGTGAGCCCTTCAGGGCAACTGGAACCTCCGAACGCCAAAGACTTTCCCAACTTCGGTTCCAATATCGTGAGGCTGAAACCCATGGAGGAGCCGATGCTGCCATTTGTGATGCTGCCGCGTCCATTGCAGGAGAGCAACGTCATCGGTAAAGGCGGCACCGCTGGTTTCCTGGGCAAGGGTTTTGATCCTTACACGCTGTATCCTGATGGCGATGACATGGACATGGATAAGATGACGCGGATCAAGATAGATGACCTGCAACTGCGTCCCGACCTGTTCAGCGTCCGCCTGCAGCGCCGTGCGCGTTTGCGAAATGCCATCAATGACCAGATGCCACTCATTGAGGCAGCGGTGAAGGACATGAATCTGGATGATTATTATGATCGTGCGCTGAATCTGATTGCCAGCGGGCGTGCACGGGATGCTTTTGCACTGGATCGTGAGCCGGATCACATTCGTGATAGCTATGGCCGTAATACCTTTGGTCAAAGCTGTCTGCTGGCCCGCCGCCTGATCGAAGCAGGAACCCGCGTGGTGGAGGTCATCTGGCCGAAGGTCGCCAACTCTGACAATCACTCATGGGATCACCACGTGGGACTGACCAAACGGATGAAAGATCAAAGCGGCCCGATGCTGGATCAAGGACTGAGCGCTTTATTTGATGACCTCGACAGCCGTGGATTGCTGGATGAAACGCTGGTGGTGGCCGTAGGCGAGTTTGGCCGCAGCCCTGAGAAGGGCGTGAGCACCAGTGGTAATGGCAACAGCGCGGATGGTCGTGATCACTGGCCCTATTGCTACACCAGCATCATCGCTGGGGCTGGCATCAAACGCGGTTACGTGCATGGCAAATCAGACGCCACCGCATCTGCCCCGCTGGAATCTCCCGTGCATCCAGGCGAATTGCTTGCGACGGTCTATCACGCCTTTGGCATTGATCCTGAGACGATTGTCTACAATCACCTGAACCAGCCACGCGAACTGGTCAAAGCCAAGGCGGTGACGCAATTGTTTGCCTAGCCTTTTTCTTTCTCCTTATCTTTAGCCAGCTTCGCTTCGATCTCGCGCGTTTCATCCCGCAGGCGGGCTGCGTCCTCATAGCGCTCGTCGGAGATGGCTTTTTCAATGGCTGTCTTCAAATCTGCGAGGCGTTTTTTTAATGACGTAGGGCTGGCTGGTGGTGGGACAGGCGGCGTAGGCGGCGGACTCGGCTTGACGGCGGTCTTTTCGGCTGGAATATCCGACTCTTCCACAAGCACATGATTGCCTGGCGTTTTGCCAACGTGACGGGTGCCTTTATGCATGGCACGCAGCATGTTTTCCAGATCATCAGCAAACACACGGTAGCATTCTGGGCAGCCCATGCGTCCAATTTTTTTCAAATGGGCGCGGGTGAAACCACATTCAGGGCAGGCGAGGCTGTCATCTTCCTGCACGACCTGACGGGGTTTCTTCTGGGCGGCGCCAAGCAGGAAATCCGCAAGCTGGAACCCGGTTGGGTCTGTCACGCCCTTTTCCTTGGAGCATTTGTCGCACAGATTCACCTGGGTCATCTTCCCGTCAATGATCTGGGTGAGAAAGACCGTGGCTTCGCTGTCGCACATGTCGCACTTCATCTTGATAAGAAATTAGAATGAGAAATGAGGTCTTGGCAATGGCAGGAACTGCCTTGTGGCAAATTTCCTCACTTCACCCTGCTAATCGCTCATCAATTGGGATACGTCACGGGTGTTCCGGTGGAGTTGGCCAGCACCTTGAATTTTTCTACCAGTTTCTGTGTGAGCACACCTGGTTTGCCGGTGCCGATCACTCGACGATCCAGCATCACAGCGGCAATAACCTCAGCCGCAGTGCCGGTGAGAAAGCATTCTTCAGCCGTAAAAATGTCATGGCGGGTGATATTGGCCTCACGAACAGGGATGTTCATTTCACCGAGTAATTCAATTGCCACCTGACGGGTGATGCCGTCAAGGCCGCCGGCAGAAATGGGGGGGGTGGTGACTGCGCCGTTCTTGAGCAGAAAGATGTTGTCGCCAGTGCACTCGGCTACAAAACCCTGCTCATTCAGCATCACTCCTTCTTCGCCGCCGCCCTGGATGGCTTCAATCTT
>Ga0182737_1002954_pt1 | contig 13131 bp, 9 predicted proteins | sample eDN5th30CBELigOP_FD_128878 | JGI IMG/M metagenome (GOLD analysis project Ga0182737, IMG submission 128878) | Enriched Organic Plus compost microbial communities from Emeryville, California, USA - eDNA 5th pass 30_C BE-Lig OP (version 2) (version 2) ... | reverse complement strand
GAGAGGGAAGACTCACTATAGCTTATTATCCGATTATGATCGCTGTGGGGCGGCAGGACAGGATCGGAAGATTCAAAAGAAATTAGGGAGGAAACGGACTTACACTTCGCAATACGAAGAATTAGTCATTACGGATGACATCAAAAGACTATTTCGTATATCGCTGGAGAAATTTTATTATTCCTCTAAAAGACCTACTCTAAAAAAAGCTTACGAGCAAATGATAGCTGAATACTTTGCATCGAAACATGAAGTTGATGGTGTATTGCTTCCTATTGTAGAAAAAGGTAAGGCTATCCCTACATTTGGACAATTTCGATATTGGTTTAACAAGTGGAGAATGCAGGACATAAAAAAAGAGGTAACCATTCGTGAAGGTTCAAGAAAGTACCATCAGCAATATAAACCCGTATTGGGTTCGACTCAACAAGATGTAGATGCCCCTGCGGCGGTATATCAAATAGATAGTACAGTTTTAGATGTAACGATTGTCAGTGCGTTTGATAGATCGAAAATATTGGGACGCCCAACATTCTACCTCACTGTTTGCGGCTATAGTCACGCCATTACTGGATTTCATATTACGCTTTCACCGCCAAGTTGGGAAGGAGCGATGATGAGTCTAATCTGTGCCTGTGAATCTAAAGTTGACCTCTGTAAGCGATATGAGGTGGATATTCGAGAAGAGGATTGGCCAACAGTTGGACTCCCACAGTACATACTCGCTGACAGAGGAGAGATGATTTCTGGCAAAGTATTATCAATGATTGAGTATTTGAATATTGCTGTTCAAAATACACCACCATTTTTTCCACATTGGAAATCACTTGTTGAGCGATATTTTGGGATCTTGCAACATGATGCAACTCCATCTTTACCAGGAGCTGTCTATAAAGATGCTAAAGAGCGTGGGGTTCGAGATAACAGAATTACAGCTTCCTTAACCTTAGAAGAGATAAATAAGATTATCATAAAATTCATTCTTCATTATAATAACCAGCATTATCTTTCAGATTACGTCAGAACCCCTCATCAAATTGAAGAAAACGTAAAACCGATACCAATCGAATTGTGGAATTATGGAATCAAACATAAGTCAGGCAGGCTACGTCAAGTGTCACGAGATATTCTTCGATTTAATATGCTACCTTCAGAAAAGGCAACAGTTTTTGCAAACGGAATTAAATGGCGGGGAATGCTCTATAGTTGCGAGACAGCATTAAAGGAAAAGTATTTTGTGCGTGCAAGAGCGAAAGGTTCTTTTAAATGTGATGTGAGTTTCGACCCTCGTAATGTTAGCCAAATTTATTTACGTCTGGGGAGAAATGAATATGATGTGTGTTACCTCTTAGAATCGCAAGCAAGATATAAAAATAGATCGTTAGAAGAGGTTCGTTATTTACTTGCAATGGAACAACAAAATCAATTAACAGCCAAAGATAAGGAGTTAGGCAGTCGAATATCGTTAGCGGCAGAAATTGATTTCATTGTTAAGGAAGCCGTGGCAAAAACTAAATTGGATTTAAATCCAGAATCGAAGACAAAGAGGTTGAGAGATATTCGTGAAAATCGGAGGCGGGAAAATGAATGGAATCGGGAGTTGGAAAGTGTGGTTCTTGATGGTGTAAAACGAGCTAATCAATCTGAAATAGTAGAGGAGAAAGCTGAAGAGGAGAAAAGTAGCACAATCAGTCATTTGACGCTTCTGAAGAAAATACAGGGGGAGAGGCTCAATGGAGATCGTTAGACTCCCGAATGGGACAGAGGCAGTTATTGCTGAATATAAGAAACAAATTATTAAAGATTATGAGGGCAATCCTTTTATTGAAGCTTTACCTGAAATTTTGTCGCCTCAGCAGGTTATTGAACAATTAGCTTGTTACCCCTCTTTTAATCCTAATGAGCGATTATTGGAGCCGCATCTACGTATTCATTTACTACAACGATTGTTTCAATTCTTCCAGCCGCTTGCAGAGCATCTTCAACTATATGATGCCATCTCTATCATGATTCGGAGCGGGTATATGGATCGCAATCCCTTTTCACCAAGTTATGTGAGGGGCTTATTTGGTGACGAGGGTGAGGAAAAAAAAGAAAATCTTATTTACCAAAGCTCATCGGCGAAATCTTTAACGCTGGTCGGAATTTCTGGTTCAGGTAAAACAAGTTCACTTGCTCGCATTCTTGCGTTGTTTCCTCAAATTATTGTCCATGCCAAATACAAGGGAGCCGATTTTTCAAGATATCAATGTACTTATCTTTTTATCCAAGCTCCGTATGATGCCAGTCTGAAGGCTCTGTGTCTGCACATTTTTCAAACCATTGATGACCTATTTGGAACCGAGTACATGTTTAAATACGGTAATGGATATAAAGCCACTAACGTCATGATTCCGATAATTGGGAATTTATTGAGAAATTTGGGGGTAGGTTTGTTGATAATCGATGAGGTGCAACATTTAAGCCTATCAAAAGGGAGTGGCGGGTCAGGGGCAATATTAAACTTCTTCACAACGTTAATAAATACGATTAATATCCCTGTAATCTTAGTGGGAACTCCCAAATCGATGAATCTATTACAAACAGAATTTCGCCAAGCAAGGCGAAGTTTAAGTGGTCATGGCAACTTTTTTTGGGACAGATTGAAAAAGGATGAAATCTGGGATTTGTTTTTACAGGGATTATGGCAGTATCAGTGGGTTAAGCACTCTACTGAACTTACCGATGAGATATCCTCTGTTCTTTATGAGGAATCACAGGGTATTCCCGATATCTTGGTGAAATTGCTCATACTACTTCAAGGTCGTGCAATTTCTTCAGGTAAGGAAGTTATTACAGTTCCTTTCATTAGAAAAATGGCAAAAGAACAACTGGTGATGGTTAGACCCATACTTGAAGCACTTAAAAGTGGTCGGAAATCGCAGTTACTTGATTATAATGATATCGTCATGCCTGATATTACGGAGTTCATTAATAAAGAGCAAAATCAAATACAATTACAAACTTTTATTAAGGAATCAAAACAACGAACCGAAAACAGACAGCAACAACTTACTAATATGAAAGACGAAGCAAAAATCAGGCTACAACTTATGGGTTTCTCAGAAAAACAAGCAATGGCGTACGTAAGCGAAGCAATAATAAATTCCGTTGTCACAGATTTGAATCAACTTGTTCAAGAGGCTTATCGCTTAACAATAAATACTGATACGAAGCGGGAGAATACAACGAAAAAGGAAACAAATAAAGAAGTGGTAATACAGAAATCAGATAGCGATGATCTTCGTTCGATTATTCAAATAGGTAAGAAGTCAGGAGTATCGGCGTACGAAGCTTTAAAGCAAGCAGGGATGATTCGAAATGATTTTGGTAGCACGGGGTGAATTGTTAATGCCGTTATTTTTTCCTACTCCATACCCTGATGAACTATTATATTCGATAATTGCACGGTATAAGAAATGGTCAGGTGAAATGAATCATCGTTCGATATTGCATGACTTGTTTGGGAACGTCTATGTTTCAGCTTCAATGGATTTACCATCACACATTGGGCATTTAGTGGAAAGACTGCCTATTACATCGAATATTACAGTTGAGCGGTTGATACAGGAACATACCATGTATCCTTTTTATTCAGCGTTTTTGCCACCAGGACAAGCAAGTACCGTATTTCAATCTATGGCTTATGGTAACGGAAACGATATATACATGAGATCAGGTATGATGGCGAGTTCAATACGTTCGAATACCTATATTCGTTTTTGTAAGGATTGTTATATTGAAGATATTCGGAGGTACGGTGAGGGATATTGGCACAGAATGCATCAAATCCCTGGGGTAGATGTGTGTATTGAACATGAAACCAACCTTCAAGATAGCAATGTACGTATTAATCAAGCAAACAAACATGAATATATAGCCGCAGATGATGAGAATTGCAGACTGGATACTGTTATGACGAAAACACCATCGGATATAATTGAGAAACACAGTTTCATAAGTAAGAATATTGAAAAGTTATTGAATCATTCGTTCCCTAAACGACCATTCCAGTGGTTTGAGCAATTTTATATGAGCAAGCTTCAGAATCTTGGGTACGCCAATGTTAAAGGTAGTAAAGTTAATCAAGAGAAGCTTTGTCAAGATATGCTTGCGTTTTTTGGTAAGGAACTCCTTGTACAAATGCAGTCACGTATAGAGGGAGAAGATAACTGGTTAAGGCAAATAACCAGAAAACATCGAAAGAGCTTTCATCCGATTCGACATCTCCTTTTTTTACAATTTCTCAGTTCTGATGTTGAGGAATTATTCTATAGTAAGGAATCATACGAACCCTTTGGCGTTGGTCCTTGGTCTTGCCTGAATCCAGCGGCTGAGCATTATGGAACGAATATGATTAAAGAGGTTGTATTAACCACATGTGAGAAGACAAAGGAACCAATCGGAACGTTTACTTGTTCATGTGGATTTATTTATACACGTAGAGCTGGCGATGATCCAATGAAATTATCAAGAGTAAAGCAGTTTGGAGCGATTTGGGAAGCCGAGTGTATACGATTATCAGAAGCAGGTGCAGGATTGCGTGAGATCGGTAGGCGACTTCATGCGGATCCCAGTACGATAAAGAAATGTTTACTTGGAGGTTTTTGTGCCGCAGACAGCAAGGGAGGTAACAAGAATAACAATCAATTATTAATTGATCAGAAGGAATGGAAGCATCTTCAAGAAAATTATTCAAATTTATCAAAAACGGAGCTTAGGAAGCTGTATCCTGCCTTATATATACGGTTATATCGAGCTGATAGGTCATGGCTTGAAAGGGAGTCGCCCAAGCCATCAAAAAGAACGACTACTTCTTCCAAGGTGAGTTGGCATAGCCGTGACCAGGAGATTCTTAGGGAGGTAAAGGAAGCCGTTTCGGCTATACAAAATCTCGAAGGAAAACCGAAACGAATTAGCAAAAGCTATATTGGGTATATGATAGATCGGAAGGCTTTGTTGGAACGACATCTCAATAAATTGCCGTTAACGAAGGAGTATTTAGATAAAGTGTTAGAAAGCGAAGAGGAGTATAGAGTAAGAAAAATAAAATGGGCAATAAAAGAGTTGAGGCGGGAGGGCAAGAAAACAACAAAATGGCAAGTGCTTAGAAAGGCTGGTATTCGTCCTGAATTCGTTACGCAAAATAATAAAGTTTTCTTATGACTGACGTAATGACATCTAACGAATTAAGCTCGAACCAGGTCAAGCTACTCAAATGTAGTTAGCCTCTTGCAATCCCAATATAATAAATAATATTAATTATTTTTCATTGGGGATTGGAGGAGTCAGATGTACGGTCATATCTTTTTTAGAAATTCGAGTGAAAGACAAGCTGAATTCATTAACTCAGAATTGAGTAGTGGCAAGTATGAATCACTTGAGGAAATTGCAAAAGAGATTTTCATTGCAGAATCTGATATAAAAGCTGAGCTGGCATGTGGTGGATTTATATTTATCAGTGAAATTAATAGATTTGTTCGTTTCGAATTGGATGAGGTTAGTTGATTCTTCTGTAGATATGTCAGGGAGACGATGAATGTAGAAACCCCAAAACGAATACAAATAGCAAGACAAAAGGAGTGTCCTAATATAGGACCTCCTTTTGTTTTGCCCAATAATAATGGTGAAAAGATGATTTGTAATTTTCTCGTGCTATATACCTATATATCGGGAGGAAAATAGTGCCATTTGTCGAATCAATATGAACAAATGAGTTATTTGTATATATTAGTAATTTGACTAAACTTTATTAAAAGTATTCCATTCATAATAGCAAGGGGGATGTTTTATGTGGGCAGATAATGCTTCAAAGATAGATATGCTTTCTTTCGAGCCATACGCAGAATTGTTGCATGAAATGGCATTAAGCGAGAGAGTAAATCCATTAACGATTGGTCTATTTGGTAACTGGGGAAGTGGAAAGTCAACAGTTCTGAATCTAATTGATAAGAAAATAACATCTGAAGCTAATAAAAAAGTTGCATCCATCTTTATTAATGCGTGGATGTTCGAAGGATATGATGATGCCAAAACAGCACTAATGGAAGTGATTTTAAGAACATTAGAAGACAACAAGGATGTAAAAGCGAAAGTCGGTGATACGCTCAAAAAGTTAAAAGATAGAGTAGATTGGTTTAGATTAGGAGGGTTTGCTTTGAAAAAGGGAACACCTCTACTTCTAAGTGCGGCGTTTGGGAATCCTATCCCGATTTTGATGGAAGGGTTGAATTCATTAATTCCTAAGGACAAAAGTCAGGTAGGAGAGCAAATTTCAAAAATAGTCGAATTGAAAGAATTTCTAAACGATCTTCCTGAAGATAATGTGGTTCAAAATATTAGAAAGTTTCGAGAAGAGTTTGAACAAATGATGGTTGATTCGGGATTAGAAAATTTGATCATAATTATTGACGATTTGGATAGATGTAGCCCAGATCGCATAATTGAGACCATGGAAGCGATAAAGTTATTCTTGTCGGTAAAAAGGACAACATTTATTATTGCAATTGACGAAGATGTTGTGAGTTACGCAGTACAACGAAAGTACCCTAAGATAGATGATGCATCGCTTGATATTTCAAAGGATTACATCGAAAAAATAGTGCAAATGCCTATTAAGATACCTGAGCTATCTGATATTGAAGTGAAAAACTATTTATTACTCTTAGTATGTGAAATGTTTTTGAATGAAACAAATTTAGATATGTTGTTATCTGGATTAAAGGAAAAGAAGATTTTTGTTAAGGGAGAGATTATAAGCCAGGTAGAAATCCTTTCAATATTAGAAAAAGAGGCTGATATCTTAGATACAGCTTTTAAATCGGGGCACAACAAAGATGATTTTGAACTTCAGTTAGATGTTTTTGGAAGAGTTGCGGATGTTATTTCGACTACGTTAAAAGGAAATCCACGTCAAACAAAAAGGTTCCTAAATACTTTCTATATAAGAAAAAAATTATCTGAGATACAAAATCTTGAACTTGATTTAGGGATACTTGCAAAGTTAATGGTTTTGGAATATACGAATCTTGATATTTTCAGAGAAATCTATTCATGGCATATAGCAAATGAAGGATTTGCAAGAGAGCTTGAACCATTAGAAAAGTTTTCTCTCGATATAGAAACACAGGATATTGATCAACTAAAACAGCTTTATAGTAATGCATGGTTTAAACCTATCATTCAACAATGGCTAATGGTAGAGCCAACTAAATTATCAGAAGTAGATTTAAGACCGTATTTCTATTTAGCAAAGGAATCGATTAAAGAAAAGAATATCTCAATGTTGAATTTAACGACAGAAGAAAGAAAATGGGTTAATGATATATGTGTTGATGGACTTCAGGAATCGTTAAGACAACAAAAAATAGAAGAATTTCATAAAGCAGATGTTGATCATTCAAAAATAATAAAAGGGATCATTGCAAAGTATCAAATAAGTAGGGAATTTGTTCTAAAAATATTAATAAAGATTTATGTGTTATTCCCTAATCATAGAGAAGAACTAATGAAAGAATTCAAAAAGTTAAGGAAAGTCGATATGCCTCCAGCAAATGTGATGCAATTCAATTTTGTCAAACAAGCAAATGTTCAACATTATGATGAAATAAAAGCGTATTTTATCGGAGAGGGAATAGTGGAGTTAGATTTTTGGGAAAGTGTTAACAATAGAAAAAAATAAAATGGAGGGAAAGAATGGGGACTTCAAAAGGGTATTTACCACCAACAGGACATCTATGGAGTGACGCTAAAAGAGCCATTTCGAGCATGAATAGAAATAACTATAGTAGCAGTTCTATTGGCAAAGCGGTAGCAAGCTTTGCCAGAGCGTATAGTGGAACCAGAAACCAGGGCAATTCAGCTATTGGAGCTTCTGGTTCCAAGGCGTTAAGATTTGCCGACCTTGTTAAGACTATTGGTCTTAATAATGCTCTAAATGAAGTTGGTTTAGAACATTTGGTAGGAAAAGATCCCAGAACAGTTTTCGAAGGTTTAGTAGATTATTTTTCAGAAGGTACAGATTCTCTACAACAATCAATTGCTGACCAGGCTATGCAGGAATACATGGCAGAAATGATGAGTAGTGTACGAAGCAAAGAAGAACTTGAGGATGCTTTTACTAAATTGGAATCTGAAGTGTTCATACAAGATTATTTAATAAAATATGTACAAGTATCATTCTTTACTAATTTTGCTGAAAAAATCAATGCTCTTTGCAAAGATATTGGGGAAGCTTTGAAGATGCAGGAGAGAATCAAAGATTTTATAGGGCTTGAAATTGCGGAAAATTATAAGCAGGATGGCTTGAAGAATATGAACTGGCGAGGAAATGAAGGAAGAGAATATATTGTAAAAAAGTGTGAAGAGGTGTGGGGTATTTTTGAACGGTGGGGTGATTCCAATTGAGTAATATATGGATTATTAAAAATGAACAGCAGGTAGAAGTCCAGGGAATAACGTTTAATCTATCATCTAAAAACAATAAGTCTAATATTAAGACGGACGTAGAGAATTTGTGGCGAATGTTTAGTGTTGGGAACGTATCTCCAGTAATTGAAGATTTTTTAATCATTGGAATTGCTGTCTTTACAGTGGATAAAAAAATATCAAGAAAGTTCTCAAAAGATGGATGGAGTAGAGAATTAAATCTACATATTCCTGTATTAGAAATTCAGAAATGGTTATCCGTCAAGAATAAGTTGGAGAATACACTTTCGTTTCTAAGTGGAGACAATTGGAACTTATCATTTTATGCAACTGAAGAAAGATTTAGAGGTAATAAAATTAACGAAAAGTATAGCATTAAAAATAAGTCATCATATGATTGTGTATCATTATTTTCAGGCGGGTTGGATTCATTCTGTGGTGCATTAAAGCTAATGGAAGAAAAAACGAACCCGTTATTCTTAGGTTTTAAAGAATACTCGTTGCTTATTAGAAGGCAACAGGATCTGTTCAAAGAAATAAAAGAAGCGTATGATCAGCAAAACTCAGACTTCGTTCAATTTAGTGTTACACCAGGTAAGCCATTAAATATTAATGAAAGTGTTGTTGGCGAGAGTACAAGCAGAAGTAGATCATTCTTGTTTATTACGGGTGCAGTAGCAGTTGCATCAATAATCGGTAAATATACACCAGTCTATATACCTGAAAATGGATTTATCGGTATTAATGTTCCTTTAACACAAAGCAGAAGCGGAAGCTGTAGTACCCGAACAACACATCCCTATTTTCTGAGATTGCTAAATGAGGTTCTTGATGAAGTTGGAGTTACTCATCATGTAGAGAACTTTTATTCTCCAATGACAAAAGGAGAAATTGTTGAGGAACATAAAAACAATATTATTTTTCAAGAAAAATTTAAGGAAACCTTATCTTGTTCTCATCCATGTCAAGGGAGATATGATGGAGTTAGTCCACCTGTAAACTGCGGTTACTGCTACCCTTGCCTCATACGTAGAGCTTCGTTAATTGTTAATGAATTCATTGATGATAAATATAATCCGAATTATGAGTTGAATCGAAAATTTATAGAGGAGCACAATAAACTTGATGGGAAGGCAAGTGATCTTAAAGCTGTTTTGTTTACATTAAAAAGATATGTAGAAAATAGACATGACCCATTGTTTATAAGAAGATTAATTAGAATACAAGGCCCATTAACGAGTGAAGAAATAGACTCCTACGAGAGAGTTTACAGAGAATCTTTAAGAGAAATTTTACAGATGATTGAATATGAAGAAGGTATTAATGGTGGAGGATTAAAAAACTATATGGATTTAAAGGAAAGCTATGAAGAACTTTGTTGATTTTCACGTTCATATTGATTATTACCGAGATTATAAAGCAATTTTTGAGTTCTATAACAATCAAAAGATTTATGCTCTATTTGTAACGAATTTTCCAGAAGTATTTAAAAAAGCTAAAGATACTTTTCCAGAATCAAAATACGTGAAATTAGCGTTAGGCTATCATCCAGAAATGATCAACATTAAACCATTCAATCAAAAGTTTTTTGATGATTATCTTAGTGAGACTAAGTATATAGGTGAAGTCGGGCTGGACTTTTCTAAAAATCATATTAAGAATCGTGAAGAGCAAAGTAGGATTTTTCGCTACATTTGTCGTAAAGTCGCTAATACCAATAAGATAATGTCTGTTCATTCACGCAATGCAGAATTGGACGTATTGGCAAATTTGATGGAGTTTGGAGTCAAGTATGCAGTCTTCCATTGGTACACAGGAGATATGAAAAACCTGCAAGATATTATCGACTCTAAGTATTATTTATCTTTGAACCCTTCTATGCTTCGGACAAAAAAAGGGAGGGAAATAATTAAGAATATACCTATACAACATTTACTGATTGAAACAGATGGTCCATATAGTAAATATAATAATCGTCAAATTGTGCCAGAAGATATTCCTTCAATTTATCGTGATTTTGAGAATTTCTTAGGGATTAATAACTTAAAAGAAATCGTTTTCGAAAATCTGAATAGACTGCTATTACATCAACAAAATGACGTTAGGTAACAAAGTAATAGTTTAACGGATTAAGAGAAGATGTCTTTTTTGAGCATTATTTAGAGGTGAGAAGGAATTGAAGCTACATATAGAAAAATGGATTGAAAGAGTAAGACCATTTGATACCAGTGCCGAAGAGCTTTTTCAAGAGTCCATTACTTGTTATAAGGTAGGTGCGTATAAGTCAGCATTTCTTATGTCATATTTGGCTTTTAAAACCACTATAAAGAATCGAATAATCAATTGTTCATATAGACCCGACTCTTATCACGAAAAGGAGGAGGAATGGCAAGAGAATGTTTTATCTTTATTAAACAATGACGATAAGTGGGAAAATCATCTTAATAAGATAATTGAAGGCGACGTTAATCCTCAATCCACATCTACAACCAGAGCTATTATTTTTTTTAGTAATCGTGAAGAAGCTAAAAACGAATATACATATTGGAAAAATGTTAGAAATAAATGTGCTCATGCAAAAAAAGGTACTATTGATAGCTCAACAGTTGAAAGTTTCTGGAATTATGTTCAGGATAACTTGAGTAAGTTCTATGTACTTGGAGGAAGAGATTATCTTGTAGAAAGAATGTTGGATTATTATAAGTATCGTGACATTGAGAATTATACAACTAAAATGCTACTAATTAATGATATTAATATTGTCTTCAATGAGAATACGCAAGATTTTTTTTCGATAATCATGGAAAAGTTTTATGGAATTAATAAATATTCAATAACTGTAGACGTTGAATTTTGGAATGATATTGTAGATTCCCAATATGAAAATATACAAAAGGGTTTTGTAAATAGCGTTATGACTAACTCAAATTATTTCATAGCATTTTATGAGCACTATCCAAAGATTCTGAATATAGCTGTTTCAATAGAAATGAAATTTATTAAAGATAGTCTTTCTAAGTGGATTGAGGAATGGTTTGTGTCGTTTACAGGCAGTAATAATAATTTCTGGAATATTCTTTGTAGATTATTAAGAGAATACAATAGTGAAGTTGATCTAAATAAAATAGCAGGATTAGATTTGAGCATAATTGATAATATTGAATTGAAAGATGAAATGGTTGATGTACTAAAGAAAAATAGAGTCTTTAATAGATTTGTTTTCAATAGCGGATCGTATATCTTTGACGTTGATTTTGATAGTATTCGCAGAAATCATGGAAGGAGAGAAAGAGAAATAATACCATGGTTCGAATACATAGAATGGGATAAAGATATAGTTTTTGCATTGAATAGAGCTTACAGAGAGCTAAATAGAAGTATCGAATCTAAAAAGAAATCAATGTTTGGTTTGTGGGAGTATGACCGAAAGACTATCTATAGTGACCTAATTAATAAATACAAAGAGAGAATAGATACCACTGTGATAAAAGAGCTTGATTTAGATGACGAGTTTAAAAGTTTAATTATGGCAAGTTAACAATATAAGAGTATAATAATTGGATTTATTTTTAATATATTGGTATTTAACTTGAGGGAGCTAAACATATATGCATATTTTAGGGATTGATTGTGGATTGTCATACAACACAAATTCATCGGGTTTGTGCCAGATCATTGATCAACAAACAAGTGCATTCCGTACTTTTTCTGATAAACTTAGTAAGTTAGAAGTTCTATGTTTGAAAAATGAAGTAGATTTAATCTGTGTAGATGCCCCACTACTTCCCAATAGTTACTGCAATAAAAGAGTAGACGGAAAAGTTAAGCGAACTGTTGAAATATTATTTTCCATGGGAAAATTTGCGGATCGTTGTAAACCAGGGCATACCCATTCTGTTAGTAATTACGATGGTAACAAAAAAATGAAAGGTAATATTGGCTATGGTTTACGAAGAGCAGGTGGTGAAGTTGTCTCCCAATTTATTGAGTATCTTGGTAGTTTACAACAACAAACATTATCAATTCCCAGGGTTGAATCTAATGTGAATTTTATAGAGACTTTTCCAAATCTTGTACTGGGGATAATTCTCGACGACAAAGATTATGGTAAACCTCTAATAGCAAAAAAAGAAGATAGAGATACCTTTGATCGCTTATTTGATTATTGCCAAAAAAATATGTTGTTTAGCAAACTTCAATTAGCCAGTAACTTTGTAAATCATTCTATATGGACGAGTTTGAAAAGTGAAACGGATCATGAAAAACGAGCCGCACTAATATGTTCACTAATTGGCATTTTCGTTTATTATGGACATTATGTTGCGATAGGAGATGATGATTCGGGATATTTTTTCCTCCCGCCAGTGGATTTTTGGGGTAACTGGGTGAAACAAGCTTTACAAGATAATTTAGAAAAGTATTGGAATAAAAATACAAGTAAAAACTCAATTATTATATGGGTCAATGGTGAAGAACACACTATTCTGCAAGGAGAATATGCCCTACCTATTTGACCTAAGTTCATTAAACTTAACCCTACTATGTAGACTTTCATTTAAGTCTGCATCTCAACACTCAAAGTTTGCCACTGAGCACTTAAAGTTTGCACACAAACCGACGATTTTCAGGTATCCATTCCTGAAAATCGCTCGGCTTTTTTCTTTC
>Ga0182737_1002951_pt1 | contig 13137 bp, 15 predicted proteins | sample eDN5th30CBELigOP_FD_128878 | JGI IMG/M metagenome (GOLD analysis project Ga0182737, IMG submission 128878) | Enriched Organic Plus compost microbial communities from Emeryville, California, USA - eDNA 5th pass 30_C BE-Lig OP (version 2) (version 2) ... | reverse complement strand
GGTCTCAACCAGGCTGAAGATCGTCATCCTTGCTCCCAACGTTAGCTTTGACCAGTGCGTCGAAAGGCGAGACTGTCGCATCTCTAACTGGCCCAACTGTCGCATTACTAAATAGCCCTTACACATGAAAGTTGCATATTCTATCTTATGGAACTATCCTGCGGTTTGTATTCTTCACCCATTCATGCAGCGTGGCTCGCGAGCAACCGATCTTGCCCGCAATAAATGAAACGGCTGCCCACCGCGCCGGGTGCTCTGCCTCGTGATCCAGCACCATGCGGATGGCGCGTTGGCGGACTCCGGGTGAAAACTTGTTCGTTGTCTTACTCATGCTGGCTCCACTTTCTCAGAGGTTGGAGCCTCCGGCAAATCCGGCGCGGTTCAACGCCTAGTGCCTCGCCCTTTGAGATGTGAGGGAAAGACGTTCGAATATCCACCGGCAAAAGATGGCCCATACCGTGCCGGCGCACCAGCCGCCAAGAACGTCCGATGGGTAATGGACGCCCAAATAGATGCGGCTGAAACCGATCAAGACAGTGAGCAAAATCGCGCAACTGATAAGGTATATTCGACTGGCGAGCGGCCGCCCCCTGGCCAGCAACGCGCCCAGCGTCAAATACGTGACCGCCGAGAGCATTGCGTGCCCACTCGGAAAGCTAAGGTCCGAGACATGCACCAGATGCGGAACAATATCCGGCCTCGGCCGACCGACGGCGACTTTCAGAACAGTGCTGATCAGCCACCCGCCGCTGATGGAAAGCGCAATGAATAGAGCGAGCGCCCTCTTGCCTGACACGATAAAATAGAGCGTGACCATTACCGTCAGCAGAGACAGTACGGTTACACTGCCGAGGCTGGTGATATCGGCGGCCGCGTGGGGTATCCATGAAGGACCCAACGGAACCGCGAGATTGTCCTGCTGCCTGAGCGCGAGCGGGATTGCCGCATCGAATTTGAGCGGTTCTCCCTCGAGAACTTCGCCAACCAAGTGTTCGAAGAGAAGAGCGCCGCCGGCGACAATACCAAACAGCATCAGCGTTACCGGCTCGATGCATTTGAACTGCTCAAATAGCGCGCGGAATGCACCAAGTTGACCATTTGGCATGGCTGCCGCCTTTGTTGGGGGGTACCGAAGCGCGCGCCAAGGCGTCGCGCTTGGTATTACGCGTCGAATTGCTTGCTTGTGGGAAACCCTATCGAGCGAATCGCACATGTAAGGGCGGAAAGGCTGAAGGGCTTTACCAGGAAGTCGGTTGCGCCGGAATTGAGCGCGTTCATCCGATCCGACATCTGGTCGTAAGCGGTCACGACAATCACTGGAGTGTCGTCCTCTTTGGAGCGTAAACGCCTCACGAGCGACAACCCGTCCCCATCGGGCAGATTGAGATCAAGCAATACCAGATCGAACTCTTCCGCCTGGATGGCAACGTCTGCATCACCGAGCGATAGACACCATCTGGCCGTAAGACCCAGAGCGATCAGATGATCGCGAAGTGCGCCGCCCAGCACCTGATTGTCTTCGACAAGGAGACATCTCATGACACAGCCCGCTTTCACAAGGTTCCTGGCCTATTTGAAAGGAATGAACGATGTCCCATATTCCCATCCCTCAACCAAAGGCCGCTTGGCCGACGATGCGGATGAAGAGAGCCCCGTTTGCTAGGAGAAGGCAGAAGACCGCGAATGAGCCGAGGTCTTTGGCATGCTTGGCAGTAAGCGACTCCTCCGGCGAAATTCGATCGACGATGTCCTCGATCGCCGTGTTGAGCGCCTCGAAAGCGAGCAGTAGGAGAAAGAGGATAGACGCGGCGAGGCCGGTGTTCGCATCCACGCCGACTGCGGCATAGATCGCGGCGAGCACGGCGCCCGCAACGATCTCCTGACGGAACGCGGCTTCTTTCCAAGCGCGTACGAATCCGCCTGCGGAATAGCCTGCCGCTGCCGCGAAATGCGCGAACCCGGTGAGCTTGGTCGTTTTGCGCGCCGTCGTCATGACGTCGCTCCCGTCTTGCACGAAGCAAAGATATCAAGCGCGGGGTCGTACACTTCGGTGCTGACATTCATCATGCTGAGAACGCTGTGAAACAGGTTGTCATGGGAGTAGTCGCCTGAAGCCTTCCGGGCCAGACACTCCCTATCGAGGTTCATCGATCTGGCAAAGGCGGCGTCGGTCCATAGGACGAACGGGATATGCGTCTGGTACTCAGGCGCCAGCATGTAAGGCGTACCGTGCAGATAAAGCCCGTGCTCGCCGAGCGACTCGCCGTGATCAGACATGTAGACCATGCCGGCCTCAATCTTACCCGACCTTGCCTTTAGCTTGTCGATTACGGTGGCGAGCAAATGGTCGGTGAACAGGATCGTGTTGTCGTAAGCATTGACGATCTGGGCGTCCGTGCAATCGCCGAGTTCGGCGGTTCGGCAATCCGGCGTGAAACGACGGAACGCATCTGGATAGCGCAGATAGTAGGTTGGACCGTGACTGCCCATGGTATGCAGGACAAGAACGCTATCCTGCGTGACGCCGTCCAACCACGTATCGAGACGGTCGAAGAAGGAGTCATCGCGGCATTCGCCGTTGGTGCAGAACTTAGGATCGTTGACCTTAACGAAGTCCGTGAAGGCGATACGGTCGGCAACCCCCTTGCTGCCGGTGTTGTTATCCCACCACTCGACCTTGGCACCGGCATGGGCAAGCACGTCGACAAGGTTTTCGTTCTCCAGACCCTTGCGATGGGAGAAATCGGAGCGGGTAAATCTGGAGAACATGCAGGGGATAGACGTCGCCGTCGCGGTCCCGCAGCTGCTGGTGTTCGGGAAGTAGGCGACATCACGCGCAGCAAGTTCCGGATTCGTCATGCGTGCGTAGCCGCCGAGCGAGAAATTCGCCGCCCGCGCGGTCTCCCCCGCGACGATGATCATGACGCGGGGCTTACCCGTCGCAGCCGCGGTCTTCACGATCTTGGCATCCAACCCGAGCGGCCTCACCACAATGTTTACATCTTCGGTAGCCTCCATTAGGAATTTGATTGTTCCGGCGATTGGCGTGACGGGATTGAGGCTCTTCACGATATCCTTATGCTGGCGAATGGCGGTGGCATAAGGCTTGGAGAAAGCAAAAGCACTCCCCGCGAACACGACGAGGCATGCCAGGACGACAGCGGTGTTGCGCGCGACGGTTTTAAACACTGGCCGATAGTCAATGCGAACCCACAGGATCAGGCCGATGGGCAGTACGGCAAAGAGCAGAAGATGCGCGAGAAAGGGCGGCGTGATGAGGTGCTGCGCCTCGGCTGGCGTCGTTTGAAACGCATTGCGCACCATGTCGCTGTCGACGATCACGCCAAAGGTATCCGTGAACCAGGACCCGATAGATGCAGCGAGGATCAGAAGGACATAAAACGGCTTGCTCACATATTTGATCGAGAAGGCCGTCAGAACGGCGATAAACAGGACGCTCATAGCAAGGTACAGCGTCCAAATCGAAGCGGGATGATCAGACAGGTATGTATGGATCTTTGCCCAAAACGTACGATTGGCGAGGGCGACCAGAAAAAGTGAAACGAGGACGCTCAGGGTTATGCTGTCAATCTTGGGCCTATACAGGCCGCGCGCGGTGCTCATCGTCGGATTTCCATGATTTGCCGGTCGCTGGTCGCCATTGACAGGCGTCCGCATCCGGTGCCCCTTCGGGGCCTTTCTCGATACCGGGCCTCAATTCCATGAGGAAGACCTGCCCTTTCTTGATGTCATGCAGGCAATTTCTGACAGCTGGCTGAAGGCGAGTGGTAGTCGGCGCGAGAATCGACACGCAACCTGACAGAATGCTCTGCCGCGAACCAAGCGGCGTAGCTGCGACATTTCCTTCCCATAATCACGCTAACCATCGTCGCGGCTTCTGACCATGTTGGCATCGAGTTGTTCGATCGTACGCGCAAGCCCGTGCAGCTCCGGCCGACCATGGCCGACAAGCATGATCAGATTCAGCGACTTGCGATGGAGCTGCGGAAACTTGTCGTTGATTTGCGGCTGGACGCTCGCGTCGCGTCGAACCGCGTTGTTCTCGCCAGCCAGCATGCGCTGACCACGACGCTGACCCCACATCTCGTCAAGCGAATACGCGAGGAAAACGGAGCCGTGCACGCTCGTCTCCGTTCCGCCAACCTCGACGAGTGTTTTGGACTGCTTCTATCACGCCAAGCGGATATCGCGGTCGTCTATCGCGTACCGGGCGAGGATCATCCCGTCAGCGCAGGCTATGTGGAATCCGTGCGCATTGGCAACGACCGACTTATTCCCGTGTTCGATGCAATGGCCGCTGCCGAACTAGGCGGGCAGGCGACGAATGGCGAGATTCCCTACGTTGCCTATCCCGTCGACGTCTTTTTCGGGCGGGTTATGGGGCGGCTCGTGATGCCCCGAATGGGCGAAACAACGCGGTTGATTCCAATTGCCGAGACAGCATTGACTCTCGCCGCGTTGGAGATGGCGACGGTTGGAATTGGCGTTGCCTGGGTGCCGGAATCGCTTGCGCGGCCGCGACTGCGTGAGGGCGTCATAGCAGATCTGTCCGATCCATTGCAGACCACCCCACTTGATGTCATGGCCGTCAGGTTGGCTGGAACGTCAGGATCGGTCATGAATGCGGTCTGGGATAAAATAACGACCTACGCGAGTGCCTAAATAGCCGCGCGCCTTTTCGTGGCCCCATCAAAGAATTCACGCGTTCACGCGGTCGCTCCAATAGTTCCACCGACGCGGCCTCTTTGGACTGCGTTGACGGGGCGACGCTATTGCACCCTCTCGCCGCCTGCCAGTCGTAGCGCTCTAGTCCAAAGAGTGTCGATGGCCCGCAAAAGGCGCCCCGTACTTCTCGCTGAACGCGGCATGCGTCATTGCTTTGTCGTGCAGTTGCGCACAAGGGCGGCGAGGACAATCGCGTCTGGTTGACGGACGATCGTCTTTCGCCCGTCTGTTCGCGTTCTGGCTCGTGCTGCCAGACATCGCGGCGTGACGTCACCCGCCAGATGGATTTTGTCCTCCCCCAGTTCACCGAGCACGTGATCGGTGCGGGCAAAATGACCAACGCGCGCAGGAAGTTCGCGCGCTCCATCTGCGGGTTCATGCGTAGAGGGGAGGAAAGGAAAGGTCGCGGCGGGCGCCAGAAGGTTTGCTTTCGCGATCGTGCCTCATGCGTTTACCAGAGCGAGCTTGCCGTCTTGATACCGCTGCCTGCATACCTGCGTTCGTCAGGCGAAGACTATGCTCGCATGGCGGTGGCCGGGCCCGTCATCATTGCTGTAATGGCTGCTGCCGAGACCGGCCTGGACAGCAAGTAGCCTTGAATATCGTCGCAGCCTAGACGTCGTAGCGCATCGTTCTGCTCGGAAGTTTCAATCCCCTCTGCCGTCGTCTTCAGCCCTTTAGCCTGCGCGAGATTGATCATAGCGCGCACGATATCCTCACTTCCTCCGGGTTTGGCCATACTCTCCACGAAGCACTTGTCGATTTTGATCCGGTCTACGTTCATGCGCTGTAGGCGCCCGAACGACGAGAATCCCGTACCAAAGTCATCAAGCGCGAACCGCACGCCAATTGCGCGTAGAGAACTGATATTCCTCTCGCAATGCTCCGTGTCGTCCGCCAATGCGGACTCGGTAATCTCAATTTCCAACCGTGCAGGATTGAGTCCCACCTCCTTCAAAACGGAGATAACGCGGCGGGCGTAGCCCTCCCCCCGAAGCTCTAGTGCAGAGGCGTTGACGGCGATAGTCAGCTGCGGCCATTGCAGTGCAGCGGTGCAGGCTCGACGGAGCACCAACTCCCCCAATGTGTCAATCAGCAAGGTCGATTCTGCCACCGGAATGAAGGCGTCTGGCGGCACGAGGCCCTTTGTCGGGTGGCGCCAGCGTGCTAGCGCTTCCACTCCGATCGGTTCCTGCTCCATTGCCGAAAAGACAGGCTGATAGTGGACTTCAATCTGACATGGGTCCTCCAGCGCAGCCCGCAGATCACGCTCCATGTCCCTGCGCGATCTGATCAATTCGTCCATATGCGGACCGAAAATGGCATACCGGTTCCGCCCCGTCGTCTTGGCATGATAAAGGGCGATATCGGCCTTTCGGATGAGTTCGTCTTTGTCGTCGCTCTCTCCATCGGCAACAGCGACACCGACGCTTAGACCGATCATAACGGGATGCCCATGGACGAGAAACGGACGGCGAATGCCCGAAATAAGCGTTGCGCACAAGCGCTCGAGAGCGTCGATATCCGGTGCCCTCGTTGCTAAGACGAATTCGTCTCCGCCAACGCGCGTCGCTAGGGATCCAGCTACATTCTTCAGACGTGCGGCGACTTCGATTAGCAATGCGTCACCTGTCGGATGACCTAACGTGTCGTTAACTTCCTTGAAGTGATCGAGATCGAGATAGAGCACCGCGCAGCACCCTTCCGGATTGCGCTCAGCGAGCATCAGAGCCAAGTGTTGTGAAAGCGAAGCCCGATTGGGCAAACCGGTTAACGCATCGGTGTGCGCCATGCGTTCGAGCTGTTCGCGGCTTTTTGATAGATGGGCAGAACGCCGCCATGCGAGGGCGCCTAGTGACCCCATGAGCGTTAGGATCAACGCGCCGACAAGGGCCAAGATAGGCGTCGCACCACTAAGCACGGCTGTACCAGGACGAAACGGGTTCCATAGGAAATAGCCAATGATTTCGCCTGAGGACGCGCGCAATGTTGCTTGGGCCGCGGCATCCGCAGATATTCCGGTCGGGGAAAATTGCAGCGCCTCGAGAAGATATTCCCGGCCGATTGACTGAAGGAAGTTGCCGTCGAGAAAACGAACCGCGATATGGATAAATTCGCGACCTGGAACCTGGTTAAGGTCACCCGTATCCGAGATGATCGGCTTTAGGCTGATGACCGCGGGGCGTTCATCGATTGACGCGAAAGAGCTTTCACCAATGCTGAGGATCTGATCGCTCAATCCGGCGTCATCCTGGCGTGCGAGCCTGGCACGGAGCTTCTCAAGAAGAGGGCGAGCCGCTCCAGCAATTTGCGCGTAAGCCTGTTGACCGCGAGCTTCCCCAAGGTAGCTTACGAGTAGATGGTCGTCCGGGCTGATTACGAATGCGCCGTCATGCTGGAAATAGGTGTGCATCCACGCACCGACGTTGTTGTCCAGCCATTCACGGTCCGGATTGCTTTGCGCCACCGCCCTCACGGCATCGTCCCAGACAGTCGAGCTTTCCTGATCGTGCGCGATTCCAGCCTGGATATTGGAGACGATCAAGTCGACGAGCTGCCTTTGACGATCCTGTGAAAGAATGTCGGACTGCCGTGCAGACCACAACAGCGTGAGATACAGGGCGAAGCTTAAACAGATTGCCAGAGCGAGGGGGGTTGCGAAGTTCAGCAGGAATCGGGTTCGATTGGGGGGCATGACAGGCTCGTCGGTGTTGCAGGCATGTCATGATAGGAGGGTTCGGTTAAAGCGCGGGAAACATATTCGGTAAGGTGCCGTACAAGATCGTCAAAAAATGCATCGTCTGAAGGTCGCAACCTCATCTGAACAAGCCCGCGACCAAACCACGGGCTGGCCGGGAACTTGCTCAGCCGTTATGCGTTTGCACGCGTTGCAGTTGCGTGTAGACATGGGCAGAATGAACACAAGAGCTTTCGCCAGCAGTGACGACGAAGAGTCGTCTATCGATACGATTTTCAACTACACATTTAAGCCGGTTGACCCAGCGGAGAATATCGTGAGCTGCAGGTCCGGAGCTAGCCTCCGAAGGGTGGACAAGGACGGGGTCTTCGCTAAGCGTCCTTCGCGCAATAGCGTCGGGACAGGCCAGGGGAAATGTCTCCCGGCGCACAGGCGGCACAAAGCGGCAGAACAGCGGCAGTTCGGCGGCCGGAATAGCTGCAGGTTGAAAAATGGACCCGAGTCCTGGGCTCATGCCTTCACCTATCGCATATGCGGCCAGAAGCGCGTGCCTATCGGCCACGTCGATATACCCCGGCTGTCGACCGAGCGCAAAAGCACCCAAGCGAGGCGACGAAGGACCAAGCAGCCGTGTCGCCTGATCGTGTAGGGCGAAAAAAAGCTGTGCGATCTGTATCATGGACGCGAATGAAATGGAGGTTGCGACGGTAATGCGAGGGGCTAACGTCCATTTCACGCTGGCAAAGGCGGCCGCGACGATCATCGTCGCGATGTTTGTATCGCTGCTCGTGCTGCTCGGTCTTTGGCTCTACACGAGTTATCAGGATACAATGCAGCGCGTCGAGGAGCGAGCCACCGCCGCCTCGAAGATCGTCGCGACGAATGTTGCGTTGCTTGATTCCCTCGCTCGGCAGGCTTTGCAGCGGATCGACGAGACACTTGGGGACAACATTGCGCCGGGAGGCCCTCCAAAAGTGCGCAATATCAGCGAGGCGGTGGCTGACCTGCCGGGCCAGGTGAAGGCCTATGTGGTCGATAGCAACGGCCTGACATTGTATTCTACCGATCCGATGATAAGGCCGGTCAGCATCGTCGATCGACCCTATTTTTCCGAACTGGCCAAAGGCGCCCGGGAGTATGTTTCCAGCCTGCTGATTAGCCGCCTCAACGGCCATCAGATCTTTGCGTTTAGCCGCAGGCTGGAGCGCAACGGAAAATTCGCAGGCGCAGCTGTCGTTTCCTTTGAAGCAAACGTCCTAGCAAGCGCCTGGGACGCAGTGGATCTCGGTCCGAACTCAACTGTGAGCTTCGCCCGATCCGACGGCCAACTTGTGGCCCGCTACCCCCTGGCCGACGGTCCGCTCGACATGAGCAAATACGTCTTGTTTACCGACTACCTGCTCAAGGCGCCAGACGGGACCTACGAGGCGATATCACCGGTCGATGGCGCCCACCGCATCGTTGCCTATCGCACGGTAGCGGGCACCGGCCTGATCGCCATCGCCTCGACAGGGTATGATTTCGGCATCCGGCGGTTCTGGCGGGACGTGACGGTCGCGGCGGCCGTTTTAGTGTTCGCCGGTGTCGGTCTACTTGCGGCAGGCGGATGGATCCGGCACCTGCGTCGCCGTGATGCGGCCCAGTCGGAATTGTTGCGCAACGCCCTCTCTGAAAATCAGTTGTTGCTTCGCGAAATTCACCATCGGGTGAAAAACAACCTGCAAGCGGTTCAGAGCGTCATCCATCTCCAGCACCTTCCAAGTGACGTGCAAAAGTCACTCACCGACCGCATCGCTGCCATGGTCGCCGTCCACGAGCAGATCTATCGCCACGACGAGTTTTCTCGTCTTTGCGCGCGCGACCTATTGGTCTCGATCGGCCGAAAGCTCGTGAGTGCCTATGGTTCGTCCGTCGAATTGGCCTATAACATTGATGACATCGCCGTGTCGGCCGATAACGCAACGCCATTGGCTTTGCTGACCAATGAGGTGGTGACGAACAGCCTGAAATACGCCTTTCCCGGCGAGCGATCGGGGCGGATATCCATTGCTCTCAAGCACCTAGTTGGACAACGGGTCTGTCTCACGATCCGTGACGACGGCGTGGGATTTGATCCGGAAAGCGTACGTCCAGGAATGGGTAGCCGCCTTATCCGGGGCGTGGTGAACCAGTTGAACGGCACGTTTACGTTCCACGGTCACGACGGAAGCACCTTCACCGCCGAGCTAGAGATCGCAGAAGCCTAAGCATAATCTGCGAGCGTTGTGATAGGCTCTTGATAGACTAACGGCGCATCCCAATCAGGCGTGCGGCTCCACTGCTGCATTTCGATGGAGGTACTATGAGGATCTGCATGGGAGAAGCAACCGAGTGGTTTCTTCGACGGATGGATATTGGCCCCCTCTCCTCGCGTGCTAGAGGTCACAAAACGTCCATGTCCGGTCCGCGACCGCTTGTTCGATCGCCATTGCCATTCACCCTGCGCGAAATGCGCCGAAGGTATCTTTCCTGATCCCAACGCCCGTGTCATGATGACAACTACTCATTGCTGAATGTCCGTCCGCCGGGGCAATCCTCGCGTGCCGAGACTTCCTGCAGCGCCCTACTCGGTTTTATTGCATGCGTTTAGATGAGGGACCTTTTAAATGTACGATAAGAAGAGCGACTTCGAGGCCGAAATCAAATCGCTCGAAGGTGTTTACCGGTCTCAGATGCCGAAGTGGTATCACCCTGCCCAGACATGGGGCGGGGAAATCGACCACGCATGGCTCCTGTACTCGAATGCACGGTCAAACGATTTAGGAATGCTTATTCTTGGAGGCGAAGAGCTGAGAAGTGACAAAGATCTACTAGCAAACTTCGGAACTACTGCGGCCGCACCTGCACAAAACGAAAGTCAGGATACCACGTTCAAGCCAGGCGTCCGACCCTCAGCCAAGAACAAAACGGGAAGCGTTCTGAAAGAGAAATATTGGTGGCCCATGATGAACGACGCGTGGGTTTTAGGCGGTATTCATGGTCTTTCGGAATTTCACTTGGCTAGTGCATCGCCAGATAGCGTCACAAACGCAGAGCTTTGGGAGGGCAAGCTCAGGCGCGCCCGGGTGCTGGGGCGCGAAATGATTGGGCTAAGCGCCTTTGGATATAAACGAGCCAAGAACAATTTTGAGGCGTTGACGGGAGTCGTGTACGTGGCCGCCAGCGAGGACAGGGCCAAAGCGGCAACTTTCACGCAATACCTGCGGGCTATCGCGAACGTATTTTCTGCCAGCGTCATACGAGCGTCTATGAAGTAGGCCACCTTGTCTCGACCGACAAAGCGCTACCTCAATCCCTACGACGCAACGTTGAGCGGGCTTGAGCCGACAGAAGTACGCTCCCGAGAGGCTAACGTGATGTGAAGCTCACCACGCATCAACACTCCTCGACAACCTTAGATCGATCTAATTTGATCTGGCTACAATTATGAGGGATATGATGAGTTTTAACGACCATGCTATCGCGCTTTCCGCGGCTACCTTTGTGTCGTGCGCGAAGCGACCCGACGCAAACAATCCGGCAGACATTTGACGCCTACGCATCGCAAAGCTGCGCTTGTCTGCAAGCCGAGCTCGCCAAGGTGCAATGCGCTCTCACTGCAGTTTCTGCTGAACAACAGAACGCGGCGAGCGACAATGCATTCGGCGTCGTCCTGACCAGGGCTCCGATGTCGAGTACGTTTGCCGGCGACAAGAATGGCAAAGTTGCGGTGGCGAAAAGGAAGGTTCAGGCGATCGGCAATGCCTTGAAAAGCGAGGTGTACCCTGGAATCTGACTGCCTAACCGCTGCGCTGCTTCAGCCGTTGCCAGAAGGCGTCGTTGAGGTAGCAGGCGAGCGGAACTGCGTCAGCGCGCGATGCTCACGCTCGGTGAAGACCGGGCGAAGCCACCGCGGCCCATTCGACGCTGTGTGTTGTTTGCCAGCTATCTTTCCGACCCCAAGGTCCTTCGTGGATCGGTTAATCCACCCCACCCGTGAAAACCCATGTTCTGACCTTGCCTTCGGGCCATCGACCGCTACCTAGAATGCGTCTTGCGTCTATTTTTAGCGTCGATGGAGGAGCCGTGAGCCCTGCTAGAACACCGGGATTGACAGAAATGTCGGCACCCATAGGAGGAACCATTTGGGCCCGGAACTGCCCCGCGCGGCGGGTAGGTAAGACATTCGAGCAGGAACGATGAAGCTCACTGCCGTCACCACAGAGTTGATCAGAGCAGCGAACAATATCGAGAGAATTTCGCTGGATGAGAGACGACGTTTGCTGGGCCGTGCCTATGTCACGATCGTCGAGGCGCGCACTGAACTAGGTTCCCTTGATGGCACGACACCTGGCGAACCGGCCCTCCACGTCGTCGCCGCGGTAGGACACGCGGACACGCTGTCCGACAATGATGTCAAGGATCTGCTCCTTGACGCAGCTACTATGATACGGACAATCAAGATTGTGCTTGACAAAAAAGTGGGCGTTACCGACCAGGGTCTAAAGACGTGACCACTCAATACGGGGCACCGCCGGATCCGCGGGCAAAGCCATGAGGTACCGCAGATGCTCGCCGTGTCGGGTTCGGAAAGGGGGGAGCACGAGCAACTTCCGCTTATAGTCTCTTTGTCGGCCGGCTGCCCTGCACGGAACGGAACTTCAGATATGGAGCCCTGGCTTTGGCACTTTGGTTCTAATGTCGAGTTGTGCCGCTTTAGGAACGAGAGCCGACGCTCGCAGTTAGACGCTGTCGACGCGCCAGAGACAACCAGCGCGCCACACCTGTTCAAACCGCGGGCTCAAGCATCATCCCGCGGAAGTCACTGTGCCCCGACTTGAGAAAACAGTTCTTCGAAGACCTTCTTGGGTTTGGCTGGATGCTTTACCGCTTTAGCGTCGTCAAGGTTCGTCGGGGTTCCGGCGACAATCAATGCTACCATGCCCATCCCATAATGCGGCGCGCACTTGACCCCATAGACACCGTCCTTTTCGATTTTGACAACGGTTTCCTGACTGATTTTTCCCTTGAATGGTTCTGCCCCATCGGGGATCATTCCCTTTATGCTCTCGGCGTTATGCCCCTTGTCGGTAGGCACAAAAGTCACGGTATCGCCGATCTCGGCTTTAACGAAATTCGGCTCGAAGACCATCGCACCTTTTTCACCCTTGTTGAGCATCTGAACCTGATGGTCCGCCGCAAAGGCGGGTACGCCAAACGAAAGAGCCAGTCCTAACGCGAGAGCTGCTGAAATATTCATGTCGTTTCCTTTGTGTTGTCCCCAGCCTAGATTTTAAGAAATTAGCAGGCGGTCGCAAATTTCAATGCGCTGAGGCTAACAAAAGTCAACGGCGGCGTAAAAGCCGGCGCCGGGGCCGAGCATACGTCGGCCACTATATCGCTCGCCTAACCGCAGGGCGCGTGTCGCCAGAGCCAGATCCAAGGCGGGGGCGGCTATTTCTTGTGAGGCAGTTTTCAGCCGGCGGGCGCGCGTCTTCGCGCGAAATAATAGATTTCGCCGTTCATCTCAGCCTCGACCTTTTCAACACTTGTGAACCGCGCCGAGTTTACCGGAGACCGTTTGGTTTAAGTTATGCGGCCATGGCTGGCGCGTCCAGCATGGCATGGTATCGTTCTTCTGCCTCGGCTGGCGGTATGTTGCCGATGGGCTCCAG
>Ga0182737_1002950_pt1 | contig 13146 bp, 9 predicted proteins | sample eDN5th30CBELigOP_FD_128878 | JGI IMG/M metagenome (GOLD analysis project Ga0182737, IMG submission 128878) | Enriched Organic Plus compost microbial communities from Emeryville, California, USA - eDNA 5th pass 30_C BE-Lig OP (version 2) (version 2) ... | reverse complement strand
CGCGGTCGCCTCGACGAACGCGTTCACGCCGACCGGGGTGCCGGCCGCCGTCACGCCGGCGAAGGCGCGCTCGACCGCCGCGACGACGTCGGGATGGGTCTGCTGACCGATGAGGCCCATGGATGCGGCCAGGTCGCTCGGGCCGACGAACACGCCGTCCACACCGGGCACCGACGCGATCGCCTCGGCGTTCTCGACGCCCTCGAGCGTTTCGATCTGCACGATGACCGAGGTGTACTCGGCGGCGTTGCGGAGGTAGTCGTCGACGCGGTTCCAGCGGCCGGAGCGGGCCAGCGCGTTCCCGACGCCGCGGTGACCGCGCGGCGGGTACGACGCGTGGGCGACGGCGTCGGCCGCCTGCTCGGCGGTCGAGACCATCGGCACCATGATCGTCTGCGCGCCGAGATCGAGCACCTGCTTGATCCAGACGGCGTCGTTCACCGGCACCCGCACGATCGTGGTGACCGGGTAGGCGGCGGTGGTCTGCAGCAGCACCTGCACGGTCTCGAGCGAGACGGCGCCGTGCTCCATGTCGATCATGAGCCAGTCGAGGCCGGCGCCGGCCATGATCTCGGCCATGACGGGGGAGCCGGAGCAGATCCAGCCCCCGAACAGGGGACGGTCGGACGCCGCGATGCGGTGGCGGAGGGTCGGGCTCAGACGAAACGGCATGAGATGGTCCCCATCGGTCCGTAGTCGCACAGGACGGTGTCGCCCCGCGAGACCCACATCGGCCGGGTGAAGGACCCCGCCAGGATGATCTCGCCGGCCTCCAGTCGTGCGCCGTGCTGGTGGAACTTGTTGGCAAGCCACGCGACGCCGGTGGCCGGGTGGTTGAGGACGCCGGCGGCGACGCCGGTCTCCTCGATGGTCTCGTTGCGGTACAGCAGCGCCGAGACCCAGCGCAGGTCGATCTGGTCCGGCCGCATCGGGACGCCGCCGAGCACCATGCCGCCGTAGGCGGCGTTGTCGCTGATGGTGTCGACGATCGTGCGCCCCTCGAGTTCGATGTGCGAGTTCAGCACCTCGAGCGCCGGGGTGACGTACTCGGTCGCACGCAGCACGTCGAACAGCGAGCAGTCCGGGCCCTCGAGCGGCTTGTTGAGCACGAACGCGAGCTCGACCTCGATGCGCACGTTCGAGAAGTGGTCGAAGGAGATGATCGAGCCGTTCTGGTAGACGGTGTCGTCGAACATCACGCCGTAGTCCGGCTCGCTGATGCCGGTCGCCTGCTGCATCGCCTTCGAGGTCAGGCCGATTTTGCGGCCCACGAGCTTCCGGCCGGCCGCGACCTGCGCGTCCCGCCACCTGCCCTGGATCGCGTACGAGTCCTCGACCGTCGCCTCCGGGTACCGCGCCGTGATCCGCGGGATCACCCCGTGGGTGCGGTCCGCCTCCGCGAGCTCTGCGGCGATCGCGTCGATCGTTGCAGCATCCAGCATCCGTGTCTCCTTCACACCGTTCCGTCGATCATGCCCTGATGCATGTGGGTGCCGGGGCGGTGGCCCCGGCACCCACACGTGCGCGTCAGAGCTGGTGGCCGAGCTTGTACTCGCCCTGCTTCCACTCCGGCATGGAGCCCTGCTCCTCGTCGGGGCGGGTGTAGCTGAAGCCGTCGGCGCCGATGGTCACGGCCATCTCGCTGGCGTCGGTGCGGGCCACGACCGGCTTGGGGTTGCCGTCGAGGTCGAGCACGAGCGAGGCCTCGGTGTACCAGGACGGCACGACCGGGGTGCCCCACCAGTCGCGGCGTTGGTTGTCATGCACGTCCCAGGTGACGACCGGGTTGTCCGGGTCGCCGGTGTAGTAGTCCTGCGTGTAGATCTCGACGCGGTGGCCGTCGGGGTCGCGCAGGTACAGGTAGAACGCGTTCGAGACGCCGTGGCGGCCAGGGCCGCGCTCGATGCGGTCCGACATGCGGAGCGCGCCGAGCTTGTCGCAGATCGCGAGGATGTTGTGCTTCTCGTGTGTGGCGAACGCGACGTGGTGCATGCGGGGGCCGTCGCCACCGGTCATGGCGGTGTCGTGCACGGTGGGCTTGCGGCGCATCCACGCGGCGTAGACGGTGCCCTCCTCGTCCTGGATGTCCTCCGTGACGCGGAAGCCGAGCGACTGCATGAAGTTCACGGCGCGGGGGACGTCCGGCGTGACCTGGTTGAAGTGGTCGAGGCGGACGAGCTCACCCGGGGTGTGCAGGTCGTAGCGCCACGAGAGCCGCTCGACGTGCTCGGTCTGGTAGAAGAACTCGTACGGGAAGCCGAGCGGGTCCTCCACGCGCACCGAGTCGCCGATGCCCTTGGTGAAGCCCTCCGGGCGACGCTCGACGCGGCAGCCGAGCTCGGTGTAGAAGGCCACCGCCTTGTCGAGGTCCTCCGGGGTGCGCACGCGGTACGAGAACGCGGCGACCGCGGCGACCGGGCCCTGGCGGAGCACGAGGTTGTGGTGGATGAACTCCTCGGTGGAACGGAGGTAGACGGCGTTCTCGTCCTCCTCGGTGACGTACAGGCCCAGCACGTCCACGTAGAAGTTGCGGGACACCTTGAGGTCGGTCACCACGAGTTCCATGTACGCGCAGCGGAGGATGTCCGGCGCGGGCACGGAGGGCGTGGGGATCGGGTTGTCCGAGCGGATCGGCGCCTCCTGCGAGACGTAGAACCCGGACGAGGTCAGGGTGCGGTCGTTCATGTCGGTCATGATGTTGCGTCCTTGCGTTTCTCGATTGCGGGGACTCAGGCGCCCTGCTTGCCGAAGGTGGGGTTGTGGACCTCGCCCAGCGTGATGTGGACGGCCTGCTGGTCCGTGTAGAAGTCGATCGACCGGTAGCCGCCCTCGTGGCCGAGGCCGGAGGCCTTCACGCCGCCGAACGGGGTGCGCAGGTCGCGGACGTTGTTCGAATTGAGCCAGACCATGCCGGCCTCGATCGACTGCGCGAAGTTGTGTGCGCGCTTGAGGTCGTTGGTCCACACGTATGCGGCGAGGCCGTAGCGCGTGTTGTTCGCGAGGGCGAGTGCCTCCTCCTCGGTGTCGAACGGCGTGATCGCCACGACCGGTCCGAAGATCTCCTCCTGGAAGATGCGGGCGGTCGGGGGCACGTCGGCGAACACGGTCGGGGCGACGAAGTTGCCGAACTCGAAGCCCTCCGGCTGGCCGCCGCCGGCGACGAGGCGTCCCTCGGTCTTGCCGATCTCGATGTAGCTCATGACCTTCTGGAAGTGCTCCGGGTGCACCAGGGCGCCGACCTCGGTCGACTTCTCGTGCGGGTAGCCCACCTTCACGCGCTTGGCCTGCGCGGCATAGCGCTCGACGAACTCGTCGTAGATCGCACGCTCGACGAGGATGCGCGAGCCCGCGGTGCAGCGCTCGCCGTTCAGCGAGAACACCCCGAAGATGGTCGCGTCGATCGCGGTGTCGAGGTCGGCGTCGGCGAAGACGATCGCCGGGCTCTTGCCGCCGAGCTCCATCGACAGGCCCTTCAGGTAGGGGGCCGCGTTGCCGAAGATGATCTGGCCGGTGCGGCTCTCACCGGTGAAGGAGATGAGCGGCACGTCGGGGTGCTTCACGAGCGCGTCGCCCGCGTCCTCGCCGAGGCCGTTGACGAGGTTGAACACGCCCTTGGGCAGGCCCGCCTCCTCGAAGATGCCGGCCCACAGCGACGCCGACAGCGGGGTGAACTCGGCGGGCTTGAGCACGACCGTGTTGCCGGTGGCGAGGGCCGGGCCGAGCTTCCACGACTCGAGCATGAACGGCGTGTTCCATGGGGTGATCAGACCCGCGACGCCGATCGGCTTGCGGTTCACGTAGTTGATCTGGCGGCCGGGCACCTTGAAGGTGTCGTCGGCCTGGGCGACGATCAGGTCCGCGAAGAAGCGGAAGTTCTCGGCCGCGCGGCGGGCCTGGCCCAGCGCCTGCGTGATCGGCAGACCGGAGTCGAAGGACTCCATCTCGGCGAGACGGGCGTCGCGGGACTCGACGATGTCGGCGATCCGGTGCAGGATGCGGGAGCGCTCGCGCGGCAGCATCCGGGGCCAGGGGCCCTCGTCGAACGCGCGCTTGGCGGCGGCGACGGCGAGCTCGATGTCGGCCTTCTTGCCGGCTGCGGCCTTGACGTAGACCTCGTTCGAGACGGGCTCCAGCACGTCGAAGGTGTCACCGTCGACGGAGTCGACGAACTGGCCGTCGATGTAGTGCTGGATGCGGGCGGGGAGGTCTGCGGGCACGTGACGGCCGGCCGCGCTGATGGTGTCGGTCATGATTCCTCCGGATCGGTGGTGGCTGAGTCGGTGTGGCGGGCGGCGATGAAGGCGTCCATCGTGCGCCAGCGGTGGTTGCGGGCGGCGAGCTCGATCTCGAGCGGGTCGACGCCGGAACGGATGAGGTCGATGATCTCCGCGTGCTCCTCGACGGAGTGGTGCGCGCGGCTGGGGACGAACGCGAACGAGCTGTCGCGCAGGTTCGCCATGCGGTTCCAGCCGCGGTGCACGAGGTCGAGGATGTGCGGGTTCGGGCACGGCTCGAACAGCACGGAGTGGAACTCCTGGTTCAGCCGGGTGAACTCGTGGGGGTCGAGGTCCTCGAGCAGCACGCGCATCCGGTCGTTGATCGCGGCGGCACGGTCGAGGTCGGCGGCGTCGAGCAGCGGCGCGGACAGCGCGGTGGCCGAGCCCTCGACGAGTCCGAGCGTCTGCATCGAGTAGACGTACTCGGTCTCGTCCAGGAACGCGACGCGGGCGCCGACGTTCCGCTCGAAGCTGACCAGGCCCTCCGCCTCCAGGCGACGGATCGCCTCCCGGACGGGCACGACGCTCATGCCGAGCTCGTCCGCGATCGCGCCGAGCACGAGCCGGTGGCCGGCCGCGTACTCGCGGCGTGCGATGCGCTCGCGGAGCCAGGCGTAGGCCTGCTCCGACTTCGAGACGGCCGCGGTGGTCACCGGCGCTCCGCCTCGTAGCGCTCGCGCCACTGCGCGTTCATCGGGAAGAGGCCGTCCACCGGGTGGCCCTCGGCGACGCGGGCGGCGACCCAGGCGTCCTCCTCCTCCTGGGCGATCGCGGCGTCGACGACCTCCTCGGCGATGGCCGGGGGGATGACGATGACGCCGTCGGCGTCGCCGACGATGATGTCGCCGGGCTGCACGGTGGTGCCGCCGCAGCCGATCGTCACGTCGACGTCCCACGGCACGTGCTTGCGCCCGAGCACCGCCGGGTGCGGGCCCTTGGTGTACACGGGGATGCCGACGGCCTTGACCGCCTCGTAGTCGCGCACGCCGCCGTCGGTGACGATGCCGGCCGCACCGCGTGCGTTGGCGCGGATCGCGAGGACGTCGCCGAGCGTGCCGGAGCCGGCCTCGCCGCGTGCCTCGATGACGATGACCTCACCCTCGCCGACCGCGTCGAACGCGCGCTTCTGCGCGTTGTAGCCGCCGCCGTGGCTCTTGAAGAGGTCTTCGCGGCCCGGGACGAAGCGGAGCGTCTTGGCGGTGCCGACGAGCTTGGCGCCCGGGTGCATCGGGGCGACGCCGTCGATCGTGACGTTGTTCAGGCCGCGCTTGCGCAGCTGACCGGACAGCCCCGCCACCGGGACCTGCTCGAGCTTGGCGCGCAGCTCCGGGGTGAGCACGGATGCGGCGGCCTCGACCGGCGGCAGGCCGGCGGCCTCGCGCGAGCCCCAGGCGTCCGCCCGCTGCGCGTCGTCGACCGCGGGGAGCGAGCCCAGCGAGGGGTCGAATGCGACCTCGCCCTGGACGACCGTGGTGACCAGGCGGCCGGAGGTGGCGCCGCCGGGGACGTCGACCTCGACCTCGACGACGTCGCCGGGGACGGCCACCGAGGAGCCGGCCGGGGTACCGGCGAGGATGACGTCGCCGGTCTCGAGCGTGAGGTGCTGGGCCAGGTCGGCGACGATCTGCGCGAGCGGGAAGATGAGGTCGGCCGTGCAGTCGTCCTGCTTCAGCTCGCCGTTGACCCAGGTGCGCACGCGGATCGCGGCGGGGTCGACGGTGCGCGCGTCGATGAGCTCGGGGCCGATGGGGGTGTACCCGTCGCGGCCCTTGTTGCGCACGTTCGAGCCCTTGTCGTTGGCGCGGAGGTCGTAGACGCCGAAGTCGTTGGATGCGGTGATCCATCCGACGTGGTCCCACGCCTGCTCGAGGGTGACGTTGCGGGCCGGTTCGCCGATGACGAGGGCGATCTCGCCCTCGTAGGCGAGCAGCTCGGTGCCGGCGGGGCGCTCGATGGTGCTCCCGGAGGCGGCCACGGAGCTGGCCGGCTTGAAGAAGTACGAAGGGTGCGCCGGGCGGCGGCCGCGCTGGTCAGCCCGGGAGGCGTAACTCAGGTGGACGGCGATGATCTTGCCGGGACGCTGGGGGAGACCGGCGAACCGGGGGTCCGTCGAAGTGGTGTCAGTGCTCATGAGCTCCCTCGCTCTTACGTCGATGCGCCGATCGTATACGATCCGTGGAGCACGAGCAACCGCGAGCGTTCGTATATGATCGCCCTTCGGGTTCGTATATGATCTGTCGAATCCACCCCCGAAGGCCTCAGGCTCGCGGAACCCGTGGTGAACGGTCCCGTGCCCAACAGGCGTGCTGAGCCGGCCCGGGACCCCCCGAAAACCAGCACAACCCCGACAAAGGAGTCCCCGCGCATGAGCGCATCACCATTCACGACCCCGGTCGCAACGGGCGCAGACATGAAGAAGGTGGCGGTCGCGACCGTCATCGGAACCACCATCGAGTGGTACGACTTCTTCCTGTACGCGAACGCGGCCGGACTCGTGTTCGCCACGCTGTTCTTCGAGCCTGCCGGACCGCAGGCCGGCGTGCTGCTGTCCTTCGCCACCGTCGGTGTCAGCTTCCTCTTCCGCCCCCTCGGCGCGTTCCTCGCCGGCCACTTCGGCGACCGCGTCGGCCGCAAGGCGATGCTGGTGTGGACGCTGCTGCTGATGGGCGGGGCGACCACCCTGATCGGCGTGCTGCCCACCTACGCCCAGGTCGGCATGCTGGCGCCGATCCTTCTCGTGCTGCTGCGCGTGCTGCAGGGTCTGTCCACCGGTGGCGAGTGGGGCGGTGCGGTGCTCATGGCCGTCGAGCACGCCCCCACCGGGCGTCGCGGTCGAATGGGCGCGTTCCCCCAGATGGGCGTGCCGCTGGGCATGCTGCTCGCGTCGGGTGTCCTCGCGCTGATGACGGGCGTCATCTCGCCCGGTGACGCGTTCCTCGAGTGGGGCTGGCGCATCCCGTTCCTGCTGAGCTTCGTGCTCATCATCGTGGGCATCGTCGTGCGCCGCACGGTCGAGGAAAGCCCGGTCTTCGAGGAGATGGCGCAGAAGCGCGAGCGCACCCGGATACCGATCGTCGAGGTGTTCCGTAAGCACTGGCTGCTCGTCATCCTCGCCGCGCTGACCTTCGCGGGCAACAACGCTGCCGGCTACATGACGACGGGTGGCTTCCTGCAGAGCTACGCCACCACCCCTATCGCCGACGGCGGACACGTCGGCATGGAGCGCACCCCGGTGCTGCTGGCCGTTGCCGCGTCCGCGGTGGTCTGGCTGCTGTTCACCTGGTTCGGCGGTGCGCTGTCCGACCGGATCGGCCGTCGGAACACCTACATCATCGGGTGGATCGCGTTCCTCATCACCGTGTGGCTGCTCTTCCCGCTCGTCAACACCGGCAACGCCTGGCTGTTCCTGGCCGGCCTCGTGCTGTTCACGATCGGAAACGGCCTCACGTACGGACCGCAGGCGGCCTACTTCACGGAGCTGTTCCCGGCCTCCATCCGCTACTCGGGTGTGTCGATCGCCTACGCGATCGGTGCGATCCTGGGTGGCGCGTTCGCCCCGCTGATCTCGACCTGGCTGGTGCAGGTCACCGGCACCAGCTGGGCGGTGGCCTGGTACATCGCCGGCGTGATGGCGATCGCGTTCATCGCGACCTTGCTGCTGCGCGACCGCACCAACGTCCCGCTGGGTCTCAGCGCGGAGAAGGAGCAGTCCGTGAGCCCGATCTACGGCGTCCGCGCCCGCTGATCCGTCTCGCCACGGCGGCCCCGCACCCTTCACGGTGTGGGGCCGCCGTGTGTGTCCGGCAGCCGGTCACGGCGCCGGCCACGGGATGGACTGCGCGAAGTCGATGAGCGCCCGCACGCGTGGCGGCGGCGTGGCCAGCGCCGACCAGATGACGTCGATGCCCACCGGCGGGACGGCGGGGGAGATCTCCTTCATGACGACCGGGTAGCCCTCGTAGGTCGCGGTGTTCGCGGGGCGCTGCACGAAGATGCCGTATCCCAGCCCGCGCCCGATCAGCGTGCGAGCCGCTTCGAAGCTCGTCGTCCGGTGACGGATCCGTGGCCGCAGCCCTCGAGCGGCGAAGAGCGACAAGGTGTGTTCGCTGGAGGGTGGGGCGTCGAACAGGATGAGATTCCGGTTCACGACGTCTTCGAGGGTGACGGTGTCGGCTGCGGCGAGTGGATCGGACGAGGCCAGGAGGACGTGCGCGGGGAGCTCGAAGAGCTTGCGTCTTCGAGGTTGTCCCGGGACGAGCGTGTCGTAGACGAAGGCGATGTCGATGTCGCCCGATTCGATCCGTCCTTCCAATGCATCGTGCGTCGTCTCGACGATCTCGAGCTCGACTCGTGGGTGAGCGCTTCCGAACTCGTCCAGGAGCGGAGGCAGGATCGTCGGTGCCAGGGTCGGATAGCAACCGATGACGATCGGGCCCACGAGCTCACCGTGACTGCCCTGCAAGGCGGTTTCGAGCTCGCGCGACGCGGTGAGAAGCGTCCTCGCCCTCTCCACGAAGCCTGCACCGGCAGGGGTCAAGCTGAGGCCGTGGGCGCGACGTCGAACGGTGAGCGCCTCCCCGATGATCCGCTCGAGTTCCGTGATCGCATCGCTGACTGCGGAAGGCGAGACATGCAGTCGTGTCGCCGCCGCGGCGATCGTGCCGGCGTCGGCGGCGGCGATCAGATAGGCGAGTTGACGGAGCGTGAAGCCAGGTGCGTTGACGGCATCCATACATCGATTCTGTCGCAGAATTTCACTGCATCTGTGTGCTTTTCCCGTGGTTCCTCGCTGCGCATACTTGTCCTGCAGCCCCGAGAAGCAAGGAAGTGTGATGTCAGCAGTGCCGCCGCCGGTCGCCGACTGGGTGACGATTCCAGACCTCGTCCGTGACCCGTACACGATCTACGAGCGTCTTCGGGCCGAGGGAGGTGTCCATTGGGTGCCGGCTGTCAACCGCTACCTCGTGACGAGCTATGAGGCGGTCCACGCGACGGAGCAGGACCAGGTCACCTTCTCGGCGAATGAGGAGGGATCGCTGCAGATCCGCGCCATGGGCCACTCAATGCTCCGGCGTGACGATCCTGAGCACTACGAGGAGCGGCGGGCTTGGCAGCCTGTGCTGCGGCCCGGTGTCGTGCGGAAGACGTGGACGTCCGTGTTCGAGCGCAATGCCCAACGGTATCTGGACGAACTGGTGTCGAAGGGGCCCGACGCCGATCTCGTGTGGGACTACGCCGCCCCGTACGCCGCCGAGAACCTGCGCGAGATCATCGGCTTTCACAACGCCACGCAGCAGGACCTGCAGCGCTGGTCGCAGACGCTGATCGATGCGACAGGCAATTATGCGGACGATCCGGAGGTCTGGGCAAAGGGCGAACGTTCCTTCGAGGAGGTGGACGTCGCCCTCGACGAGATGCTGGTCTGGCACTCCCGCCACCCCGACCACTCGTTGATCTCCTCCTTGCTGGCCCACGCCGAGCTGATGCCGATCGAGAAGATCCGCGCGAACATCAAGATGACCATCGGGGGCGGCCTCAACGAGCCAAGGGACGCCCTCGGGGTCGGCGCGTGGGCGCTGCTGACCCATCCTGAGCAGCGGCGCGCGCTCGAACGGGACCCCTCGCTGTGGAAGACGGCGTTCGACGAGATGATCCGCTGGGTGTCGCCGATCGGGATGTACTCGCGTCAGACGACCAGGGAGGTCGAACTCGGCGGGGTGCTCCTGCCCGCAGGCGCGCGTCTGGGGATCTGTCTCCTGGCGGCCAACCGTGACGAGCGAGTGTGGCCGGACGCGCATCGGTTCGACATTTTCCGGGAGGTCAAACCGCACCTCGCGTTCGGGAAGGGCGTCCACGTGTGTCTGGGTGCATGGGTCGCTCGCGCCGAGGTCGCGGACGTCGGCCTTCCGCGACTGTTCGAACGACTGCGCGGACTCGAGATGGACCCGCAGCGACCGGCGGAACTCGCGGGATGGGTCTTCCCCGGGATGCGGAGTCTGCCCGTGCGCTGGGAATCCGACGCTGGCGCGCGGCCGGTGTCCGTGTCTGAACCGGTCTCCGTGCCTGCGCCGAAGGTCGCCATCGTCGGCGCCGGACCCGCCGGATGCTTCACAGCACAGGCGCTGCGGCGGGTGCTGCCGTCGGCGGCGATCGATGTGTTCGATCGCATGCCGGTGCCGTACGGGTTGGCGCGGTACGGGGTGGCGCCGGACCACCCCGGGACCAAGTCGGTGACGCGTCAGTTCGATCGCCTGTTCACCCGTGACGGACTCGTCTTCCGCGGGAACATCGGGGTGGGGCGGGACGTCACCCTCGACGCGCTGCGGAGCTCGTACGACGCGGTCGTCCTGGCGACAGGGCTGCATCGCGACCGGAGCCTCGGCGTTCCCGGCGCGGACTTGCCCGGCGTGATCGGGGCCGGGGTGATCACGCGGAAGTTGAACGGCCATCCGGATGAAACCCGGGACGTGCGCCTCGGACCGCGGGTCGCGGTGGTGGGGAACGGGAACGTCGCGATGGACGTGGTCCGACTCATCGCGCGCGATGCGGATGGATTCGAGGGCACCGATATCGACGACGAGGCCCGTGCCGCGCTCGCAGAGGGCGTCGAGGTGATTCATGTCATCGGTCGGTCGCAGCCGGGACAGGCGAAGTTCGACCCGGTCATGGTGCGGGAACTCGCGAACCTCGCCGACGTGGAGCACGTGGTGCACACGACGGCGGAGGCCATGCCGCCGGGGAAGGACGCGCGATGGGATGCGGTGCGGGCACTCAGTGACGCACGGCCGTGCGCACCGCGGATCCGGGTCGAATGGTGGTTCGGCGCGGTGCCGACCGCCATCGAGGGCGAGAGTGCCGTGGAGGCGCTGTGTCTGCAGTCGGAGGACGACCCGGTGCATCGCCTCGAGGTCGACGCGGTCGTGACGGCGATCGGCTTCGAAGACGACGAGTGGACGCTCGATGCCCCCGGCGCCGGTCTGGACGGCAGGATCGAGCCCGGCGTCTACGTGGCCGGGTGGCTGAGGAGGGGCGGGCGCGGAACGATTCCCGACCAGCGGACCGATGCCAGGGCGTTGGCCACCCTGATCGCCGCCGACCTTGCGACGGTGACGACTCCCGCTCCCGGAATCCCGGCACTTCCCCATGAGACTGATTTCGACGGTTGGCGCAGGATCGACCTGCGCGAACGCTTGGGCGCCGCACCTGGGCGGACCCGGTCGAAACTGCGGACGTGGGCTGAGTTGCTCCATGCCGCCGGGGACCGGGACCTCCCACTCTCGACGGACGAGTCGGAGGCTGCCGTCGGGCCTGGCGTGGACCAGGCGGTGACCATCCTGTTCGGTACCGAGTCAGGCGGTGCGGAACTCGTTGCCGAGGCGCTCAGGGACCGGCTCGAGGAACGTGGAGCTTCGGTCCAGGTGGATGACCTGGCGCAGATCGTCCCGGGGGCGCTGGATGGTGACCGACTTCACCTGATCGTGTGCTCGACGTACGGCGACGGAGAGGTCCCGACCGGAGTGAAGCCCTTCCTCGCTGAGCTGCACGAACGGCGCCCTTCGCTCGCAGGGATGCGGTACGCGATGTTCGGCATGGGTGACCGCAGCTACGAGCGCACCTATTCACGGGGCAGTGAACTCGTGGACGAGGCCCTCGCCGCCTGCGGCGCGACGAGGATCGGCGACTACGGGAGACATGACGCAGGCGGCTCGCTCGATGCTGTCGAGGTTGCGTTCGAATGGGCGGAGGGGGTGCTCGCGGAGGATCACGCCCGTCTCTGACTCGATCTGCGCCGACTCAGGGGCGGATGAACGGGTCGTCGAGCGGGGTGCCGGGACCGTAGGGGCCGGCGAAGAGGTCGGCGCCGGCGGCGGTCATCGCCGTGCCGGCTGCGACGAGGAAGCCGTCCTGCTCGGTGAGGGACTCGATGCTCGCGACGGCGAGCCGATCCGCGCCGGCAGGTCCCGCGACGGTGAGCAGCCACCGGTCGCCGTCGGGTACGACGGCGGGGTCGGCGAGGGTGACGTCCATGATGCCGCCGTGGGCGGTGATCCGCACCGAGCCGCTGAAGGTGTGGCCGTCGCCGTCGGTGCCGGGGAAGGCGTAGCCGGAGGGCTCCTTGACGACGCCCTCGTGCTGCACGTCACCGCCGCCCATCCCGCGTGCGTATGCGAGCAGGGATGCCTTGATGCCCCAGACCAGCGTGCTCATCCGTCGTCGTCTTCCTTCCCTGGCGCCCGGTCGCGCCGAACCCGACCAGCGTAGCGGCGGCCGCGGCACGTCCGCGCCGGGCGGGTCACCCCTCGAGTGCGGTGCGCACGGCGTCGGCGGCGGCCCGCAGCCGCGTCGCGAGGCGCGCCGGGTCCTCGGGGCTCGCGATGTGGACGACGGCGATCGCCGCGGGCCGGTGCCCGCGAAGGGGGAGCGGCACCGACACCGCCTGCACGGTCGGCAGCACCTCGTCGTGGCTCGTGGCGTAGCCGCGCTCGGCGATGCCGGCGATCTCGGCGCGGAGACGCTCCGAGATCTCGGCCGGCCACTGGTCCGGCGGCAGCTGCGACAGGATCGCCTTGCCCGGGGCGCCCACGGTGACGGGGTGGCGTGCGCCTGCGCGCTGGGCGACCGAGGCGATGCCCTGGCGCGGCTCGACGCTGGCGAGCGTGATGCACTCGTCGCGGTCGAGCACACCGAGGAAGCATGTCATGCCGAGCTCGTTCGCGACCGCGGTGAGCTCGGGGATCGCCGCCGTCTGCAGGTCGGGGGCCACCGCGGAGGCGAGGGCGGCCATCCGCGGCCCGAGCGAGACCAGGCCGGCCCCGTCGCGCACCACGAGCGCGTGGTCCTCGAGGGTGCGCAGCAGTCGGTACGCGAT
>Ga0182737_1002949_pt1 | contig 13160 bp, 13 predicted proteins | sample eDN5th30CBELigOP_FD_128878 | JGI IMG/M metagenome (GOLD analysis project Ga0182737, IMG submission 128878) | Enriched Organic Plus compost microbial communities from Emeryville, California, USA - eDNA 5th pass 30_C BE-Lig OP (version 2) (version 2) ... | reverse complement strand
CACGCTTTCGAGGCCGAGCTGAAGGACTCCGGTCTGGTCGTCACGGTGCGGGCCGACCAGACCCTGCTCGCGGCCTTGCGCGCGGCCAACATCGACGTGCAGAGCGACTGCGAGGAAGGGCTGTGCGGTTCGTGCGAGGTACGCGTGCTGGCCGGCGAGGTCGACCACCGCGACGTGGTGCTGACCCGCGCCGAGCGCGAAGCCAACGGCAAGATGATGAGCTGCTGCTCGCGCGCGGCCGGCAAGCGGATCGTGCTGGAGCTGTAGGGGCTCGGGGCGAGCCCGGTATGGCGCCGCGCCGCGGATTCTTGCATACTGCGCCCATTGCCGGCCCGTAAAGAAGAGCCGGGTGCAGCTCGAGGAGGCCAGCGATGGCCCGCACCGACCCCAAAAACATCGCGCATTACTGGTGGGACCGGCACACGCCGGGCCTGAGCCTGATGTGCGCCGACTTCACGACGCAGGAATACCCGCCCCACACCCACGACGGCTTCGTCATCGCCGTCACCGAGACCGGCGGTTCGGTGGTCAAGAGCCGCGGTGTCGTCGAAGAGGCGCGCACGTCGACCCTGTTCGTCTTCAACCCCGCCGAGGCGCACGCCGGCTGGATGGGATGGAGCGAGCGCTGGCAGTACCGCTCGTTCTACCTGGCGCAGTCGGCCATCGACGCCGTGGCGCGCGGGCTGGGGGTGCAGGACGTGCCTTACTTCACCCGCAATCTGTTCGGCGACGCCGATCTCATCGACGGCTTCCTGGCGTTGCACCGCGCGCTGCAGGACGGGCACGATCTCTTCCGCGAGCGCGAGCTGCTGTATGCCACCTTCGGTCGGCTGTACCAGCGCCACGGCAGCGGGGGCGGGCGCATCGATCCCGCACCGCGCGACCAGGCGCTGCTGCGCATCGTGACCGACCTGGTGCACGACCGGCACGCGCAGGACCTGCGCCTGGAAGACCTGGGCGCCGCCGTGGGCCTGACGCCGTTCCAGCTGATCGGGCTGTTCAAGCGCGGCGTCGGCCTGACGCCGCATGCATACCTGACGCAGGTGCGCCTGAAGCGGGCATGCCACTTCCTGCGCCGCGGCCTGCCCATCGCCGACGTGGCCGCCGCCACGGGCTTCTACGACCAGAGCGCGCTGACGCGGTATTTCAAGCGCTGCTACGGCTTTACGCCGCTGCAGTTCGCCCGGGCGGCCGCGGGGCAACCGGGGCGCTGAGTCCCGCCGCCGGCACGCCGCGCGCCAGCCTCGCCGCAATTTTTGCCAATACCCTACCGACCCGGGACGGGAATACTTCCTGCGAGATCGTCACCGCAGAGGAAGAAAGGCATGTCCGCGCGAGCGTATTACCACCAGCACCCCGACACGCTGGTTCTTGAAACCCGGGTCGTCGATGCCCGGCCCGGCCGTCTGCTGCTGGCCGAATCCCCGTTCTATCCGGGCGGCGGCGGCCAGCTGGCCGACCGTGGCGTGCTGCGCCACCGCGACGGGGAGACCGGCATTGCGGGTTTCGAGATGGCCGGAGACCACACCTGGGTACTGCTGGCCGATCCCGAGCTGGAGCTGTCCGGTACGGTGCAGGCGGCCGTCGATCCGGCGTTCCGGCAGATGATGCGGGAGCTGCACACCGACACGCATATTCTCAATGCCCTGGTGTTCCAGGCGTTCGACGGGGCGCTGGTCACCGGCGTGCAGATGAACGACGACGGCACCGCGCGCATGGACTTCGACCTGCCCGATGCCGACAACGACCGGCTGCGCGGCCTCGAGGAACCCCTGAACGACCTCATCCGGCAGAACCTGGCCGTACGCGATCAGTATGTCGCCGTCGCGGCGGCGCAAGCCGAGCACGGGCTCATCCGGTCCAAGTCGGTCGCGCCGCTGCCGACGCGCGACGGCGACATCCGCATCGTCGAGATCGTCGGCCTGGACCGCCAGGCCTGCGGCGGCACGCACCTGTCGGAGACCGGGGCCTCGCGCCCCGTCCGCATCCTGAAGATCGACAACAAGGGGCGCCACAACCGGCGCATCCGCATCGGGCTGGTGGACGCATGAGCGCGCCGCATCGCCTCGAAGGGGAGTCGGGCCCTGCGCGGCACGACGGCGCATCCCTGCGCAGCGCACCCGATAGCGGGCAGGCGGGCCGCCCGCAGCTGCATCGCGGGTTGGGCTTGCGAGCCGCCGTGGCCATCGGCGTGGGTGGCACCATCGGCGGCGGCATTTTCGTGCTGGTGGGCCATGCCGCGGCGCTGGCCGGGCCCGGGGCCCTGCTGGCTTTCGCGCTGGCCTTCGCCGCCTCGCTGTGCATTGCGCTGCCCTATGCCGAGCTGGCGTGCCGCTACCCGGAAGCGGGCGGCGGGTACGCCTTCGTGCGCCAGGTGCTGGGCCGCGCCTGGGGTTTCATGATGGGCTGGGTATTCTGGGGCGCCTACCTGTTCGTCAGCGGCTACGTCACGCTGGGCTTCGGCGGATACCTGGGCAGCCTGACGGGATGGCCGCCGGTGGCCGGCGCGGTCGGACTCGTGCTCGGGTGCATGGCCGTCAATGCCGCCGGCATGAAGCTGTCGGGGCAGCTCCAGGTAGTGGTGATCGGGGCCGCGCTGGCAGGCCTGGTCGGCTTCGGCCTGGCCGGCATGCCCTCGGCCAGCGCCGCGCACTTCACGCCGTGGCTGCCCAACGGCATGGCCGGGGTGCTGGCCGCGGCGCTGATCGCCTTCCTGGCGTTCGGCGGTTTCGACATGGTGGCGGCCGCGGGCGAGGAAATCGAGCGGCCCGAAAGAAACCTGCCGCTGGCGATCCTGTTGACGCTGGCCATCGTGCTGGTGGTGTATCTGCTGGTCGCCATCGCGGCCCTGGGCGCGGTCGACTGGCACGTCCTGGGCGCCTCCGCCGCGCCGTTGTCGGATGCGGCGCAGGCCTTTGCCGGCCCCATCGGCGCCCGCGCGGTGGCGGCCGTGGCCGTGCTGACGATGGCGGCCACGGCCAACGCGGTGCTCGTGGTCACCTCGCGCATCAGTTTCGCCATGGCGCGCGACGGCCTGCTGCCCGCGCCGCTGGCGCGGGTGCATCCGGCAACGGGGGCGCCGCGCTGCGCGGTGCTGGTCAACGGAGTGCTGCTCGCGTCGGTGGCACTGCTGGGTTCGCTGCACATCGCCACGGCGGTCGGCGGTTTTCTGTACGTGTTGCACTTCGTGCCGCCGTTGCTGGTGTTGTTGAAGCTGCGGCGCCAGGGCGGTCCGGCGCCGGCCTTCCAGATGCCGATGCCCGCGGTGCTGCTGCCGCTGGCCTTTGCGATGTCCATGGTGATGCTGGTGGCCAGCGGCACCACCGGGCTGGCTGGCGGGCTGGCGTGGCTGGCGGTGGGGCTTGCCGTGGGCTGGGGCCAGTGGCGCAAGACCCGGACCGCGGCGCGTGCCTGAAGGCGGGCCGCGCTATTGCGGCCGCGTCGGACCGATGGCTCGATTCAGCCGCCGTCCGCCCCAGCCAGATAGCGCGTCAGCGCCGCGCTGCCCATCTCGCGCGCCAGGCCGGCCGCCTGGCCGGACCACATGTTGCTGAAGTCGGAGCTATCTGCCTTTTCGGTCACGGCCCGCAGCGGGGCCAGGGCGCTGCCCGCGGTGGGAAACGCCGGCGCCACCGGCGACAGCGGCCCGATCTCGCGCATCAGGCGGTTCATGACGCCGCGCGCCGGACGACCCGTGAACAGATTCGTCAGCGCCGTGCCGTCGTCGCGGCCTTCGCGCAGCGCCTGGCGATGGAAGGCGCTGACCTTCGCCTCGGGCGTCAGCAGATAGGCGGTGCCCACCTGCACGGCGGAGGCGCCCAGCGCGAACGCCGCCCGCACGCCGCGTGGATCGGCGATACCCCCGGCCGCGATCACCGGCACGTCCACCGCGTCGGCCACCTGCGGCACCAGTGCGATCGTGCCGACCTGGGTGGACATGTCGTCAACGAGGAAATTGCCGCGGTGCCCGCCGGCTTCCAGGCCCATCGCGATGACGGCATCCACGCCGCGGTCGGCCAGCCAGCGGGCCTCGGCCACCGTGGTGGCCGAGGCGATGATGCGGGCGCCGGTGCGCCGCACGCGCTCCAGCAGCGCGGGTTCCGGCAGGCCGAAATGGAAGCTGACCACCTCGGGCCGGTAGGCCTCGACCACGCTGCAATAGGCGTCGTCGAACGGCGCGCGGCCCGCGGCGGGAGGCGGCTCGGCCGGATCCAGCCCCAGTTCGACGTAGTAGGGCGCCAGCGCCGCCCGCCAGGCCATCTGCCCAACGGGGTCGGGGGCGGGCGGCGTGTGCGTGAAGAAGTTGACGTTGATCGGATTGCGGGTGGCAGCGCGGATCTCGTCCAGCGCCGCCTTCATCTGCTCCAGCGACAGCATCGCGCAGGGCAGCGAGCCCAGGCCGCCGGCGCGGCTGGCCTCGATGACCATCTTCGTGGTGGTCGCGCCGGCCATCGGCGCCTGGATGATGGGCAGTTCGATGCCGAAGAGATCGAGGATGCGGGTGTCTTCCATGATGGCTTCCTATCTGGACGCGGCCTGCGCCGCTTGTTGCCTGCGGAACGCCGGGACCGTCATGCCGCCCACGCCCCAGTTCTCCATGTCGGCTTCCTCGATGACCACGAAGGTGCTGTCCAGCGGCTTGCCCATGACGTCGAGCAGCAACTGGCTGACGCCCTGGATCAGCGCAGCCTTCTGCTGCGGTGTGGTGGCGGTGGCGCCCGGGACGGTGCCCTCGCGCGTCACCTTGATGTTCACGTACGGCATGATGCCCTCCAGTGCGTTACCAGCGGCCGGCGTGCTGGCCGCCATCGACGTTGATGGTTTCTCCGGTGACGAAGCCTGCCCGCTCCAGATACAGCACGGCATCGACGATGTCGGGGATCTCGCCCATGCGGCCTATGGGGTGCAGCTTGTCCAGGAAGTCGTGGGTGGCCGCCGCGTGCATCGGGGTCTTGATGATACCGGGCGCCACCGCGTTGACGCGAATACCCCTTCCGGCGTATTCGATCGCCAGGCCACGCGTGGCGGCCGCCAGGCCGCCCTTGGTCAGGCTGGCCAGTCCGGCGGGCACGTCGGACAGCGGCTGTTCGACCAGTGTTGTGGTGATCTGCACGATGTGTCCGTGGTTCCGGCTCAGCATCGGCGCCAAGGCGAGCTGGGTGATGTGGAAGAAGCCGCCGAGGTTCACGCCGAGCGCGCTGTCGAAGTCCTCCTGCGTGTATTCCGTGAAGGGCTTGCTGATGAAGATGCCGGCATTGTTGACCAGCGTGTCGATGCGGCCGAACCGCTCGAGCGCGGTGTCCACCACCCGGCGAGCCACGGCCCGCTCGCTGATGTCGCCCGGTACGGCAATGACGCCGGCGTCCGCGCCTGCCCGGATGCCGCGCGAGTTGGCGACGACGGCGTAGCCGCTGTCGCGGTAGGCCCGGACGATGCCGGCGCCGATGCCTTGCGAGGCGCCGGTGATCAGGACGACTTTCTGTTGCGTGTTCATGAGGTTTCCTTTGCGAGAGGGAGCGGACGGTGGCCCGCCCGACCGCCCGGCCACGAAGCGTGTTGATTTGGCATGGGGGGTAGCCTAAGCTGGCGGTCCCTTTTGCGAAATTCGCTATTCGCTCGCAATGGCTGAGAAAAAACGCACAGAGGCCGACTGGCAGGACATCCGGGTGTTCCTGTCGCTGGGCCGCCACGGCAGCCTGTCGGCCGCGGCTCGCGCGCTGTCGGTCAACCACGCCACCATTGCACGCCGCATCCGGTCGCTGGAGGCCACGCTGGGAGAGAAACTGGTAGTTCGCCGGCCAGAGGGCTACATCCTGACGCCGGCGGGCACGCGCGTACTGTCGGCCGCGGGCGACATGGAGACCGCCGCGCAGACGCTGGGCCGCGCCGGAGCCGAGGGTTCGCCCAAGGGATTGGTGCGCGTCAATGCATCGCCCGCGCTGGCGCAGGGGTTTTTGGTTGGCCGGCTGGCAAGGGTGCCCACGCTGCATCCCGGCCTGGACATCGACCTGGCCATCGATCTGCGTTCGGTCAGCCTGGAGCGGCACGAGACAGACATCGCCATCCGCCTGAGCCGCCCGCAGGACGGCGACATCATCGCCAGACCTCTGGGCGCAATGGCTTATGGTTTCTACGGCACGCCGCCGCTGTGCGACCTGGTCGAGCAAGGCGCACCACCGGTGTTCGTCGGCTTCGACGAAGCCAACGCCTATCTGCCGGACGCCCTATGGCTGGCCAATGCGCATCCGCAGGCCCGCGTGGCGTTTCGCGCCAACAACCAGGTGGCCCAGGCCAGCGCTGCCTGCGCGGGTGTAGGGCTTGCGCTGCTGCCCCACTACATCGGCCGCACCACACCGCCGTTGCGCCTGTGCCGCCTGGCGCCGGTGATGCCCGCGCGCGAGATCTGGTTGCTGACTCGCCGGCAGGACCGCAAAGACCTGGCGGTGAGGACAGTGGCGGATTACCTGGCGCAGGCGTTCGGCGACGCGCGGGCGCTGTTCGAGGCGTGAGCCGCCGGCGCGGCGCACCGGTCAGCCCGTCGACACGAGCTTCAGCCCGATGACGCCCGCCAGGATGAGGGCGATGCAGAACACTCTGATCGGTGCCGCGGAGTCGCCCAGTAGGACGATGCCCAGGATCGCGGTGCCAGCCGCGCCGATGCCCGTCCACACCGCGTAGCCGGTGCCCACGGGCAGGGTGCGCAGCGAGTACGACAGCAGCACGACGCTGGCCAGGCCGGTGACGACCGTGAACAGCGAGGGGATCAGGCGGGTGAATCCCGCGGAAAGCTTCATGCAGAAGGCGAAGGCGATCTCGAGGATGCCGGCGGCGCCCAGCAGCGTCCAGGCCACGATAGAAAGGTCCGTTGAGGGAGTGGGGCGCGGGCACCCGGCCCCGGCAATGCGGGCCCGGCGATCGCGCGGCGGGATCAGGCCTTGGCGGCCGCGGCCGGCACCGGGCGGAACGCCACGCCGAAGCGGTTGAAGGCGTTCATCAGGGCGATGGCGTAGGTCAGGTCGGCCAGTTCCTTGTCGCTGAACTCGGCCGAGGCCGCCTGGTAGTCGGCATCCGGCACACCCGTGTCGGCCACGCGCGTGACGGACTCCGCCCAGGCCAGCGCGGCGCGCTCGCGGGGGCTGAACAGCTTGCCCGCCTCGTGCCACACCGGCACCAGCACCAGCTTGTCCACGGTCAGGCCGGACTTGAGCAGGTCGCGCGAATGCATGTCGATGCAGAATGCGCAGCCGTTGATCTGCGACACGCGCAGGTACACGAGGTCGATCAGTTCCTTGGGCAGGCTGCCCTTGAGCAGGGTGGCGTAGACATTGCCGAACGCCTTGTAGCCGTCGGGAGAGACGGCGGCGTAGTCCATACGTTGGGTCATGGCGGATCCTTTGCAGAGCGAGTGAAGAGCAGGGACTCCATCTTCGGACGGCTTGGCCTATCCCGGAAGGTCCATGATCGGGCTTCAGCAGCAGGCCATGATGGTCCGCCGTGGGGTCAGAGCAGTTGCAGGATGCGCCTGCCGAGGGCTTGCGCCGTCTGGCGGGAATCGATGTTCGTGAATCCCAGCAGCAGGGCGGGGCTGCCGTCTCCGTCCATCGTCCAGTCCGTCAGCGCCTCGGCGTACAGGCCCGACTCGCGCATGCGCGCCGCGCAGGCGCAGGATCAGGTGCATGCCGCCCGGCTGCGCATCCAGGCGCACGTGCTCGCCCAGCACGCTTTCCAGGCCGGCCGCGGCCAGGGTCCGGCGCTCGGCGTACAGCCGGCGCATGCGCTGGATGTGGCGCGCGAAGTGTCCTTCCGCGATGAAGGTCGCGACGATCGCCTGCATGAGCTCCGGGGAGCCGCCGCCGAAGGCGTGGCTGACCTGCTCGAAGCGCTCGACCTGGCTTTCCGGCACGACCAGGTAGGCGAGGCGGATGCCGGGGAAGAGCACCTTGCTGAAGGTGCCCGAATACAGCACCCGTCCGTCCCGGTCCAGGCTCTTCAGCGAGGGCAGAGGGCGGCCGACGTAGCGGTATTCGCCGTCGTAGTCGTCCTCGATGATCCAGGCGCCGTTCTGCGCGGCCCAGTCCAGCAGCGCCAGGCGGCGCGGCAGGGACAGGGACACGCACAGCGGACTTTGGTGCGCCGGCGTGACGACGGCGGCGCGCGCCCGCGGCGCGGCCCGGATGCCCGCCGGGACGTCCAGCCCCTGCGCGTCCACCGGCACCGGCACGGCGGCGATGTCCAGGTATTTCAGCAGCTGCCGGGTGGGCGGATAGCCCGGGTCTTCCACCCAGACGCGGTCGCCCGGCGACAGCATGGCATGGGCCACCAGCGCCAGGGTCTGCCGATAGCCGGAGGTCACGAACACCTGGGCGGGCGAGCAGCCGATGCCGCGCGACACCTGCAGGTAGGCCGCGATCTCGCCGCGCAGTTCCGGCAGGCCGTGAACCGGCGGATGGGCCATGTTGACCGCTTGCGTGGCGCGCAGGCATCGGGCGCCCAGCCGCGCCCAGATCTTGCGCGGGAACACGTCCAGGGCGGGCAGGCCCATCTGGAAGGGCAGGATCGAATCGGGCCGGAATGTCGGCTCGGCGATGCCGCCGGGCGGCGCGGCCTCCCTGACGGGGGCCTGCGCGCGCAACGCCAGGCCGGGCGCCACGATGGTGCCCGCCTGGCCCCGGGCCTCGATATAGCCCTCGGCCGCCAGCAGCGAATAGGCCGTGTCGATCGTGCCGCGCGACAGGCCCAGCTCCTTGGTCAGCGCCCGCGCCGAGGGGATGCGGTCGCCAGGCTTGAGCACGCCGTTGGCGATGGCCTGGCGCAAGCGATCGTAGACCTGGCGGTAGTAGGGCCCGGCCGCGGCGGGGTCCAGCGGCGCGATGGCGGAAGGCTTGAGTGCGCTCATGGCCCAATCGGATCTGCGGAAATGCGTGGCCTTCTTTCTACCATACGCTGCGCTGGCGCCACGAGCGCCCGCTCGCCCAAGCGAAATGGCGCGGTCGGCGGGACGGTTCCCGGCCCTGCGCGGATTGGGTATCGTGTAGGCCTTGCAACGCATCCGTATCCCCGCCATGTCGCCCGATATCCATCTTTCCCTGATCCTCGTCGCCGCGCTGATGGCCTCGGGCAGCCCCGGGCCCGCCACGCTTGCCATCGCCGGCACGTCCATGGCGCAGGGCCGGCGCGCGGGCCTGGCCCTGGCTTCGGGCGTGACGACCGGTTCGCTGTGCTGGTCGGCGGCCGCCTCGTTCGGCCTGGGCGCGGTGATGCTGGCCAACGCCTGGCTGTTCGAGATTGCCCGGTACGCGGGCGCGGCGTACCTGATCTTCCTGGCGTGGAAGTCGGCGCGCTCGGCGCTGGCTCGGCAGGCGCGCGAGGTGCCGGACGCGGCATACCTCTCTTCCTCCGGCCGCGCCTACCGCAAGGGGCTGGCGCTGCACCTGACCAATCCGAAGGCCATCCTGTTCTTCGGCGCGCTGTATTCGGTGGGCATCCCGGCGGGCGCATCGGCCATCGACCTGCTGTGGATCATCGCGGCGGTCGGCCTGCAGAGCGCGCTGGTGTTCCATGGCTACGCGCTGCTGTTCTCCAGCCGCCGCATGGTGGCCTGCTACGTCCGGCTGCGGCGCGTGTTCGAGGCGGTATTCGCGGCGGCGTTCGCCGCCGCGGGGATCAAGATACTGACGACGCGAATCTCGTAAACGGAGGGATACAGTAGGATTGTGCGATGGCAATACGCCAGCGGTAGCGCGTGGACGTCCCGCCCGCCGTCCTTATCTACGGAGACTTCGAGATGGCACTACGGCCTGAGTTTCAAACCGAACTGTTTCAAAAGGGCCTGGCGGTGCGCCGCGCGGTGGTCGGCGATACCTACGTGAACAAGTCGCTCGACGGGGCCGACGATCTCACCGCGCCCCTGCAGAAACTGGTCACCGAATACTGCTGGGGAGAGGTCTGGACACGTCCCGGTCTGGAGCGCAAGACCCGCAGCTTCCTGAACCTGGCCATGCTGATCGCGCTGAACCGCCCCCACGAACTGCGGCTGCACATACGTGGCGCAGTGAACAGCGGCATCACCCGCGACGAGATCGTCGAGGTCGTGTTGCAGGCCGCCATCTACTGTGGCGTGCCCGCGGCGCTGGACGCGATGAAGGCGGTCCGCGAAGTGCTGGACGAGATGGGGAACGCCGGCTCGCCGGCCTGACGAAAGCGGGTGTGCGGGTTGCCCCGCGCGGAATTGCTCGGCCTCGGCCGGCTCGGCGGCCAGGGATTCCTGGAGGATCCGGATGGCGACCTGCTGTGTCTGCATCAGTTCAGCCCATTCTTCCTAGAGGGCGACCCAGCCCGGTTTCCCAGCGCCTTGGCGAGCTCGTGCCGGGGCTGGTCCCAGCCCGATTCCGGCACGGTCTGGTCCCCGGCATCCTGCACTTCGTGCATCCGCTCGCACAGCGCTTGCACGGGGTCGTCCGCATCACTCACGTGAATGCCGCGCGTCATCGTGACGTGCGCGCATTCGAAGCTGCCGCCGCCGGCCAGCAGGATCATCCGGTTGGGGGCGTCCTGGCCCACCAGGGCGATCAGGCCGGGGCAGACCCGTTCGGCGGCCAGGATGCCGTCGGCCTCGGGCGGCAGCAGGCCTGCGGTCATCGCCGTCGCGGCGCTGGGCGCCAGGCAATTCACGCGGATGCCGTGGCGCGTGCCCTCCAGCGCCAGGGTCTGCATCAGGCCCACCAGCGCCATCTTGGCCGCGCCATAGTTGGACTGCCCGAAACTGCCATACAGCCCCGAGGACGAGGTGGTCATCACGATGCGGCCATAGCGCTGCGCCTGCATGTGCGGCCAGGCGGCCTTGGTCGCGTTTGCCGCGCCCATCACGTGCACGTCCAGCACCAGGCGGAAGTCGTCCAGCGGCATCTTGGCGAAGGTGCGATCGCGCAGGATGCCGGCGTTGTTCACCAGGATGTCCAGCCGGCCGAAGTGCGCCATCGCGGCGGCGGCCATGTCGTGCATGTCGCCGTATTGCGTTACGTCGCCGGCATGCGCGATGGCCTGGCCGCCGGCGATGCGGATCTCGTCGGCTACCGCCTGGCCATTCTCGCCCAGGTCGTTGACCACCACGCGCGCGCCCTCGCGGGCGAGCGCCAGGGCATGCGCCCGGCCGATGCCGGCGCCCGCGCCGGTGACGATCGCCACCCGGTCCCGCAATCGATTCGGCATGACGAGGTTCTCCTGACGGGTCGCGCGCGGCTTACGCGGTGCGCCGCACGGGCGGATAGGCGTACGTGCCTTCCAGGTGGGCGGGCCCCGGCTGGTACAGCCGCAGCACCAGATAGAAGCCGTCATCCGCCGGAGCGGGCAGCCAGTTGGCGCCGGGGCCGGGGTCTTCGGCCTGGATGGCGATGCTCAGGCCGCCGTCCGGGTCGCGGCGCAGCCCGGGCGTGCGGTCGCCGATGGAGTGCCGGCCGATCGGATTGGGCACCAGCAGGCAGTCGCTGCGGCGGTACAGGGTGATTGACCAGAACGCGCCGACCTGCAGGGCATTGTCGGGCGCGAAGCACAGCACGTAGCGCCGTGCGCCGGTCAGCGTCTCGCCGTCGGCGTCCACCTCGGCCATGATGTACATGGCCTCTTCGATGCCCAGCGTGCCGATCCAGTTGCGCGCCACGCGCGCCCGCGTCAGGTAGTCGTCGCCGAAGCTGGTGCGCACGCTGACGGCCGTGGTCCAGCCTCCGCCCAGTTCCGAGGGTTGCGCCACTTCGCGCAACCGGGTGTAGACCCGGGCCAGCGCCTGCTGCAGCAGGCCCGGGGCGGGCGGCCAGCCAGGCAGCGGCGCGGCGGGAGGATTGCGTTGCAGCATGGTCGCCAGCACCCGCTGGTATTCGTCCGCGTCCGGAATGCCCGCGCCGTGGTCGTCGACCAGGGTGTCGACCCGCGCCAAGGCGGAGGTGCCGTCGGGCCGGCGGATGGCGAAGCGGTCCTGCAGCGCGTGCACGCGGGCGAGATCCTCTGCGTCGGCATCCACCAGGATGCGCCCGATGACCCACACGTCGTTGCTGGGAGCGGCGATGGCGTGCATGCCGTCAGGCACGGTGCCCGTCCACCCCGGGCCGTGCACGAACAGGCGCTGGGCGTCGCCGCCGGTCGTGCGCCGGCCGGCATAGGCCCATGGATTCGTCCAGGCGTCCAGGAAGCCCAGCACCCAGTAGCGCCGGCCCATTTCCGGCACCTCGAGCACCAGCGGGCCGTCCGAGAGGTCCAGCCAGGCGTTGGTGAAGAGCGTGTCGTTGTTGGGCGTGACGACCTCGCGGTCCTGCGGGCTGCGCAGGCGCCGCGTGTGCGTGAACTGGTTGACCCAGCGCATGCGCGAAGCGGGGGTGTCGCCCGCGTAGCCGCGCTCGGCGTGCTTGCGCGGTGTATTGGCGGCGCGCATGCGGGCCATCTCGAAGAGCGGCAGGGTGGCGGTCACCGCCTGCTCGGCGCTGGCGGGTTGGCCGCAGGCCGGCCGCGCCTGCAGCACCGCGTCCAGGGCCAGCGCGCCCTGTCCTTGCGGCAGCACGACGAAGGGGTTCAGCTCCACGGACTCCAGCCGGTCTCCCGCGGCCAGCGCGAAGCGCGACAGCTGGACGATGGCGTCGGCCAGGGCATCGACGTCCGCGCGGGCGGCACCGCGATAGCCCTGCAGCAGCGGGGCCGTTCTCAGTTCGCCGATCATCTCGCGCGCTTGTTGCCGGTCGACCGGCGCCAGGCGCAACGCCACGTCGCCCAGCAGTTCGACGTTGACGCCGCCGGAGCCGAGCATCACCACGGTGCCCAGCGCCGGATCGCGCCGTGCGCCCAATATGCATTCGACGCCGCCGCGCACCATGGGCGCGACCAGCACGCCATCGATGCGCGCCTGCGGCGCCGCGCGGCCCACGCCGGCCAGGATCCGGTCATAAGCCGAGCCGGCCTCCTGCGCATCGCGCAGCCCGAGGCTCACGCCGCCGACGTCGCTCTTGTGGAGGATGTCGGCCGAAAGCACTTTCATGGCCACCGGAAATCCCATGGCCTGCGCCGCGGCCATCGCCTCGTCGCGCGAACGTGCGCGCCGCACGGCGATGCCGGGGATGCCGGCCTGGCGCAGCAGGTCGAGCGCGTCGGCCTCGTTGCACGGTTCTTCGCGCAGCGTG
>Ga0182737_1002948_pt1 | contig 13167 bp, 14 predicted proteins | sample eDN5th30CBELigOP_FD_128878 | JGI IMG/M metagenome (GOLD analysis project Ga0182737, IMG submission 128878) | Enriched Organic Plus compost microbial communities from Emeryville, California, USA - eDNA 5th pass 30_C BE-Lig OP (version 2) (version 2) ... | reverse complement strand
TCCGGTCGCCATCGAGACGCAGCATGCCGATGGCACGACCCAGGTCTTTGCCGGGTGCTACACGCTGGCCCAGCCCAATCCCGCGATTCAGGCCACGCCGCCCTTTTCCCCCATCACCATTCGAGAGGGCGCGCTGGCCGCTGTCGACGCGCCTCTAGAGGACGCCGTTCCCAACGCCTGTTGAGGCGCCCACGCGAAACCCTTGACATTGAAGCGCGGCGGACTAGCTTGCCCACCCGTGAATAGATCAGCATCGCTGACCCTTGCGCTGTGCCCCAAGGGCTGTCTCGTGACGCGAGCGCAGCCCGCAATTCCAGCAGCCATCGCGTAACCGGTGCGTGTTCCACCAGTTCATCGAGGACCGGCCAAGGCGCCGACAGATAGTGTGCGATCATGTTAGCGCTTGTCGAAAACTCCTCTCCCCTGCCCCCGGTCATGATCGGCGCCGCCGACCATGAACGGCTCATCGCGATCGCAAGGGACCTGGTGGGCCCGTCCGCGCAGGCCATCACCTACCTGCTGTCCGAGATCGGCCGCGCCCGGATCGTCGATCAGGAGCAATTGCCCGACGATGTCGTCCGCGTCGGCTCGACGGTCTCGTTCACGACCCCGGACGGTTTCGACCGCACCTATCAGATCGTGTTCCCGGACCAGGCCGACATCTCGTCGGGCAAGGTGTCCGTCCTCACGCCCATCGGCGCAGCCCTTATCGGGCTGTCCAGAGGCCACGACTTCCCCTGGACCGCACGCGACGGACGCAAGCTCACGCTGACCGTCGTCAACGTCGTTCAGCCGGGCCGAACCCCCAAAGCATAGCTCCGCGACAGCCGCAGCCCTGCCCGATGGAACGCCGGCGGGCGTCCATCCCCTCACTTCGCCAAAAGAAAGCAGACACCCCTATGAGTGCAACCGATGACATCCTGGGCCCCATCTACGCCGAAGTCCTAAGGCGCAACCCTGGAGAGGCCGAGTTCCACCAGGCAGCCCAGGAAGTTCTCGACAGCCTCGGACGCGTGATTGCCAAACATCCGATCTACGCCGAGGGCGGCCTTCTCGAGCGCCTGTGCGAGCCCGAGCGCCAGATCATCTTCCGCGTGCCGTGGGTCGACGATGCCGGCAATGTCCAGATCAACCGCGGCTTCCGCGTCCAGTTCAATTCCGCGCTCGGGCCCTACAAGGGCGGGCTGCGCTTCCATCCGAGCGTCAATCTCGGCATCGTGAAGTTCCTCGGCTTCGAGCAGGTCTTCAAGAACGCGCTGACCGGCATGCCGATCGGCGGCGGCAAGGGCGGGTCCGACTTCGATCCCAAGGGGCGGTCGGAGATGGAGATCATGCGGTTCTGCCAGTCCTACATGACCGAGCTCTATCGGCACGTGGGCGAATATATCGACGTTCCGGCGGGGGACATCGGCGTGGGCCAGCGCGAGATCGGCTACATGTTCGGCCAGTACAAGCGCATCACCAATCGCTACGAATCCGGCGTGCTGACCGGCAAGGGCCTCTCCTGGGGCGGGTCGCGCGTCCGCAAGGAAGCCACGGGCTACGGCCTGGTCTATTTCGTTTCCGAGATGCTCAAGGCGCGCAACGAGAGCCTCGAAGGCCGGCGCGTCGTCGTTTCCGGCTCCGGCAACGTGGCCATCTACACCGTGGAGAAGATCCAGGAGCTGGGCGGCAAGGTCGTCGCGATGTCGGATTCGAGCGGCTACGTCGTCGATGAGAACGGCATCGACCTCGCCCTCATCAAGGAGATCAAGGAAGTCCGCCGCGCCCGCATCAGCGAATACGCCCAGGCCCGCGGCAACGGGGTGCATTTCTCCTCCAGCGGCACGATCTGGAGCGTTCCGTGCGAGATCGCGCTGCCCTCGGCGACCCAGAACGAGCTCACCGGCCATGACGCCAAGATGCTGGTGAAGAACGGCGTCGTCGCCGTGGCGGAAGGCGCCAACATGCCCTGCACGCCCGACGCGGTGCGCGTCTTCGAGGAAGCCGGCACCGTGTTCGCCCCTGGCAAGGCGAGCAATGCGGGCGGCGTCGCCACCAGCGCGCTCGAGATGCAGCAGAACGCCTCGCGCGATTCCTGGAGCTTCGAGACCGCCGAGGAACGCCTCGCCGAGATCATGAAGAGCATTCACGATCGCTGCGCGGAAACCGCCGACGAATATGGCCTGCCCGGCAATTATCTCGCCGGCGCGAACATCGCGGGCTTCGTCGCGGTGGCCGATGCGATGACCGCTCTCGGCGTCATCTGATTACGGACGGGCGGCCCGCCTCATGCGGCCGCCCCTCCCCGCCTCGCGCGAACCTCCCCGCGGTGACGCTGCGATGGCCCATTGCAGCATCGTGCCCCCGGATGCAAAATCCCCCGGTAGAGGCAATGGGAGGCCCGATGACGCGCAACACCAAGCTCGCCCTTGTTCTGGTTTCCTGCGCCGGCGCCTTCGCGCCCCTGCAGGGTCATGCCGAAATGCTGGAGCGCGAAGGGACCTTCGGCGGACTGGACGTCACCTACCGCGTGGTCCTTCCCGACGATTACGATGCCTCCGCACGCTATCCCGTTGTGCTGCACCTGGTCGGCGGATCGCAGAATCTCGAGATCGTCCAATCCAGCCTGACCACCGATTGGCAGGCCCTGGCCGAAGAGCAGGGATTGATCGTCGTGAGCCCGGTTTCGCCCAATGGCGACCTGTTCTTCCGCAGCGCCGACGTCATCTTCCCCGATTTCCTCGATTTTCTGGTCGCAGAATACCAGCCCGAAGGCGGCCTGCTCCAGGTTACGGGCCATTCCAATGGCGGCCTCAGTGCCTTCCACGTGGCCTCGCTCTATCCCGAGTATTTCATCTCCGTGACCGGCTATCCGGGCCTGCTCAACGACACCTCCCGGATGGACGCCCTCTCCGGGCTCTGCATTTTCATGCATGTGGGCGATCAGGATCCCGGCTGGCTCGGCGCCATGGAGCAGCAAGCCGCTGATTTCGAGCGACTGGGCTATACGGTGGCCTTCACGGTCGAACCCGGTCACGTGCACCGGCTCGATACCACGCGCGACAATCTTGCGCAGCGCCTGTTCGACGAACTGGCAATGGCGCGCGAGGGTTGCTAGTCAACCTCGCCGGCCTCCGTGCTGCGCCTCTCCTTCCATCCTTCGTTCCAACGCAAAGGAATAATCTCTCGTGTCCGCCAATGTCGCCGTTGTCGTCGGCAGCCTCCGCAAGGGCGCCTTCTCCCGTTCCATCGCCCTCGCGCTAAAGGAGCTCGCCGCGCCCCGGCTCTCCCTCGATATCGTGGAGATCGGCGACCTGCCGCTCTACAATCCCGACCTCGAGACCGACACGCCGCCCACCGCATGGACCCGCTTCCGCGACGATGTCCGCGAGGCGGATGCGGTTCTTTTCGTGACACCGGAATATAATCGCTCCATCCCCGGGGCCCTGAAGAATGCCATCGACGTGGGCTCGCGTCCGGTCGCCCAGAGCGCCTGGCGCGGCAAGCCCGCCGCCATCGTCAGCGTTGCCCCCGGCATGCTGGGGGCGTTCGGTGCCAACCACCAGTTGCGTCAGGCGCTGGTCTTTTCCAACATGCCCGTGCTGCAGCAGCCCGAAGCGTATATCTCCAAGGTCGGAGACCTGCTCGATGCCGAAGGCCGGGTCACCAACGAGGGCACGAGGGAATTCCTCACCACCTTCGCCAATGCCTTTGCCGACTGGATAGAGCGCACGACGCCGCGCTGAGCCCCCTCCTATAGGGCGAAGATATCCGCGTCCGTATCGGCTTCGTCGGCGAGGTAGGAGCGGATCAACTCGGCGGCAATGCGCGAGAAGGTGATGCCATTGCCGCCATAGCCCATGAGCGCCAGCACGCGCGGCTTGCCGGGCAGCGGGCCGATCAGCGGCAGGCCCGTGGCCGTAGCCCCGAAGCTGCCGGCCCAGGCGAATTCGGGTTCCGGATCGATCCCGGGCAGGAGCTTGCCCAGCTTTCGCGCGATGCGATCGGTCTTGGCGCCGAGCAGCGCGTCCCGCCTCGCCTCGTCCGCGAAGTCCTCGTCCTCTCCGCCGCAGATGATGCGGCCGTCATGGGTGGTGCGCAGATAGAGATAGGGGTCCGAGGCCTCCCAGATCAGCGCCTCCCCCGGCCAGAGCGCCTCCTTCTTTTGCCGTTTCGTAGCAATGGCCCAGGTCGAGATGATCTGGTGGCGCCGGTCCTGCGCGGTCTCCAACAATTCGTATCCGGTCGCCAGCACCACGTGTTTTGCGGTGATCGTATGGCCCGAGCGCGTCTCGACCCGCACCGTGTCGCGCCCGGTTTCGAGGTTTATCGCCTCCTCCGCAACGTAGCACGCCGCGCCCCGCGCCATCGCATGGCTCAGCAGACCCGCGGTCAGCTTGACCGGATCGAGGCCGAGATTGCCGTGCGAGAGGATGGCGCCGGCGCGGTCGATGCCAAAGCCGTCCGAAAGCTCGGATGCCGTGAGATAGCGCGCGGACAATCCGGCCCCGGCTCTCGCATCCGCCTCGGCCCGCAGCGCGCTTCCGGTCAGCGTGTTGCCGGCGAGATAGAGCGTGGGGCGCACCGTCATATGGCATCTGATGTCGAGCTCGCCGATCCGGTCGGCGAGATTGGTCACCGCGAGGCGCGCGCGGCGCCAGGCCCGGGTGGCCTTGTCCGCGCCGATCTTGCGGCGCAACTCCATGAGCGGCACGTCGATCTCGAACTGCACCAGGGCGGTAGTCGCAGGGGTCGAGCCCTTGGACGCGCCGCGGCGGTCGATCATCACGACCTTGTACCCCGCCTCGGTGAGCAGATCCGCAGTCATGGCGCCGGAAATGCCCATGCCGACGATGAGCACGTCCGTGCTGACATCGCGGTCGAGCTTTTCGCCTTTGATCGCGGCGGTACGATAGGAAAGCCAGACCGGCTTCCCGGTCCTCAGATCCAGCTTGCGCATGGATGACGCGGCGCCCGCGTCAATTCCGCACGATCTGCGAGGCGGGGGGATCGGCTTCCAGACGCTCCAGCGCTTCCCCCACCCGGCGCGCGATCTCGAGGTCGAAGGGATGGTCGGGGCTCGTCATCTCGTATTCGCGCAGCGCCTCGGGCGCAACGCCAGCCTCGGCGGCGAAGGTGTCGAGATCGAGCCCAAGCGAAAGACGCCGGTTATGGTCGCCCTTGGGCTCGCGCAGGACCGGGTTTGTCGGGATGGTCATGACGTCCTCCTGTGATGTTCGCCATGAACAACTGGAAAGCACCGAACGGCGTTCCCGACCCTATGTTCGCCCGCGCAGCATCCGGACGACGAAGGGCATTGCGACAGTCAGGGCGATCAGCCTGACCACGTGATGCACCGCGATGAAGGCCGGATCGAACCCCAGTGCTACCCCTAGCGCACCCATGCCTTCGATGGCACCTGGCGCGAAGGCGAGCCAGATCTGCCCGAAGGGAAAGCCGGTAAAGAGCACGTCGACTGCGATGAACGGCATGGCGGCGGCGAGGATGAGCGCGGTTCCGACCAGCGCGGGCACGAGGTTGCCGCGCAAATCGTCCCGGTTGAGGCTGGAGAACCGCGCCCCGATCACCGCTCCGATCGCGCCCAGAACGAGGATCATCAGCACCTCGGGAACCTCGCCCTGAAAGAGCCCGGTGACGCGGGCCGCCGCCACCAGAATCATAGGCACCAGGAGGCTCCCCACGGGAATGCGCAGCCGCTCGCCTGCAATCCCGGCCGCTATCGAGATCGCCGATATCAGCGCAAGCGTTTGCAGCGATGCGTCTGGGCCGACAAGGATGCGGGATGCGTCGCCCGCGAACCCGAGCGCGACGAGGGGAATGAGGACGGCCAGGAAGAGCACCCTCACGGACTGGATCACGAAGATCGCGCCAGTATTGCCGAGCCCGGTCGCGCTCACCGCGGCCACCAAGGCAAGATTACCGGGAAACAGGCTCAGCACCGCCGTCGCCCAGTCGAAGCCGAAGAGCCGCCGCAGGGCGAATCCGCCCACGACCACCACGACGGCCAGCTCGAGCAGGAGGAGCGCGAGACTTATGGGCCACCGCCCGGCCAATTCGAGGCTATCGGGCGAAACGCTCGCACCCATGATGAGCCCGGTCATGGCGAAGATCACGTCGCGTGCCGGGTCGGCCACCTCCGCCTTGAACCCCGCGACGGCGACGGCGCTCACGCCTAGCGCGCCGCCCATCACCAGCCCGCCGGGGATACCCGCGAGGTGCGCCACCAACCCGAAGACGATCGCGATCGCGACCGTTAGCCCCGTCCGGCCCACGGCGCGCAGACGCGCCGCGTCCCATCCTCCCATCCGGCCTCCTCCCTTCTGGCCTGGGGAGGATTGCCACCGCGATCCGGTTCGCGCCAGCCTCGGGGGTTTCGTCTTTCGCGAAGGCGACGCTCGTCAACGGGAAAGCTCCTGTCCCGCCTCAGGCACTCAGCGGTTGCTGAGTCAGGTGCTGGAGCAGCAGCCGCGCGCCGGCCGGCAGGGTAGTGCCCTGCAATGTGGCGATCGAAAGGTTACGCTTGGCCCAGGGGTCCGTGAGCGGGATCATGCGCAATTCGTCCACGTCGAACGATCCGGTCATCCCCGCAGGCAACACCGCGATACCCAGCCCGGCGCGCACAAGGCTCGATGCGCTGAGCGTCGAGTTGACCGTGTATTTGTGCCGCAGGGCGCGGTTGTCGCGGCTGGCCATCAAATCCATCTGGATGATGGCCGAGGTCTCTGGCCTTACGCTCACGAGATCGAAATCGTAAATCTCGCAGAAGCGCAGCGAGCGGCGCAGCGCGAGGGGGTGGCTGTGCGGAACCACGACATAGAGCTGGTCGTGCCGGTAGTGCACCAGGTCGATCCCCTCCGTGGCGATGCCCTCGTAGGGCGCCAGCACGGCGAGATCGGTGGCGCCCATGGTTACGTCCCGCACCATATTGGGCGTATAATCCTCGTGCAGTTCGACCTCGATCAGCGGATGCTCGCGCAGAAAGGCGGCAAGGTCCGCGGCGAGAAACTGGATGATGCTCGCCTCGTTCGAGCACAGCCGGACATGGCCGCGCACCCCGGTGGAGAACTCGCTGAGCTCGCTCCGCAGCGAGGAGAGGCTGTCATAGACCTCCCGGACGTGCCGCTCGACCACCTCGCCCACGGCGGTGAGGGCGACGCCGCCCGGCTCGCGGAAGAACAGGCGATGGCCGAGGACGTCCTCGAGCTCCTGGATGCGCTTGGTGACCGCTGACGGCGCGATGTTCTCCTTCTGCGCGGCGCGCGCGAAGTGTCCCTCCTCGGCCACGGTCAGGAACAGCCTGAGGGTGAACAGGTCCACCTTGCGCACCAGAATCTTGATGTTGAACTCCCCTTCTCCCGCCATCCCGTTCTCCTCCTAGAAAGCGCGCGTTCTCAATTCGGGTCTTGAGCCTGCGTCATCGTTCGACAACCCTGCCTCCAACCAAGCACGGCAATCTCAACCAGTTACGTGCATAAATCCAGAAAGAAGTGGCGGAGGGTTTGGTGTATTTTTCCGGTGATATAAAACTTATTGGTATTGATGACGTCACCGAGCCGTTTGCGCCAATAAAAGACTTGCTCCAGAGCGAAGATGTTGTCTACGGCAACCTTGAAGGCACGCTCTACGACCAGATCGACCCCTATGAGCATTTCGCCAAGCTGAGCTGGCGTCCAGCGGGCACCAAGGGCGCCGCCGCACTCAAGGAGGGCAACTTCAGCGCCGTCGGCCTGGCAAATAACGTCATCATCGGCGACCAGGCGATCCGCAGCACGATCGACGTCCTCGATGACCTCGGAATCGCCTATACCGGCGCCGGGCTCGATCTCGCCCATGCCCGCGCCCCGGCGATCATCGAGCGCAACGGGGTCCGATACGGCTTCCTCCAGCGCACCTCGATCTTCTGGCACGCCTATCATCGCGCCGTGCCCAAAGGCGACTATCTCCCGCGTGAGGGCGAGGTTCACGGCCATATCACCGGGCCGCATCATTTCTACGGTGCAGCCGGCGTCGCGACGATCCGGCCGCGCACGGCCTACGAGCCGAGCTTCGCCTCGAGCTACGAAGCGGGAGGGGCCGCCCTCATCCACACCTGGCCCGATCCGGGCGACCTCGAGGACTTTATCGCCGACATCAAGGCGCTGCGGCCGAAGGTGGACATCCTCGTTACGTCCAATCATTGGCGCGTCACCACCGGCCATGACGTCTATGGCGGACGCGCCGGACTCGCGCGCGACTTCCGGGTCGAGATCGCCCACGCAGCTATCGATGCGGGTGCGGACATCGTTGCCTCGCACGGCACCCATCTCATGGAGGAGATCGAGGTCTACAAGGGCAAGGCAATTTTCTATGGGCTCGGCGAGCTCTATTTCGGCCTGCATCCCGACGACGCGGTGCCACCGCTGCCCTCCGGCAAGCACAGGGTCAAGCTGCTCGCCCGCGCCGAGGTCAAGGACAAGTCGATCTCAAGGGTCTCCTGCCGGCTCATCCTGCCCGGCGGGCACCATCCGAGCGCGCGCGAGCAGGGAGCCGGCCGCATCACGCTGCGCAGGCCAAGCGAGGAGCCCGAGGCGCTCGAGCACCTTCTCGCGATGTCGGAAAAGCTCGGAACGAGCCTTGCGGTGGGAGACGACGAGATCACCGTTGTGGAGGCAACGGTTTAGCGGGCTTTTCAAGATCCAGAACCACGTTGAACGCGGCCGAGCCGCACCTGAGGGAGGAATTCATGTTCAACAGACTGACCCTATCGGCGCTCCTGGGCGCCGCAACCGCCCTGGCACTCTCGGCGCCCGGGATTGCGCAGGACCTCGACTGGCCCACCCGCCCCATTACCCTGATTGTGGGCAGCAATCCGGGCGGACAAGGCGACCTCGCGGCGCGACGCCTCGCCGAGCCGCTGTCACAGGTCCTTGGCCAGCGCGTCATCGTGGAGAACCGCTCGGGCGCCGGCGGCATGGTAGCCGCCGCGGCGGTCGCCGACGCCGAACCCAACGGCTACACCTTTCTCCAGAGCACCGAGGGCATCATCGCGATCCAGCCTGCGCTGCGCGACGACATGCCCTATGACGCGCTCACCGCCTTCATCCCGGTCATCGCGACCGTGGACCAGGTCGACGTGCTCACGGTCAATCCCAACAACATAGCCGTCACGACCGTCGCGGAACTCATCGAGGAGCTGCTGGCCAATCCAGGCCGCTACCGCTACGGCAGCACCGGCGTGGGCATCAACCAACACCTCGAAATGGAGCTGTTCCAGGTCACGACCGGCACCGAGATGGTCCACGTGCCCTTCCCCAGCGGCGTGGATGCTGCAACCGCGCTGCTTGGCGGTCATATCGACCTCGCCATGACCGGCTCGACCTCGACCGAACCCTATATCCTCGACGGCACACTGGTCGGCCTCGGCGTCGCCTCGGCCGAGCCGCTCAACTCCCTGCCCGACCTGCCGCCGATCGCCGAGACTGTCGAGGGCTTCGAGTTCTCCACCTGGAACGGGGTATTCGCGCCCGCCGGCACCCCGACCGAGATCGTGGAGGCGATGAACGCCGCCATCCAGGAGGTCATGGCGATGCCCGCGGTGGCGCAGGCGCACATCAACGCCGGCGACCGCATCGTCGCCAACTCGGTCGAGGAATTCGCCGAGATGGTCGCGCGCGACATCGAGGTCTGGGCGAGCATCGTCGAGGACGCCGGGGTAACGCTCGACTAAGCGCACCAGTCCGGCGGAGGCTCCACGCCGCCGCCGGATGGTCCATCCTTCGCGCCGCCTTCCCGCGGCCTGCTCGTGCAAGGGCGCCATGACGAAAATTGAGATCGATCACAAGGACTTCGCGACATCCCTGATCCTCATCGGGATCGGCGGGTTTCTCACCTATTCGTCCCTTACCACGCTGAGGATCGGGACGCTCAACGCCATGGGACCCGGCGCCTTTCCCGCCGGCATGGGCATTCTGCTGGTCGTGCTGGGCGCAATCATCGGGCTCGGCGCCATTGGCAGGAGCGGCGAGGACATCTCGCTCGACCTGCGATCGAGCTTCTTCATCCTGGGCGGCATCACGGCTTTCGCGCTCCTGGCGCGGCCCTTCGGTCTCATTCCCGCGACCGTCGCCGCGTCGCTGCTCTCGGCGATGGCGTCCCGCCGCATCACCCTGTTATCCGCCTTGTTCGCCACCGCCGTGATCACCGCGCTCGCTGTCGGAATCTTCACCTATGGGCTGGGCGTTCCGCTCGCCCTCATCCAGTGGCCGTTTCAATGAACTTCTATGCAGACCTTCCGTCCAACCTGCTCCATGGGATGATGACGGCCCTCGAGCCGATGAACCTCCTGCTGTGCACGGTCGGCGTGACTCTGGGCATGCTCATCGGCGTCATTCCGGGGGTGGGATCGCTCGCAGCCATCGCGCTCCTGCTGCCGGTGACCTTCCATCTCGAACCGGCCGGCGCGCTCATCATGCTCGCGGGCGTCTATTACGGGGCGAACTATGGCGGCTCCACTGCCGCCATCCTGCTCAACCTGCCAGGCACATCGTCCTCGGCCGTGGCATGCCTCGACGGCTACCCCATGTCCAAGCAGGGTCGCGGCGGCATCGCGCTGCTCATCACCGCCATCGCCTCGTTCGTCGGCGCAAGCCTGGGCATCACGCTCCTGATAGGCTTCGCGCCGCTCATCGCCAGCGTGGGATTGCAGTTCGGCCCGGCCGAATATTTCTCCATTGTGGTCTTGGGCCTGCTCGCTGCCTCGGCAGTGTCGTCGGGGTCGGTGGTCAAGGCCATTGCCATGGCTGGGCTCGGCGTCGCCTTCGGCACTATCGGGCTCGACACCTATACCGGCGCCCAGCGCTTCACCTTCGGCCAGGTGGAGCTGTTCGACGGCATCGACCTCGTTGCCATCGCCCTGGCGCTGTTCGGCATCTCCGACGTCATCGCCAGCATCCGCGACAACGATAACAACCCCACCACCGTGCGCCAGAAGGTTACGCTCCGCTCAATGCTGCCCACGCGGGAGGACCTGCGTCGCTCCTGGCCGGCCATCCTGCGCGGCAGCAGCATCGGAAGCTTCCTGGGCCCCCTGCCCGGCACCGGCGCGACGCTGGCCTCGTTCACCGCCTATGCGCTGGAAAAGCGCCTGGACCGCGATCCCTCGCGCTACGGCAAGGGCGCCATAGAGGGCGTCGCCGCGCCCGAAGCGGCCAACAACGCCTCGGACCAGACCGCCTTCGTTCCCACCCTCACATTGGGTATCCCCGGCACGCCGACCATGGCGCTCATGCTCGGCGCGCTGATGATCCACGGGATTTCGCCCGGCCCCGGTTTCATGACCAGCAATCCCGACATCGCCTGGGGCCTGATCATGAGCTTCTGGATAGGCAACCTGATCCTGCTCATCCTCAACATCCCCCTGGTCGGGGTCTGGGTCCGGGTGCTCTCGATCCCCTATCACTTCCTCGTCCCGGCCATCGTGATCTTCGTCTGCGTCGGCACCTACAGCGTCAGCAATTCGGTTTTCGACGTGTGGATGGTGCTGCTGTTCGGCGCGGGCGGCTATCTGCTCCGGATGCTCGACTGTCCAGTGGCTCCGCTCATCCTGGGCTTCGTGCTGGGGCCGATGCTGGAGGAAGAGTTCCGGCGCGCTATGCTGATCTCGCGCAGCGAGTTGATGATCTTCGTGGAACGCCCGATCAGCGCCTCTTTCCTAGGGCTTGCCGCCGCCATCCTGCTCTGGGGCTTGTTCAGCAAGTGGCGCTCCACCGCGCTCAGCAGGGCCGAGTGACCCGAAACGGATGACGCCGTCCGCGAGAGCGGCGTCACCGAAGCGTCAGCTTGGTCTGGCAGAATGGGGCATGGCACTCAGGCGGCGCGACATTCTTCTGGCTCTGGCGTTTGCGCCCCTCGCCGGCCTCTCGGCGCAGGAGAGCCGGATAGAGCTCGCAGCCATCCCGGTCCAATCGGCAGCGGGGGAAATCCTGCTTTCCGATCTCGCCGGCGCGGCGCCTGCGATCGTCCACTTCTGGGCGACGTGGTGCGCCGCGTGCCGCGCGGAACTGCCCGAACTGGAGGCCTTCGCCGCGCGGCTCGACGCGCTCGGGCTGCGCGATCGGCTGATCGTCGTTTCGGTGGATCGCTTCGACTTTTCGCGGGTGGCGGATTTCCTGCGCGCCGATCTCGGCCTAAGGCTCGAAACCGTGCAGGATGCCAACGGCGCCGTAGGCCCCGCCTTCGCCCTTTTCGGCTATCCGAGCACCGTGCTGCTCGATGCCGGGCGCCGGGTCGTCGCACGTTATCCCGGCGCCATCGCCTGGACCGACCCGGAAATGGCGGACCGGCTCATTGCGCATGTGCAAGGAGCCGACACGCCCTCAGATCAGTGATTGTGCCCGGCGTGGCTGTGCTGGGTCGCGGTGGCGCTTTCGATTTCGACCACGATTTCGAGATGGCCGGTATCGAATTCGATCTCCATCTCGAAATGCTCGCCGTGCACCAGCGGCCGGGTCAGCCCGGCCAGTTCCAGCGCCAGCCCGTTGGGCGCCAGCACGATCTCGCGCCCCGCTGGGATTGGCATCTCGGGCAGCGCCACGTAAGCGGATTCGCCGCCCACGAGTTGGAAGCCGACCAGCGTCACGGTCGCGGCGATCTCCGCCTCCCCGCCCAGCAGCGTCACCGCGTCCTCGCCGGTATTCTCCAACGCGATAAAGACCTGCGCCGTGCTGCCCGAGGTCGCCCGCGCCCAGGCGTGGATGGCGCGCAGCCCGTCCAGCTCGGCGAGGTGCTCGTCATGGTGCTCTTCGGCGTGCTCGCCGTGGTCGTCTTCGGGTTCCTGGGCGAAAGCGGGCGTCGCCAGCAGCAAGGCGATGAGGGTGGCGCGGATCATGGTCGGCTCCGTGTGATGTTATACTTTAACCGCGCAAATCTGTAACCACGGGCCGTGACAGCGCGATGAAGGCGGGGAACAGCGCCAGCAGCACGGTGAAGCTCACGAAGGCCGCGACCAGATGGAATTCGGGCCAGCCCAGCGTCGCGGTCACGAGGATGTCGGTCTGCTCGGTGACCACGCGCGAGATGATCGTCGCCGCGCCGACGCCGACCAGCACGCCCAGCCCCGCCCCGACGAAGACGAGCGTCGCGGCGTAGGACCAGACCACGGAGAAGACGAACCGGCGCGGCGCGCCC
>Ga0182737_1002943_pt1 | contig 13190 bp, 10 predicted proteins | sample eDN5th30CBELigOP_FD_128878 | JGI IMG/M metagenome (GOLD analysis project Ga0182737, IMG submission 128878) | Enriched Organic Plus compost microbial communities from Emeryville, California, USA - eDNA 5th pass 30_C BE-Lig OP (version 2) (version 2) ... | reverse complement strand
GCCCCGCCTTGCAAACCGGCGTTCAACCGCCGAGCCAGAAACTATAGCACAACACTTTTGAAGAAAGCAAATGGGGACGGGCAACAATCCGTCATACCGCCCAGGAGGCCATGCGTCCCTACGCATACGGTACCCTACCGTTAACACCATGCATCAGGCGGGCACGAGAACAATGACCGAAGACATCCTCATCAACGTCACTCCCTTCGAAACGCGCGTAGCCCTGGTAGAGCAAGGGGCGGTGCAGGAATTGCACGTGGAGCGCAGCATCCAGCGCGGCCAGGTGGGGAACATCTATCTGGGACGCGTAGTACGGGTACTGCCTGGCATGCAGAGCGCCTTCATCGACGTGGGGCTGGAGCGCGCCGCTTTCATCCATATCGCCGACCTGCGCGAGAACCGCGCCGAGCGCAGCCACGGCCAGACGCCCACCCCGATCGAGAAGCTGCTGTTCGAGGGACAGACGCTGATGGTGCAGGTGATCAAGGATCCTCTCGGCACCAAGGGGGCCCGGCTGTCCACTCAGATCAGCATCGCCGGCCGCATGCTGGTGCACCTGCCGCACGACCCGCACATCGGCATCTCGCAGAAGATCGACTCCGAGGCCGAACGCTCCCAGCTGCGCGAACGGCTGCAGGCGCTGATTCCCGCGGAAGAGAAAGGCGGGTTCATCGTGCGCACGCAGGCCGAAGGCGCCACGGATGAAGAGATCTCCGCCGACCTGGAATACCTGCGCAAACTATGGGCCAGCGTGCAAGCCGCCGCGCGCACCCAGCCCGCCCCTGCGCTGCTGCACCAGGATCTGACGCTGGCGCAGCGCGTGCTGCGCGACATGGTGAGCCCGCAGACGGGCGCCATCCTGGTGGATTCGCGCAGCACCACGGCGTCGCTGCAGGAGTGGGCCAGGCTGTACACGCCCTCGGTGGCCGAGCGCATCCGCCACTACAGCGGCGAGCGGCCGCTGTTCGACACGGCCAACGTCGACGAGGAGATCGCCAGGGCGCTGTCGCGCCGCGTGGACCTGAAGTCGGGCGGCTACCTGATCATCGACCAGACCGAGGCGCTGACCACCGTCGACGTCAATACCGGCGGTTTCGTGGGCGGGCGCAGCTTCGACGACACCATCTTCAAGACCAACCTGGAAGCGGCCCAGGCCATCGCCCGCCAGCTAAGGCTGCGCAACCTGGGCGGCATCGTGATCCTGGACTTCATCGACATGGAAGACCAGGAGCACCGCGAGACCGTGCTGGCCGAGCTGAAGAAGGCGCTGGCGCGCGACCGTACCCGTATGACGGTGAACGGTTTCACGCAGCTGGGCCTGGTGGAGATGACGCGCAAGCGCACCCGTGACTCGCTGGCACACCAGCTGTGCGAGCCCTGCCCCATGTGCCAGGCGCGCGGCAACGTGCGCACGCCACGCACCGTGTGCTACGAGATCCTGCGCGAGATCCTGCGCGAAGGCCGGCAGTTCAATCCGAAGGAGTTCCGGGTACTGGCCTCGCAGGAAGTAGTGGATCTGTTCCTGGAGGAAGAAAGCCAGCACCTGGCGATGCTGGGCGACTTCGTGGGCAAGCCGATCTCGCTGGAGGTGGAGGCGGCCTACTCGCAGGAGCAGTACGACATAATTCTGGTCTGACGAGCGCGGCTTCGGGTTTGCTCAGACCTCCCGGAAACGCTGCCCGCGCGCAGCCTCCATAACTTAAATCGACAACGCTGGCCCGGCATGGACAATCTTGGCAATGGACGCGACCAAATGAGAACTCTGTTGATGATTATGACCGCCTGGATGTTGACGGGATGCGCATACCAGTGGTCTCAGTTCGAAGCATCCGTGGCCGCCCTGGATGGCGAATCGTTGCGCCAGGTGTCCAGTCAATTGGGCTACCCCACCGGCCGTCGCCATGTCGAAGGGATGGACCTTATCTACTGGGATGCCGCCGGCATTACCGACGAGATGCTGACCGCGGGTGGGGACGCCGCGCGCCAGCGAGCCCGCAGCGCAAAACGCATGTGCCGCATCACGTTCCGGATCACGTCCGCCGACACCCTGCACGACCCGGAGATCCAGGGCAACAGAAAGACGTGCCGCGGCTATATTCGCTCGCTGAAGGCCTCCGAGCCGGAACGCAAGTCGTAACCGCCCGGCGCCGCCCGGACGACGGTGCAGCCTGAGCCGCAGGACAATCCGCTCGACGTCCCTCTTGCCGGCGTGGCTGTCGCGCAGCGACAGGCCGGGCATGGGGGCAGTCGGCCCCACCGACCGCCGCCTCAGTCGTCGCGGAATTGCATGTTGTACAGCGAAGCGTAGAGTCCGCCCGCGGCCAGCAGTTCCGCGTGAGGGCCTTGCTCGACGATACGGCCCTCGTCGAGGACGATGATGCGGTCGGCGTTCTGCACGGTGGACAGGCGATGCGCGATGACCAGGGTGCTGCGGCCGCGCATCAGGCGTTCCAGCGAGGCCTGCACCTGGCGTTCGGATTCGTTGTCCAGCGCCGATGTGGCCTCGTCCAGGATGAGCACCGGCGCATTCTTGATGAGGGCGCGCGCGATGGCCAGGCGCTGGCGCTGGCCACCCGACAGTCGGGTGGCCTTCTCGCCTACCGGGGTCTGCAGGCCCTGGGGCAGCGCCTCGACGAAATCCAGCAGGTTGGCCGCCGCCAGCGCCTCGCGCACGCGGGCCTCGTCGGCCTCGCCCAGCGCGCCGTAGCCGACGTTGGCCGCAACGGTGTCGTCGAACATCATCACATCCTGGCTGACCAGCGACAGGTGTGCGCGCAGGTCGCGCAGCGTCAGTTCGTGGATGGGCGCGCCGTCGAGCAGGATGGTCCCGGCGGTGGGCAGCACGAAGCGCGGCAGCATGTTGGCCAGCGTGGTCTTGCCGCTGCCGGAGCGGCCGACCAGGGCCACCGTCTGGCCCGGTTCGATGCTGAACGACACGTCGCTGATGGTGTCGCGGTCGGCGTCGGGAAAGCGGTGCGAGACGGCGCGGAACTCGATGCCGCCGCGCACGGGCTCCGCCAGCTTGCGCGTACCCGTGTCGGGCTCGGGAATCTGATCGACCAGCGCGAACACGCTTTCGGCCGCCACCAGCATCTTCTGCATCTTGGCCGTGACGTTGGTCAGGCGCTTGATGGGATCGAAGATCTGCGCCAGGGCGGCCATGAACGAGGCGAAACCGCCGACGGTGAGCATGCCGTTGTTGGCCTGCCCCAGCGCCACGGCGATGACGGCCCCCACCGAGATGGAGATGCACACCTGGGTGATGGGCGTGAGCGCCGCGTCGGCCGTGGCGGTGCGCATGGCGAAGCGGCGCAGGCGCGAATTGACGAAATGGAAGCGGCCGCGCTCGGTCTCGTAGCCGTCGAACAGCTTGATGACGCGCTGGCCGTCGATGCCCTCGCTGACCACGCGGGTGAGCTCGGCGTTCATGTTGACCGTCTCGCGGCTGATGCGGCGCAGCCGGCGGATGAAGGCACGCGTGATCAGTACGGAGACGGGCAGCATCACCAGGATGATCAGCGTCAGCAGCCACGACATGTACAGCAGCACGCAGATCAGGGCCACCACCACCAGGCTCTCGCGCACCAGCACGGTGATGACCTCGGTGGCGTAGCCGGTGACGTTACCGGCATCCACCGTGAAGCGGTTGAGCAGGCGGCCGGTGTCGCCGCGCTTGAAGTCGGCGTCGGGCAGGCCCAGCAGCCGGTCGAACATGTCGCGCCGAATGCCCAGCAGCACGGTATTGGCCACCCAGGCGAGAAGATAGTCGCTGAAGAAGTTGCACACCCCGCGCAGCAGGATGAGGCCGACCACGGCCAGCGGCAGGGCCCAGATGTAGTAGGGTTTGGCGCCGGAGAAACCCTCGTCGAGCAGGGGCTTCATGATGACGGCCAGGGTGGGCTGGGTGGCCGCGGCCCCGGCCATCAGCAGCACGGCCAGCGCCAGCCGCTTCCAGTGGGTGCCGACCCGGCCATAGATGCGCTTCCAGAGGATGGCGCGTACCGGCTGGGAGCCCGCGGGCGTGTTGCGCGAAGCAGCAGTCAAGGGGGAACTCTCGCTTTTATACAATCGTGCCGGCGATTGTACCGTCGGCCCTCCGCCGCCGGCGCGTACGTTGCCAAGCCCCTCAGACTTCGCGCCGCGCGCCGATCCATGTCCGCCATTTCCTGCCTCTATGTGCGCCTGCCCAATTGGGTGGGCGATGTCTGCATGAGCCTGCCCAGCCTGCGCGCTCTGCGCGATGCGGGCGTGCCGCTGGTGGTGTGCGCCCGCCCCTGGGCGCGCGACCTACTCGACGGCCTGGACGGGCACGGTTTCCTGCCCATGCGCGGCCGCTGGCGCGAGGATCGCGCCGCCGTGGCCGCGCACCGACGCACGCTGGGCGCCGGCGCGCGCCATGCGCGCGGGCTGCTCCTGCCCGACTCGCTGTCCAGCGCCGCGGTGTTCCGGCTGGCCGGCGTGCCCAGCGCCGGCTACCGCGACGACGGCCGCAGCGTGCTGCTGCGCTGGCCGGTGTCCAAGCCGCAGGCGCCGATGCACGCGGTGCAATCGTGGTACTTCCTGACCCGTACGGCGCTGGGCCGCTGGGGTCTGCCCCAAGGCGCGGCCGAGCCCGGCCCGGCGCTGGATCTGCCGCTGACCGGCGCACACCGCCAGGCGGCCGAGACGGCGCTGCGCGATGCCGGGCTGGTCGACCGGCCGCTGGTGCTGATCGCCCCGACGGCCACGGGGCTGCACAAGGGCCGGGTCAAGGTCTGGCCGGAATTCGATGCCCTGACACGGGCGCTGCAGGCCGACGGGCATGCCGTGGCGATGTGTCCGCCCCCGGCCGAGGCCGAGCAGGCGCGGCGCAACGCGCCCACCGCGCAGGTGCTGCCGCCGCTTGCGCTGGGCGCCTTCGCGGCCCTGGCGGCGCGCGCGGCGCTGGTGGTGTGCAACGACTCGGGAGTCTCGCACGTGGCCGCGGCGGTGGGCGCCCGCCAGCTGACGCTGTTCGGCGTGACGCAGCCGACGCGCACGGGCCCGTGGTCGCCGGCGGCCACCTGCCTCGGATCGGACGGTGCCTGGCCCACGCTGGCGCAGGCCCGCGCCCAGGCCGATGCCCTGCTGGCCGGCGCGGGAAGCTAAGATTGCGCACATGACCGTGACGAGTTACCTGGCCAACCTGATCATCCCTCTGAATCTCTGCCTGACGCTGGTGGCGCTGGGCCTGGTGCTGGGCCTGTTCCGGCTGCGCCGCACCGGAGCCGCCCTGGCTGCGGCCGGCGTGCTATGGGCCGCCGCGTGGTCGCTGCCGATCACTTCGCTGTGGCTGGGTGGCGCGCTGGAACAGCGCTATCCGTACCGGCCCGCCGAGCAGTTGCCCACCGCCGACGCCATCGTTGTGCTGGGCGGCAATACGGCCAACGGGCGCGCCAACTGGTTCGAACCCTACAACCGCGAAACCGCCGTCCTGCGCGTGGACGCCGCGACCGAGCTATACCGCGCCGGACGCGCGCCCAAGGTGGTGCTGTCGGGCGGCGCGCTGGAGGGCGATGTCAGCGAGGCGCGGGGCATGGCGCACCAGATGCGCCAGAACGGCGTGCCCGAGACTGCGCTGATTCTGGAGAACGCCAGCCGCACCACCTACGAGAACGCCGCGCTGACGGAAGACACGCTGCGCAGCCATGCCATCCAGTCGGTGCTGCTGGTGACGTCGGCGCTGCACATGCCGCGCGCCATGGCGGCCTTCTCCAAGCAGGGCGTGCAGGCCACCGCCGCCCCCGCACCGCCGCAGATCGTGGTGCCGCACGACGGCTCGGTGCAACTCTGGATACCCAACCGGCGCGCCTTCGACGCCAGCCGCTCGATCATCAAGGAATACGCCGGCCTGCTGGTGTATTGGGTGCGCGGATGGGTGTAGCCACCGGCACCAGCGCCGCCGGCGCGATGGCATGCCGGCCGGGGTGCGGCGCCTGCTGCATTGCGCCGTCCATTTCCTCGCCCATGCCGGGCATGCCCCACGGCAAGCCGGCGGGCGTGCCATGCGTCCATCTCACCGAGGACATGGCGTGCGCGCTGTTCGGCCAGGCCGGGCGCCCCCGCGTATGCGGCGGGCTGCAGCCCAGCCCGGAGATGTGCGGCGCGTCGCGCGCACACGCGCTGGTATGGCTGACGCAGCTGGAAAGCTTGACGGCGCCGGCCGCCTGAGACCGCGCGGGCATCCAGGCACGCCGTCCGGCCGAGCCCTACTTGCGCCGGCTGCGCTTCCACGCGCGCCAGGCCAGGTAGTGGGGGCCGAGCAGCGCATTGCGCGCCCACCACAGCCGTGGGTTGAACCAGCCCAGGTCGCCGTTGCGCATGGACATCCGGTAGATGTGGCGCGGCGGATTGCCCGGACGGTTCTGGCCGAAGGCGTCCGTCGTGTACAAGTGGCGAAAGCCCGCCGCCTGGGCCACGTCCACGTAGTCGGCGTCGAAATAGCCTTGCGGCCAGCACAGGTGGTCGCTGGCCGTGCCCAGGCGCTCGGCCAGCGCCTGGCGGGAGTCGGCCAGATCCTGTGCCAGGCTGGCGCGCTTGGCTGCGGCGTCCTCGCCATGTCGCTTATCCCAGCGGATGTGGGTATGCGTGTGCGAGTGGAACTCGAAGGTGCCGTCGGCCTGCATGGCCTGCACCTCGCTCCAGCGCAGCATCACCGCGTCGGGCCGGCCGCCGGCGATCAGGCGGCTGCAGGCAGCATGATCGGGCGTGTCGGGCAGCGGCCCGTCCTGGCCGGCCTGCGGGCGCACCGGCCCGTTGCCGATCCACCCGGTGACCAGGAACAGCACGGCGTGCATGCCGTAGTGCTTGAGAATCGGGTGGGCATGCACCCAGTTGTCGAGATAGCCGTCATCGAACGTGATCAGCACCGACTTCCTGGGCACCGGCTCGCCGGCCAGGTAGCCGGCGAACTGGGCGGCGGTGAGAGACGTGTAGCCCGCACGCGCCAGCCCCGCCATCTGCTGCGCGAAGCGGCGCGTGGTGACGGAGATGCGGCCGTGGGCGGGCACGACGTGGTGGTACATCAGCACCGGAACACTGTAGGCGTTGCTCATGCTTTAGAAGGACGGGGGAACCGGCGCGCCGGCGATACGGACGGACTGTGGCGCGCTCGCCAGGCCGCCGCGTTCAGTAGGTGATCTCCACGCCGTCGGGCCTGGCCCAGGCAGCGAGGTTCTCGAGCAGGGTGTCGGCCATGCGCACACGCCACTCCTCGCCCAGGCGCACGGTGCACTGGAACTCATCCTTGCGGTAGACGATGTCGACCGGCACGCCGGGCACGCCGTTCTCGGGCTCGGCCCGGAACGGATTGAGCAGCTGGTGCAGGCGGCCCGCATCGGCCTGGCCGTTCAGGCGCACGCGCAGCGAGCGGGCGCGGGCCTCGCGGGCCAGCTGCAGGTCGTAGAGCTGGTCGGCCACGATGCGCATGCCGCCGGAGTAGTCGTCGTTGCTGACCTTGCCCTGCACGATGAGCAGCTGGTCTTCGCGCAGCCGGTTGCGGTGCTTTTCGTACAGCTCGTTGAAGATGGAGATCTCGACCTGCGCCGTGCCGTCGTCCAGCACGGCGAACACCATCTTGCCGCGCCGCGTCATCATGACCCGCACGCCCGCGAGCACGCCGCACATCCATTGCAGGTCGCGCTGGGGTTCGATGCGCGCCAGCTGCATCGGCACGATGCGGCGAACCTCGTCGCGCCAATGGTCGAACAGGTGACCGCTGAAGTAATAGCCGAGCGCGGCCTTCTCTTCGGTGAGCTTGGCGTGCAGGTTCCAGGGCGGCACCTTGGCCAGCTCGCTGGCCACCACCTCGCTGCTGTCGTCGCCGAAGAGCGACGCCTGGTTGGCGCTGCGCGCGGCCTGCTCGGCCGCTTCCATCGCCGTGCCCACCGAGGCCAGCAGCGCGGCGCGGTTGGGCTCGATGGTGTCGAAGGCGCCACCGCGGATCAGGGCCTCGATGGTGCGGCGGTTGACGGCGTGCTTGTCGACGCGGCGGCAGAAGTCGGCCAGGCTCTCGAAGGGCCCGCCCTCGGCGCGCGCGCGCAGGATCTCCTCGACCGCACCCTGCCCCGTGCCCTTGACCGCGCCCAGGCCGTAGCGCATGGTGCGCGGCGGCCGGCCCTTGGCGCTGTGGGCGTCGGCCACCGGCTCGAAGCGGTAGCCGGACGCGTTGACGTCGGGCGGCAGCACTTCGACGCCGTTGGCCTGTGCGTCACGCACGAAGGTCTGCACCTTGTCGGTGTCGTCCATGTCGGACGACAGCGTGGCCGCCAGGAACTCGGCCGGATGGTAGGCCTTCAGCCAGGCCGTCTGGTAGGCGATGAGCGCATAGGCGGCCGAGTGCGACTTGTTGAAGCCGTAGCCCGCGAACTTCTCCATCAGGTCGAACAGCTTGATCGCCAGGTTGGGATCATGGCCCTTCTCGCGCGCGCCGGCCTCGAACTTGATGCGCTCCTTGGCCATCTCCTCGGGCTTTTTCTTGCCCATGGCGCGCCGCAGCAGGTCGGCGCCGCCCAGCGAGTAGCCGCCGATGATCTGCGAAATCAGCATCACCTGTTCCTGGTAGACGATGACCCCGTAGGTGCTCTTCAGGGTGCCTTCCAGGTCCGGGTGGAAGTAGTCGACCGTGGCGCGGCCGTGCTTGCGGTTGACGAAGTCGTCGACCATGCCGGATTCCAGCGGCCCCGGGCGGTACAGGGCCAGCATGGCGATGATGTCTTCGAAGTTGCTGGGCTTGAGCTTCTTCAGCAGCTCCTTCATGCCGCGCGATTCCAGCTGGAACACCGCAGTGGTGTTGGCGTCGCACAGCACCTTGTAGGCCGCCTGGTCGTCCAGCGGCAGGGCCATGATGTCGAAATCGCGCTTGTCCTCGTTGAACTGGCGCACGTAGCGCACGGCCCAGTCGAGGATGGTGAGGTTGCGCAGGCCCAGGAAGTCGAACTTGACCAGGCCGGCGGCCTCGACGTCATCCTTGTCGAACTGCGAGACCGCGCTATTTTCCTGGCCGGGCTGGCAGTACAGCGGGCAGAAGTCGGTGAGCTTGCCCGGGGCGATCAGCACGCCGCCGGCGTGCATGCCGATGTTGCGGGTCAGGCCCTCGAGCGGGCGGGCCAGGTCGACCAGGCCGCGCACCTCTTCTTCCTGCTCGTAGCGCTCCTTGAAGGCGGGCTCGTTCTCGAGCGTGCGCTCCAGCGTCCAGGGATCGGCCGGGTTGAACGGGATCAGCTTGGACAGGCCGTCGCAGAACATGTAGGGCATGTCCAGCACGCGCCCCGCGTCGCGCACCACCGCCTTGGCGCCCAGCGTGCCGAAGGTGGCGATCTGGCTGACGGCGTCGCGCCCGTACTTAGACTTGACGTAGTCGATGACGCGTTCGCGGTTGTCCTGGCAGAAGTCGATGTCGAAGTCGGGCATCGACACGCGCTCGGGATTGAGGAAGCGCTCGAACAGCAGGTCGTAGCGGATGGGGTCGAGGTCGGTGATGCCGAGCGCGTAGGCCACCAGCGAGCCGGCACCCGAGCCGCGGCCCGGTCCCACCGGTACGCCGTTGTTCTTGCCCCAGTTGATGAAGTCCTGCACGATGAGGAAGTAGCCGGGAAAGCCCATCTGGATGATGGTCTTGCACTCCCAGCGCAGGCGCTCGTAGTACTGCTCGCGCTTGGCGGCGCGCTCGGCCTCGTCGGGGAACAGGAACGCCAGGCGCTTTTCCAGGCCCTGCTCGGACAGCTGGACCAGGTAGTCGTCCAGCGACACGCCTTCGGGCGTGGGGAAGATGGGCAGCCGCGGCTTGCCCAGCACCAGCGTCAGGTTGCAGCGGCGCGCGATCTCGACGGTGTTGGCGATGGCCGACGGCACGTCGGCGAAGCGCCGGGCCATCTCGTCGCTGCTCTGCAGGTATTGCTCGGGCGAGAAGCGGCGCACGCGGCGCGGATTGGCCAGCACCTCGCCCTCGGCGATGCAGACACGGGCCTCGTGGGCCTGGAATTCGTCGCGGTCGAGGAACTGCACCGGGTGGGTGGCCACCACCGGCAGGCCGGCCTCGGCCGCCAGCCGCATGGCGGCCTGGGTGTAGGCCTCGTCGCCGTCCAGGCCCGCGCGCTGCAGTTCGATGTAGTAATTGCCCGGGAACAGGTGCGCCCACTGGCGCGCCAGCGCCAGCGCCGAGACGGCGTTGCCGGTCTCCAGTGCCTGGCCGACGTCGCCGGCCCGGCCGCCGGACAGGACGATCAGGCCTTCGCGCCCCTGCAGCCATTCGCGGCGGATCTCGGCGCGGCCACGCTCCTGGTTGGTGAGATAGGCCTGCGTGAGCACCTCGCACAGATTGAGGTAGCCGCGGTGGTTGCGCACCAGCAGCAACACGCGAAACGGCTTGTCCGGATCTTCGTCGTTGGTCAGCCACACGTCGCAGCCGGCGATCGGCTTGACGCCGGCGCCGCGCGCGCTCTTGTAGAACTTGATCAGGCCGAAGATGTTGGCCAGGTCGGTGAGGGCCACCGCCGGCTGCCCCAGCTTGGCCACGCGCTTGATCAGATCGGGGATGCGGACCAGCCCGTCCACCACCGAGAATTCGGAGTGGACGCGCAGGTGGACGAAGGCGGGAGCGGAGGGGGAAACTGCGGCGTCGGACATGCCCGGGATTGTACCCAGTCGCGGGCCCGCCGGCGCCGCCTGAGGGCCCCTACGGCAGCACCAGCAGGCCCGGCAGGGCGAGCAGCCCGGCCAGGCGGGCGAAGGCCACCTGCTCCGGCGTCACGTGCTCCTCGGGCATCAGGAAATTGAGCGTGCCGAGGCAGGCGCCACGGGCCGACAGCGGCACGTTGATCACCGAGCGCAGCCCCAGCGCCGCGATGGCCTCGTGGTCGTCGAACGCCTGTCGGATGGCCCGTGCGCCCTCGCCGACGAACACGCGCTGCTCCACCAGCACCTGATGGCCCCAGGGCGTGCCGCGCTTGTCCTTGCCGCCGCCGGGCGGATACGCCTTCGGGTCGGAGCTGTAGAGCCGCACCAGCGCCATGCGTCCCGGATCGAAACGGTTGAGGGTGCACAACCTGTGGCGAAGCACGTCGTGCGCGCACGCGTCGATCGCGGCGAACAGCACCTGGGGATCGGCGCCGGCGGCTGCCGCCGACAGGGTATCGATGCCGCGCATCGGCGCGGCGCAGTCAGCGAGCATCATGATGGTCACTCCATGGTGATGCCGAGCTCGCGCACGACCTTGTCGTACTTGGCGGCGTCGCGCTGCAGCGTGGCGGCGAACTGCTCGGGGGTCGACTGGCGCACCTCCACGCCCATGTCGCCCATCTTCTTGACGACCTCGGGCTTTGCCAGCACGGCATTGATCTCCTTATTCAGGCGGCGCACCACTTCCGGATCCATGCCGGCCGGGCCAAAGGCGCCGTACCAGACCGCCAGCTCGTAGCCCGGCACCGTCTCGGCCACGGTGGGCACGTCGGGCAGGAGCGGCGAGCGCTGGGACTCGGTGACGGCCAGCAGCCGCAACTTGCCGGTCTGCACGTGCGGCAGGGTTTGCGTGCCGGCGCTGAACAGCAGCTGGGTGCGGTCGGCCGCGGTGTCCAGCACCGCCGGGGCGCCGCCGCGATACGGCACGTGCACCATCTTCACGCCGGTGGCCTTCTCGAACAGGGCGGCGCTGAGATGGTTGGTGGAGCCCGCGCCGGCCGACGCGTAGGCAATGGCCCCGGGATTCTTCTTGGCGTAGTCGATGAATTCGGCCACCGTCTTGGCCGGCACCGACGGGTTGATGACCATGGTGTTGGTCACCAGCGCCAACTCGGCGATGGGCGTGAAGTCCTTCACGCCGTCGAACGGCATGGTCTTGAACAGCGCCTGGTTCATGGTGTGCGTGCTCATCGAGCCCACCAGCAGCGTGTAGCCGTCCGGCGCGGATCGCGCCACGAAGGCCGAGCCGATGTTGCCCGACGCGCCCGAACGGTTCTCCACCGGTACGGGCTGGCCCAGCGCCATCGAAAGATGTTCGGACAGCAGGCGCGCGAGGATGTCGGTGGAGCCGCCCGCCGCCCAAGGCACGATCAGCGTGATGGGCTTTTCGGGCCAGGCAGCCAGCGCGGCCCCGGGAAGCGCCACGGAGATGGCAAGCGCGCCGGCCAGCCGGCGGAGGTGGGAAAATACGTTGCGCATGTCGGATACCCCTTTTGTGCTTGTGCTTCGACAGTCGTGTGCCGCGCGCGGCGGCGTGGAAGAAATCAGCGTCCCACGGCATACCCTTGCATGCCGCGCGGATTGGCGGCGGCGCGCAGCAGCAGCCCGCCACCCGCGGCCGGCTCGCGCGTGCACGCGCTGATGCGGCCCTCGGACCATGGCGGCCCTTCCTGCACGCCGTGGCCCGCCTCGCGCAGGGCGCTTAGCGTGGCCTCGGGAAAGCGCGATTCGGCGGTGAGCCGATTGAGCGTCACCGTGCGCGGCCAGAACGAGCCGGGAAAGTGGTCGACGTGCCAGGACGGCGCGTCGATGGCCTCCTGCAGGTTCAGGCCCATGGCGGCATGGCGCAGGAAGAAGGCCACGGTCCACTGGTCCTGCTGGTCGCCGCCCGGCGTGCCGAAGGCCATATACGGCTCTCCGTCGCGCAGCGCCAGGCCCGGCGACAGCGTGGTGCACGGGCGCTTGCCGGGCGCCAGCGTGCCGGGCAGGCCCGCGTCCAGCCAGGTCATCTGCAGACGCGTCGAGATCGGAAAACCCAGGCCCGGCACGACGGGGCTGGACGACAGCCACCCGCCCGACGGGGTGGCGGCAACCATGTTGCCGGCGCGGTCGATCACGTCGATCTGGCAGGTGTCGCCCACGAAGATTTCGCGGCTGGCCCATTCCTGCACGGGAGGCAGCGGCGCAAAGGTGGGCTCGCCCACGCCGAAGCGGGTGTCCGCCTGGGCCAGCGCGCGGGCGCTGGCGGCCAGGTCGGGCAGCCGCGGCGTGCGCCCGGCCGGATCGCCGGGCCGCAGCTCGGTGCTGGCACGCTCGCCCACCAGCGCGGCGCGGCGGCGCGCGTAGTCATCGTCCAACAGCGCCTGCACGGGCACGTCGACGTGGGCGGGATCGCCATACCAGGCAAGGCGGTCGGCGAAGGCCAGCTTGGCGGCCTCGGCCACACGGTGCACGAACGCGGGGCTGTCCGGCTGCAGGCCGTCGATGCCGAGATG
>Ga0182737_1002941_pt1 | contig 13197 bp, 12 predicted proteins | sample eDN5th30CBELigOP_FD_128878 | JGI IMG/M metagenome (GOLD analysis project Ga0182737, IMG submission 128878) | Enriched Organic Plus compost microbial communities from Emeryville, California, USA - eDNA 5th pass 30_C BE-Lig OP (version 2) (version 2) ... | reverse complement strand
GCTTGTCCCGTACCATGCGGACGGCGCTTTCGCTCGATGGCACCGTGGGGAGTTTGCGGTGCGCGGCATCTCTTCTCCTCGCCCATAAGACCAGGGAGGTTGCCATGCTTAGTGAGTTGCGAGCGGCATGGGGCTTGGCCTTGGCGGTGCAACTGACGGCCGCCGCGCCGGCCCTCTGCAACGATGCCGAGTTTGCAGCCTGCCTGCGGCAAGGGCTCACGGTGGGCTGGGAATCGTCGTTCCGCGCGCTGCGCCCGGCCGAAGAACTGCTCGGCAAAGCCCGGCGGGTGAAGGCCACGGACGCTCGGGCTCCCTTTGCCTTGGCGCTGGTGCAGATGAAGCATCGCCGCTACGACGATGCCAAGGCCAGCATCACAGCGGCCCTGGAACTGGACCGCAAATGGATCACGGCCCACCAGGCCGACATCTTTCTGACGGTGTTACTCAAGCAGCATCGGGCCGCTCTGCCCAAGCTCGAAAACCTCGCCAGCCTGATTGCCGCCGCGGCCGAAGCCGAACAGCTATCTGTCGAAGAAATGGAATCGGCCAGCCAGTTCGTCGGGCAAATGATCGGCTACCTGGCGACCTCGGCCTCGGAGGCTCCGCAACTCGAAGTCGAAGCCACGCGGCAGCGCGTCCTGGCCGCTCTGCCGGTGTCGTGCCGCGAAACCTTCGACGCCGGGCGGGAAGCCGTCGATGAACAATTCACCGAACTGTTTCTCGATCGCGAGCAATTGCAGCAGGACGCCCAGCAGTCGGAGCTGCAAGAGCGAGGGCGGATCGCCGCTCAGCTTCTTTCGCAGCGCGACGCCCTGGCCGAACAGCGCAAAGCCATCGAAGAAAAACGCGATGCCGCCACCGCCCAGTGGGAAGCCGAAAACGCCGCGGTGAACGAAGCCCGCGGGCCGGTGGAGGCCAAGCTCGCCTCGGTTCAGGCTGCCATGTTGCCGGTCGAGCGGCGGATCGCCGACCTGGATGCGACCATCAGCCAATACCTTACCTTGTTGCAAACCGAGCGCGACCCGAACCGCCGGTTCGCGCTGCGGGTGGAGATCGACCGGCTCACGGCCGCCATCGCGCGCGAGCAGGCCAGTTACCAGGTGCTGCGGACGCAGGCTGATACCCTGCGCGGCGAACTGACCGTGCTGGAAGCCCGACGCAAAACCGCCCGCGACCGTTACGCCGCCACCAACTCGGCCATGGCGGAACAGGCCACGGAACTGGTGTCGGCCGAGAAGAAGCTGGTCAACCAGTGGGAACGGAACCAGCGGCCGGTCGTGGGCAACACGGCGGCCGTCACCTCGCGCTCGGCCAAAGTCAAAGCGCTCACCACCTATTACGAGTTTCCGCTGGAGGCCGAGCGGCAGCGGCTGCTGCGATCGCTCGAATAGCCCCCGGTCGATTAGCCTTGATCGGGTGCCCGGGGCGGTTGACCGCCCGGCCGGTTCTAACTCGTCCAGCGGCAGGTTCGCATACCGGAAGGACGGCAACTTGATTAAGCTGTGCGCAGGCCGCTTTCCGTAGGCGGCTGGCCCACTGGCTGATTCCCTCGCACGTCCTAACGAGAACCGTTCATGCAACCGTTGATCTTAGCGCTCGACCAGGGAACGACTTCGTCTCGGGCGATTCTGTTTGGGGCCGATGGCCGCGCGGTGGCGATGGCCCAGCAGGAGTTCGAGCAGATCCTGCCAGGCCACGGCGTGGTCGAACACGACCCCGAGGCGATCTGGAGTTCCCAACTGGCGGTAGCCCAACAGGCGATTGAAAAGTCGGGCCGCAGCGTCGACGACGTGGCCGCCATCGGCATCACCAACCAGCGCGAAACCACCATCCTGTGGGACCGCACGACGGGCCGCCCGGTGGCCAACGCCATCGTGTGGCAAAGCCGCATCAGCGCGCCGATCTGCGAACGGCTCAATCGCGAGGGCCTGGCTGACACCTTCCGCCGGAAAACCGGCCTGGTGATCGATGCCTACTTCTCGGCCACCAAGATCAAGTATCTGCTCGATCATATCGACGGTCTCCGGGCACGTGCCGAGCGGGGCGAGATCTTGTTTGGCACCGTCGATACCTGGCTGATGTGGCGGCTCTCCGGCGGACGCGTCCACGCGACCGACGTGAGCAACGCCAGCCGCACCATGCTCTACAACATCCATACCCAGCAGTGGGACGACGAGCTGCTGGACATCCTCGATATCCCGGCGGCGATTCTCCCGCAGGTTTGCGACACCAGCTACGTGTTTGGCGAAACCGATCCCCAGTGGTTCGGCCGCCCGATCCCCATCGCTTCGGCGGCAGGCGATCAACAGGCGGCCACGTTTGGCCAGGCCTGTTACGAGCCGGGCACGGCCAAGAATACCTACGGCACAGGCTGCTTCCTGCTGATGAACACCGGCGAGTCGCCGGTGGAATCGGAGAACAACCTGCTCACCACGATTGGTTGGCGGATCGGCGGGCGTACCACGTACTGCCTGGAAGGTTCGGTGTTCGTGGCGGGAGCCGCCGTGCAATGGCTGCGCGACGGCCTGAAGGTGATTAAGACCGCGGCCGAGATCGAAGACCTGGCCGCCAGCGTGCCCGATCGCGGCGGCGTGTTCTTCGTGCCGGCTTTTGTGGGCTTGGGGGCTCCGTACTGGGACCCGTACGCCCGGGGCACCATCGTGGGCATCGACCGCGGCACCACGGCGGGCCACCTGGCTCGCGCGGCCGTGGAGTCGATGGCTTTTCAAAGCCGCGACGTGCTGGAAGCCATGCAGAAAGACTCGGGCATCAAGCTGGCTGAGCTCCGCGTCGATGGCGGGGCCTGCTGCAACAACATGCTCATGCAGTTCCAGGCCGATCTGCTGGGAACCCGCGTGCTGCGGCCGGTGGTCAACGAAACCACGGCTCTGGGGGCGGCTTACCTGGCGGGCCTTGCCGTGGGCGTGTGGAATAGCCTGGACGAAGTGGCCCGGCGCTGGGCCGTCGACCGCGAGTTCGATCCGCAGATTTCCGACGCAGAACGCGAGCGGACTTATGCCCAGTGGGTGCGGGCCGTCGAGCGGAGCCGCGATTGGGCTCGCCCCGAGTGAGCTGGTTTGCCAGAATGCATCAGGGTGGCGCCCTCGCGGTGAACCACCCTCGATTCAGGACGCACGACAACAGGACATCGCACGCAATGGAACAGGGCAAACCCGAGCAAACGCCGCAGCCCGGCGCATCGAAACGTCAACCGCAGGCAGACCAGAGCGGCGCTGGCCAGACCGGTTGGCGCGGTACGCCGCCGCCGCGGAAGAACAAGCCGCTGTTTGTGCTGGCCACGGCCGTGTTGGCGGTCTGGTTTGTCACGTTGGCCGTGTTGGCTTACCTGTCGTAGCCCTGCAAATGAAAACAGCCCGCCGCATGTGCCAGGCACGTTGCGGCGGGCTGTTCTTTTTTCGTCAGGGCGGTTAGCGCTGCGGTTGGCCGGTGGCGCTGGCCGTAGCCGCGGCGAACACCCAGTACGGCAGCCCTTGATAGTCGCGCGGCAATAGCCACGACCGCTGGGCGGCTGGCATGCCATGCTTGAGCAGCCCGACCAGGTCGGACAGCACGGTGCCGTTGCTGCCGTAGTAGGAGTGTCCCACCAGCGACGTATCGATGTCGGAGACGTCGATGGTTTCGATGCCGGGGATCACCACCAGCAGCGCGCCGGAGTCGCCAGCCCGCGGTGCCCCATGGATTTGCTTCGACACCCGCAGAGCTTCGTCGTTGCTGGAAGCATACAGCGTGACGCGGTCGGCCGTGCGGACGATCTGCGGAGCCAGGTCGCGACGGAACACGTCGGCATCGATGTCCGGAGCCGTCAGCACCACTTCGCGGAACATGGGCCGCTCCATCCGGAACGACAACGCGTGCAGTGCCTTGGTCAGGGCCCGGTTGCCCATGCTGTGAGCTATCAGGCAGATCGACTCGGCGCCGCTTTGCTGGGCGACGTCCATCAAGAACTCTTTGAGGTGCGGCACGGTCCACTCGACGTTGTTTTCGTCGACGGTGTAGGCCGCCAGTTGTGCCTGGCTGGGCCAGCTATAGAAGATCGGCGCCCCTTCAAAGTTCAGGTCGTATGCCATCTGCGCCGTACGGCGAGCGGCGTCTTCAAAGGTCACGTTGTAGCCGTGAACAAAGACGAAGGCGTCTTTCTTCGGACTCGACGACACGCGGTTACGCAATTGTTCGTAGAACTCGGCCGCGTCCTGGGGATAAGCGCCCAGCAGCACCACGTGCTTGGTGGGATCCTCTCGGACTTCCAAACGCAGGATGGTGGGGGCTTCGACTTCGCCCACCTCGTGACGGGGCGGAATGCTCACCTCGCATACGCCCAGCTCAAGCGTGCCGCGGCCGCCGCCGTAGGCCACGCCTGGCTTACTCGCGGTTTGATGCAGCTTCACGGCGTTCAGACCACCCCAAGCAGCCAAGAGTAGCGTGCTTGCCGTGGCGAACCAGGCCAAGGGCCGCGTAGCACCCCGGCCAATCTTCATCGCTGAGAAAACGAAGAAGATGATGGCCACCACCAGCATGCCGCCGGCCATGTAGAACTTGGCCGCGTAATCCAGCCACGAAGTGGATTCCAGGTCCAACCGCGCGCGGTCGGTGCCGTAGAACACTTGGACCGTCGTATAGTCTTTCGGCGTCTCGTTCACAGCAGGCGTGGCGGCCGGCACCGGCGGCGCACTGGCAGCCTCGGTGGCGGTGCTTTGGGTATCGGGCGCCGATGCGCCGAACATGCTCGAACGCGCGGCCATCTGCGGCGCGGCGCTTTGATTCATGTCGGCCGACGCCTGCGGCCAGCTCGACATGGCCGCGGCGCTGCTCTGCATTTCCACAGGCTGGCTGGTCGTGGTGGCCGGCATCGGCACCGGCGTGGTCGCCGGATGCGCGGCCAGGGACTGCGCCGACATCATCGTCGATTGCTGCGCCGCATAGTTCGATGCGCCGCTGGTCGAAGCACTCGTGCTCGGGGCCAACTGCGTCGGCGTCATGCTTGAGGGAGCCGAGCTGCCGGGGATCAGGCTGGACGGCAGCAGGTTCGAAATCGCCGAACCGCCCCCCTGCCCTTGTGTCGTGCCGCTGGTCTGCGGCGTGGTGGCACCCGGCAACAACCGGTTCATCAGGGTATCAGCGTTTAGCGATTTGCCACTGGTGGAATTGGACGCCGCCCGTGCGGCTTCGCCGATCAGCGTGCGACTGACGTCGCCCAGAGCTCCTTGGAAGCCGCCCTGGGTGGCTGACGAGCCCAGATTGCTGCTGAGGCTCTGAACGCTCGGAGCCAGCTGCGTGCTCGGCGCCGGCTGGCTGGAAACGGTGGCCGAACCGCCCGCGGTGTCATAAGGATTCGGCGCATAAGTGGTGCTGGGCACGGCGGGCACGCCGTACGTTTGCACCTCGGGCTGCCACTGATTGACCGCAGCCGGCTGCTGCGCCGTTTGCAGTTGCGGCGACGACTGCGCCGCCAGCGGTGCCGCTGACTGCGTGGTGTAAGCGTTCTCGGGGCTGGCGGTCGGCGTGGAAGCAGCTGCGCGCGAGCGCCGCCACGGTGGCACGTGGCTCTCGTTGCTGGCTTGATCGGTAGCAGGTGCGCCCGGCTGGCTAAAGGCACTCGGCTGTGGCGCTGGCTCGGCGGCCGACGGTGCGACGTCGGTAACGCCACCGGGAACCGGGGTGTTTACGGCCGCTGGCTGCGTCACCGGCGCAGGCTCAGGATCGGGCTGCTCCTTGCTTCCGCAGCCTGTTAGCACTGCGCATGCTGCGAGCGCCGCCATGAGCCGTACGGCATGGCGAGCCTTGGTTCTTTCGGTGTCTAAACGGCCAGGCAGATTCAGCAGCGACATGGCTCTTACCTGCAATGCAACCAGGGAAGACCCGATACGACCGTGAGGCGAAAAGAAGTTACCCGCAGAAGTGGGGAAACGATCGCAGGGTGTTCAGATGATCGGAGAAAGACCAACCAAAACCTGAGCGTACTCTCAGCAAAAGTTGCCTAACCCGCATGCGCGCAAAACTACCGCGGGGGGAAACCGTTCGCTGGGGCGCGGCCGAACCGTATACCAAGAACCCTGCCTGGCCGACAGATCAGTTTGCGCGTCGGCCACTTGCGCGCATGCTGTGCGGTGCTGCACCGCTGGGTGCCAGTAGAGCTAGTAGCGCAAGCCACTCTTGCGCACGTGCACCATCGGTTCCTGGTCGCTGAGCATGGCTCCGGCCGTGACTTCGGCCAGAAAGATGCGATGGTCGCCCGAATCGATGTGCTGCCGCGGCTGGCATTCGAGATACCCGGCCGCTTCCGTCAGATACGGCACGTTGCCGCCGGTGCGGGCAACATTGAGCCCTTGGAAGGCAGGCTGATCGGGTTCAAAGCCGCGGCCAAAATGCTTGAGGAAGCGCGTTTCGCCGGCGCCGACCAGGTTCAGCACAAAGGCTTCGCCTGCCTCCAGCCACTGGGCCACATATCGCCCCTGCTTGACGGCCACGGTCACCATCGGCGGCTCGAAGCCTGCCTGCTGCACCCAACTGGCGAGCATCCCGGTTTCCAGGTCGCCGTGGCGGACGGTCAGGATGAAGATGCCACTGGGCACACGGCCCAGCGGGGCCGTCCAAGGGCTTTCCGGCGAAGCTGACATCGGCTTGCTCTGCTGTCGGTTGGAGTAGAAGCGTTGGCCGCCGCGGCTGGCTAGATGGTGGCATCCACGCTGCTGCTCCGCGCTTGTTGCAATTCGCGGAGCAGTTCCAACTGCCGCATGGTGCGGTCGGCAGCTTCATTATAGTCGGTTGCCGATAGCGTGCCGCCCGAAGGCGCCGGCAGACCAGCTTGCCCATGCAGGCGTTGGAGCTTGTTCTCCAAGAATCCGATCAGATCGATCGGCTTTTCTGGCGGTAGCTCGGCCAGGTCCAGTTCCAGACGGACCGCGGCCAGGTCCTGCAATTGGCGGTCGTTGATCAGCCCTGCCTGGTGGAGTTGTCGCACCAGGTTGGAAAATGCGCTAGGGCTGATGTTCCGCAGATCGTGGTGGCTGGCCAATTCCTGCAGCGACGACGAACGCGACGCTTCGCTGGCCGCCTCAGTGGCCGGGGCAGCTTCGCTGACTGCCGGCACGGGAACACTGGCTGCCGAGGGCGAACGCCGAAGCAAACCACCCACGGCCTCAATTCCGCTCAACAAGCTGGCAACCGACAGCATGCAATCTCCTCAAGCGTCCGTGCTCGCGAAATGGCCGCAGCGTGATCGTTCATCCGTGAACGATGGTGTTTCGCGCCGCGAGCTGGCAAACTCGCGGCCGAGTTCAGGCATTTCATGCGGCCGCCCCCGCCTGGCGGCAGGGCAATCCAAATGCGTGGGCCGTCTGGTGGCGGCGACAGAAACCAGGCCGCGGAGCGCAGCATCCGCCCGCCCGCCTGTTGCCGGGCCCAAAGGTCCGTGGACACGCCGACTTACGCGCGCCCCGCTACGACGGGAGTATCGACCGTTTCGAGCGCGTTACGACAGGCTTCACTGGCCGTATCGCCGCTGGCGATCAGCCGGCAAGCCAATTCGTGCTGCGTGCGGCGGTCGACCCGGAAACTCCATACCTGCCAGGCATGGAGCCCATGCTTCTGGTTCTTCGCAGGACGCAAAAACCAGTACGCATCCCAACGCGGGTCGCTCATCAAGGTGTCTACTGTTTCCAGCGCTGGCATCATAGCTTGACGACTTCCTTCCGTCTTCGGCGCCCCTTCACCGCAGACCGGTAAACCAGGGAACGTAACGGGTCCAGCCGGATATGAGGTGGTTTATTCCCCGGCGGAACCGACTATTGGGCCCGGGCGAGTCGAACGCTCGCCGCCTCGGCGATTGTGTCCTTACAATCTGGCCGTGGAATCACATGGAATTGGTAGATTCCATTGTGCCGGTATCAATCCAGTGGTGCAAGGCGAATCGGGCCCGCTGTGAACAACCTTGCCGCCTTTTCAACAGCGCAAGGCTTTCCACATGGTCTGACTGCCTATAGCCACCATAAAAACGGACACCAATTTTCAAAAAGATGAGCAATTGCTCTCAAGTTGCCCGGCGAGGGCGCAAACGGCGGTAGCGACGGCAACTGGCAGGTTTGCCAGGTTGCCTCGTTTGAAGCCTTGCACACCCATGCTAGCGCCGCGGCTTACGCCACTTGCTGCTGCGTGATGCAGTGAATGGCCCCCAAGCCCAGGATCAGATCGACCGAGTACAGGGGACGGATCTGTCGGTCGGGGAAGCAGTGGGCGAGCGTGGCCAGGGCTTCGTCGTCGGCCGGATCGTCGTACACCGGCACCACGACTACGCCATTGGCGATATAGAAGTTGGCGTAGCCGGCCGGCAGCCGCTGCCCTTCGAAGTAGATCGGCCGAGGCATCGGCAGCGGCAGGACTTCCAGCGGATTGCCGTCCTGGTCGGTCATCTGCTGGAGCCGCGCGAAGTTCTCACGCAGCGGCTCGTAATTGTCTTCGCTGGGGTCCGATTCCAGCGGCGCCACCACACGCGCGGGACCCACGAACCGGGCCAACTGGTCGACGTGCCCATCGGTATCGTCGCCAGCAATGCCGCGGCCCAGCCACAGGACTTTCTTGGCGCCGCAATAGTCGGCCAGGTAGCGTTCGATCTGCTCGCGGCTTAAGTCCGGATTGCGGTTAGGGTTGAGCAGACATTCCTCGGTGGTGAGGATCGTGCCGCGGCCGTTGCCATCAACAGCGCCGCCTTCCAGCACGATGCCCGGCTTGAACCGCCGGTAGCCCAGCCGCTCTGCGATCAGCCCGGCCACGAGGTTGTCGTCGTCGAACGGCGGGTACTTGCCGCCCCAGGCGTTGTATTCCCAGTCGATGAGCGCCGGCGGGGCGCCCGCGGGTGCCTGGAGGAACATGGGCCCGTGGTCGCGCGTCCAAGCGTCGTTGGTCTTGATGTCGTGCAGGGTGACGTTGGGCAGCGAGCCCACCATGGCTTGGGCCTCGGCCATGACGGCTTCGCCGCCTGCCAGCACGTGCACGGGTTCAAACTCGGCCAGCGTGGCGACTAGTTCGGCCCAGATCGCCGGGACAGGCTCGAACTTGCCGGGCCAGCTATCGCGGTTGTGCGGCCACGAAACCCACGTGGCCACGTGCGGCTCCCACTCCGCCGGAAAACGGTAACCCAGGGCGACGGGCGTTTCTTGATGGCCTGCGGTCATGGCGTTGATGCGTTGTTTGCTCTGCGAGGGTAGTCGGAAAACGGGGATGACGGCCGCCTGCCTGCCCTGCTAGCGGTGTGACAATATGGCGGGGGCACGTCAGACGGGGGGAATTTCAGGCCACGGCGGCTGTTTGGAATGAAGGTCTGGAATGATTGTGCCGAACAAACCGGATAGCGCGAGATTGACGTAGCGTCGCAGGGCGGCAGTAGGTACGATAGCCGCCCCTTGCTGCCAGGGCGCCGCGCATGGTGCGCGCCGATCACAGCAAGCCGGTCACGACAAAGATCACGGCCGCGACCCCGATCAGTCCCAGCACGATCCACCAGAGGGGCCTTCCCTCCCAGGTCGACGTGCTGAAGGTGACGTACTCACCGCAATACGGACAGTGCTCGGAGTCCTCGTAGATCGGTTCGCCGCAACTCGGGCAAGGGACCGTTTCCGATTCGTCGTCGCCTGTCTCGTAATCGTATTCGTCAGGGTCGTTGTCGTCCCACACGGCGGCTGGTTCCTGGGGCCCTCGGGTGCGGGGGCGTGATGTGAGGCAGCCGTCCGGCCAGCATGGATTGCAGGCCGGAGTCGAATGGCACTTATCGCAGCAGATTGCACGGAAAGCGTCAAGGAGGACGACCGTGAAGTTGTTCAAGTCGTTTGTCCTGGCCGGCCTGATGGCCGTCGTCGCGTATGGTGTCTATGCCACCATCGTCAAAGGGCCAAAAACGCAAACGGCGGCCACGGCGCCCGCTCCTTTGTGGCAAACCGACGTTCCTCCTGGCCCCGTGGAGATCGTGCCCGGCGAATTGATGCCGGCCCCCGACGTGACCATTCCCGGCAGCAGCGCGCCGCCGGCGATGTCGGCCGCGCCGCCCAGCCACGCTGGCCACGATCATGATCACGACCATGGCCACGGCCACGAGGGGCACACGCCTGCTGTCCCCATTCCAGGGGCCACCACGGCAGAGGTGACGCAGCCTGGCGCCGGTGGTACGGCCACGGTCGCCAGCCCGGTGCCGCCTGCCGATCAGACTTACCCCACGAATACGGTTGCGCATACGCAGACGATGCCCGGCGCGGCGGTAGCCACGCCTGCGGTGGACACTTCGACGCCGGCCGCGCCGGCCACGCCGACGCCCTCCAGCCAGGGCCAGCCGTCGGACATTCAGTCCGCGTTTGATGCCACGCTGTTGCAGGTCAATCAGCTCGCTGCTGAGAACCGCCTGGCGGAAGCTCACCTGCACCTGTCGCGCTGGTATGCCAGCCGCGACCAGTTGGATCCCCAGCGTGCCCAGACCCTGTTGGACCTGCTCGACCGTCTGGCCGCCAAGGTGGTGTACTCGCGTGAGTCGCACCTGGACCGGCCGCACGTGGTTCAGCCGAACGAAACCCTGGAAGCCATCGCCAACCAGTACGGCGTGCCTGCCCGGCTGCTGGAAAAGATCAACGGCATCCAAGACCCCAACGCCTTGCGGCCCGGTATGGAGCTGAAGGTCGTCCGCGGCCCGTTCCACGCCGAGATCGAACTGAGCCGGTTTGAGATGACGCTGTACCTGAACGACGGCCGTTACGCCGGCCGGTTCCCGATCGGCATTGGCAACGAAGTGCCGGCTAAGGAAGGCGAATACGTCGTCACCGACAAGGCGTATGACCCGCCGTACACCTACCTCGTGAATGGGCAGCCGTTCGAGATTCCGGGCGGTAACCCCAACAACCCGCTGGGCAGCCGCCTGGTGGAACTGGGCGTGCAGGCTGGCCACCAAGGCGAACTGGCCATCCACGGCACTAACAATCCGCAGACGATCGGCAGCACCGCCCCGGAAGGCTGCATCCGGCTGAGGCCGCAGGACGCCGACGACGTGTACGATATCCTCACGACGAACACGTCGAAGGTGATCATCCGCCGCTAAGCCCTAGCCAGCCGCTCACGCCACCAGGCGAGGCTATCGGCCACGGTTTGCACTACCGGCACGGCTGGATACCAGCCGGTGAGACTGCGTAGCCGCCGCGTATCAGCAACGGGACTACAGCGCCTGCCTGGGAATCGCTCGACGATCGGCTTATCACTGCCGGCCAGGTTAGCCATCACGGCCAGAATATCGCCGGTCCGTTGCCGGCTTCCGGCTCCCACGTTGTAGACGTCGCCGGATTGCCCATGCAGGGCGATCAACCGATAGGCACGGCAGGCGTCGCGCACGTCGGACAGATCGAGCCAGATATCGCAACTGTGAACGCTCACGGATGCTTTGCCCGGATCGAGAAACTGCCGGGCCCATTCTGAAAGCATCAGCTCAGGCGGTTGTCGCGGCCCGGCATGCTGAAACGAGCGGACGATGATCCCGTCGAGCCAGCCCTCGCGCACGTGCCGGGTGACCTCGGCTTCAGCCGCCAGCTTCGTCGCCGCATATGCGGTTTGGGCTTTGACCGGGGCCGTCTCATCGACCAGGCAGCCCACCTGCGGCGCATAAACCGTGCCGCTGCTAGCCAGGAGCAAGCGAGCGCTAGGGCAGCATTCTCGCAGTAGCCCGGCGACCCGCTGCGTACCGACCACGTTGGTCTGCCACGCCAGTTCGGTCGGTTCTCGGTCGCCGCACAGCCTGGCCACGCTGATGGCCGCCAGGTGAAACACCCAATCGGGGGCGAACTCTTGCAACCGTCGCCGCTGGTCGGCCTCGGGCAGTTCGTCGCGGAGCATGTCCCAAGCGATCCATGGGACACCGGTCAGGCTTGCCGGCAGGTGCCGCGCGGAGTCCTCGCTCCGCACCACGCCCAGCACCTCGTCGCCGCAGGCAAGCAGATGCTCGGCCAGGTGCGATCCGATACACCCGGTGATTCCTGTAATCAATGCCCGCAAGGTTCTAGCCCAATCGCTTCATGCACCGCTGTGATCATCCGGGAATGAGCGGCGGTCATTCGCCACTTGCTTCTTCTGCCAGGATGGCTTGAAGCGCCGCTGCCTTCGCTGGCGGAATGTCGAGCATTGTCACGGCCGGATGTGGATTACCTTCGACCTGGCCGCTGCCTTGCTCACTTCGCGCTTTCTTGCCGACTCGGGCTGGACGCGTGGCAGGCTGCGTCCAGGCGATTTCAATCGCCGTGCCGTGTCCGGCCGTGGGACAGCTCCAAACCCGGTAACGGCCGCCAGTCTTGGGCAGTGCCACCTCGGCCAGTTTGCCGATCTGGCCGGTGGTCTCGCGGCTCAACTGGCCCTCGCCCACGGCACGATACCACTTATGGCACCTGGCACACCAGGGGCGGCGAAAGCCCTGCCGCACTGCAACCATCGCGGCTGCGGCGGCCAGTGCCCAGTCGCCCACCCAGGTCGCCCAGGCCCAGCCGTCCCGCGCCGTGATGCCGGCAAACAGCGGCCGCCCGTACTGAGCCTGCTGGCGAAGATATGCCCACAGGCTGTCCGGCGGTTGCAGCCGGTCCAGCGGCAGCCGACCCACGCCCGCGGGGGCCTTGGCTTCCACGGCGGCCACATACAGCCGATAGCTCCCGTAGAACTGAGCAATAATCAGCACGGCCGTGGCTACAGCGGCGCCAACCATCGCGCATCGCCGGCTGCCAAATTGCGTGAGGCGCAGGGCGGCCACCAATCCGGCCCCCAGCACCAGGCCGACGAGCACGGGGTACAGCCCAAGCGGGGCGAAGTATTGTTGCGCCAGCGCGCTGGCAAGCCCCAGTCCTACGGCGATCGCCGCAGCCGCCGCAAACCAGGCAATCGCCGAACGAAGGACCGAGCCAGACATGGATTTCTAGACAATCTGTGTGAGGCGGCGGGTGGCGTTCAACCGCGGTTCCAATCAATCTCGACGGTCTGGCCGGTCCGCGCCGCGCGGTCCAATGCCTCGCACACCACTTGTGTAGCTACGGCATCCACCGACCAATCGTCACGCAGTTGACCGGAAAGCACGGTCCGGCAAAAGTTTTCGACCATGCACACCTCTTGCTGTGGGCCAGGCACAACATGCGTGGTCGAATTGCCGTCGGCATCGTGCACCCAGAACCGCGG
>Ga0182737_1002939_pt1 | contig 13199 bp, 8 predicted proteins | sample eDN5th30CBELigOP_FD_128878 | JGI IMG/M metagenome (GOLD analysis project Ga0182737, IMG submission 128878) | Enriched Organic Plus compost microbial communities from Emeryville, California, USA - eDNA 5th pass 30_C BE-Lig OP (version 2) (version 2) ... | reverse complement strand
GCTGCATCACCACCTGCACCAGGGTGCGGTGCTGCCGCGTGCGGTGCGAAAGCGTCTGATCCTTCGTGGTGGTCTCCAGAATCATGCTGGGAATCTTGAGGTATTCGTAGCACGCCCGGGCCAGCGTGGTGGCCTTGGGTCCGCCGCTGCGCGCCACAAACTTGCGATCCGGGTTGCTGATGGTGGCGTTGACGGCGTTGATCATCTGCTCCACGAGCGGATCAAGCTCCGGCATCGGCGGGTAGATCACGGTGGAGCCTACCGACTTTGGCTTACCCGGGGGCGGCTGGTGCGAAATGTTGAACTCGTAGCCTTCGTGCAGGTCGATCACCCAATTGGGCTTCAGTTCCTGAACGAACTGCCACAGGGCATTGGCTGCCTGGCCGCGGGGCTGATCCGCGATGCCGTCGGTGGGGAAGTTGCGGTTGAGGTCGCGGAGCTGTGCATCGACCTTGGGCATGTAGCGGATATTGGCCTTCAACCCTGGCACGTTGGCTTGCGGGATGACCACCAGGCGACCGCTGGTGATGGGCCAATGCCGGATTTGATCGGCGGCCCGGTATCCAGACGGCTCGTTGCCATGCACACCGCCGACGACCAGCAGGGTGGGGCCCGGCACGCCCGAGTCGCGGACGTAATACGCGGTTTCCCAGCGGGTGCCGACGGCGATCCGGCCAGACGACAACTGCGGCTGGGCCCACAGCGAAGAAGCGGTTAGCAGGATTGCCCAGAAAGCAGCCAGGGGGGTCAAGCGTCGCATGAAGTTCGCTTCCGTAAGGCAGGTTGGCCCGATGCGCGACGGCGACTGGCGCAACCCACCACCGGTTCCGTCAGACAATGAACCAGGGCGTGGATGGAGGCCGCGTGCGCTCGGCGAGGGCTAGAAGGCAAGGCGGTAGGCATGCGAGGTCGGCGGGCGCCGACCGGAATGTTGCCACCAGCATAACAACCGCGGGAGCCGGCTCGACAGCTAATTTCGGTGGGGGGGGGGGGGGGGGGGGGGGCTGCGGTTTGATGGTGGGCCTGGCAGCCGCCTTGAGCGGAGCAGTCACCAAGCGGCAACGCAAACGCAGCGCGCCCTGCGCCAGGGGGCCACGCGGCCACCGCCCAGCCAGTATCGGCCGGGCCGATAAAACCGGTTCTGGCGGTCGCGTCAACGGGCGTTGATCGTTCGGCCAAGGCCGCACATCTGACATCTTCAGCACGACGCGTTTGCCCGGCACGGCGCCTTCCGTAAACACCATACAAGCCGCATTTTGCGTCCTGGAATCGCCGGCAAACCATTGGGCGCAACCACCGGGGACGCCCGATCTTTCGATGCAGAGGAAGCACCGAGTCCTTGGGCTGGGCAGCCGAGGGTACTCGTATCGGGAGACGGAGCACCATGCCATATCGACGTTCGCGCGCAACGTATCTTGCCTGGCTGGCGATGGCCGGCCTGGTTGTGCTGTCTTGGGCCTGGCCTTGGCCCAGTCAGCAGCCCGGCTGCACGCCATACGCCTGCCGCGATCCGTTCTCGCTGGAGCCGCTGCCCTATGGGCCGCGGTTCGTGAGTCAGCGGCGTCATGTGGCCGTGGTACGCGGTCGATCAGCCGCCCGCATGGGCAGCCAGTTCGATGTGACCGATTTCCTCAATCGCTTGAACGCGGCGGCCAAGATCGATGACCAGCTTCTCAATGCCGCCGCGGCTGCTGGTGCCGTGGGCGGTCCGCCTGCCGCGCCGCAATTGAGCGGCCCCCAGTTGGCCGAGATCGACGCCGGCCCCAAGTGGCCCGAACTGCGCGAACGCATGGAGCAGGAAGAGGCCGCGTCGGAACCGGAGCCGCAAGCCGAGAGCACCTCGCCGCAGTCGTGGACGCTGCCGCAAACGCTGTTGGAACGGTTGGCCAGCCTGGAGCTGTATCCCGCCAGCCGGGCTTGGGCCGCGGCCACGGCGCAATGCGTGCGTGATTTGGCGTCGGGCGATGATTCCATTCGCACCGCTGCCTTGCACCTGGTCCAAGAAAAACTGCGCGACGCCGACCGCGTGATTGCCGGTTTGCGTGATGAGCAGGCTGCCAGCCAGGCTCGCCGTGCCCGCTATGCCCTGGAACGGCACGTGGCCGTATGGTCCGGCCTGGTATCGCTGGAGGCTTCGCGCAGCGGCGCGGTGGCCGTGGTGCAATACGACTCGGGCACGCTGGTGCCGTACCTGCGCGATGTGGCCAACACGCTGCGCGGCTCCGAGCACGAACAAGGCTGGCGCCAATATCTGCTGATCGACTCGTTGGAAAACGTCTCCTTGCAGGTGAGTGTCGATGAGAACACGGCCGCTCTAGCCCGCCGGGCACTACGGCGGATCGAATCGCCCTACTTGAACGCCGAGCAACGGGCATTCCTGCAACTGCCGCAATACCAGGCGCTGGTAAGCGAACTGCGGCGGGTGGCCGACGAACCGATCGACGAACGCGAACTGCTAGCCAAGCTCGAAGCTTACGAGAGTTCGGGCCGTGCCAGCCTGGGCTCGCTGTTGGGCGAAGACCTCGACCGCATGCGGCTCAGCCCACGTGCCGACGAACGGGCCTTGGCTCAGCGGCTCGAATCGTACTTCCGCAACACCAACGTGCGGATGAGCATCAGCGAAACGTTCCTCAATAAGCTGGTGGCCGACCAGAGTGAGCGGGTGGGGCCGGTGTCGGGCGTGATGTTCGGCGTGCCGTACCGCGGCTGCCAACGGGCCCAGACGCAAACCACACTGAAGATGCTGCCGGGCACCGATCCGTTCCAGGTGATGCTCGTCACGCAGGGCACGGTGATTGCCAACACCTCGGCCAGCCAAGGCCCCATCAGCACGCAAGCCCAGACGACTTCGGACTTCACCATTTACAAGCGGGTCGAGTTCCGCCGCGACGGCGTCCACGCGCTGCCGGCCGAAGTGACCGTGCACTCGCGGCAGGCGCTGTGCGACGTGGAAAGTTCCTTTGACGGCGTGCCGGTGATGGGCGGTTTGATGCGTGCCATCGCTGAACGGCAGTTCGATGCCCGGCGTCCGGAAGCCACGGCGGTTACCGAGCACCGTCTGCGGACCGAAGCCGCGGCCAATACCGACGCCGCCGCCGATGCCGCGCTGGCCGAGTTGCAACGTACGCTCCAGCGGAACCTGCTGCTGCCGCTCGAGCGGTTGGCCCTGACGCCGGCCGCGATTGTGGATCGGCCGGAGGACGACGAAGTGAACGTCCGCGTACGGCTGGCAACGTACCGCCAGTTGGGCGCTCATACGCCGCGTCCCAAGGCTCCGGGCGACAGCCTCGCCAGCGTGCAACTGCACCAGTCGGCGCTAAACAACGTGCTGGAACGGCTGCGGCTGGCCGGCCGCGAGATCTCGCTGGCCCAGTTGTGGCAGGCGGCCTCTCATCAGTCTGCCCAGGCTGACGCCGGCGAAGGCATGGACGTGCGGCTCAAGTTCGCGCCGTACGATCCGCTCCAGGTGCAATGCCAGGACGGCCGCGTGCGGGCCATGTTGCGGCTCGATGCGCTCGATGCCGGCGGACTGCACCTGGAACGCCTGGTGGTCCACGTCGAGTTCAAGCCGGTGCGCCGCGGCCGCAACGTGTACCTGGAAAAGGTTGGCCAGGTGGTTGTGACGGGCACCGAGATTTCGTCCTCGCAGCGGGCGATCCTGCAAACGGTGATCGGCGGATTCCTGGTGCGGAGCGGCGGCCTGCCGGTGGTACCTCCGGCGCTGCTGGATATGCCGCGGCTGGGCGATGTTGCCGTCACGCAGTGCGACGTGACCGACGGTTGGATCGCCATCGCCTTGGGTCCGGCTGAAGCGGCCCAGCGGACCGCGCAGCGCGGCACGCGCGACGACGTTCGCTGGGAACGGTAACAACCCGGCAGGCGGTACTAGCCGGCGGCGAGCACCAACGCCGCCGCCTGGCCAAACCGCGTGTGGTTGAGCAATAGCGCCGTGGGGTGAGCCGCCTGGGCTGCCTTGCCTTGCACGACATTGATCGGGCAATCGTCGGCAGGCCGCTCGCAGTTGAGCACGGGCGGAATGATGCCGTGCTGCAAGGCCAGCACGCTGACGGCCATTTCCATCGCACCGCCGGCCGAACACAAATTGCCGAAGTAACTCTTGGGCGCGGTGACGGGCACGTCGCCCACAAGCTCGGCGATGACTTCCGCTTCGCGGCGATCGTCGCAGCGGGTGGCCAGGCCGTGGGCGTTGACGTGGCCGATCTCGCGGCCGCTCAGGCGAGCCCGGTTCAAGGCCGCGGTAATCGCCGCGCGGATGCCTTGGCCGGTGATGGCGGCCAGCCCGGGAAAGCGATCGTCGTTGCGGCGGCCGTCGCAGCCGGCGCCGTTGCCCAAGATCCGAGCCAAAATGTTGGCACCGCGGGCTTCGGCAAACTCCCGCCGTTCGAGCACGAAGGCGGCACAGCCTTCGCCGCGCACCTGGCCATCGCGCTGGGCATCGAAAGGCCGGGGCGTGCCGCCGCCATCGCCGTTGCGACGTGAGACCTCGTCCAAGGCGCACATCCGTGCCAGGTCAAACGGCTCGAGCATCGAACTGGTGCCGCCGGCCACTACCACGTCGGCCCAGCCGCGCTCGATCACGCTGGCTGCCTCGGCAATGGCCAACAGGCTGGAAACCTCGCTCTGGTGCAGCGTGTTGTTGTGCCCTCGGGCGTTGATGCTGATGGAAGCGTGGCAGGCCGCCATGTTGGGCAGCGTAGACAGGAAGCCCAGCGGAAACGACTGGAACATGTTCTCGCGCCAGCGGTCGAGCACGATTTTGCCGTCGCTGCCGCGGCAGCCGTAGAAGTTTTGGAGCCAGCCATCGGTGGGCGGCGTGATGGGGTCGGCCCCAAAGACCACGCCCAGCCGCTCAGGCTCCACGCCCTGCTCCCCTAGCCCCGTTTGCTCCATCGCCATCCGCGCGCAGGCGACGGCGTACGACATATCGGGGCACATGATCTTGAGACTCTTGCGGGGCTGCACGAACTGCTTGGCGTCAAAATCGCGCACCCGCGCCACCATCCGCACCGGCAGTCCGCACGGATCGAACTCGGTGATCGGCCGCACGGCGCTGATCCCACTTGCAATGCCCTGCCAGAGTGCATCCGGGCCTACGCCATAAGGGCTGACCACCCCCATGCCGGTAATCACGACTTCAACACTCGACATTTGCTTGCTCTTGCCGTCGGTCTAAAATCGCTTCCATGCCGGTTGATGGGTTCTTCCCCTGGCTCAGTCGCCTGCGGACTAACCTCCATGCGGTGATAAGCTGGGGCAAACAGGCAAAGCTTACCTGTAGCGTAAATTGACACAAACGCCAATGGGGGGGATGTGGGAAGTTTTCTAGCGACCTCCCCAAACGTGTGAAATCGAAAACTCCCCCCGTCGCCCGCCAGAGTCCCTCCGGAGCGGGTCCTAAGTTGCTCTACCCAGGGCAATAAAGCGTGCCTGGGAACGATCCGTTAGCGGGGAATCTGGTCACGTAGGCGTCGAGGCCCCGGATCCTGCCGAAACCACAAACTTTTGGCCGAATGTAAGCTCCCGCACCACAGCGTGGATTCCCCAATGGTTACGATGCCCGTTTCGCTACAATAAGCACTCCCCAAAGCACGCACGCGCCGCTCACCTTTGATTTAACTGCAACCTGCCAGGAGGTTTAGAATGCCCAGACGCGTTGTGCTGGCAGTCGCGCTCGTAAGCCTGGTGCTGGTCCTCCCCGCGCTGTCCTGGAACCTGTTCGCGCCTGGCGACGGGGCGACGGCCGGTTCGCAAGCCGTGGCCGCCGAAGGCACCGGCTCGGTCGAAACCGCAGGCGACAATGCCCCCGCCAGCAACAACCCGCACCGCTCCCCGCAGGAAGTGGCGATCACGCCCGACGGCCGGTACCTGGTCACGGCCAACTGCCTGGGGCACAGCGTTTCGCTGATCGACGTGCCCTCGGGCAAGGTCCTCCAAGAACTGCCGTGCGGTGAGCGGCCCACGGCGGTGGTGTTCTGCCCCGATGGCGTCACCGTGCTGGTGAGCACGTCGTTTGGCGGCACCATGCACCGCTACACCTTGCAGGATGGCCGCCTGCAGGAGACCGGCTCGCTCAGCTTGCCCGGCGAACCGCGCGGCATCGCCGTCGCTCCCGATGGCAAGCTCGCCTACGTGGCCGTGTCGGCGATGGCCCAAATTGCCGTCATCGACGTGGCGAATTGGGAAGTGGTCGATCGAATCAATGTCGAAGCCTGGCCCCGGCACCTCGCGATCACGCCCGACGGCAGCCGGATGGCCGTGGCCACCAACAGCAATCGCCGCATGTCGGTAATCGACCTGGCAACTCGCAAGGAACTGTTCAACGAATCGTTTGGCGGCATCAACGCCGGCCAGATGCAGGTTTCGGCCGACGGCAGCAAGGTCTACTTCGGCTGGATGGTGTATCGCCACAACCCGGTGACCGTGCGGAACGTCAAACTCGGCTGGGTGCTCGGCAGCCGCTTGGGCTACATGCGGATGGATGAGCAGGCGCTGCGGTTTGCCATCACGACCGACGAGCCAGGCTTGGCCGTGGCCGATCCATACGGCGTGGCCGTCAGCCCCGATGGCACCTGGATCGTGATGGCCGCCGGCGGCAGCCAGGAGCTGCTGGTGTACCGGCTGGAAGGCCTGCCATTCCAGGATGTCGGCGGACCGGGCGACCACATCGATCCGGCCCTGGTGCGCGACCGCAACCGGTATTTCCGGGTTCCCCTGGGCGGCCGCCCGCAGGGCGTGGCCTTTGGCCCCGATAGCCGCTACGTGTACGTGGCCAACTACATCAACGACTCCGTTCAGGAAGTGGACCTGAAAACGCGGAAAGTCTCGCGGACGTTCCACCTGGGTGGCCCGTCGGAACCGTCGCTGGCTCGCAAAGGCGAAGCACTGTTCTACGACGCCCGGCTGAGCCTCGATCAGTGGTATAGCTGCCACACCTGCCATTACGAAGGCGGTGTGAATGCCGTCACCATGGACACCCGCAACGACGGCACCGACTACACGTTCAAGACGGTGTTAAGCCTGGTGAACGTTACCCGCACGCCGCCCTGGACCTGGCACGGCTGGCAGCAGGATCTGAACGAATCCATCGATAATAGCATCACCAAGTCGATGCTGGGCAAGCCACGCCCCCCAGAGGACATTGAAGCCATCCGGGCCTTCCTCGGCACGTTGCAACTGCCGCCCAATCCGTACCGCAATCCCGACGGCTCGCTCTCCGAGGCGGCCCTGCGCGGCAAGGCGATCTTCGAAGGCTCCAAGGCCGGCTGCAGCAACTGCCACAACGGCCAGTGGTTCACCGACGGCAAGATCCACGACGTGGGCCAGGGCTCCGACCGCGACTATTACAAGGGCTACAACACGCCCTCGCTGCTGGGCGTGCACCGCCGTGTGGCACTGCTGCACCACGGCAAGGCCAAGAGCCTGGAAGAGGTATTGACCGAGTACCACAAGCCCTCGGAAGTGGCCGGCGAAGGCGACCTTACCCCGGAAGAGCTGTCCGACCTGATCGCCTATCTGAAGTCGTTGTAAAAAGACAACGCCTCAGGCATTTCGCCTCGAAATTCCAGGCGTGCGGCACCTACTGCGCGCCTGCGTTCTCGGGCTCTGCTGCGCCGCGTCCAAAGTTGCGTTTGCCGGAGTGTCCTCTGCCTGGTTCGCCCGACGGCAGGGCGCCTCTGGCAGAGCCTGCTATAGCGGCTGGCGCCGCTCGCATCGCGAGCTTTTGGTGTTGTGCGATGGGGTGGTCGCCCCCTGCCCTCGCTGCTGAGCTTGAGCCAAATGAAGGGCAGGGATATGATTCCGGCGGAACCTGCTGACGGTCGGCCGCCCAATGTTTCAGGCCGCGGCTGAGATGGTTCGTGGTCCGTCGCCGTGAGCCCCCCTAGGCTGTCCCCACCGCCAACCACGCTTCCACCCAGCGTCACTCCCACCCCAGCAATCCGCCTTCGTCCACCACGGACCGCGTCCACCCCCGCACGCTATTTAGGGCGATTGGCATGCATGCTTTTGAGGGCACCGAGTTTTACTTCAACCGGGCCGCCGACCACCTCGATCTTTCCCGCAATGTGCGCACGCTGCTGGTAACTTCCAAACGCGAAGTGCAGGTGCAGGTCTCGATCGAGCGCGATAACGGCGAAATTGCCACGTACATTGGCTACCGCGTCCAGCACGATAATTCGCGGGGGCCCATGAAAGGCGGCCTCCGCTATCACCACGAAGTGGACCTGGACGAGGTCCGTGCGCTGGCCGCGCTCATGACCTGGAAAACCGCCGTGGTGAACCTGCCATACGGCGGAGCCAAGGGCGGCATCGCGGTCAATACCCGCGACCTCTCGCACCGCGAACTGGAGCGGATTACCCGCAAGTTCGTGGACGAGATCCACGACCTGTTCGGCCCGGACACCGACATCCCCGCGCCCGACATGGGCACCAATGCCGAGGTCATGGCCTGGATCATGAACCAGTACTCCAAGTACCACGGGTTCAATCCAGCCTGTGTCACCGGCAAACCGGTCGAACTGTACGGCGCCCCCGGCCGCGAGGAAGCCACTGGCCGCGGCGTGGGCATCCTGACCGTCAAGCTGCTGGGACGGCTGGGCCGCCGGCCCTCGCAAACCCGGATCGCCCTCCAGGGCTTCGGCAACGTGGGCTCGCACACGGCCAAGTTCCTGCATGAGTCGGACTGCAAGATCGTGGCGGTCAGCGATGTCACGGGCGGATATTACCGGGCCGACGGCCTGCCCATCCCCGAGATCCTGCACCACATCACGCAGCACGGTTCGCTGTCCGGCTTCAAAGACGCCGAGCGAATCACCAATGACGAACTGCTCACCTCCGATGTCGACGTGCTGATCCCCGCCGCGCTGGGCGGCGTGCTGCATGCCGACAACTGCCGCGACGTGCGGGCTCCGATCATCATCGAAGCCGCCAACGCGCCCACCCGGCCCGAGGCCGACGAGTGGTTCGACAAGCAGGGCAAGATCGTTCTGCCCGACATTCTGGCCAACGCCGGCGGCGTGACGGCCAGCTACTTCGAGTGGGTGCAGAACCGCCAGCATTACCGCTGGGGCTTGAATCGCGTCCGGCAGGAACTCGATCACATCATGACCGAAAGCTTCGAGGCCGTGTGGGAAACCGCCCAGAGCCGTAACGTAAGCTTGAGAACTGCCGCTTACATCCTTGGCATCAGTCGCGTTGGTCGGGCAACCGTCCTGGGAGGCACTGTATGAATGCAATGGCCGACGTCTCGCTCAACCGGCTCCGGAACATCCCGCTGCTGGCCGGCTTCACCGATGACGAACTCCGCCTGTTTTCCGAGGTAGGCACGATCCGGAACTACGAGCCCGGCGAACTGGTGCTTCACCAGGGCCGCAGCAGCCAGAACCTGTGGATCGTGCTGGAAGGCGAGTGTGAAGTGGTCCGCCACGGCGAAAACGGCGACGGGAAGGAAGTGATCCTGGCCACGCTCGCCCCGCATGATCACTTTGGCGAGATGTCGTTCTTTCATGCGGCCCCGCACTCGGCCGCCGTGCGTGCCAAGACGCAGCTGAAGCTGATCCGCATTTCACGCAATGCCTACAATGAGCTGATCGCCGACGGGGCGATGATGGCCTACAAACTGGCGACCAACACCGTGGAAGGCCTGGCCGACCGCCTCCGCCGCATGGACGACTGGGTCACCCGCCTGCTGGCCGAAAAATCGACCGACCACCGCGAACGCGAATGGAACCAGTTCCGGCAATCGATCTTTGGTAACTGGAGCCTGTAACCAGGCTGCAATTGCCGCGAGCGACAACAAGCACATGACGCAAAAGCCCAGGGGCGACGACTCCGCCCCTGGGCTTTTCTTGTAACCCTTCGAGTTAGAATTGCCGGCCCGTAGCCCGGATGCTTTCATCCGGTGAATGGGCGGTGCGTGGCAGAGGGACGTGGCGATTGTGAACGCGTCTCACTAGTTCGCACGGCTCGCAGAGTCGTGGCACTCGGAGCCCCCGTTTACCTTCGCTGGCGATTCAGGCTTTTGGTAATGCGTCCTAGCTGTCTGGCAAAGAGCCGTCGTTGACGCTCCAGGTTAACATCGCGTTTGAATACTAAACGCGGTGCGCTGCTCGTGTCATGAGCAGCGCACCGCGGTGTCTCCCGGATGCCCTCACGTTCGAAGTGCTGCTTCTACTTCCAGGCCTTGGCCCTGATCTTAAGTGCGCCTTTAAAGCCAGGAATCGTTTTGCTATCCAAGGGGATGCGAAACTCGACGGCGCCGTCCTTCTTAGCTAACTTCGCCTGCTCGGTGGCATTGCCAATCCTCGCGGGATCCACACCGTATTTCACTTCCCATTGACCGCCTTCTTGGGGCGGAATCGCTTCGACGATGATGGTTGTGCGCAGGATCGTGTCGCCATTGTAGTGCTTGTCGAACCAGAGTTTCTGGTCAACCTGGTACTCCGGCACTCTGATCGCCAGGTCAATAGCGAAGCCTAGAGACGGATCAGAAGTGTTTACTCGTGCCCGGGACGAGAGAAATACAGAAAAGAGATGGGGATTTCGAGGTTTGCTCGTGTCTGGCGGGAACATTTCGTCGAACTGGCGAAATACTGCTGAGCCCTCTCCATAAGTGCGCCGATGCAGATCGAAATCCGTTCCTCGGGTTCGAACTACAACATCGAAGTGATACGATGCCCGAATGGCTTTGCCTTTATCTTTCTCGGCTTTCACCTCGGGTGGCAAAGTGATTTCATCGACCTCAAGAACCCCATCCACTCGGACGTCTCCGAACAGGAACCGTACGAGGTTCTGGTATCCCTCTTCGCTGTTGACGATCCCAAAGTGCCCGGAGTGTGCCCGGTGGATGAAGGCCCGCGGGGCTTCTTGCTTTACGCCATTCTTGGTTTTCTGGCTGTGCACCGTCGCATTTTTAATCCTTACAAGACCATCGCTCGCCGGCCCCACCAGCCGGCGCGACCAGCCGTACAAGACGGCATAATCCTGGTCGTTGGTGCCAACCAAACAGAAAAATCGCTGCGGATCGAACCGGTCGAGCAGATTATTGACCGCCTCCTGGGTCCAACTCGGTAGCGCTAGATATTCACGCATCCGGTCACGGTTGAAATTGTTCACGTCGTTAGCGCTAAAGAAACTGGGCACATTCCCAACGACGCTGAACTCGATCCCGTTATGGGGCGTGGCGTACGTGAAAACCTTGTCAACCAATCCCTTGGCCTCTTTGAACTGCTTCTCCCAGGCCGCCCCGAAAAGCTTCTTCACCTTATCGCCGCCATGGCCGATGTTCTGCAGGAATGAGCGGATAATCAGCCCGCCCATCGAGTGGCCGACCAAGTGGACTTTGAATTTCTCTTCAAGCTGCTTGTCGCCGTTGCAGATGCGTTGCCGCACCCTAAGGATGAGCTTCCCCAGTCCGGCTGCGAAATCTTCAATCTGCCGCACCTTGCCGTTAATGGACCGCGAAGGCGCCTTATCGCCATCGTCGTCCAGATCATTGAAGAACTGTTCATCGTAGTAACGGTAGATGATGACGGACCGATCTTTGATCGGCATTCCGGGCGGCATATACACGCCGTCGGTGTAGACGTCGCTGTAACCGAAGTCTTTCGTCAGCCGATATAACGGCGATTCAAAGTAATGGCGGCGAATGGCCCCCGTCCAGGCCTGGCGAAACTTCGTCGCCCCGATGTTGAATCCCATATACGGGTCGGCGACCGTGTCTTCAATCTCGTTCTCGGTACCGGCAAAGCCACGTACGTAAATGATCGGATAGAATGGAGCCGTTAACAGGCTACCTTGTGTATCGGCAGGCATTTTAGTCTCCCCCTCTAACGCAAACCTCACGAATGAATCACGGAGCCACCCTAGTTGCGGCTTTCAATCATCCGCCGCAGCTGCTTCAGTTCCTCCTCTAACTCACTAATACGATTGAGGATTTCCTGATTGGACATCTCCGGTGTTAGGCTCGGCCCCCTGCCATTGGTATCCAGCGTGAATACGCACTCGACGGGGCGATGGTCACTGGTTCTGCGATCATTCGGGAAATCGCCGCGTTCCACGACAATGGTCGAGGTGGCCTGCCAGCCCGCGGCTTCGCCAGCCACAAAGACGAAGTCCAAGACGCTGTTGAAATCAGAATCTTGGGTCTTAACAAGCGTGTTAGGGCGAACCCAGGTGAATACGCCGTCGCTCGTCAGATGATCGAATCCCCGATCGCGGCTGGAGGGATCATCGCCCGTTTGAACGTGCCAATCGAAATTCCAATCGCCACATGCAATGACAGGCAGCGTCTGCGAACGTGCCCATTGATTGAGCATCGTCGCCTGCTGATGCCGACCACTCGTGCTTCCCCGATAAAGATGGACCACCATGAACAAGAATTGTTGCCCGGACTTCTTACCCTCGAAGTGAGCAACGAGGGGAGCTCTCACTCTGCCCGCGATATTTATGCGATGAAGCTCTTCCGTGCCGTGAAGAGTCAGTTTGCTGCTGTCGTAAATGATTGCTAACCGATCGCGCCCGCCAGTCGTACCGACGATCCGTTTGAAGTCCCCCTCTTCTCCTACCTCGGCTGCGTCTTCAAACTGCTCAGCGTCCGAGTCGCTGCCAACTTCGCTCAGCGCCCAAATATGCACCCCTTCTGCTGCTGCTATTCGCCTGGCAACGACTCTTGGATCCGCTCCGTCAGACTCGACATTCCAACTCATAATGCGAAGAGATACGACCTCCGCATTCAGCTGAGCTGAAGCCACTATGCCCCAGAAAATAAAGACAAACGCGGCTGGCATGACAGACCGGAGTGATGCGCGCATTTTTCACCTAAAAGCACTGGAAACGAGAGACAACACTGGAAGCAGGGCCGTCTATCGCCTGCCTACCCGCAGCAGAGTGCAATTAAGCGCATGCGCGACCGCACAACGCCAAGCACTAGAGATGGCCCCTGTAAGATAAGACTGCCCTTCCGTGAGATTCAGTGGAAATTCTACCGGGTCGCCAATCTGGTGCAAGAATATTTTTAGCGTTTGCTATGCGCACTTTTTTCTTGGCTTATCGGCAACCAGGCAGCACGCAGTGTTGCTACTGTCATCATGCGGCGCAAACGATGCGTTGCGGAAAAAAGTGCGCAGGCAGCACGGCAAGAAAGCGACTCCCAGTGTGGCCGTCATCGACAGTCAATCCGT
>Ga0182737_1002936_pt1 | contig 13215 bp, 10 predicted proteins | sample eDN5th30CBELigOP_FD_128878 | JGI IMG/M metagenome (GOLD analysis project Ga0182737, IMG submission 128878) | Enriched Organic Plus compost microbial communities from Emeryville, California, USA - eDNA 5th pass 30_C BE-Lig OP (version 2) (version 2) ... | reverse complement strand
TTGCGCCTAGCCCTGACCCCAAGGGGGACATTTCGTCATGCGGACGTATCTGCGGGACACTAGCGCGGCAAGACTTCGAAGGCCAGCAGCTGCGTGACCTGGCCGGGGTTGAAGTTGTCGTCCGACACCAGCACCAGGCTGGCATGGCCGTTGGCCAGGCGCGGGCCCCAGGCGATGCCTTCGAGGTTGTCCAGACGGGGCAGGCCCAGGGTGTTCAGGTCCAGCACCAGCCGCTTGGCGGCGGGGCGCAAGGGCGCATCCCGCAGGGATGCGATGGCGCTCACGTCGCTGGCCGCCGAGGTGTCCGCCTCGTACAGCCGGATGTAGTTGGTGTAGCGGCCATCGGCGGCCTGCACCGCGGCGCGCTCCAGCACCAGCAGGCGCCTGTCGTCCACCGCCAGGATTTCCGATATGCCGTTGTCGGCGTACCGCATGGGGCCGGGCTTGGCGGGAATGGGGTCGATGGGATAGGCCACCTGGCGCAGCAGCGCGCCGTCGCGGCCCAGCTGCGTGAGCCGCGCCATGGCGCCGGCCGCGGGCGTGGGCAGGGCGCCGTCCTGGATCAGCGGGCCTTCCATGGCCAGCCACAGCGAACGCCCGTCGCGCGCGAAGCTCAGGCCTTCGAAGCCGCGGTTGTTGTACGGCCCGGCGTCCCGGCCGGGCTGCACGCGGAACATGGCCGGCAGCGGCAGCTGCCCCAGCGGCTCGCCCGCGCGCGAGGCGCGCCGCACGAAGGGATCCTGGCCGCGGTTGCGGTCGCCTTCGCTGGCGTACCAGAGGCTGCCGTCGGCCGGGTCGATGCGCACCGCCTCCACGTCGGGCAGCTCGCCGCCCAGCCAGCGCGACGAATAGGGGGCGCCGTCCGGCTGGCGGAAGCGGCTCGTCGAGACCAGCGCCGCGGCGTCGAAGCCTTGCTCGCCGTAGCTCAGCGTGGCGGCATAGAAGCGCGCCGTGGCCTCGTCCGTGCGGTCGTCGCTGACCAGTATCCAGGCGCCATCCGCGGCGTCGTAGTCGATGCCGGACAGGCCGCCCACCGTGGTGCCGCCGAAGGACTGGCGGTGGGGGATGCGCTGCTCGCCGATGAAGCGCAGCTCGCCTATCGGCCCGGCGGCATCGGGCGTCGCAGGCGGCTCGCCGGCCGCTGCGGCGGCGGCCGTCCATAGCGCCGCCAGCAGGCAGGCTGTCCGGGCGGCGAGCGCCATCACGCCGCCAGCTCCCGGCCGCGCCGGCGAAAGCCGGCCAGTTCGGCCTCGGGCACCAGCGAGCCGCCCGTGCTCCACAGCACGTGGGTCGCGTCGGCCATGCGCGAAGCCAGGCCGAGCCCATCCAGGAAGGCGCGGCCGGTTTCGGTGCCGAGCAGGCGAAGCGGCCCGGCCAGCGCGGCCGCCGCCGACGGCTCGATGGCGATGCCCTCGGATTCGTACAGCGCGTGCACGTCGCGGAACAGGCTGTCGTCGGCCACGGTGAACACGCCGGCCAGGCGGCGCGCCATCAGCGGCGCGACCAGCGGCGAGGCCTGGCCCACCGCCAGGCCGTCGGCCTCGGTGCGGTTGTCCAGGCCCAGGTCGTAGACCGACACCGCGCCGCCCTCGCCGTAGGCCAGCTGCGCCAGCATGCAGGGCGAGGCGCAGGGCTCGGCGAAGAAGCAGTGCACATGCGCGCCGAAGCGCTGCTTCAGCCCGTAGGCGATGCCGCCGGGGGCGCCGCCCACCCCGCAGGGCAGGTGGACGAACAGGGGATGTTGCGCATCGACCGGGCGCCCCTGCCCGCGCAGTTGCGCCGCCAGCTCGTCGGCCGCGGCCGCATAGCCCAGGAACAGGTGCGCGGAATGCTCGTCGTCGACGAAATAGACCCGCGGGTCGCCGGCGGCCAGGGCGCGGCCGGCCGCCACCGCCTGGGCGTAGTCGCCGGCGTGCTCGACCACTTCGATGCCGGCCTTGCGCAGCCGCGCTTTCTTCCATTCCTTGGCGTCCAGCGACATGTGCACCACGGCCCGGAAGCCCAGGGCCGCGGCGATCAGGCCGATGCTCAGGCCCAGGTTGCCGGTGCTGCCCACTGCCACGGTATGCGTGGCGAAGAGCGCGCGCGCCCGCGGCGAGCGCAGCGCCAGGCGGTCGCCGTCCGGCTCGATCAGGCCGGCCTGCAGCGCCAGGGTCTCGGCCAGGGCGAGCACTTCGTGGAAGCCGCCGCGCGCCTTGATGGAGCCGGCTACCGGCAGGGCGTCGTCGCGCTTGAGCAGCCAGGCGCCCAGGCCTTGCGCCCCGCCAGGCAAGGCATTCGATTCACCGGACCCGCCATTCGACCCGCCGGGCAGGCTTCCCCCCGCGGCCTGCGCCATCGCCTGCCGCAGGCCGGGCACGGGCGTCAGCGGCGAGGCCACGCGCCCCTGCGTGGCCTGCAGCTCGGGAAACACAGCGGCCATCAGCCCCGCGCAGCGGTCCAGCCGGGCGCGCGCCTGCGCCGGGTCCAGGCCGGGCTCCACGGCGCAGGCGCCGGGATCGTAGGAAGGATTGGTCCACAGCAGCGGCGTGCGCGCGCGCAGCGCGGCGGTCAGGGCGGGATGGCGGGCGGAGGGGTCGGGCATGGGCAGGGGATGCGTGGGTTGGCCGGCGGCCGGCCGGCACGGGAAACGGAAAAACGGGCTCCCTCAGCCGGCCGGCCCGGCGTGCGCCTGCGCCTCCTTGTCGGCGAACAGCGTCACCAGGAAGCCGGCGGCCTCGGCGAAGTGCACGTTCAGGCCGCGCGCGGCGAGCTCCGGGTCGCGCCGGGCGATGCCCAGTACGATGTCCCGGTGCTGGCGCTCGAACGACGCCTGCGACAGGAAGGGCCCGCCGGCGTGGGCCATGTAGAGCAGCATCTTGGGCTCGATCAGCTTGAAGTGGAAGGCCAGCAGCTCGTGGTGGGCCATCGCCACCAACTGCTGGTGGATGGCCAGGTCCAGCCGGTAGGACAGGCCGATGTCCTTGTTGCCCGCCGCGGCGTAGGCGGCCTCGTAGCGGCGCTGCAGCTCCTCGATCTCGTCGCTGGTGGCGAACTCGACGGCGCGGCGCACCGCCAGGCCTTCCAGCGCCTCGCGCATGGTTTCCAGCTCCCCGGCGCCGGCGGCGGTCAGCGGCATGACGATGGTGCCGCGGTACTGCACCTGCACCAGCAGGCCTTCCTGGATCAGGGCCTGGATGGCCGCGCGCACCGTGCTGCGGCTGAGCATCAGGCCTTCGGCGATCTTGGTTTCTATGACCCGCTCGCCGGGCATGAACAGGCCGTTGAGGATGGCCTGGACGATGGCGTCCTTGGCGCGGCTCTGCAGGCTGTCCCGGCTGATGGCGGGCAGGGCGGGCGGCTCGGTGCGGACAGGGGACGGGGACATGGCTGGCATTAGGGATATCGCTAGGCACTGATTCTACGCGATATCTGTTAATGTTTGAATGTTAACATTCAACAGTTAATCGTTATTTGACCGGCATCAAGTTCGGCGCAATGGCCGAAAGACCGGTTTTTCCAACGCTGACCCAAGGGGAAAACATGCAGAGCTTCATTTCGGCAGTCAGGGTGCTGGCGCGGGCCGCCCTGGTCTGTGGCGCGGCGGCGGGCCTGGCGCCCGCGGCCATGGCCGCCGACTACGTCATCAAGGTGTCGCACGCCGTCACCGTCAAGCATCCCGGCCACAAGGCGATGGAGGCCTTCAAGCAGAAGGTCGAGGCCGAATCCGGCGGGCGCATCGAGGTGCGCATCTTCCATTCCAGCCAGCTGGCCGGCCAGCGCGAGGGCGTGGAAGGGCTGCAGTCGGGGACCATAGAGATCACGCTCACGCCCAACGGCATCGCCGCCGCCTTCGACAACACCTTCGCCCTGCTGGACATTCCCTTCCAGTTCGCCGACTCGGCGCACGCCCGGCGCACCATCGACGGCAAGGGCGAGCAGATGCTGTTCGCCAACCTGCCCAAGGCCGGCCTGGTGGGCCTGGCGGTGTGGGAGCAGGGCATGCGCAACCTCGGCACGGCCAGGTCGCCGGCCACCACGGCGGCGCAGATGTCCGGGCTGAAGCTGCGCACCATGGAGGCGCCGCTGCACATCACGGCCTGGAAGAGCCTGGGCTCGAACCCCACTCCCATCGGCTGGGCCCAGGTCTACACGGCCCTGCAGCAGGGGGTGATAGACGGGGTGGAGAACCCCAGCTACATCTTCTCGCAGACGCCGGTGCACGAGCAGCTCAAGTACCTGGCGCTGACCGAGCACATCTACGACCCCATCCTGGTGCTGGGCTCCAAGGCCTTCTTCGACCGCCTGCCCGAGGACCTGCGCGCCCTGGTGATGCGCACCCTCAAGGACCTGACCCCGCGCGAGCGCGAGCTGGTCGACCAGGACGTCAAGCAGGCCGAGACGGTGGACCTGCCCGCCCAGGGCGTGGCGATCGTGCCCGTGGACGCCCGGGCCAAGGCGGAGCTGGCGCGCCTGTCGCAGCCGCCGGTGCTGGCCGAGGTGCGATCGCGCGTGGGCGAAGACCTGCTCGGGCAATGGCAGGCCGCGGTCGACGCCGCCCGCCAACCCTGACGCAGCCGGACGGGAACCCGCCATGACGCTACTCTTCAAGGGCTTTCGCGCAGCCGTGGCCGTGGCCACGCTGGCGGTCGCCGTCATCCTGGTCGTCCAGGTGTTCAGCCGCTACGTGCTCAACAGTTCGCTCGCCTGGGGCGAGGAGGTGTCCTCCTTCCTGATGATCTGGGCCGGCCTGCTGGGCGCCAGCACGCTGGCGCGCCAGGACCGCTACATTTCCTTCTCGCTGTTCAAGGACAGCCGCCATCGCGCGCTGCGGTTGGCGGCGCGGCTGGCGGCCGCGCTTTCCACCCTGGTCTTCGCCGCCATCCTGGTGTGGTACGGCGCGCAGGTGTCCTTCTTCAGCGCCTATTCGCCGCGCTCGTCGGCGGCCGAGATCCCGCTGGCCTGGGTGTACGCGGTCTTCCCGCTGGCGGGGCTCGTCGCGCTGGCCGGCGCAGTGCTGCGCATCGCCGACCTGATCGGGGGCCGGGATGAATGAAGCCCTGATGGTGCTGATCGGCACGGGCCTGTTCCTGCTGGTGGCCGGCGCCCCCATCTGGGCGGTGATCGGCCTGTCCTCGGCGAGCTACATCGCCATCCAGGGCTTTCCGCCCACGCTGATCGTGCAGCGCATGTTCAACAACATGGATTCCTTCCTGCTGCTGGCGGTGCCCATGTTCATGCTGGCCGGCGAGGTGATGAACGTCTCCGGCCTGACCATGCGCCTGCTCGACCTGGCGCACGTGGCGCTGCGGCGCATGCGCGCCGGCCTGGCCATGGCCAACCTGGGCACCAACATGCTCATGGCCGGCATCTCCGGGTCGGCGCTGGCCGACGCCTCGGCGCTGACCACGCTGATGACGCCCAAGATGAAGGAGCAGGGCTACCGGCCGGCCTTCGTGGCGGCCATCACCGCGGCGGGCTCCATCGTCGCGCCCATCATCCCGCCCAGCGTGACCTTCATCCTGTTCTCGGTGCTGTCCGAGGTCTCGGTCATCGACCTCTTCATGGCCGGCATCCTGCCCGGCATATTGATCGTGCTGTGCCAGATGGCCATGGTGCAGTGGCTGTCGCGCCGGGGCCGCATCCCGGCCTACGACGCCGCCCCGGCCGCGCGGCTGGGCCCGGCCGTGCGGCGCGCCGTGCCGGTGCTGGTGCTGCCGGTCATCATCGTCGGCGGCATACGCGGCGGGGTCTTCACGCCCATCGAGGGCGCCGCGGTGGCGCTGGCCTACGCGGTCTTCGTGGCCCTGCTGATGCGCCGGCTGCGCCCGGGCGAGCTGATGCACGCCTCCTGGGACGTGGCGCGCGGCATGGGCGAGATCCTGCTCATGATAGGCGCGGCCAGCCTGCTCGCCTGGATCATGGTGGCCGAGCAGATACCGGACGCGGCCGCGCGCATCATGCTGGGCATCACGACCGACCCGCATCTGCTGCTGCTCATCATCAACATCTTCCTGCTGCTGCTGGGCATGGTGATCGACAACTTCGCGGCCATGGTGCTGCTCGTGCCCATCCTCATGCCCATCGTGCACCAGTACGGCATCGACCCCGTGCACTTCGGCGTCATCATGAACGTGAACCTGATGATAGGCGCCATCACGCCGCCCGTCGGCCTGTGCCTGTTCGTCACCAGCCGGGTCGCGGGCGTGCCGTTCGAAAGCGCCGTCAGGGAGGTCCTGCCTTTCATCGGCGCGGCGCTGGTCGCGCTGCTCGTCATCACCTATGTCCCGGCGCTGTCGCTCGCGCTGCCGGGGCTGTTGAAGTAAGCCTGAAGGAAACACCGTGTCCACCCCGATAGATTCCATCGCCACCCCGGCGGCCGCAGGCGCGGACGTCGAAGAGAAATCCAACCGCATGGCCGAAAGCCTGCCCGAGTTCAGGAGCCCCGACCCCGGCCGCTGCAGCGACCAGGAATGGCAACTGCGGGTGGAGCTGGCCGCGGCCTACCGGCTGATCGCCATGATGAACATGGACGACGCCATCTTCACCCACATGTCGCTGCGCGTGCCGGGCGAGGTGCCCACCTTCCTGATCAACCCCTACGGGATGATGTTCGAGGAAGTCACCGCCTCGTCGCTGGTCAAGATCGACAGCGAGGGCCGCAAGGTCTGCGGCTCGCCCTGGCCGGTCAACCCGGCCGGCTTCGACATCCACGCCGCCGTGCACACCGGCTCGCCCGACGCGCACTGCGTCATCCACACCCATTCGCTGGCCGGCATGACGGTGGCGGCCATGCCGGAGGGGCTGCTGCCGCTCAACCAGATGTCGCTGCACTTCTACAAGCGCATCGGCCGCTATTCCTACGACACCATCCATTTCCCCGACAGCGAGAAGCGCCGCCTGGTCCAGGCCATCGGCCCGCACCGCGCGCTCATCATGGAATCGCACGGCCTGCTGACCTGCGGCGCCACCGTGGCCGAGGCCTTCTTCTACATGTACTACCTGGAGAAGGCCTGCCGCATCCAGGCCCAGGTCATGGCCAAGGGCGAACCCATCCTGCGCATCCCCGAGCAGGCCTGCGAGGAGGGCGCCCAACTCTTCCACGACCGCCCGGAGCAGAAGCGCTTCATGTGGGCGGCCTTCGTGCGCAAGCTGCTGCGCGACGCGCCGTCGTTCGCGCAGTAGCCCGCGCCGACGCCTGGGACTGCCCATCATGCGTATCGTCTTTGCCGGTTTCCAGCACGAAACCAACACCTTCGCGCCCGCGCGGGCCGACCTGCGCGCCTTCGAGCTGGGCGGCGGCTGGCCCGGCCTGTCGCGCGGCGCCGCCGTGCGCGAGGCCATCGCCGGCACCAACATCCCCGCCTGGGGCTTCGCCGACGCCGCGGGCGCGCAGGGCCACGAGCTGGTGCCGGTGCTGTGGTGCGCGGCCAGCCCCTCGGCCCACGTCACGCGCGATGCCTACGAGCAGATCTGCGGCGAAATCCTGGCCGGCATCCGCGCCGCGCTGCCGGCCGACGCGGTCTACCTGGACCTGCACGGCGCCATGGTGGCCGAGCACGTCGACGACGGCGAGGGCGAGCTGATCCGCCGCGTGCGCGAGCTGATCGGCCCGGACTTGCCCCTGGTCGCCAGCTACGACCTGCACGCCAACATGACGGCCGCCTGTTTCGCCGGCGCGGACCTGCACGTGGCCTACCGCACCTATCCCCACGTCGACATGGCCGACACCGGGCGGCGCGCCTGGGCGCTGCTGGCCGGCATGCTGGCGGCGGCGCCCGCGCGCCCGGCCGTGGCCGTGCGCCGCATCCCCTTCCTGATCCCGATCTGCTGGCAGTGCACCGAGCTGGAGCCGGCGCGCGGCCTGTACGCCCGCCTGCGCGAGCTGGAGGCGGACCCGGAGGTGCTGAGCCTGTCCTTCACCATGGGCTTTCCGGCGGCCGATTTCCCGGAGTGCGGGCCGGTCGTGTGGTGCCACGCGCGCAGCCAGGAGGCCGCCGACCGCGCGGCCGACGCCCTGGCCGCCGCGGTGCGCGAGGCCGAGCCGCGCTTCGCCGGCCGCCTGCTGGACGCCGACGAGGCCGTGGCGCAGGCCATGCGCACCGCCGACGCCGGCGGCGGCCCGGTGGTGATCGCCGACACCCAGGACAACCCCGGCGCCGGCGCCCAGTCGGACACCACCGGCATCCTGCGCGCGCTGATCCGCCACCAGGCCCGCGACGCCGCCATCGGCCTGATCGTCGATCCCGAATCCGCCGCGGCCGCGCACGCGGCGGGCGAGGGCGCCACGGTGCGCCTGAAGCTGGGCGGGCGTTCCGGCGCCGCGGGGGATGCGCCGCTGGAGGCCGACTTCCTGGTGGAGCGCCTGTCCGACGGGCGCTTCGACGCATCCGGCTCCTATTACGGGGGCTTCCGCATGGACCTGGGCCCCAGCGCCTGCCTGCGCATCGGCGGGGTGCGCATCGTGGCCAGCAGCCACAAGGCGCAGCTGGCCGACCAGGCCATGTTCCGCTTCGTCGGCATCGAGCCGTCGCAGTCGCGCGTGCTGGTGGTCAAGAGCACGCTGCACTTCCGGGCCGACTTCGTCGCCGTGGCGCGCGACATCCTGTTCTGTGCCTCGCCGGGGGCCATGTCCATGGACCCGCGGGAGCTGCCCTGGCGACACCTGGCGCCGGCCATGCGCATGGCGCCGGGCGGGCCTTCCTTCGCGCAATGGCGGCAGGAGCAAGGGGCCGGGCGGTAGGGGGCTGGCGGGCAGGGCGGGGCCTGTCCTGCCCGCCGGCAGCGGCACCGGGCCGCTGGAACAGGCGTCGCAGGCATAAAATCAAGTCCTGCCCTTTGCCCGGAGCCCCGCCATGAACGCCCGCATCCCCGACGACGCCCTGCCGCCCGCCCTGGACCCCCAGGCCCTGCAGGCCTACGTGGACGAGACCTGGGACGGCGAGATCGTCCCGGCCCTGACCGACTACATCGCCATCCCCGCCAAGAGCCCGGCGTTCGACCCCGACTGGGAAAAGAACGCCTACATCGAGCGCGTGGTGCGCGACGCCGCCGCCTGGGTGGAATCGCGCAAGCTGCGCGGCCTGACGCTGGAAATCGTCCGCCTGCCCGGGCGCACGCCGGTGATCTTCTTCGACGCCCCGGCCACGCGCGCCGACGGCGGCGACACCGTGCTGATGTACGGCCACCTGGACAAGCAGCCGGAATTCTCCGGCTGGCGCCACGACCTGGGCCCCTGGACCCCCAAGTACGAGGACGGCCGGCTGTACGGCCGCGGCGGCGCCGACGACGGCTACGCCGTCTACGCATCGCTGACCGCCCTGATGGCGCTGGACCGCCAGGGCGTGCCGCGCCCGCGCTGCGTGGGCCTGATCGAAACCTGCGAGGAATCCGGCAGCTACGACCTGCTGCCCTACGTGGACGCGCTGCGCGACCGCCTGGGCCGCGTGGCGCTGGTGGTCTGCCTGGATTCGGGCGCCGGCAACTACGACCAGCTGTGGATGACCACGTCGCTGCGCGGCATGGTCGGCGGCACGCTGGAAGTGCAGGTGCTGGACGAAGGCGTGCACTCGGGCGACTCCAGCGGCGTGGTGCCGTCCAGCTTCCGCATCCTGCGCCACCTGCTCGACCGGCTGGAGGACAGCGCCACCGGCCGCCTGCTGCCGCAAAGCTTCCACTGCGAAGTGCCGGCCGAGCGCGCCGAGCAGGTGCGCGAGACCGCCCGCATCCTGGGCGAGGAAGTCTGGCGCCGCCTGCCCTGGAGCTGCGGGGCCGACGGCGGCTTCGTCCTGCCCATGACCACCGACCCGGAAGAAGCCCTGCTCAACCGCACCTGGCGCCCGACCCTGTCGGTGACCGGCGCCGAGGGCCTGCCGCCCCTGTCCAGCGCCGGCAACGTCCTGCGCCCGCGCACCGCCTTCAAGCTGTCGCTGCGCCTGCCGCCGCCCGTCGACGCCGCGGCCGCCGCCCAGGAGCTGAAGGAGCTGCTGGAAGCCGACGCGCCCTACAACGCCCGCGTCCTCTTCCAGGTCAGCGACGGCGTGGCCACCGGCTGGGACGCCCCGGAGACCTCCCCCTGGCTGGCCAAGTCCCTGGAAGCCGCCTCGCGGCAGTATTACGGCGCGCCCTGCGGCTACATCGGCCAGGGCGGCACCATCCCGCTCATGAGCATGCTGCAGGAAGGCTTCCCGCAGGCCCAGTTCATGGTCTGCGGGGTGCTGGGGCCCAAGTCCAACGCCCACGGCCCCAACGAATTCCTGCACGTGCCCTACGGCAAGAAGCTGACCGCGGCGGTCGCCCAGGTGATCGCCGACCTGCCGGCGTAGGGGTACAGGGCCAGTCCGGCTGCGCGGGCGGCCGGACCGGGTCGGCGGTGGGGCCAGGCGGGCAGCGGGCCGGCTGCCGGCCGGACCGGCCCGGCGGGGCATCCCAGCGGGTACTCCGCAGGGCAGGGTAAACACCGAGTTCCGCCGCCGATGCGCGTATAATTCCGCTTTGCGCCCGGAGTCCCCCATGCGTCTCATGCAGAAAGCGCTCACCTTCGACGACGTGTTGCTGGTGCCTGCGTATTCGGATGTGTTGCCGCGCGACACTTCTCTCCTTACCCGCCTTACCCGCAACATCACCCTCAACATCCCGCTCGTGTCCGCCGCCATGGACACCGTCACCGAGGCGCGCCTGGCCATCGCCATGGCCCAGGAAGGCGGGATCGGCATCATCCACAAGAACATGTCGGCCGACGCCCAGGCTTCCGAAGTGGCCCGCGTCAAGCGCCACGAGTTCGGCATCGTCATCGACCCGGTCACCGTCACCCCCGACATGAAGGTCGGCGACGCCGTCGCCCTGCAGCGCAAGCACGGCATCTCCGGCCTGCCGGTCGTGCAGGGCGGCAAGGTCGTGGGCATCGTCACCAACCGCGACCTGCGCTTCGAGGAAAACCTCGCCCAGCCGCTGGCCAACGTGATGACCCCGCGCGAGCGCCTGGTCACCATGCCCGAAGGCGCCACCCTGGACGAGGCCCAGCGCCTGATGCACAAGCACCGCCTGGAGCGCGTGCTGATCGTCAACGACGCCTTCGAGCTGCGCGGCCTGGCCACCGTCAAGGACATCGTCAAGAACACCGAGCACCCCAACGCCTGCAAGGACAGCCAGGGCCAGCTGCGCGTGGGCGCCGCCGTCGGCGTGGGCGAGGGCACCGAAGAGCGCGTGGCCAAGCTGGTCGCCGCCGGCGTGGACGTGATCGTGGTCGACACCGCCCACGGCCACTCCGCCGGCGTCATCGAGCGCGTGCGCTGGGTCAAGGAGAACTACCCCAAGGTCGAGGTCATCGGCGGCAACATCGCCACCGGCGACGCCGCGCGCGCGCTGCTGGACGTGGGCGCCGACGCCGTCAAGGTCGGCATCGGCCCGGGCTCGATCTGCACCACCCGCGTGGTGGCCGGCGTGGGCGTGCCCCAGATCACCGCCATCTCGGAAGTGGCCAAGGCGCTGGAAGGCACCGGCGTGCCGCTCATCGCCGACGGCGGCATCCGCTATTCCGGCGACGTCGCCAAGGCCCTGTCGGCCGGCGCCTTCACCTGCATGATGGGCGGCATGTTCGCCGGCACCGAGGAGTCCCCCGGCGAAGTCGTGCTCTACCAGGGGCGCTCCTACAAGTCCTACCGCGGCATGGGCAGCCTGGGCGCCATGACCGAAGGCTCGGCCGACCGCTACTTCCAGGACCCGGCCAACAACGCCGACAAGCTGGTCCCCGAAGGCATCGAAGGCCGCGTCGCCTACAAGGGCAGCGTCATCGCCATCATCTACCAGCTGGTCGGCGGCATACGCGCCTCCATGGGCTACTGCGGCTGCCGCACCATCGACGAGATGCGCACCAAGACCCAGTTCGTGCAGATCACGTCGGCGGGCTTCCGGGAATCGCACGTGCACGACGTGCAGATCACGAAGGAAGCCCCCAATTACCGCGCTGAGTAGGGCCCACCCCCTACGCGCTTCGCGCGCCCCGTCAAGGGGGCGGCACTGGCGGACCGGCAAAGCCGGATCCGCTGTGCCCTGGCTGGGGCCTCGCAAGAGCACATGTCGCGTTTTTTGCGGGGCTTCTTCAATAAACGGCAATTGGCCATCGGTAAGCCATCCATGCACCAGCGCATCCTCATCCTGGACTACGGTTCGCAAGTCACCCAGCTCATCGCCCGCCGCGTGCGCGAGGCCGGCATCTACTGCGAAATCCACCCCGGCGACGCCAGCCCGGACTTCATCCGCGGCGAGATCGACAAGGGCCTGAAGGGCATCATCCTGTCCGGCAGCCACGCCTCGGCCTACGACGAGGCCTCGCTGCGCGTGCCCCACGTCGTCTTCGAGCTGGGCCTGCCCGTGCTCGGCATCTGCTACGGCATGCAGTCCATGGCCCAGCAGCTCGGCGGCAAGGTCAGCTACTCCGACCACCGCGAATTCGGCTACGCCGAAGTCCGCGCCCACGGCCACACCCGCCTCCTGGAAGGCATCGAAGACTTCCGCACCGCCGACGGCCACGGCATGCTCAAGGTCTGGATGAGCCACGGCGACAAAGTCACCGCGCTGCCGCCCGGCTTCAAGCTGATGGCTTCCACCGAATCCTGCCCCATCGCCGGCATGGCCGACGAAGAGCGCCGCTTCTACGGCGTGCAGTTCCACCCCGAAGTCACCCACACCCTGCAAGGCCAGGCGCTGCTCTCGCGCTTCGTGCACGACATCTGCGGCTGCGCCGGCGACTGGAACATGCCCGACTACGTCGAGGAAGCCGTCGCCCGCATCCGCGAGCAGGTCGGCGACGAGGAAGTCCTGCTGGCCCTGTCCGGCGGCGTCGACTCCTCCGTGGCCGCCGCCCTGATCCACAAGGCCATCGGCGAGCGCCTCACCTGCGTCTTCGTCGACCACGGCCTGCTGCGCCTGAACGAAGCCCGGCAGGTCATGGAGACCTACGCCGGCGCCATGGGCATACGCATCATCCACATCGACGCCAGCGAACGCTTCCTGGGCAAGCTCGCCGGCGTCGCCGACCCCGAAGCCAAGCGCAAGATCATCGGCCGCGAATTCGTGGAAATCTTCCAGGAAGAAGCCGCCAAGCTCGCCAACGCCAAATGGCTGGCCCAGGGCACCATCTACCCCGACGTCATCGAATCGGCCGGCGCCAAGACCGGCAAGGCCGTCGCCATCAAATCGCACCACAACGTCGGCGGCCTGCCCGAAACCCTCAAG
>Ga0182737_1002935_pt1 | contig 13215 bp, 8 predicted proteins | sample eDN5th30CBELigOP_FD_128878 | JGI IMG/M metagenome (GOLD analysis project Ga0182737, IMG submission 128878) | Enriched Organic Plus compost microbial communities from Emeryville, California, USA - eDNA 5th pass 30_C BE-Lig OP (version 2) (version 2) ... | reverse complement strand
GTCCGATCGCACCAAGGCCCGGATGGGACGCCGCCGTCCCTGGGCCTTGATCGGCACCTGGATCTCGGTGCTGTCGTTGGTGTTCACGGCCTTCGTCGAGGAGCCGGCGCCCGTCGCGACCGGATGGATCGGCGTGTCGGTCGGCGTGGCCGTCGCGTCGTCGGCGCTGACCGCCATGATCGCCGACCAACTCGACGAGCAACGGGGTACCGCCTCGGCCGCGATCGGCTCATCGCAGGCGGTCGGCATCATCGTCGGTGTCGCGGCGGTGACACTGCTGGGTCTGGGCGTCACCGGCGGGTACCTGCTGCTCGCCGGCCTGATCGCCGTCGCCGGCACGGCCACGTCGTTGCTCCTGCCTGATCCGGCTCCGCTGGCAGGACCGGCCGTCGAGTCCGCTGAGGCGCTCGAGGTCGAACCGCTCGAGGTGTCGGCGGTGGCCGATCCCTCGTTCCGGTGGCTGTGGGCGGGGCGCCTGATCGTCAACATCGGCAACGCGCTGAGCACCGCGCTGTTGTTCTTCTTCCTGCTCTACGGGCTCGACCGGGACTCCGACGGCGCCGAGGACGACCTGCTCCTGCTGATCGTGGTGTACACGCTGTTCGTGGTCCTCTCGTCGATCCTGGCCGGTCTGTATTCCGATCGCACCGGTCGCCGGCACGGCATCGTGATGGGCTCGGCGATCGTGCAGGCCGGCGCCGCGCTGGTGCTCGTCGTGACGCCGTCGTTCGGCATGCTGTTCGTCGGGGCTGCTCTGGTGGGCGTGGGATACGGCGCGTTCATGTCGGTGGGGCTCGCCCTGGCGACGGATCTACTGCCGGCCGAAGCCGACCACGCCCGTGATCTCGGCGTGGTGAACGTGTCGGCCAACCTCGGGCAACTGCTCGGGCCCCTGATCGGGGCGGGGCTGGTGGCGGCCTCGGGCGGATTCGCGCTGGTGTTCGCGATCTCGGCCGTCCTGTCGGTTGTCGGTGGTCTGATGACCCGCTGGATCCGGGTGCCCGCTGCGTGACACGTTTCGACAAGAGATTGAGGCGATCGGTGGTCAGAACGTGACACTCAGCGAGAACCTGCCGATCGTCGAGGTGGGGCCCGTCGCGCACGGTGGCCACTGCGTGGCCCGCCTGGACGGACAGGTGGTGTTCGTGCGGCACGCGCTGCCGGGCGAGCGGGTCCGAATCCGGGTCACTGAAAAGAACAAGCGGTTCCTGCGCGCCGACGCGGTCGAGGTGCTCGACGCCGCGCCGGGCCGGGTCCCGGCCCCCTGCCGATGGGCAGGAGAGTGCGGCGGCTGCGACTTCCAGCATGCCTCGGCGGTGACCCAGCGCGAGCTGCTCACTGCGGTGGTGCGCGAGCAACTCGAGCGGTTGGCGGGCCTGGCCTGGGAGGGTGAGGTCGAGGCGGTCGTCCCCGAGGACATCGGCTGGCGCACGCGAGTCACCTGGGCCGTCGACACCACCGGCCGCGCCGGCCTGCGCCGTCACCGCTCGCACGAGGTGGTGCCGGTCGACCGGTGCCTGATCGCCCATCCGGACCTGCCGATGGTGACCGATCAGGTGTGGGACGACCGGAGTGTCGAGGCGATCATCTCGTCGACGGGTGAACGCCTGCTGGTGACGGATGCGTCGATCTCCGACGCGATGGAGTCGCGCATCGACGGCGTGGTCGCGCGCGACGGCACGGTTCGAGCGGGCTCTGGCCGGCTGACCGAACGAGCCCGCGAACGCGACTTCCAGGTCACTGGCTCCGGATTCTGGCAGGTGCATCCGGCAGCCGCCACGACGCTGGTCGGCGCGGTGCTGGCGGGCGCTGGCGTCCGGACCGGCGATCGCGTGGTGGACCTGTATGCCGGCGTCGGGCTCTTCACCGCGTTCCTGGCCACCGAGGCGGGAACGACGGGTTCGGTCGTGTGGGTGGAGGCAGACCGAGGTGCTGCCGCCGATGCCCGGCAGAATCTCGCGGACCTGCCGACGGTCGAGATCGTCCCGCTGCGGACCGAGCAGGCGCTGCGCACAAGCGCACTCGGAGAGCGGGCCGATGTCGTCGTCCTCGACCCACCGCGCACCGGAGCCAAGCAGGCGGTCCCCGGCATCGCGGCGTTGGGGGCGCGCACGATCGTCTACGTGGCCTGCGATCCGGCGGCCCTGGCCCGTGACCTCGCCACGTTCGCAGAACACGGCTACGCGATGCAGTCGCTGCGTGCCTTCGCGCTGTTCCCCATGACGCATCACGTCGAATGCGTCGCGGTTCTCGCGCCGGCGTGATGACGCGGTTGTCGACCGGATGAGAACGTGTTCTACTTCGCCGCATGATGCGCATGCGCCTGGACGCCCAGGGCTGGGAGACGCCGATGCTCGCCGAGGACCTGGCCGGTCCCGATGATCCCTCCGGAAACCTGGTGGTCGTCGAGGTGGAGGCATGCGGGGTCTGCCACCGTGATCTGATCGATCGCGGGGGCGGGATCTCGTTCATGACGGTGCCGATCACGCTCGGCCATGAGGCGGTCGGGCGCGTCGTCGCGATCGGGCCCGATGTCACGACGTGGCGCGTGGGCGACCGGGTCGCGACGCTTCACCGCGACTCGTGCGGCACGTGCGAACGATGCGGAACGGGAGACGTCAGCCTGTGCGAGCGCGGGTTCCACGTCCTCGGGATCCTGGCCGACGGCGGCTACGCGAGTCACATCACCCTGCCCGAGCGGGCGCTCTACTCGGTGCCCGACGACGTTCCAGCGGCGGAGGCCGCGATCCTCAACTGCACCTATGGCACGGCGTTCCGAGGTCTGCGCGCCGCCGGATGCGCTTCCGGGCGAACGGTCGTCGTGACGGGAGCGTCCGGGGGAGTCGGCAGCGCGGCGGTCGAGATCGCTTCACGGATGGGCGCCAGGGTCGTCGCCGTGGTCCGTGATCGTGATCGCGTGGACTACCTGACGGCTCTGGGGGCCGATGCCGTGGTGGTCGACCCGGGTGACGGTTTCCACCGGGTGGCCGAGGTCGAGAACGCCGATCTGGTGCTGGACTGTGTCGGGGAGCCGACCTTGAACTCGTCGCTACGCAGCGTTCGGCTGGGCGGATCGATCGTGTTCATCGGGAACGTCTCCCAGGAGAGGCTCTCGCTGAACGTCGGCCTGGTCATCGTCAAGGCCCTGCGCATCATCGGCTCGAGCGGTGCCGGGCCCCGGGACATGGCGGACCTGATCGCGCTCCGAGGTAGCAGCCCGTTCGCGATGGCGATCGAGGAATGGCCGCTGCTCCGTGCCGAGGACGCCCATCGGCGCCTGCGCGGTGGGGGTGTCCCTGGGCGGCTCGTCCTGAGACCGTGACGCGACACGCGCCTGATTCTGCGTCGCTGGCCCCCACGCCGCGACGATTCACGCCAGAGTGGGGGCATGGCATTCGCTGATCCCGCATGGTGCCCGGCCTGTCGAGGCCGGCTGGACGGCTCGACCCGATGTCCCTCCTGTGGTCTGGACCTGGCCTCGCCCGAACTGGTCGAGGCGTGGCGAGCGCTTCAGCATGCCGATCAGCTCATCGAGCGTGCGGTCGCACAGCAGCGGCAGCCGGTGACCGCCCCGCCGGCGTCGATGCCACCGCCGGACCTGCCACCGCCGAACGTGCCACCGCCGAATGTGCCGGCCGGCCCGCCGCCGTCGCAGGGCTTCCCGACCTATCCGGCGCCCGGACCGGCGCCGCGTCCGACCGGGCCGGTGGCTGCGCCCCGCCCGGCGTCGTCCTGGTCGGTCGGCACCGTGCTGCTGACGCTCGGCGCCTTCGGCCTGGTGGTCGCCGCGCTGATCTTCGTGTCCCGGTCGTGGGACACGCTCGGGCTGCCGGGCAAAGCGGCGGTCATGCTCGCGGCGACGGCGGGTGCCGCGGCGGCTGCCGTCTGGGTGACGCGCCGGCCGTTGAGGGCATCGGCCGAGGCCTTGTGGGCGGTGTTCCTCGCCCTCGTGACCACGGATCTGTTCGCCGCCCGCGGTGAGGGGATGTTCGGCCTCGACGGGCTGTCGTGGCCGTGGACGTCGGTCGGCATCGGCCTGATCGTCACGGCGGTGTCGGCCTTCGTCCTGATGGCCAGCCGTGGACCGGTCGGACACGAGCTGTGGGTGCCCGGCGTGGGTGCACTCATCGGTCTCACGATCGCCTCGGCGGGGGCCTCAGGCGTCTGGGACGACGGCACGGTGTTCTGGCACTTGTTCGTCGGTCTGCTCGTGGCCGGGGTCATCGGTCTCGCGCTGCGGATCACCCGGTCGCGCCGTATCGCGATCGGCGCCCGGATCGTGGTCGCGATCTTCCTGGTGTCGGCGGCCACCGCCGCGCTGGGTGAGCTTTTCGCGCACCCGTCGGCTGATGAGCTGACGGGTGACGCCCATGGACTGCCGATGCTGATGACCGTCGCAGCGACGATCGGTATCGGTGTGGCCGTCGCCTCGACGCGGATCGCGATGGCGGCGTTGGCGTTCCTGGGCGGGGTCGTCCTGGTCACGGTCCCGGCGACCGAGGCATGGGCGCCCGAAGGCGGATTCCTGGCGCTGGCGGGCGCGGCGGCACTCCCGGCTGTCGCCGCTCTGCGTGGCCGGAACGACTGGCTGCGTGGCCTCCGCGTCGGAGTGCTCGCGGTCGTCGTCGCGCTGCTGTGCATCGCGGTGTGGTGGCTCGGTGGCCTGTCGTACGTGATCGGCCGGGCGATCGACGACCCATGGGCAGCCGACGCCAGCCGCCGGATCGTCGCCTCGGATCTCGTGGAGACCGCCTGGTGGCCCACTGCTGTGGTCGCGGCGGCCTTGCTGATCGCCGCGATCGTGCTGCCGCGCTGGCCCGAGGGGCGAGAGCACGACGGCCTGCGAGCTCCTCTCGCGATGGGTGCTGTCCTGCTCGGGGCGACCGGTGTCGTCGTCGTGGCTCGGCCCGCATGGTGGATCGCCGTCGCGGTGTTCCTGGCGATCGGCGCCGCTGCCGCTGCGCTTCAGCGGCTCCGCCCCGGAACGGGTCAAGCGCAGGCGACGGCGTGGGGGATCGGCGCGATCATCGCGACCGCCGCGGCTGCCGCCCTGGCGATCGGCGCCCAGGAGGCATCCATCGGGGGGTGGCTCGGGGGAGGACTGGTCCTGGTCGCCGTCGCGTCGGTGCGCGGATCGGCGCCGGCGTGGCCCGCGGCGTTGTGCGTGGCGCCGTTGCTCGCCGCAGGAGGTGCGGCCGCCGGTGATCTGGCCGGGGCCGAACGGGTCGGCACGATGTACACGGTCGTCCTGATCGGTCTGGTCGTGCTGGCCGCATGCGCCGTGACGCCTGGCCGACCCGACGCGTGGACCGCGGGCGAGGCCGGGGCCGCGATCACGGTCCTGGTCGGCCTGATCGGTGTGGGCGACGGTGGCCGGGCGGCACTGGCCTGGACCGTCGTCGGTGTCGTGTGCTGCGCTGTCGCCGCCCTGCGACAGGAACGCCGTGTCTACCTGGGCGCCGGTGCGGTCGCGCTGCTCGTGGCGTACGTGCTCGTCGTCGTCGACAGCAGTTTCGACGTCGTCGAGGCCTACACGCTGCCGATCGGCGTCGCGCTGTTGGCGGTCGGGCTGTGGTGGATGCGGCATCGACCCGCGAGCGGCACGTGGACCTCGCTGGGAGCGGGTCTCGTCGTATCGCTGCTGCCCAGTCTGCCTCAGGCGCTCGGCAATCCGACTGGTCTGCGGGCTCTGCTCCTGGGTGCCGCGGCCGTGATCGTGCTCGGCATCGGCGCCTGGAGGGACTGGCAGGCGCCCTTCGTCCTCGGCGCGTCCGTCGCGGCGCTGGTGCTGCTGTTCAACATCGGGCCGTACGCCAATGCGGCCCCGCGCGTCGTCGTGATCGCCGTGGTCAGTGCGGTGCTGGTGGCGGTGGGTGTCACCTGGGAGGATCGAGTCAGGGACGGACGGCGCATCGTGGCATTCGTGAAGGCGATGAGGTGACATGACTGACCTGGAAGCCGAGCAGCCTCGCACGGTCGAGCAGCTAAGACGTCTGGCCCTGCTCCAGGACACCCTGCTGTTCTGCTGTGCGTTCACCGCAGGTGCCGTCGTGTACGGCGTCGTGCGTGGGCTGGCCGCGCTGATCGGCGACGCCTCGGGCGACTTCTGGGACATCAGCCTGTCGGATCAGCTGATCTTCGCGGGTCTGGCGGCCGGCGAACTGTTCGTCGTCTGGAACAACGGTGTCCGACAGGGCGTGAGGGGCCACAGCATCGGCAAGCACCGCGAGGGCATCGCGGTGGTCGACGTCAGCACCGGCCGGCCCACCGGGGCGCTTCGGGGACTGGTCCGGGGCCTGGTGATCGCGATCCTGCTCGACCTCTCGGCCGCCGCGATCCCGATCGGGCTGCCGACCGTACTGCGCTGGAGCACTCCCGATTCATGGCATCTCGGATTCGCGACGTACGTGGCCCTGGCCCTGCTGGTCGTGCCGCTCGTGCTCTCGATCGATCGACGGATCGCCGACCGCATCGTGCAGACCAAGGTGGTCGAGACCGGCGCTCGTACGTCGCGCGGGCGCGGAGCCGTGGTCTCCGGGCTGGAACTGGTCGGGGTCGTCGGTGTGTTGGCGCTGGCGGTCGCGTACATCGTGTATTTCTCGCCTCTGATCCGGTTCCCGCGGCTGTTCTGAGCCGCCTGCGGTGCGGTGACCTGAAAGTTGCTTCGATATCATGTATCTTGACGTCAAGAGACTTGTTCACCCGTCCGACTTAGGTTGACCTGAGCAGGCCCGCCACGAAGCGGTGCGGGCAGGATGGACGGGGCAGGGCAGCAGGGACGCGAAGGAGAACCTCATGTCGGTCGACAGCTTCAACGCCAAGGACTCGCTCACCGTCGGTGATGCGACGTACGACTTCTACCGGCTCGACGCCGTGGTCGGCGACGGCCTGGACGTCAAGGGACTGCCGTTCAGTCTCAAGGTCCTCCTGGAGGCGCTCCTGCGCACCGAGGACGGCGCCGACATCACGAAGGCCGATATCGAGGCGCTGGCCGGCTGGGACGCCGACTCCGAGCCGAGCAAGGAGATCCAGTTCACGCCGGCCCGCGTGATCATGCAGGACTTCACCGGTGTCCCGTGCGTCGTCGACCTCGCCACGATGCGCGAGGCGATGGCCGACCTCGGTGGCGACCCGAGCAAGATCAACCCGCTCGCGCCGGCCGAGATGGTCATCGATCACTCCGTCATCGCCGATGTCTTCGGTACGCCCGAGGCGTTCGAGCGCAATGTCGAGATCGAGTACCAGCGCAATGGCGAGCGGTACAAGTTCCTGCGCTGGGGCCAGGGTGCGTTCGACGACTTCAAGGTCGTCCCGCCGGGCACCGGCATCGTGCACCAGGTCAACATCGAGCACCTGGCGCGTGTCGTGTTCGACAAGAACGGAACCGTCTACCCCGACTCGTGCGTCGGCACCGACTCGCACACGACGATGGTCAACGGCCTGGGCGTCGTCGGCTGGGGCGTCGGCGGCATCGAGGCCGAGGCGGCCATGCTCGGCCAGCCGATCAGCATGCTGATCCCGCGCGTCGTGGGCTTCAAGCTGTCGGGCGAGCTGCCTTCGGGAGCCACCGCGACCGACCTGGTGCTGACGATCACCGAGATGTTGCGTGAGCACGGCGTGGTCGGCAAGTTCGTGGAGTTCTACGGTTCGGGCGTGGGCGCCGTGCCGCTCGCGAACCGCGCCACGATCGGCAACATGAGCCCCGAGTACGGCTCGACCGTCGCGATCTTCCCGATCGATGCCGAGACCACCAAGTACCTCGAGCTGACCGGTCGCTCGGCCGAGCAGATCGCCCTGGTCGAGGCGTACGCCAAGGCTCAGGGTCTGTGGCACGACCCGGATCACGAGCCGCGCTACTCCGAGTACCTCGAACTCGACCTGTCGACGGTCGTCCCCTCGATCGCCGGCCCGAAGCGTCCGCAGGACCGCGTGGTGCTGGCCGACGCGAAGCAGGGCTTCCGCGGCGCGCTGAGCGCCTACGTCACCCACGACGCCGAGGCAGTTACCGGTGACTACGACGAGGCGCTCGAGGAGTCCTTCCCGGCGTCCGATCCGCCCGCGTCGCACGCCGACGGCCAGACCCCGGCTCGCGACTATCTGTCGTGCGTCCCGGCCGACGGTGGCCGGCCGAGCAACCCGATCGAAGTCACGATCGACGGCCAGACGTTCACGCTCGACCACGGTGCCGTCACGATCGCGGCCATCACCTCGTGCACCAACACGTCGAACCCGTCGGTCATGATCGGCGCGGCGCTGCTGGCCAAGAAGGCCGTCGAGAAGGGCCTGACCCGCAAGCCGTGGGTCAAGACCACGCTGGCCCCCGGTTCCAAGGTCGTCTCGGACTACTACGACCGCTCCGGCCTGACCCCGTACCTGGACAAGCTGGGCTTCAACCTCGTCGGCTACGGCTGCACCACCTGCATCGGCAACTCCGGACCCCTGATCCCCGAGGTCAGTGCGGCGGTCAACGAGAAGGACCTCGCGGTCGTCTCGGTGCTTTCGGGCAACCGCAACTTCGAGGGCCGTATCAATCCCGACATCAAGATGAACTACCTGGCGTCGCCGCCGCTGGTCGTCGCCTATGCGATCGCGGGTTCGATGGACGTCGACATCACGACCGATCCGCTGGGCACCGACACCGAGGGCAATCCGGTCTACCTGCAGGACATCTGGCCGTCGCCGGCCGAGGTCGAGGACGTCATCGCGAGCGCGATCTCGTCCGATACCTTCAGCGCGGAGTATGCCGACGTGTTCGCCGGTGACGAGCGGTGGCAGAACCTGCCGACCCCCGAAGGCGACACGTTCGCCTGGGACGCCGATTCGACCTACGTGCGCAAGGCGCCGTACTTCGACGGCATGCAGTTGGAGCCGGATCCGGTCACCGATGTGTCCGGAGCGCGGGTCCTGCTCAAGCTCGGCGACTCGGTCACGACGGACCACATCAGTCCTGCGGGTGCCATCAAGAAGGACAGCCCGGCCGGACAGTACCTGTCCGATCACGGCGTCGAGCCGCGCGACTTCAACTCACTGGGGTCGCGCCGCGGCAACCACGAGGTCATGATCCGGGGCACGTTCGCCAACATCCGGCTGCGCAATCAGATCGCGCCCGGCACCGAGGGTGGCTTCACCCGCGACTTCACGCAGGCCGACGGCCCCGTGACCACGGTGTTCGACGCGGCGCAGAACTATGCCGAGGCCGCCACGCCGCTGGTGGTGCTGGCCGGCAAGGAGTACGGCTCCGGCTCGTCGCGCGACTGGGCGGCCAAGGGCACCGCGCTGCTGGGCGTCAAGGTCGTCATCGCCGAGTCGTACGAGCGGATCCACCGCTCGAACCTGATCGGCATGGGCGTCCTTCCGCTGCAGTTCCCGGACGGACAGAGCGCCGATTCGCTCGGCCTGACCGGCGAGGAGACCTTCGAGGTCACCGGCATCACCGCCCTCAACGAGGGCACCACGCCCAGGACGGTCCACGTGAAGGCGGGCTCCGTGGAGTTCGATGCTGTGGTCCGTATCGACACCCCGGGCGAGGCGAACTACTACCGCAACGGCGGCATCATGCCGTACGTGCTGCGTTCGCTGCTCTGATCTGACGCAGCCGCGTGTGAGCAGGCCCCCGCCTTCGGGCGGGGGCCTGCTCGGCATCCGTGCGGAAACAATTTGTCGTTCGACACGCGAAATGTCGACCGAAACGCTGGACGTGACGTGGGTCACCGATTACGTTGTCTCAAACAACAATTGCGTTCGGTCGTCATGCACCGCGCGCACCGGAGGAAAACATGGAGGAGGCGGTTCGTGTGAAGCGGACGCGCAATCTGGTTCTGGCCACTGTCCTGGGTGCGTCCCTCGCGCTCAGCGCCTGTGGCAGCGATTCGGGGGACGACAAGGGCTCGGACGGCAACAAGGCCGAAGGCAAGATCGGCGTGATCCTGCCCGACACCAAGTCGTCGGCCCGCTGGGAGAGCGCCGATCGACCGGCGCTCGAGGCAGCCTTCAAGAAGGCCGGCGTCGAGTACGACATCCAGAACGCCGAGGGTGACGCCGACAAGATGCAGACCATCGCCGACGGCATGATCACCGACGGTGTCACCGTGCTCGCGATCGTCAACCTGGACTCCGACTCTGGAGCCGCGATCGAGGAGAAGGCCAAGAACCAGGGCGTTCAGACGATCGACTACGACCGCCTGACGCTCGGCGGCAGTGCCGACCTGTACATCTCGTACGACAACAGCAAGGTCGGTGCGCTCCAGGGCGAGGGACTGCAGAAGTGCCTGGGCGACAAGAGCGCCAACATCATCTACCTGAACGGTTCGCCGACCGACAACAACGCGACGCTGTTCTCGCAGGGTGCTCACAGCGTGCTCGACAAGGTCAGCAGCTACAAGAACGTCGGTGAGCAGGCCGTACCTGATTGGGACAACGACAAGGCCGTCACGATCTTCGAGCAGCTGTACACCAAGGTCGACGGCAAGGTCGACGGCGTGTACGCGGCCAATGACGGCCTCGCCGGCGGTGTCATCTCGATCCTGAAGAAGAACGGCCAGAACGGCAAGGTGCCCGTCACGGGCCAGGACGCCACGGTCGAGGGGCTGCAGAACATCCTCACGGGTGATCAGTGCATGACGATCCAGAAGTCGGCGACCGGCCAGGCCGGCGCGCTGGCCGAGGCCGCCATCGCGATGGTCAAGGGCCAGAAGCCCAGCTCGACCGGCACGGTCAAGGATGACAAGGGCCAGCGTGACGTCCCGGCGGTGCTGTTGGACCCGGTCGCCATCAACAAGGACAACGTGGGCGCGCCCATCGAGTCCGGCGATCTGAAGGCCGCCGACGTGTGCACCGGCGACTACGCCAAGCTGTGCACGGAGGCCGGCATCAGCTGATCGCACGGTGCGGCCCTCTGGGACTCGGATCCGGAGGGCCGCACTCCGTCACCGGTCGTCATCCTCGAACTGACATATTGGAGGCCCCGCGCCCATGAGCAGCAGCACCCCCGTCCTCGAGTTGCGAGGGATCAACAAGAGCTTCGGTGTCGCTCACGTCCTGCATGACGTCGACCTCAAGATCTACCCCGGCCAGGTCACGGCGCTCGTCGGCGACAACGGGGCCGGCAAGTCGACGCTGGTCAAGACCGTGGCCGGAATCTACCTACCGGATACCGGCTCGTACATCTTCGATGGCGAGCCTGTCGCAGTGCACGGCCCGAAGGAGGCCTCGTCACTGGGTATCGAGATCGTGTACCAGGACCTCGCGCTGTGCGAGAACCTCGACATCGTCGAGAACATGTTCCTCGGGCGTGAGAGCCGGCACGGCATCGTGCTCGACGAGACGACGATGGAGGCCAAGGCGCGCGAAGCGTTGACGTCGCTGTCGGTACGCACCGTCAAATCGGTGCGCCAGAGCGTTTCGAGTCTGTCCGGCGGTCAGCGCCAGACGGTCGCGATCGCGAAGTCGGTGCTGTGGAACTCCAAGGTCGTGCTGCTCGACGAGCCGACCGCGGCACTCGGTGTGGCCCAGACCCGGCAGGTGCTCGACCTGGTGCGCCGGCTCGCCGACTCCGGTGTCGGAGTCCTGTTGATCTCGCACAACCTGACCGATGTCTTCGAGGTGGCCGATCGCATCACGGCGCTCTACCTGGGCCGCGTCGCTGCCGACGTCTCGGCCAAGGACGTCACGTCGCGTCAAGTCGTCGAGCTGATCACCACCGGCCAGTCGTCCGATCTGGGCGGCGCCGCTGCGCTGACCACGGTCTGAGAGAGGGACCCGATGACCGACACCATCACCGAGGCCGAGCAGGCCGGCTTCGCCTCCGACATGACGCAGTCCACGACGCTCGGCCAGTCCGTGCGCGCCTACGCCAACCGCGTCCGCGGTGGCGACATGGGGGCGCTGCCGTCGATCCTGGGCCTGATCGCCCTGTTCGTGGTCTTCTGGCTCGCGAACGACAAGTTCCTGTCCTACCTGAACATGGCCAATCTGATCACTCAGGCCGGGCCGATCGTGATCCTGGCGATGGCGCTGGTGCCCGTGCTGCTGCTCGGCGAGATCGACCTGTCGGCGGGTGTCGCCGGTGGCGTCGCGGCCTGCGTCATGGGTGTGCTCATCGTCAAGCACGGGCAACCGTGGGGCATCGCCGTGCTGGCGGCCGTCGTGACGGGTGCCGTCATCGGCCTGGTCATCGGTCTGCTGGTGGCCAAGCTCGGCATTCCGTCGTTCGTCGTGACGCTGGCGTTCTTCCTCGGCCTGCAGGGCGTCACGCTCAAGCTGATCGGGGAGGGCGGGTCGGTGCGCGTCAACCAGGAGGTCATCTACGGCATCGCCAACAAGAATGTCGATCCGACCCTGGGCTGGATCGCCGCCGCCGTCATCATCGCCGGGTTCGCCGCGCTGTCGCTGCTCCGGCAGCGCCGGAAGGTCGCGCACGGCCTGCAGCACCAGCCGTTGGCCGTGGTCGTGGCGCAGATCGTGGCCCTGGCGATCGTCATCCTCGGGGTGACGTTCGTGCTCAACCAGAATCGCAGTCGTAATCCGAACTTCCCGATCGAGGGAGTTCCGTGGGTCCTCCCGCTCATCGCGGTGCTGTTGATCGGCTGGACGTTCGCGCTGGGACGCACTTCGTGGGGCCGTCATGTCTACGCGGTCGGCGGCAATGCCGAGGCGGCTCGCCGGGCCGGCATCAACGTCGATCGCATCCGGATCTCGGTGTTCATGGCGTGCTCGGCGATGGCCGCCTTGAGCCTGATCGTCCAGGCGTCGGTGTCGGGCAAGGTCTCGACCTCGTCCGGCGGCGGCAATGCTCTGCTCTACGCCGTGGGCGCCGCGGTCATCGGCGGCACGAGTCTGTTCGGCGGCAAGGGCAAGGCGCGCGATGCTGTGATCGGTGGCCTGGTCGTCGCCACGATCGCCAACGGTCTTGGCCTGCTCAATCAGGCGTCGTACATCAACTTCGTCGTGACCGGCGGCGTGCTGCTCCTGGCCGCAAGTGTCGATGCGATCTCGCGCCGGCGCCGCTCCGCCTCCGGCCTGGGCTGATGGCGTCGGGAGGGCGTACGGGTCTCGGTACGAATCAGGAGAACGTCCGCCGGCACAATCTGGGCACGGCGCTGGGGCATGTGCACGTCGACGGCCATGTGTCGCGCGCCGAGCTCACCTCTCGGATGGGCCTGAATCGCAGTACGATCGCGGGTCTGGTCAGCGAACTGGAGTCGCTGGGACTGGCCG
>Ga0182737_1002934_pt1 | contig 13216 bp, 15 predicted proteins | sample eDN5th30CBELigOP_FD_128878 | JGI IMG/M metagenome (GOLD analysis project Ga0182737, IMG submission 128878) | Enriched Organic Plus compost microbial communities from Emeryville, California, USA - eDNA 5th pass 30_C BE-Lig OP (version 2) (version 2) ... | reverse complement strand
TGGCACCGTCCGGATGATCGCCATACTGCACGTCGAGAAGTGCGGCTCCGAACACGTCCTGAACCGGCGCCGGCATGTCACTGGACCGGGTCTTGGCTTGTGTGTAATAACGCCGCGCGTTAATATCCAGGGGTGATCCAGAGCTTCGCTGACCGAGACACCGAGCGGCTGTTCTCCAGAGAGCCCGTTCGGCGCTTTCCGGCTTCACTCCGCCACACCATGCTCCGAAAGCTGGTCGTTCTCAACGCAGCGAACTCTCTCGACGACCTGAGGGTCCCACCGGGAAACCGCCTCGAGAAACTGAAGGGTGACCGGTCCGGACAGTACAGCATTCGCGTCAACGACCAGTGGCGCATCTGCTTCAGGTTGTCCGACGGTAACGCGCACGAAGTTGAGATCGTTGATTATCACTGAGGCGTCATGGCAACGCGCAAGTTAAACCCAATTCACCCGGGCGAAGTCCTCCTCGAGGATTTCCTGAAACCGCTCGGTCTGTCCCAGTATCGCCTGGCCCAGGACATCAGCGTCCCTCCGCGGCGCATCAACGAGATCGTGCATGGAACGCGCTCCATCACAGCCGACACTGCGTTGAGGCTCGGTCGCTACTTCGGGACAACTGAGCAGTTCTGGCTGAGTCTACAGTCACATTACGATCTCGAAGTTGAGCGCGAGCGACTCGGTGATCGTCTGAAGAAGGAAGTCGTCGTCCTCAAGCACGCCAGCTAACTGGCGGGTGAAGCTGACGGGCGGATTGAGCAGGCCATCGTGGCTTGGCACCGGAACCGCTGCATCAGCGGGCCCGCGCCGGCAGCCGCCCGCAGCTTACCCTTGTAGCGTTAGGCAACACGGGTCGGTAATCACGATCCATCGCAAAGCTACGAACGTGACGTCTTCTTCCGCGTCGACTTTGCGCGCCTGGATGGTCTACCGCCTTTCAACCCGTTAAGTCGCGCGGCCCGCGCTTTCGCTTCGCTGCGCACCTGTCCCATAAAACGCGGCGCCCATTCAGAGAGGTTGAAGGCGTTCGCCACAATTCCAGTTAGAGAGGCGTCAACATCCAGGTCAGCCCAGTGCAGTCCATCGCCGCTTGGCGAGATTCGCACATTGGCCAAGTCCTCGGCCACGGCTCCCTCAAGTGCCGACACTCGTTCCGGTGGGAAGCCGAACACAAAGCCACTTCGGAGCTCCACGAGCACCAGTCCGCGCCGAGCGTCGTAGGAAACAGAGCTTGCTCTGGGTTCGATGCGATCTGCCTCGCGGGCCTCACGAACGGCAACTTCATTTTCTCGCGCAAATTCGGTCTCATTCCGGCGAGCTGGCTTACCCATGGAGCTTCCTCCAATCTGCAAGGAACCTGATCTGGTTTGTTTCGACAATTCGTAGCGCTTCGCGTGCATCGGCCTCGTTTCATATGATGGTTCTGCCATAGGGACGGCACCGATTGTTCATCTCCGAGCCGGATCAGAACCTCGCCTCCTCGCGTCGATTCCACATGAACGTGCGGCGGCTGATGCTCGCGCGGGGGTGAGTACACGTAGACCGTGAGGTCACCTTCCTGTTGAATCCGAACCATGGGTTCAAGCTAAACCCATCGCTCGGTTTCGGAAGCGTCTCGATAAGACCACCGGTGAACGGCATGTCGATTCCACTGTCGCTCATTCGACGTGATGATGAAACGGATCACGATCACTCCCGAGATGAGGTACGACCCATGAACATCACGCTCTGGATCCTGCAGGTGCTGCTCGCGGCCGCCTTTGCAGCGCATGGCTGGCTGCTGGTTTCCCCGCCGCCCGAGTTGCTTCCCATCATGAACGAGCAACTGGGCGTGGGTTTCCGACTCTTCCTCGGTGTGGCAGAGATCGCCGGTGCGATCGGGGTGCTACTGCCTGCGCTGACCCGGATGATGCCCTGGCTGACCGCGGTGGCTGCCGGCTGTCTTGCCTTCGTGGTCGCGAGCGCGACCGTGCTGCATCTCTCGCGAGGCGAGGTCAGCTCGGCCATCACCACGGCGATTCTCTTCCTGCTGGCCACTTTCGTCGCCTACGCGCGGTGGCGCATGCGGCCGATCACACCGAGGAGCGGCAACAGATCTTCGGCGCATGCCTCGGCTTCCTCGCCGGCCTGACCCGCGCCCTGCAGCGACCTGGGCTGGCCCGCCATACGAGCAGCATCATCGCCGCGACCAGGGGAAGCCTACTTCGGCCACGAGTTCCGGGCGTCTACCGGGTTCACACCCGGCCCGGTACGTCGAAGTTTGGCGGCGCTTCCTGCGCAAACATCCTGGCCACGTGCTGGACAACCGGCGCTGGCGTCCGATTGATGCTATACAAGAACGGTAGCGCACGACACGCGACATTGGGCGCACCCCAAAATCAGAGGAGGGCCCCATGGGCAAAGTTGTCATGTACGCCTCGGTGTCGGTAGACGGCTTTATCGCGGACGAGAATGACCAGCCCGGACCGCTGTTCGAGTGGTTGGTCAGCGGTGACGTCCCCCTGGACGAGAGCGGCGTGTTGAAGGTGTCGCAGATGTCGTACGACTACACCCGGCCGTACTGGGACCAGATCGGGGTGACAATCGCCGGCCGCCACGTCTTCGACCTGACAGACGGCTGGGACGGGAAGCCGCCGAGCGGGATCGACCACGTCGTCATCGTGACTCACCGGGGCAGGCCCGAGGGCTGGCATCCCGAGGCGCCGTTCCATTTCGTCGATGACATCGAGGCAGCCGTGGCCAGGGCGCAGGAGCTCGCGGGTGACCGCATCATCGAGGTCGCCGCTGGCGATGTCGGTGGCCAGGTGCTTGCCGCGGGCCTGGTTGACGAGGTGCGAATGGACGTCGCGCCCGTCGTGTTCGGGTCCGGGAAGCGCTACTTCGGGTCGGTCGATGCGCAGCACCTGTTGGAAGATCCTGACGTGGTGATTCAGGGCAACCGGGTGCTTCACCTGCGCTATCGGGTGCGCCGGTACTCGATCTGAGCGGGAAACCGAGAAGTACGGTTATTATCGTAGTTCAGAGGTGAAGGCGCTGTCTGGGCCTGCAGCTTACCCGGGATGCGTTAGGCAGCGATCTCCACGAACGGTGCGATGAACATTCCAGAAAGCGATTGGAAACTCCTGCGCGAACTCACCCAAGCTGGTAACGGGCAGCTCGCCGATGCCTTCAACGACCGCCTCGGGCCCTTCTAGCCTCGATGGTTATTCTTCGCCGAACGAGCCGGCTACAACGCCAACTACCCGAGACGCGTGCTCCCTATCCTGACTCCGACACGGCTCTGGGTGATTGGTATGCGAACCGGATCGTCGTCCATCGCAAGCCGCTTCTCTTGCTCATTAGCTCGAAATCTTTGCTGCCTTTGGTAATTCCCGCTCGCGAGGTCCGAACCCTTCCTCATCGACTCGCGGCTCTGGTGCGAAACCGCCTGACTGGTCTGGACTTGCCTGTCGCAGTGATCGACGCGGAGGTCTCAGCAATGGACCCGGTAGTCGTAGCGAAAACCGCTGATCGCTCGGTCGTCGGGATCCTCGTTGATTTTGCCAAAGGCGCACCGTACTACCTGCCCGAGCAATGGTCCGACGCTGATCTCGTCGAGCTTGAAGCCAGGCTCGAGGAAACGCCGTGCTACGCTGGCCGCGGATTCGACAAGGTGATCTTCCCGCGCCGTAAGACTGAGGAACTACTTCGCCAACGTTGGTCCGCCGCCTGACATCGGGGTGAAGCTGTCAGCCGGGTTACGTCAGCAAGACGATGCTGGCCAGGGTTCGCGCGGCGATTCAGGCTCGAAGCTGCTGGTCAGGCCTGCAGCCTGCCTTTATCGCGTTAGACTTCACGAACATGCACTTCTGTGCAATTCCCTGAGGCGATCGGAATGAATTCGGCTTCGCGACCAATCCTTGCCCCTCTTCTCATGTTGGCGCTGGTGACGGCTCCGGCAACAGCACAACGCCCGGAGCTGGCGTCCGCGGTTGCAACGAACGAGGCGGAGCTTCGCATTCTGGTTGCCCAATCCATCTTGAGCGGGCTCGCAACGGCGGCGGATCCAGCCATGCTTGCTGGACCGAAATGGAAGTCTGGATCAACGCTCAAGGTCGGCCCGACAGCTTGAGAAACGACGCACCGCTCTCTGATCACTCATTTTTTGGGGTTGTGATTGAGGCGGGGGTGTGGCGGCAGGGCGTGTTCCCGCCGGGGGCCCCGGGTTGGCACCGCTGGCGGCTTGCTTTTGATGTCGCCCAACTCACGCCCAAAGGTGAAGAGACCACCATCTGCCCTACTCAAAAGGCACTAAGCGCCGTTCTCAAGCTGGTCCTCCGTTCAAAATCACAGGGTGTACCGGCGGACAGTGGAGTTCAGGTGGAGCTTCGGCCAACGATTCTGCGTTCACCTCATTGTGACGGTGTTCTCGCTCAAACTGTCGCTTCGATGCGCACGCAGCTTTCGGGTGGGCGAGGAGAAATCTGCCTGGTAGCCGAATGCAGTGAACGGCCGTCCCGGCGAGTGTCGTTCAGCATCCACCTCACCGAGCTGAGGTGGTTCACAACATCCTGGACACTGAGCACATCGGACGGCATCTGGTACGTTGATTGTCCCCACCCGCGGGCTGAAAATAACCCGCAAACAGGCGGATGCCAGGCTGGGCGTTTTCGGGCGATCTCGTAACGGGCGACCCCGTGCCCGCTACAGCGCGCGCAATGACGAGCACCTGATGCAAACGAGGCGCGGAAAGGTATGTCCCTTGCCGGGGAGGCGAGCCGCTTGACCGGCGGGCGGTCAGGCGCACGATCCCCAGCGAGGAGTGTCCTATGAGCCAAGCCAACGCACGAAGGTGGAAGAGCCTCGGCCTCCGGGTCGCGCTCGCCCCGCTCCTGATCTGGGGAGGGTGCACCGACGCGCCTGACGAGCTCGCCGGGGTGAACCTCCTGGCTGCCCCGGAGCGGCTGAACGCGGTGGGGTGCGGCCCGGAGATCGACGTGGAGTGCATCAGCAGCATCGTGCGCGTCACGAGCGTGAACGTATCCGCGCGCACCTTCACCGGCGTGGTCGGGACCGGCGAGACGCCCGTGACGTTCACGGCCACCCCGGCGACCCGGTGGTTCGCGGCCAGTCTGAGCGCGTATCCACCGCACCCCATCATCCCCGCGCTCCGCAGTTGGAACACCCTCATTGCCCAGAACCCCCACATGCAGAATTCCACGAATCCATCATTCGCGGCGATGCTGGCGCACGCTGCGAACATCGTGAAGCAGAGTAGGGGCACGGCGTACTTCGCCATTACGGCGAACCCGAACCTGACACTCGCGTCCGTTCAGCCGGTGCCACCGCCCCGGTAGAGGCGCACGCACGTGAAGCCGACGCCACGCACGCGGGGTCGCGTTGCTCCCCCGCGTGGGTTACCCTTTAGCGTTGGACCGCCATAGCACATTCTCGTCAAGTGCGTTCAATGCGACGCCTGGTCTTGCTCATCAGTTCGCTTTTTGCAGCGTGCTTCTCAGATGAGCCGTTCCATCTTGCCGTGATCGACTCATGGCGGAAGATCTGCTCGAAAGGAAAGGCGATCGGAATTGTCCGTGGCTGAGACGTTCGACCGATGTCCTCGCTGGGGGCTGGTTCCCCTGGGTGCTGCCCTGATCGCGATCGCGTGTTCGAACACGCAAGACTCGCGGGTTCCCGTGCAAGGCGATTCCGCTGCTCAGGTTCAGAAGGGCGCGCCGGACCCTGCCCCGCCCCCTTCGTCGGTTGTTGCTATGGTCGATCCTGCAGTGTTCTACGTGGAAGCGACGGAGTCGGAGATCGATGCGGCAAGACAGGGAGTTTCCGAAGAGGACTTCGAGGTGATCGCGGACGATATGATGTTTTATCGTTCGTCTGCGATCGAACGGCTCGAAGCGTGGGACATTCCGGTTTCACGCATCGCGGGCAGGCGTCCGCTTCAGTTTACGGTAAACGGGACGCCTGAAACGACAGACTTCTCCGACGTGACCTGGCTGGATTTCATCGTCGTATACCGGCGGAACGAAAGACCTCGCGCTTTCGCGCCGAACGACATCGAAGCCGTCCGCGCGTACTGGGAATCCGGGTCAACTGCAACGGACACTGCGGAACCGGTTGCACCACCCGGTTCGTTTTGATGCAGGTCTTGTACAGCACGAAATGAGAGCGTGTCCGCGGAACTGAACTTCGAAATTGCGGGTGGCGGCCCGGTTGCGGAAGAAGTACGGCGGCACGGGTTTGATCGCTTTCTCGTGCTTGCGCAGCATGTGCGCCAGTTACCTTATGGCAGGCCGTCGTGTGCGCGCGATGTTCTGGCGGTTCTCAGGGAAGGGCGAGGCACGTGTAGCTCCAAGCATCGCTTGCTGGCGGAGGTGGCGCATGAGTGCGACCACCCGGAGGTGGAACTGGCGGTGGGTCTCTACGCGATGTCCGAGCAGAACACGCCGGGGGTCGGCGCCGTGCTGGAGGCTGCTGGTTTCGTTTCCATCCCGGAGGCCCACTGCTATCTCCGGCTCGGTGGCCGACGGTACGACTTCACCGGCTTGAGCAGCGGTGCCAGCTCACCATTCGAGGCGTTGGTTTCGGAGCACTTCATACCTCTGGCGCGTCTGCCTGAAGAGAAATTGAAGCTGCACCAGGACGCGATTCGGGCGTGGGCTACGTTGCATGGGCTGCCGTTTGCGGATGCGTGGGCACTGCGGGAAGCCTGTATCCAGGCACTGGCGCCACAAGATACGTTCGAGCGCTGAGCAGTCGAAGAATTGGTGAGAGTAGCTTTTCCGACCTACATCGTGAGGAGGTATCATGCTGCGTCAATTCATCCGGGTCCTGATCTTCGCGCTTCCCGTCGGCCTGGTGCTGGTCGGCTGGCAGGAAACTGGCTCGCTCAATTGAGTGGGCATCCTGCGTGGCAGGTGTTGCCGTGGGTTCTGCTCGCCGCGTTTTGGAGCGTCGTCCTGAAATGGACGACACGGGACATCAGGATGCCATATGAACCATCGCCTCGTCACTTTTGGTTTGTTTCTGGTTCCCCTCGGCTGCGCCGAACCGGAGACGTACTCTGAAACGAGGGACGCCTCGACGTTTACCTCGCCAGTCGATCAGCTCGGGTGCATCAAGTACGGGGTTGATGTCGAGGTTTCCGGGCTCCTGGCCCGAGTGCCGCCCGAAGACGCAAGCACTTCGCCAGAAACGGGTTCCAGGAACGACCTGACGCTTCGTTTGCCGCGGACTGCTTGCGCTGCGCCACTTCCGCTGGACGGTTACCTCCCTGCGATTTCCGGCGTTCAGGACATCTTTCTTGCCGTGACTTCAATGGACCGGGACTGCTCGAAACTGCTGTGGGTAAGCGGGTCAAACTGCGTGGCATTGCACTTCCAGTTCGCGGGCGCGGCGCCGATTCGATCGTTGTCATGAGGGTTGCCGTGTGGGCCGTCGAGTCGGGCGGTTGAGACTCGAGGTGCAGGGTAAGGGGGCGGGTAAAAGGCGGCCGTGCACTGAATACACCAGTGCACGGCCGCCTTGCAGCAACTACCAGGCTGCCCGCGGCTGGTCGAATATCAGGTCGTGGGCTTCCGCTGCTGCAGGATCTTCGTCATGTACTTCTCGAAGAAGAACTTCTGGATATCCATCATGTTGATCTCGCGGCCCTGGATGTAGGACTGCTGGATGTCCGTTGTCATGTCCAGCGGCGTGCCGGTCGTGATGAGCAGCGTCGCGTCCTTGCCCACTTCCAGTGAACCGACCCTGTCGCTGATACCCATGAACTCGGCGGCATTGATCGTCACCGACTTGAGCGCCTCTTCCTCCGGCAGGCCGAACGCCACGGCCACGCCGGCCTCCCAGGGCAGGCGATAGCTGTACAGCGCTCCGGTGCCGCCCGAGATGGCGAACTTCACGCCGGCCTTGTGCAGCGCCGCGGGCAGGCTGTAGTTGCCATCGTATCCGTCGTAGGAACGCTGAGGCGCGGACATCGTGGAGGTGAGGATCACGGGGACGTTCTCCGCTTTGAGGCGGTCGGCGACGTGGATGGCATCGCGCCCGCCGCGGATCACGAGGCGCAGTCCCTCTTCCTTGCCCCAGGTGATGGCGTCGTTGATCTGCGCGACGCCGTCGGCTGCGACCACGACGGGGATCTCCCCATTGAGTGCGGGGATCATCGCGTCGTAGCGCGTGTCCGTGCGGGTGACCTGACCGGCTTTCACAGCGTCCCGGTACGCGCGCGCCTCGCCGAAGAAGTCCTTGAGCTCCTGGACCTGCTGGGCGTAGGTCTTCGGTGGCTGCCGCTGACCACCCGGTCCGCCGGGGCCGCCAAAGCGGCGTGGCTGCGCGATGGGGTTGGGCCAGTTCACGTTGAGCGCCGCCGCGCCCTTCATCGACATCTCCTCCCAGGTCCACCCCTCGAGCGCCATTGCGGAGGAGAGCCCGGAGACCAGGCCGCCACCGGGAGTGGTGAATGCGACCAGCACGCCAGCCGACCGGGTCGTGCCGATGTGCCGGCTCTCGGCGTTCACCGCGACTTCGGCGCGTACGTTGGGGTTGAAGTCACCGCGCTCGTTGATGTCGTTCGAGACATCGACCGAGCCGATCTCCGAGATCCCGACGGTGCTGTAGGCGTCGATCAGGCCGGGGTAGATGTGTTTGCCGGTCACATCGACCACACGCGCGCCCTGGGGCACGGCGACGTTGGTGCCGATCGCGGTGATTTTGCCGCGGTCCAGCACGATCATCCCGTTCTGGATCACGCCATTCGTCACGGTGTGGATCGTGGCGCCGCGCAATACGATCGGCTGGGCCTGCGGCGGGACGGTCATCCTCACCTGCGCGTCGACGGGAAGGGCAAGCGCCGCGACGGCAGCGAGCGCGCATGCCGAATTCCTGATTGCTCGTATCGGGTTCATGTCAGCGGCTCCCCTCTCCGGGCCGACGCGCCGGACTGTTGGTGGTCGTGTTGTTCGTGACTGGGCTGGCAGCGTGCACCGCCTGGATGAGTTGCGTGCGCTGCCGCTCGATCTCCGCACGCAGGGCGGCGTCCTCCTCGAGCGAGAAGTAGCGGCGTCCGTCCACCCAGGTCTGTTCTGCCCTCGTGAACTGTGAAAGCGGGTTCCCGCTCCAGATCACGAAGTCCGCGTCCTTGCCCGGCTCGAGCGAGCCGACCCTACCGTCGATCGCAATGGCTTTCGCGGCCTGGTTGGTCACCGTGGACAGCGCCTGGATCTCATCGACGCCGGTGCGCAGCAGCTTGCCGGCTTCCCAGTTCATGCGGGTCGAGATCTCGTTGTCGTCCGAGTGCAGCGCGGTCACCACGCCCGCTTCCATGAGCAGTCGTGCGTTGTACATGGTGGCGTCGTACGACTCGAGCTTGAACGCGCCCCAGTCGCTCCACACGACGGCGGCGACACCCGACTTCTGCAGCTCGCTCGCGATCTTGTACGCCTCGACACCGTGCTGCAGCGTCTGGACGCGGAAACCGAACTCCTCGGCAAGCCGGACGAGGGCGAGGAACTCGTCGGCGCGATAACCGTGTGACGAGATCAGGAGCTTCTGGTTCAGGATGTCGAGCAGCGCCTCCATCCGCAGATCCTTGCGCGGCGGGATCCCGGTCTTGTCGGCCTCCCATCGCTTCCACTCGGCCTCGTAGTCACGCGCCGCCCGGAAGTGGTCCCGGATGATCTCCTGCGTACCCATCCGGGTGTCGGGATAGCGGTTCGGGTTGCGCTTGGGGTTCTCGCCGAGCGCAAACTTCACCGTGCGGGGCGCTCCCTGGAACTTCATGTCCTCGGGGAGCGAGCCCCAGCGGAGCTTCACGTACACGTTCTCGCCGCCGATCGGGTTGGCGGAGCCGTGTTTGATCATCGTGGTCGTGAGCCCGCCGGCGAGCTGACGGTAGAACCAGATGTTGTTGTGCGTGAGCACGTCGCCCATCTGCACTTCGGGGACGATCGCAAAACCGCTCTCGTTCACCGAACTGACACCGCCGTGCGTGTGCGGGTCGATGAGTCCGGGGGTCACGTGTTTGCCGGTGGCGTCGATCTCCACCGCGCCGCGGGGCGCCTGCAGATTTTTGCCGACCTGCACCACCTTGCCGGCGCTCACAAGGAGATCGGCGTTCTCGACTTTGCCCTGCCGCCCCTGCGTCCACACCGTGGCGTTACGCACCAGGACGTGCGCGGGCTGCGCAGGCGGCGCGCTCCGGCCGTACTCCATCGAGGGCCGGATGAACGGCAGGTCGACAGCCGGCACCTTCGCGGCCACCGTGCCACGGGCCGGGCCCTCGAACTTCTCCGTGCGCGTACCGCGGTACGATGGGTCGGCGCCGTTGGGCAGCGCCATCCACCCGAAGAATTCGTCCCCGCGGACCGACCCGGTGACCAGCACCGTTCCCTCCTGACCGATCGGCTCGCCATTGAAGGTCGCTTCGACCCGTCCGGTCTCGGCGATCACGCGGGCCGTCGCCAGCGGGATCGGCCGGCCGCTGCCGACCTCGATGGTGCCGCGGATACGGTTGAGCGGGCCTTCGATGCGCAGCGTCGCCTGCGGTGCATTCGCTTCGTCGGACGTGATGGCCCACGTGCCACGGGGGTCGATCTGCGGCGGCCGCGTGACGCCATAACGGGTACCCTGCACCCACACATCACGGATGCTCGCTTCCTCCTTGAACAGGTCGCCATCGCTGACAACGAGGTTGGCGACCTTGCCGACGGCGATCGTGCCGTGCGTGCGCTCGATCCCCAGCCAGGTCGCGGGGACGGTGGTCAGGGCGGCCAGCGCCTTGTCCGGCGTGAGGCCGCGCGCCACGGCGATGCGCAGGTTGGGCAGGAAATCGGTCATCGTCGAGAGGCCGTCGCTGGTAATCGCGAACGACACCCCTGCCTTCTCGAGCTGCGCCGGGTTGGTCGGGGCAAGGTACCAGTGGCGGAGCGACGCCAGCGGCGCGTTGAGCGCTGCCTCCGGGCTCGACACGTCAGGCGCATCCGGGAAATTGAGCGGCACGATGAGCGGCTCCTTGCGCCCCTTCAGCACGTCGACCAGACGGTACTCGTATCCGTTCCCGCGGAACCATGGGACGAGCTTGTAGTCGGCGGCGAGCCTGGCAGCGCGGAGATACTCCTCTTCGCTCTCCGTCTGGAAAAGGACGGGCTGCTTGCCCTGCACGACGCCGCCGAGCGCGGCGAGGGCCTCGCTGGTCTCAGGCGGGAGGGTGGCGCGGCCGCCATTCTCCCAGGCAGCGCGGGCACGGCCATACCACTCGGCGTCCATGAAGGTCTGCTTCATGAGCGCGATTGTGCCCATCGTCGAGTTCGGGTACGTGCCGCCCAGCGCGAAGGAGCGCTGGAAGCCGATCGCCTGCACGAGATCGGCACGCAGCACCCGGTCGCGGGCGCCGAAGTCGCCGAGGTTCACAACCGAGGCCTTGCCGCGGAAGAGCCCCTGCCTGGGGACCACGAGCGCCGTGCCGAAGCCCAGCGAGCGGAGCCCCGCGCGACGGGTGCTGTCATCCTTCAGGGTGGCACCGGTGCTGTACCAGGCGCGCACCTGCGGATTCCAGTGGGTCGGGCCGACGTCGCCGCCCTGCGGCACCGCATCCGCCCCGAGGTCGGCGTGGGCATCGATGAAGCCGGGGTAAATGGTCTGCCCGGCGAGGTCCCAGACGCGCGCCCCGGCCGGGGGGCGGACGTCGCGGCCGACCGCGGTGATCAGGCCGTTCCGAATAACAATTGTGGCGTTCTCGAGCACCTGCCCCGGCGCCGTCACGACGCGTGCGCCCACCAGGGCGTGGAAGCCCGTGGCGTTGTTGCGCAGGTCGGTGACCGGCTCAGTCCGGGAGGATTGCTGCGCCTCGAGCCCGCTGGCGACCAGCAGGCACAAGCCCAGGTACTTCAGGGAGCGGATGACACTCACGACGCACTCCTGATGAATTTTTGGCAGTGGGTGGCGGCGATGATTACTTACATAAAATGGGGCCTGGGGCAAGCGCTGTCGAACCTGACGTGCCCGCCGGCCGTCCTGGCTTGCATGAAAGCTGACCGGTGCGCCCGCCCCTCGCTCGGCAGACTCGCGGTCGCGCGCTTTACAGCTTACCCTTGTCGGATCAGGCAGCCTTCGTCAAATGATCAATTCCTGAGTACCCGCCCGGTACAAGGAGACATCATGATCAATCTGCGCAGATGTTGCGGGCTGTTCCTTGCTCTGGCCATGTGGCCGGTACCGGTATTCGCACAGGCGTCGCAGTCCGTCCGGAACACTGGCGTGTCAGGCCTCTGGATACTCGCGAATTTGAGTTACGCCGGCATGCGCGCGCAGAATCACCCTGGCACCGTCTGGCGCATTCTCGCCTTCATTTGCGGATTCCCGGGGACGCTTCTGACCTTCTTCCTGGTCGAAGAAGGCAACGAACGAGCGTATGGCGTGGACCTCCCACGACGTTTGCAACAGCCGAGTCAACCCCCTTCCAGTAGTGGCGCCATGTAGCCATTCCAGGTCGGCTGCTGCCCTACTGTTAGCACAATTCTCCCAGGTGTGATGGAGACGACAACCGATGGCTCGTGTCCGGGTGCGCGACCGCTGCAGCCGCGTGGAAGGATGTGCAGATCGTTGGCGGCGTGGCGACCATCCGCCAATACCTCGCAGCGAGGCTCATTGACGAGATCCACGTCGCAATCGCGCCTCGAATGCTCGGAGCGGGTGAATCACTCTTCTACGATCTTGATCTTCCTGCACTCGGCTATGAGTGCACGACGCATGTGCCGACGGATGCCGCCACACACATCGTGCTGACGAGAGGTCGGTAAATGAGCCCTGATGGAACCGCACGCATAGAAGGCCGGAAACAAACCATGCGTTGGAACGCTTCAGTTGTCGCCGTTCACATTCCGGGATCAGGTTTACGATTACGCGAGCAGCCGCGCGTTGGCGTACGTACAGCATACGGCGGACATCCTCCCACCCGAGGTGCGCGTGCGGATCGGCACCGGGGAGTGCAATCAGCATGGCGTCCGCCAACGATGGTAATGAACGTCAGGCTCAACGAATTCCCAGTGAGGCGATCCCTTGGTGAAGAGGCCCTGGTTCTACACCGTGATGGGCGGCGTTGTACTCGTCGTCGTTGCGTTCGGATTCGGTCGAACCTACGCAGTGCCCATGGCGCGTGGCGCCTTCGCTGCTCCGGCATCTGTTCATGTCCACGCTATCTTCGCGACGGCCTGGGTCCTTCTGTTCATCG
>Ga0182737_1002933_pt1 | contig 13222 bp, 14 predicted proteins | sample eDN5th30CBELigOP_FD_128878 | JGI IMG/M metagenome (GOLD analysis project Ga0182737, IMG submission 128878) | Enriched Organic Plus compost microbial communities from Emeryville, California, USA - eDNA 5th pass 30_C BE-Lig OP (version 2) (version 2) ... | reverse complement strand
GGTAGCGGGTCTTGAGCTGGCTGGCGAAGGCGCGGGCGCGGCGGCGCGCCGGCTGATCGGCGCCGTCCAGGGTCATCGGATCGCCGACGACGAGGCCGCGCGGGCGCCATTCGGCATGCAGGCGGTCGACCGCGGCCCAGTCGGCGCCGTGCTCGCGCACGTCGACCACCGCCACCGCGCGGGCCCCGCCCAGCGCGCTGCCCACGGCCACGCCGATGCGGCGCGAACCGACGTCGAAGCCGAGCACGATCGCGTCGGCCGCGAGCAGGGTCCCGTTTGCGGGCGCCTCAGGCATGCCCGCTGTAGTCGGCCAGGCGGAACAGGTCGACGCCGATGCGCCCGGCCGCGGTCTGCCAGCGGCGCTCAAGCGGCAGGTCGAACAGCAGGTCGGCGTCCATCGGCGCGGTCAGCCAGGTGTTCTCGCCCAGCTCGTATTCCAGCTGGCCGGCACCCCAGCCGGCGCAGCCGAGCGCCACCAGCGCGCGCGGCGGGCCCTCGCCGGCGGCCATCGCCTCGAGGATGTCGCGCGAGGTGGTCAGGTACAGGCCGTCGGCCACCTGCAAGGTGGAATCCCAGCCGCGGTCGCCGTCGTGCAGGACGAAGCCGCGTTCCTGGTGCACCGGCCCGCCGTGCAGCACCGGCCGCGCGCAGAGTGCCTCGTCGTCGCTGCCGATGCCCATCTGCGACAGCACCTCGCCGAGCGTGTACTCGGAGGCGCGGTTGACCACCACGCCCATCGCGCCCTGCTCGTCGTGCTGGCAGATCAGCGCCACGCTGCGCGCGAAGTTCGGGTCGGCCAGCGCCGGCAGCGCGATCAGCAGCTGGTTGGCCAGGTTGTCGTTCGCCGCGGACATGCGCGCATTCTAGCGCCCATGCGGAGGGCGCGGCCGGCTCCCGCATAATCGGGCATTCCACCACCACGCCCTCGCCCCATGTCCGGCTACTGCGACTTCGCCCCCGGCCACCCGCTGCACGGGCCCTACCACGACCACGAATACGGCTTCCCGCAGCGCGACGAGCGCGTCCTGTTCGAGCGCCTGCTCCTGGAGATCAACCAGGCCGGGCTGAGCTGGGAAACCATGCTGAAGAAGCGCGAAGGCTTCCGCCGCGCCTACGACGGCTTCGACGTGGACCGGGTGGCCGCCTACGGCGAGGCCGACCGCCAGCGCCTGCTGGCCGATCCGGGGATCATCCGCAACCGCCTGAAGATCGAGGCGGCGATCCACAACGCCCGGGTCATCCAGCGCCTCCGCGACAGCCACGGCGGCTTCGCCGCCTGGCTGGACGCCCACCATCCGCTCGACAAGGCCGGCTGGGTGAAGCTGTTCCGCCGCACCTTCCGCTTCACCGGCGGCGAGATCACCGGCGAGTTCCTGATGAGCCTGGGCTACCTGCCCGGCGCGCACCGCGCCGACTGCCCGGTGCAGGCGCGGATCGCGCCGCTGTCGCCGCCCTGGATGGCCGCGGCCGGCTGAGCCGCGGGCCGCGGCCGGTCACACGCCCATGTAGCGGTGCGGGCGGTGGTTGAACATCAGCACCAGGCTCAGCAGCACCGCGCCCAGCGCCGAATACATCACCTTCGATGGCGGCAGCACGAAGAAGGCCGCGGCCATCAGCAGCGTGTCGAAGGCCAGCTGCACCTTGCCGGCGCTGATCCCGTGGTCGCGCTGCAGGTACACCGCCAGGATGCCGACGCCGCCGAGGCTGGCGCGGTGGCGGATGAAGAACAGCACGCCCAGCCCGCACAGCAGCCCGCCGACCACCGCCGAATACAGGGTCGACATGTAGGCGTAGCCGGCCCAGCGCGGCAGCAGGTCGGTGAGCAGGCCACAGGCGCCCACGGCGACGAAGGTCTTGAGGGTGAACTCCCAGCCCATCCGCCGTACCGCGATCCAGTAGAACGGCAGGTTCACCAGCACGAACACCAGGCCGAAGTTCCAGCCCAGCGCGTAGTGCAGCAGGAACGAGACCCCGGCCATGCCGCCGATCATCAGCCCGCCCTGGGCGAACACGGCCAGCCCCAGCGAGGCCACCAGGGTCGCCAGCAGCATGCCCTGCACGTCCTCGGCCACCGAATGGTGGAAGGCGCGGTCGTCCGCCTGGGTCCCGGCCGAGTCGGGCGGCGGGGTCAGGGGGCCGGAAGTGACGACGGTGCCGTCCGCGGGCAGGGGTTCCTGCCCGGGCCGGAGGTCCGGATCGGTGGCGTTCACGTGGGGTGCCGCGGTTCGGGGGGGCGCGATTCTAGCCTGAGCCGCGGCCAGGCACCGTCGTCCGGAAACGACGAGGCCGCCCGGAGGCGGCCTCGCTGCAGCAGGAAGGACCCGCCGGCCGCGCCTCAGCGCGCCTCGGCGATCTCGACCCCGTCCAGGCCCTGGGCCAGGGTGCGGGCGTCGCCGCCCTGGGACAGCTTGATGCGCAGGCGCACCTCGTTCTGCGAGTCGGCGTAGCGCAGCGCGTCCTCGTAGGAGATCTCGCCGGCCTGGTACAGCTCGAACAGGCTCTGGTCGAAGGTCTTCATGCCCAGGTTGGTCGATTCCTTCATGACCTCCTTGAGCTTGTGGATCTCGCCCTCGCGGATGTAGTCCTGCACCAGCGGGGTGCCCAGCAGGATTTCCATGGCCACGCGGCGGCCCTTGCCGTCCGGGGTCGGCACCAGCTGCTGGGCGACCACGCCCTTGAGGTTCAGCGACAGGTCCATCAGCAGCTGGCCGCGCCGGTCCTCGGGGAAGAAGTTGATGATGCGGTCCATCGCCTGGTTGGCGTTGTTCGCATGCAGGGTGCACAGCACCAGGTGGCCGGTCTCGGCGAAGGCGATGGCGTGGTCCATGCCCTCGCGGGTACGCACCTCGCCGATCATGATCACGTCCGGGGCCTGGCGCAGGGTGTTCTTCAGCGCCGCGTCCCAGCTCTCGGTGTCGATGCCGACCTCGCGCTGGGTGACGATGCAGCCCTCGTGCTTGTGCACGAACTCGATCGGGTCCTCGATGGTGATGATGTGGCCGGTCGAGTTCTGGTTGCGGTAGCCGATCATCGCCGCCAGCGAGGTCGACTTGCCGGTGCCGGTGGCGCCGACGAAGATGATGATGCCGCGCTTGGTCATCGCCAGCGTCTTGATGATCGGCGGCAGGTTCAGCTCCTCGACGGTCGGGATCTTGGTCTCGATCCGGCGCAGCACCATGCCCACCTGGTTGCGCTGGTAGAAGCACGACACGCGGAAGCGGCCCACGCCGGCCACGCCGATGGCGAAGTTGCACTCGTGGGTCTTCTCGAACTCCTCGCGCTGCTGGGGCGTCATCACGTTGAGCACCAGGTCGCGGCTCTGCTGCGGCGTGAGCGGCGTCTGCGTGATCGGCGTGATCTTGCCGTGGACCTTCATCGCCGGCGGCATGCCCGCGGTGATGAACAGGTCCGACGCCTTCTGGTGCGCCATCAGCTTGAGGAACGAGGTGAAGTCGATGGTGCTCATGGTGGGCTCCTGCGGAGCCGGTGATTCGGGATTGGGGATTGGGGATTCGCAGATGCGCCGCACGGCGCCGTGTCCTCAAACCTTCCTCGCGATCTCCGGCCTAGGCAAATCCAAATCCCGAATCCCGAATATCGAATCCCGGCTCTTACTCGAAAAGGCGCTTGTCCTTGGCGTATTCCTTCGCCTGCTGGCGGGTGACCAGGCCGCGCTTGACCAGGTCCTGCAGGTGCTGGTCGAGGGTCATCATGCCGTACTGCTGGCCGGTCTGGATCGCGGAGTACATCTGCGCGACCTTGTCCTCGCGGATCAGGTTGCGGATGGCCGGGGTGCCGACCATGATTTCCCAGGCCGCGGTACGGCCGCCGCCGACCTTCTTCAGCAGCGCCTGCGAGATCACCGCGCGCAGCGATTCGGACAGCATCGAGCGGACCATCGGCTTCTCGCCGGCGGGGAACACGTCGATGATGCGGTCGATGGTCTTGGCCGCCGAGCTGGTGTGCAGGGTACCGAACACCAGGTGGCCGGTTTCCGCGGCGGTCAGCGCCAGGCGGATGGTCTCCAGGTCGCGCATTTCGCCGACCAGGATGTAGTCCGGGTCCTCGCGCAGCGCCGAGCGCAGGGCCTCGTTGAAGCCGTGGGTGTCGCGGTGCACCTCGCGCTGGTTGATCAGGCACTTCTGCGAGGTGTGCACGAACTCGATCGGGTCCTCGACGGTGAGGATGTGCCCGTACTCGTTCTTGTTGATGTGGTCGATCATCGCCGCCAGCGTGGTCGACTTGCCCGAGCCGGTCGGGCCGGTGACCAGGATCAGGCCCTGCGGCTGGTTGATCAGCTCGCGGAAGATCGGCGGGCAGCCCAGGTCCTCCAGGGTCAGCACGTCCGAGGGAATGGTACGGAACACCGCGCCGGCGCCGCGGTTCTGGTTGAACGCGTTGACGCGGAAGCGGGCCAGCGACGGAATCTCGAACGAGAAGTCGACCTCGAGGAACTCCTCGTAGTCGCGCCGCTGCTTGTCCGACATGATGTCGTAGACCAGCGCATGGACCTGCTTGTGGTCCAGCGCGGGGATGTTGATGCGGCGCACATCGCCATCCACCCGGATCATCGGCGGCAGGCCGGCGGACAGGTGCAAGTCGGAAGCCTTGTTCTTGACCGAGAAGGCCAGCAGTTCGGCGATATCCATCCAAGATCCCCCAGGTGGCCCGCGTTCTGTGCGCAGGCTGGAACGTTACATCCCCTGCGGGGCAGTATAGCGCTCCCGCCGCTGCCGCCAATGCCCGGAAAACCGATGTCCGCCGACCGTCTCAGAATCGTGCTGCAGCGCATCCAGAACGCGGCCGAGGCCTGTGGCCGGCCAGCGCCTGCGCTGCTCGCGGTGTCCAAGACCCAGCCGGCGGAAGCCGTGGCCGCGCTGGCCGCGGCCGGCCAGCGCGCCTTCGGCGAGAACTACGTGCAGGAGGCCGCGGCCAAGCGTGCCGCCCTGGCCGACCGGTATCCGGACCTGGCCTGGCACCTGATCGGGCACCTGCAGTCGAACAAGGCCGCCCAGGCGGCGCAGACATTCGACTGGGTGCACAGCGTGGACCGGCCCAGCGTGATCGCCGCCCTCGCCCGCCATCGCGACCCGGCGCGCGGCCCGCTGAACGTGTTGCTGCAGGTGAACGTCGAGGCCGAGCCGGGCAAGTCCGGCTGCGCCCCGGAAGACCTGCCGGCCCTGGCCGCCCGGGTGGCGGCCGAACCGACCCTGGCCCTGCGCGGACTGATGTCGATCCCGGTGCCGCACGAGGACCCGGAACTGCGCCGCCCCGCGTTCCGCCGCATGCGCGCCCTGTTCGAGCAGCTGGCCGCGGAGCATCCGGGCGTGGGCACCCTGTCGATGGGGATGAGCGACGACTTCGCCATCGCCATCGAGGAAGGCGCCACCCTGGTCCGGATCGGCACCGCCCTGTTCGGTCCGCGGCCGCCGAAGCCGTAGCGCATTCCCTGGAGGACAGCATGGATCCACACGACACCGCGGCCGACGCCATCGCCTTCATCGGCGGCGGCAACATGGCCCGCAGCCTCATCGGCGGCCTGCTCCGCCGCGGTACCGACCCGCGCCGGATCCGCGTCGCCGAACCGGTCGCCGCGCTGCGCGAGGCCCTGGCCGCCGACTTCGGCGTGCAGGTGTTCGAGCACGGCGCGGACGCGGTGCAGGACGCCGGGCTGTGGCTGCTGGCGGTCAAGCCGCAGATGATGCGCCTGGCCTGCGAACCGCTCGCCGCCGCGGCGCAGTCGCTGAGGCCGCTGGTGGTATCGATCGCCGCCGGCATCCCGGTGGCGCGGCTGCAGGAATGGCTGGGCGGCGGCCTGCCGGTGGTGCGCTGCATGCCCAACACGCCGGCCCTGCTCGGCGCCGGCGTCACCGGCCTGTTCGCAGGCGAAGGCGTCGACGAGGCGCAACGCGCCCGCGCCGGGGAACTCCTTTCCAGCGCCGGCGCCACGGTGTGGGTCGACGCCGAACCGCTGGTCGACGCGGTCACCGCGGTCTCCGGCAGCGGGCCGGCCTATGTGTTCCTGCTGGCCGAGGCGATGGAAGCGGCGGCGGTGGCCGAGGGCCTGCCGGCCGAGGACGCACGCACCCTGGTCGTGCACACCCTCCTTGGCGCCGGCCGCATGCTGGCCGAAGCCGGCGACCCGCCGGCCGAGCTGCGCCGCAAGGTCACCTCGCCCGGCGGCACCACCCAGGCGGCGATCGAAGCCTTCCAGGCCGGCGGCTTCGAGGCGCTGGTCGCCCGCGCGGTGCACGCCGCGCGCGAACGCGGTGCCGCCCTGGCCGCGGCGACCGGCCCATGAGCGCGCGACGCCTGGCCGCGAAGGCCTGCCTGCTCGCCAGCCTCGTGCTCGCCGTCGCCGGCTGCGGCGGCGCGGCACCGCAGGCGGCGCAGTTCGTGCCGCCGGCGCCGAGCACGACCGACCTGTCCGGCTCGCTGCGCGCCCGCTACAACCTGCTGCCCACCCTCGCCCTTGGCGAGGCGGTGGCGCGCGAGTACGGCGTCGAACGCGACGAAGGCACCGCCCTGCTGGTGGTGGCGCTGCGCCGGGTCGGCGCCGATGGCGAGGAGACCAGCGTCGATGCCGAGGTGTCCGCCGAGGCCGTCGACCTGGGTGGACGCCGCCAGCAGGTGGCGCTGCGCAAGGTTGCCACCGGGGACTACGTCGACCACGTCGGCACCATGCGGGTGGGCCGCCACGACACCATCCGCGTGCAGGTCGGCGTGGTCGCGGACGGCCGCCGCCAGCAGTTCGATTTCCAGCGCAACTTCTGAGCGGGGTTGCGTCCGGCGCCCATGCTGGCTAAGTTCGGCCGCGGGAGTGGCCGCCATCCGCACGCGGGAAGCGGCCAGAAAACAAAGGGGGGAGACCGCGCGGGCGCATGCGCCCCGGCGTCCGTCCGCCCGCGCGTTTCCTTGCAACGGTCAGGCCCGCCGTCCGGGCCCGAAGGGGACGCGTCATGAACAGACTGCATTACCTGGCAATCCTTGCCTTGAGCGTGGCCTTCCCGGCCTCGGCCCAGCAGGGCGCATGCCCGCCCCTGCCTGCCGGGACCAACCTGCAGTGGCAGGAAAAGGTGCACGACGGCTTCGTGCTGTGCCGCGCGCTCGATGGCGAACGGCCGGTGCTGAGCCTGATGCTCACGGCCAAGCCGACGGTCAACCTGCTGCGCCGTAACCGCCTCGAGGAAGGCAGCATCGGCTCGCACGAAGTGCGCTGGTACCAGCCGGAAATGGCGGTACAGACCGGCGCGCAGCAGCGGATCACCATCGTCGAGCTCGGCAACGACCGTTACGCCCAGGTCTGGGTCGAGGCCGCCAGCGACACCGAGCTGCGCCAGCTGCTCACGCTGGCGCAGTCGATCCCGCTGTACTGAGCCGGCACGCGGAAAGCGCGGCCGGGGCAGCCCAGCCGCGCCGCCTTCAGAAGCGGCCTTCCTGGAAGTCGACGAAGGCCTGCATCAGCTCCTGCTTCGTGTTCATCACGAACGGGCCGTAGCGCACGACCGGCTCGCGCAGCGGCGTGCCGGCGACCAGGATCAGGCGCGCACCGGCCTCCCCGGCGCGCAGCGACAGCGCGCCGCCACCGCCGAGCACGCCCATTTCCGCGGTTTCCAGCGCCCGGGCGTCATCGCCCTCGCCCACCGTGGCCGCGCCTTCGAACACGTAGGCGAAGGCGTTGTGCCCGTCGGGCAGCGCGTATTCCCAGGCCGCGCCCGGCTGCAGGGCGATGTCCAGGTACACCGGATCGGTGGCCGGCTGCACGATCGGGCCGACGGTGTCGCCAACACGGCCGGCGATCACCTTCACCTCGACGCCGGCGGCCGGCGCGACCACCGGGATGTGGTCGGGCGCGAACTCCTGGTAGCGCGGCTCGGTCATCTTCTCGCGCGCCGGCAGGTTCACCCACAGCTGGAAGCCGCGCATGCGCCCGGATTCCTGCTCCGGCATCTCCGAATGGACCAGGCCGCGGCCGGCGGTCATCCACTGCACGCTGCCGGAGGTCAGCAGGCCTTCGTTGCCGTGGTTGTCGCGGTGGCGCATGCGCCCGTCGAGCATGTAGGTCACCGTCTCGAAGCCGCGGTGCGGATGCTCCGGGAAGCCGGCGATGTAGTCCTCGGCCTCGTCGGTCCCGAATTCGTCCAGCAGCAGGAACGGATCCAGGTCAGGCAGCGCGGGGCCACCGATCACCCGGGTCAGCTTCACGCCGGCGCCGTCGGAGGTCGGGGTGCCGCGCACCTTGCGGACCAGGCGGGCGGGTTGGGTACCGAGGGAGGTGTTCATTGGGGCTCCGTTTCGTGGATTGCGCCCCAGCATGGTGGCGGGCGGGCGCGGGAGGAACGGGTGGCCGCGTAACCATCCGTTCCACCGCCGGTGCCAGTGTGGCGGCGCCCTGCCCCGCGCTCAGGCCACCCAGACGGTCTTGATGTTGGTGAACTCGTGGATGCCGTGCGCCGCCAGCTCGCGGCCGAAGCCCGAGCGCTTCGTGCCGCCGAACGGCAGCCGCTGGTCGCTGCGGACGATGGCGTTGACGAAGGCCGCGCCGCACTGCAGCTGGCCGGCGATGCGCTCGCCCCGCTCCGCATCGCCGGTCCACACGCTGCCGCCCAGGCCGAAGCTGGTGTCGTTGGCCGCGCGTACCGCCTCTGCCTCGTCGGCCACCCGCAGCACGCTGGCGACCGGGCCGAACAGCTCCTCCGAGTACGCCGGCATGCCCGGTTTCACCCCGTCGAGGATCGAGGCCGGATAGCCGGCATAGGAGGCATCGGGCTCGCAGCCCAGCAGCGGCTTCGCGCCCTTGGCGATGCTGTCGGTCACCTGCTTGTGGAGGGTGTCACGCAGGTCCTGCCGCGCCATCGGCGCCAGGGTGGTCGCCTCGTCCTGCGGATCGCCCAGGCGCAGCTTCGAGGCGGCCTCGACGAAGCGGCGGACGAACTCGCCGGCGATCGCCTCGACCACGATGAAGCGCTTGGCCGCGATGCAGGTCTGCCCGGCGTTGCCGAAGCGCGAGGACACCGCGCCGGCCACCGCCGCGTCCAGGTCGGCATCCTCCAGCACCACGAAGGCGTCACTGCCGCCCAGCTCCATCACGCACTTCTTCAGGTGCTTGCCGGCGGTGGCCGCCACCGAGCTGCCGGCCCGCTCGCTGCCGGTCAGGGTCACGCCGGCGATGCGCGGGTCGGCGATCACCTTCGCCGCCTGGTCGTTGTCGATGTGGAGCACGCCGAACGCGCCTTCCGGCAGGCCGGCCTCGCGCAGTACCTCGAGGATGGCGTCGGCGCAGCGCGGCACGTTGCTGGCGTGCTTGAGCACGGCGACGTTGCCGGCCATCAGCCCCGGGGCGAGGAAACGGAACACCTGCCAGAACGGGAAGTTCCACGGCATCACCGCGAACACGCAGCCCAGCGGCTCGTAGCGCACGTAGCTGCGCTGCGCCTCCGTGGCGATCGGCTGCGGGGCCAGGTAGCCGGCGGCGTGGTCGGCGTAGTAGTCGCAGACCGCGGCGCACTTGTCGATCTCGGCCAGGCCTTCCTTGCGCAGCTTGCCCATCTCCGCGCTCATGACCTGCTGCAGCTCCTCGCGGCGCTTGCGCAGCACGCCGGCGACGGCATGCAGCACCTCGCCGCGGGATTCGATGCTGCGCGTGGACCAGGCGGGGAACGCCGCGTGCGCGGCCGCCAGCACCGCATCCACCTGTTCCGGCGACAGCAGCGCCTGCCGGTGCTCGACCTGCCCGGTCGCGGGGTTGATCGTCTCGACACTCATCGTGGGTCTCACCTCATGCAGGCCGCGAGCATGGCCCCGCCGGGGTTAGCGCCATGTCGGCGCCCCCGGCGCGGCGCGGCGGCCTCAGCCGTTCTCCTGCAGCGCCAGCTGCATGTCGCGCTGGCGCCGGCGGTCCTCGCGGTACATCAGCCACCAGCCGGCCACCGCGGCCAGCGACACGGCCATGATCATCAGCGTGGCCAGCGCGTTGATCTTCGGACTCACGCCCAGGCGCACCGAGGAGAACACCTTGATCGGCAGCGTGGTCGAGTCCGGACCGGCGACGAAGCTGGCGATCACCACGTCGTCCAGCGACAGGGTGAAGGCCAGCAGCCAGCCGGACAGCAGGGCCGGGGCGATGATCGGCAGGGTGATCAGGAAGAACACCTTGAGCCGGTTGGCGCCCAGGTCCATCGCCGCCTCTTCCAGCGACTTGTCCAGGTCCTGCAGGCGCGAGGACACCACCACGGTCACGAAGGACACGGTCAGGGTCACGTGCGCGATCCAGATCGCGACCATGCCCTTGGACGGGATGCCCAGCGCCGCGCCCACCGAGACCAGCATCAGCAGGATCGACAGGCCGATGATCACCTCCGGCATCACCAGCGGCGCGGTGATCAGCGCGCCGAACACGGTCTTGCCGGGGAAGCGGCGGAAGCGGGTCATCACCATCGCGCCGAGGGTGCCGATCACGGTGGAAGCGGTGGCGGTCCAGAACGCGATGCGCAGGCTGACCCAGGCCGCGTCGAGGATCTGCCGGTCGCGCAGCAGCTCGCCGTACCACTTTGTCGAGAATCCCGCCCAGACCGTGGCCAGGCGCGAGGAGTTGAACGAGTACACCACCAGCAGCACGATCGGCAGGTACAGGAAGGCGAAGCCGAGCACCAGCACCGCCCAGCGCAGCAGCTTCAGGCCGAGGGTCTGGTTCATGTCAGCCGGCCCTCCATTTCCTTGTGCTGGTAGCGGTTGAAGACGAGGATCGGGACCAGCAGCAGCAACAGCATCACGATCGCCACCGCCGAGGCGGCCGGCCAGTCGCGGTTGTTGAAGAACTCGCCCCACAGCACCCGGCCGATCATCAGCGTGTCCGGACCGCCGAGCATCTCAGGGATCACGAACTCGCCGACCGCGGGGATCATCACCAGCATGCAGCCGGCGATGATCCCCGAGCGCGACAGCGGCAGGGTAATGCGCAGGAACGCCTGCCATGGCTTGGCGCCCAGGTCGTAGGCGGCCTCCAGCAGGCGCAGGTCCAGCTTGGCCAGGTTGGCGTACAGCGGCAGGACCATGAACGGCAAGTAGCAGTAGACGATGCCGATGTAGGCCGCCAGCGGGGTGTAGAGGATGCGCAGCGGCGCGTCGACCAGCCCGGTCCACAACAGGAAGCGGTTGAGCAGGCCGTTGGCGTCGAGGATGCCGACCCAGGCGTAGACGCGCAGCAGGAACGAGATCCACGACGGCAGCACCACCGCCATCAGCGCGATGTTGCGGGTGGACGGCTTCATCCGCGCGATGAAGTAGGCCATCGGATAGCCGATCGCCAGGCACAGCAGGGTCGAGACCGCGGCGATCTTGATCGAGCTGAGGTAGGCCAGGATGTACTGCGAGTCGGTGAACAGGGCCGCGTAGTTGCCCAGGTTCAGGCGCAGGGTCAGGGCCTTGTCCACCACCTCCACGATCGGCGTGTACGGCGGCATGGCGATGGCCAGCCGCGAGAACGAGATCTTCAGGACGATCAGGAACGGGATCGCGAAGAACAGCAGCAGCCACAGGAACGGCACCGCGATCACCGCCCAGCGGCCGGACGGCACGAACCGCTTCAGCGCGCGCGCGTTCATGAGGTCAGCACCACGCCGTCGTTGTCGGCCCACCACAGCCAGACCTCGTCGCCCCAGGTCAGCGCGTCGCTGGCCCAGCGCTGCTGGTTGGTGAAGTTGGCCATCAGCTTGAAGCCGCTGGGCAGGCGCACGTGGTAGACCGAGTGGCTGCCGAAATAGGCGATGTCCTCGATGGTGCCGCGGGCCTTGTTGTGCGGCTGCTCCGGCTCGTCCTTGCCGATACCCAGCTTCTCCGGGCGCAGGGCGAAGGACACCGCCTGGCCCTCGAAGCCGGTGATGCCGTGGCCGACGTAGATCGGCGCGTCGAAGGCGGGGGCGCGCAGGGTGACGTACTCGGGCTGGTCGTCGTCGATCACCGCGTCGACCAGGTTGACCGAGCCGATGAACTCGGCGGCGAAGCGGTTTGCCGGCTGCTCGTAGATCTCGTCCGGCTTGCCGACCTGCTGGATCCAGCCCTGGTCCATCAGCGCGATGCGGGTGGCCATGGTCATGGCCTCTTCCTGGTCGTGGGTGACCATCACGCAGGTCACGCCCGAGGTTTCGATGATGTTGACCAGCTCCAGCTGCATGCGCGAGCGCAGCTTCTTATCCAGCGCGCCCATCGGCTCGTCCAGCAGGAGCAGCTTCGGGCCCTTGGCCAGCGAGCGGGCCAGGGCCACGCGCTGCTGCTGCCCGCCGGACAGCTGGTGCGGCTTGCGCTTGGCCAGCTTGCCCAGCTGCACCAGCTCCAGCATCTCGCCGACGCGCTTGCGGATGGCGTCCTTGGACAGCCCGTCCTGCTTGAGGCCGAAGGCGATGTTCTGCTCCACGGTCATGTGCGGGAACAGCGCGTAGGACTGGAACATCATGTTGATCGGCCGCTCGTACGGCGGCAGGTCGTTCATGACCTCCCCGTCCAGCACGATCCGGCCCTTGGTCGGCCGCTCGAAGCCGGCCAGGCAGCGCAGCAGGGTCGACTTGCCGCTGCCGGAGCCGCCCAGCAGGGCGAAGATCTCGCCCTTGCGGATGTCGAGGCTGACGTCGTCCACGGCGACGAAGCCGTCGAATTCCTTGCGCACCCCTTCGATGCGCAGGTAGCGCGCCGCGTCGCCCCCGGGGGCTGCCGGGGTCGCGTTCGCAGGTTCAGTGATGGCCGCCATGGGCACTCCAGGTTGGGGTCGGGCGACCCGCCGTCCGGGACGGCGGGCCGCGCCTGGTTGCCGTGCAGACTACCGGCCGGTCTTCAGTTCGGTCCAGAGCCGCGTATACAGGCGGTCCACCTCGGGCGGGACGATCGCCAGGGTGAACAGCCGGGCCTTGACCTCGTCCGGCGGGTAGATGGTGGGGTCGTTGCGGATCTCCTCCTCCACCATCGGCAGCGAGCCCGGCACCGGGTTCGGGAAGGCCACCGCGTTGGTGTTGGCCGCCGCGACCTCCGGCTCCATCAGGTAGTCGATGAAGGCGTAGGCGCCCTCGAGGTTCTTCGCATCCTTGGGGATGGCCAGCATGTCCACGAACAGGGCCGTGCCCTCGCGCGGGATCGAGTAGGCCACGTTGACCCCGTTGCCGGCCTCGGCGGCGCGGTCGCGGGCCTGCAGGATGTCGCCGGACCAGCCCAGCACCAGGCAGGCGTTGCCGTT
>Ga0182737_1002930_pt1 | contig 13239 bp, 7 predicted proteins | sample eDN5th30CBELigOP_FD_128878 | JGI IMG/M metagenome (GOLD analysis project Ga0182737, IMG submission 128878) | Enriched Organic Plus compost microbial communities from Emeryville, California, USA - eDNA 5th pass 30_C BE-Lig OP (version 2) (version 2) ... | reverse complement strand
CTCGTTATCATTCCTTCTGGAACGCCGCATCAATATGAGGCTAACGAAACGCAACCATGGAGCATTTACTGGTTTCATATTGGTGGAAATGCGGTAGGGGAGCTGTTTCAAACAAGTGAGCTAGCTTCCTATGTTCAGCCTTTGCAAGCAGGTGATGCCGAAGCTTTTATTCGTACGTTCCACACCTGCTATGATTTACTATCTAGTCGTATCAATGTGCAGGGGTTAATTCATGTATCACATGCTTTGCGATTTCTAATAAGCCAGATCGGCCTATCGCAAAAAATGATCAAGGATGAAAAAACGGAGGCGTACTTGGAAAGCGCCATTCTCTATATGCAGCAACGAATTGAACAGCAACTAAGCTTAAGTGAGTTGGCAAGTCATATTGGCATTTCGCGCCAGCATTTGAACCATATCTTCCGTAAATCTTCTGAAACAACACCGATTTATTTCTTTCTCAGCTTAAAAATGCAGCGAGCTTGTCAGATGCTAGACTTAACCGATCTGTCGGTGAAGGAGGTTAGCACGGCGATTGGGATTGATGATCCTTTTTACTTCTCTCGATTATTTAAGAAAATTATTGGCGTCTCGCCAAAGTCATATCGGAACCAGCTGCGAGGGTAATAGACATAACAAAGGAAGGCTACTGCTCGAACAGACTGCCTTCCCCTCAAATTATTCAACTATTCTCATTTGACATCTTGCTCACTTTCAATCGCTTCCTGCCAAGCTTTTTTTGCTATATTCATCAACAGCAGTGATTGCTCCCAACGATTGCTAATTTCCTGCTTTCGATCCCCAAACTCATCAACAGTGATTGCATAAGGTTGAGGCCCCAGCTCGATCACAAATGGAAAGGTAGATGAAGCAGTTTTTAGCCAATGACTGATCCCACTTCTCCACCAACGAAGGAAATGTGGAAGCATAACATGCTGCCCATCTGGACCGACATTAACTTGAATTTGCTCACCGTTGGACACTCTTGCATGAATGCTTGAGGTTCTCGTCAATACTTTTTGAATGTGCGCTTCAGCTTCACTGGAGATCGTATGCATTTCCCCGGCGAGAACGTAGTGAGATAGATCAATCGTTAAGCGAAGATCAGCTATTTCTTCAATGTAGCTAATTGTGCGTAACAAATCCTGCGTAATCGTACCACGATGTGTTTCAATAGAGGTTGCAATTCCTGTATTTGCAGCGCATTCCATCAGCTGTCGCAACAGGTTAACTGCCTCCTCTCCGATCACAAAGGGCGTCATTACCTGCACATTGATATGATCAATATCTCCATATTGCTTCGCCTGCTCCATAAAAAGTGCAAAATCCTCCACCGAGCTGGGATAGGCGTTAACGCTTAATCCTAAGCCATGCTTTTCTAGTAGCTTACGCCATGTCTGAGCTTGTTCAGGAGCAGGTAAAAAGCCATTAATGCTCGTAAATCCAGCTTCTGCGATGTCAGCTACCATCTGTTCCGTGTTACGATCAGCTTCAAGTCCGTTCATCCCCCACCAAGACATCTGAATATCTAGCTTAGGATTAATGCGGGTATAATGTTGGAAACTCGACACCACAAGGTCCTCCATCTGGATTCGTTTCCTTCTGCACTTCCGTTCCATCAGCACGATATAGAGGGCTATAATACTCGCCGATATGCGTAGCGGAATGGTTGGCATAATGACAAATAAACGATCTGCGGAAACGATCCTTTGTTTTATTACGATAGGAACCATGAATTAGATTGCCGTTAAAAAACAGCACATCACCAGCATCCATCACAACAGGCATTGCCTTCTGATCCTTCGGCGGCTTCACATAATGCGTCGTAAACGATTCTTGTGCATCTGATAATTCTGGACATACGATATCATATTCCTGCGTTTTCGGAACGACTAATAACGAACCATTTTCTTCATCGGCAGCATCAATTGCCGTCCAAGCAGCAATGCAGTTGCCCGGCTCTACTTTTAGATAGAAATTATCCTGATGAAGCGCCTGACCACGTGCACCTGGCGGTTTATAATAATACATACTTTGAGCCGCTAATGCAGGCTCCTCGAACAAATCCTCCAGTGCATCCAACACAGGCTTGTGCAGCAAATACTTTTTCGCTATATCATTAAAACGATGCGGATGCATAACACGAGGGTAACGTTTAAGTGGATCTGTGCATTCAGGGCTAAGTTCTGGCTCAAAAAATCCAGGAACAACCCCTTCACCGATCTTCTCGAACGTATTATATATTTCGTTAATCTCTGCCTCTGAAAACAAATGTTTAACAATAAGATAGCCTTCGGTTTCAAACTGCTTTTTTTGTTCAGCAGTCAAATATTTAAGCTGACTCATTACCATCCCTCCTTGTTTATCTAACTCAAAGTTTACCTTCAATCCCGATATAGCTGTAGTAGCAATACTGCTATTCGCTCACACTATTCTGCTATATACTAGAAAGAATTAACGCTTTATTAAGGAGGGGGATTATTAATGAGTCGCTATGATGAGCCTACCAGCTTCAGTGGGCAAGCAAAGGGAATAATCGTTGCTGGGCATTTTCAAGTAAATGATCAATATGTCGTTAATAGACAACACGGTATGAGTGATTGGCTAATCGCTTATACGCTTAGCGGTGAGGGTTATTTTGGTAACGATGAGAGAACAGTTCACTGCACAAGCGGAGATATTGTGCTGCTCAAGGCTGGGGTTCCGCATCAGTATGGCACTGTAAAGGGGGAGGTGTGGAATTTTGTATGGTCACATTTTTCTACTGCCGCATTTGGTGATACACTTCTACCCACAGATTCCTTGTTTTTTCAATCACTACAGTCAGAATCCCTAAATAAACGTATATATCGAGCTTTTCGAAAAATATTGTCGGACTCAAGAGAACGTAATGAATATTGGCATGATCTATGCTTAAACTCGCTCCGTGAAATCCTGATTCTGCTCGCACAAAAACGGAGGCAAAGCTTAGATCCTCGTGTTGAAGAGATGCTGCATTACCTCTCTTCGAATATGAAGCAAAGAATTGGCATCGATGAAATTGCGCGGTCAATCGGAATTTCTCCATCTCGACTTTCGCATCTCGTTAAGGAGCAAACCGGTGTTTCGATTATTGATCATTTGAATCAAATGCGTATTCGCCAAGCAGCTATTCTTTTAGAACATAGCAATCGAACAGCTACTGAAATCGCTTATGAAGTCGGCTTTAACAACTACAATCATTTTATTAAACAGTTTCATAGATGGCATGGAACAGCCCCAAGTCAGTTTAAGCGCAGCATTAGCACAGGAAACAATGAATAAGTGGAAAAGCAAAAGCAACTCCATTCAAAAAAAGATTTTCTAACCCTCTCATCAATGGAGTTGCTTTATGAATAATTTACGTTTGATCTAATCTAAATAATTGAGAATCGCATCAAAAAGTGTAATGAGCTGAGCTCTTGTTAACGGTTTAGTATAATCAACACCTTCATCCTCTGACACTAAACCAGCTGCTTTTACTGCAGCTATTGAAGATTTTGCCCATGAACTTGCTTGAATAGATCCAGCAGCTGGATCTTGAGCTAGCGGTAATCGCAAAATTCGCGTAATGATAACATGCAATGCTTCATAGCTCATAGTCTCATTAGGTGCGAAGCTTTGCTCACTAACGCCAAACATAACCCGACTAGCTGTAAGTGAATCAATATATCCCTTTGCCCAATGATTAGCTGGCAGATCTGCAAAGGATTTTGCAGAAGTTGCAGAGCTCTGCTGACCGTCCTCTACACCTTCAACAATATTTAATAGCATCGCAGTTAGCTTACTTACCTCTGCTCGGGTAGCTTGCTGTTGTAGATTGACAGCACCGTTTTGATCTCCCTCAATTAATCCTGCTGCTACTAATCGACGCAATGCATCGCTTTGCTCACTCACGTCTGTAAAGGAACGAGTAACTGAAGCTACAACATATAATAGACCAGTTGATAGCTCAATATCGCTTAAGTCTGATTCACCTTGACCTGTTCCAAGTCCTTTGACATAGATTAATTGTCCATCCTCATCTACCTTGTATAATGCAATGCTGGATGCAGGATACTGATCTGACTCCGCTAATTTATGCAGAGACTGTGTAGTAATACTAAACGGAACATCAAGAGTCTTGCTTCCGTCCTCAGTAGGAATCGTGATCTGCCATATTACTGGCGATGAAAAGTTGGTAACCGTACCACCTTTAAAGTGAATCGTCGTTGCCTGTTCTGTTTTACTAATGATCACATTTCCAGTACTTAACGCTTCTAACTGAACTATCTCCGCTACAGGAATCGATAACGTCAGCTCTCCCCAATTTAGAACAATAACTGCATTCTGTTGTCCTGCAAGTTCAGCAAGCGGTATGCTAAACTCGTTTAATTTGTTGTCGACATTAGCCGTCAGCACTGTTAGGCCATCTACATTTCCTTTTGATAGCACTGGTGCTGGAGTAGCGCTTGATGTTGAATCCCCTTTAGGAGTTGGTGTTGGCTTAATCGGCGGTGATGGTTCTGGCTCTGGCTCTGTTAAGTCTCCAATACGAATAAGCTCCCAATCATCAAAATCCCCATAATCTCCTATAGCTTCGTTAACTAGCACACCAACCTCTAATTCTCCATTGCTTACCTCAATATCCGTAACAACGATTTTCTTCCACTTATCCCAGCCAGTTACCTCAAGCGGTGTGGCGTAGGTTTCAGTATTGGTTTCTGCATAAAGCACACTTGAGCTTGCAATTGGATCTCCCTCGATACCAATTCTTGTTTGAGCTGACAGCTCATAAATACCGTTTGGTAAATCTGTAATGGACTGTTTAGCAGTTAAGGATGATTGATTCCAGAAATGAATCGAATATTGACCAGTAAACGATGCATCCGTACTTCTGGATGCATTAACTAGCTGCCATGCACTCATATCCGAATCTTCAATGCTTGGGTTTATCACATAATTTTTCGGGCGCACCGTTACGGTTGCTTTAATGGTTTCATCGCCTTGCAGCGTCCCAATCAATTCATATTGACCAGCCGTATTATAGTCATAGCTTGCAGGCGTCCAGTTAAGTACAGCTACTTTACGAAACGTATCATCACTGAAAAGTGCTTCAACCTGTGAAGGTAAATTCACATTGACACCTTGGCTTGTTGTAAGCTCAATATCATCTACGGCTACAATTGTAGGTGGAATATAGTCATCCTCAGATGCTCTCACGTCTTGAAACAGAGATAATGAAGGTAATGCTTCTCCGAAATAGTTGAACAGCGCTTGATTCCCCCAGCCACTGCCTCCATCAGAGGAGATTTCCTCCTTTTGGTAGGATGCTGCATACGTAGTCGCCCAGCCAGTATCTGTACCCATAAGCCAAGCAGGCTCCCAATAGAAAATACCTATTCCTTTATTGTCAGGAACAGCTGCTACTGCTGCAATTACATCTCGGATCGCATTTGCTTGCCCCTGTGGTGTTGCTAAGTAGCCGGATGCATTCTGCTGAGCCTCGCCGAATATATGACCCGTTGCCCCATTATGGATTGGCGCCTCTAGCGTATAAGCATAGGAGGTTTCGACAATAGCGATTTCCTTGTCAAATTGCTCTGCCAAGCTATCCATTACCTGCTGTAGATTGCTAAGTGAGCCATGCCAAAATGGATAGTAGGATAATCCTATTACATCATAATCAAGGTCAGCATAGGTGCTATAAAAGCTTGTTAAGCGCGAGAGACCATCGCCAGGATTAGCACGATGAATGACAATATCAATATGCTCTCCTGAGACAGCTTGCTCAAAATCACGAACAGCTTGTATCCCTTGCTGCAAATATGGCTTCGCTTTTTGAGCAGAGTTACCATAAGGCCACAGCATCCCGCCATTAATTTCATTACCGATCTGAATCATATCAGGATATGCATTTTCATCATAAAGCGCCTGCAGAGTATTATACGTATAATTATAAACCTCTTGCTCTAGATCAGCGATTGTCTGCTCCTCAGTGTCCTTTACCCAAGATTTTGGCATTGATTGTCTGCCTGGATCTGTCCAAAAGTCACTATAATGTAAATCTACGAGCAAATTCATATTGGTAGCTTTTACTTGCGAAGCCATGCGAACCAACGCTTCTGTATCAATATTACCTGCTCCATAAGGATTACCATGCTCATCTGCTGGATCTACCCAAGCTCTTAAGCGAATCCAATTAACACCATTCTCTTGCAGCAGCTCCAGAAGCGGCTTTTCCTCTCCTGCTTCACTATAATATTTGCGATCAATTGCCGACAAAGCGTCAAGCATTGAAATATCTGCACCCATAGCGAAGTCAGAGCGCTGATTACCTTCTAGAGCAGCGACAGGTTCGATCTGTACAGGCGCATAATTGCTTTGAAGCGTACTCGATACGTAAATTTCAGTATTTGCAGTCGCAATTACCTCATCCTGCTCCTCGATTGTTGTCGTAATGATCGCTTCCCCATCGCCTGTTGCTTCAATCAATCCTTCCTCACTAACAACTGCAACCGCTGAATTGCTTGTCGAAAAGCTCACACTTTGAGCTGGTAGTGAATCAACCGTTAGTTGAACCGTATGACCTGGACGCAATATTGCAGAATTCGGTCGTACCCCAACCTTCTCAAGCGGCAAACCTTCGATTAATTGCAGATCGCGAATATAGCCGTAATGATCAGCCCCACTTACCATTTTGATACCGTATAAAATGCTTCCATCACTGCCTACCTCAATGCCGTTAAGCGATAAGGATGCTGGCGAAGTCCACTGACTACCTGTATACGTAATCGGAATGGAGTAATGACCTTTACTCGTTGTCGCATAAACATACGCTTCTGCTCCAGTCGTTGCGTCACTACTAAACACTTCAAATTGAAGCTTGTAGCTCCCCTCATCCACACCATTCTCTTCATGCTGAAGCTCAAAATCCATAGGTTCAGCGCTCCAATATTCAAAGCGAGTAGGATCACTATTGTCTCCAAAGGTTTCTGGACGTTCACCATTTACCGTCCATGTCACTGCTTGCCCGTTAATGGTTAATGCGTTTGAGGTGTAATGGTCAACCGGAGCCATTTCCGTCAGTAGCATATTACGAACATAACCATAATGACCAGATGAGCTTAACATTTTTATTCCTAGTAGAAGCTGACCATTCTCTCCCACCTCGATATTTTTTAACGAAAGTGTAGCAGGTGTATTCCAGCTGCTGCCGCTATAAACAATTGGGGTTGAAAAGGTACCCTCACTTGAAACTGCATACAGCTCTGCATTTCCTCCAGGAGTTACGTTTTCACTAAATAATTCAATCGATACTTCATAATAGCCTTTAGTCAGCCCGTTGACTTCATGCTTCAATTCAAAATCCATCGCTGCTTCATCCCAGTATTCGAAGCGTGTCGGTCCAGTATTATCGCCAAAGGTAGCCGGTACCGTACCAATTACTTGCCATTCTGTCGCTTCACCATTTAATGTCAACGCCTCAGAGGTATAAGTGTCTGCATTAGCTGCAGTTGCTACCGGCAGCACAGACTGTACTAAAGAAAACACCAATGTTAATGAAAGCAGCATGCTTAACCATTTACGATTGCTCATTCTTTATTGCCTCCTAAATTTTTTTACTCACCTTATGACGGCATCTCTAAGGGTTTGAACTTACTCATAAGCGAACTGTTTCTTTTTCTCGACGACTTGGTCAACAGCTTACAGTTTTGAACAACCTCTTCAATATAAGTTCAAAATTGTGGACTTTCAGGACCGAGAAGATGGCACGAAGCTAGGGAACGAGTAGCGCAGCGTACGGTTAAGTACGTGAGCAACGGAGGCTCCCGATGAGTGACATATTCGACGTCGACTATACTTCTGCGCAATACATCGTCATCAAAGTTTACAATTTTGAACATCCGCTAAATTATTCTTTGACTGACCCTAGTACCAACCCCTTCACAAAATACTTCTGCAAGAACGGATAGATGATAATGACAGGTAGCGCACCTAAAAAGATTTGTGAGGCACGCACAGTCTTCTGTGATAATAATGCCAGCTCCACCGGATTAAAGCTCATCGAGCTCATATCACGTTGAACGATGACCGTTTGCAAAAATGTTGCGAGCGGATAGTCAGTCTTATTGTTTAAATAAAGCAAGCCATCAAACCAAGAGTTCCAATGAAAAACAATACTGAACAAACCTAGCGTTGCTAGTGCTGGAAGCGAAACTGGTAAGTAAATTGTAAATAATGTCTTAAAATGACCCGCTCCGTCAATAAGCGCTGCTTCCTCCAGCTCCTTAGGTACACCACGGAAGAAGTTTAATAGCAGAATTGTGAGCCATACATTAACTGCTCCTGGCAGAACGAGCACCCAAAACGTATCCACTAATTGAAGCTTCTGAATGACGACATAGAATGGAACTAGTCCTCCATTGAAAATCATCGTAAAAACAAACAACCAAGCATAAATATTGCGTGCCTTGAAGGCATGGGTTTCTTTAGACAATGGATAGGCAGCTAAGCAAGCAAGCGCAAGCGTTAGCAAAGTGCCTAATACCGTTCGCTTCACTGAAACCCATATAGATCCTAGAAAGACTGGGTTATTCAGCGTTTTTTCATATGCGATTGTCGTAAAATTAACTGGCCACAAGCTTACAAGGTTTCCATCCGCTGCAGCCTTTTCGCTGAAGGAAACAGCCAATACATGCCAGACTGGCAATACACAGCAAAGGGCAATGAGCACTAAGAAAATCGTATTGGCTACATTAAAAATGCGATAGGGTAATGTTTTATGATACATCGCTGCTCCACCTTCCTTTTGCTAAAAAATTCGATAATTGGCTAGCTTGTAAGCTAAGCGATAGGAGATAACAATTAACACCATGGAAACGACGGATTTGAATAATCCAACCGCAGTCGCTAGTCCAAACTTACCTTCTAGGATCGCTGTACGATAAACGAATGTGTCAATAATATCGCCTTTTTCATATACGAGCGGATTGTATAAGTTAAAGATTTGGTCAAAGCCCGCATTTAATATATTTCCTAGCGATAATGTTCCGACAACGACTGCCATTGGCAGTAGCGAAGGAATCGTAATATACAGCGTTTGCTTCCAGCGTGATGCTCCATCAACCTCAGCAGCTTCATATAGGGAGGGATTAATGTTAGCAAGTGCTGCTATAAACACGATCGTGCCATAGCCAAACTCCTTCCATACTTCAGAAACGACAACGGTGAAGCGGAACCAGCTTCCTGTAGATAAGAATGGGATAGGATCAATATTAAATACTCCCATAATAAAGCGATTAATTAATCCGCCATCCGTTGATAAAATATCTACCAAAATTCCTCCAAGAATGACCCAAGATAGAAAGTGAGGCAAATATACTAGTGTTTGAATAGATCGACTAATGTACGCCTTACGAACCTCATTAAGCATTAGAGCAAAAATAAACGGCACAACGAGATTAAATACGATTTTTAGCCCTGCAATAATAAAGGTGTTCCATATGACTTGTGCGCTATCTTGACGCTCAAACAACGTTTTGAAGTTATCCCAGCCAATCCATTGTGAGCCAGTAAAGCCTAGCCAAGGCTTAAAATCTTGAAAGGAGATGACTACTCCCAGCATAGGTACATAGCTAAAGACAACTAAAAATAATAATGATGGTAAAATCATGACATGAAAAGGCCAGTCCTTGATCCGCTTCATACAATTCCCTCCTAAACCAATTTGTGAATGCTTGCCCAGCTGTCTTCTTAGGACCACACTTCACTTCGTACTCTTTCAGCTTCCTATAACGTTATATTTCAATTATACTTAGCAGCGCTGTACCGCTGACAGCCTATAAAACCAACATTCATGGCACGATTGCAACATCTTTGTACGGTATAAAAAAGGCTCGCTCAGAGCCTACTGACAGCAATGAACGAGCCTATTCTTATATGGATCACTTAGCTCTAAAACTATTGAACGCCTTTATACCATTCGTTAACTTCTGCAGTAATTTGATCGCCACCGCCTGCTTTCCATTCAGCAACAAAATCATCGAATGCACTTGCATCCTTATTACCATAGATGATTTCATTGAACATCGTCAGCTCAATTTTCTTCAAATAATCAAGCTTACTGTTCATTGTTTCTGTTGGAGGTCCAGTAAATAGGTTTTTATAAGAAATATCCTCTTGCTGCAGCAATACGACAGCAGCAGCAGGTGTTTCTACACCGTAAGAAGCTTTCACTTCCTTCTCAAGTCGTGTTACAGGCTCTTTCCCATCTGCTAGATTCATTAGAGCTTTCATCTGAGCATCAGGTATACGTGCACCATCACGAACTAGAAGATAACGAACAGAGTTTACATAGCCACCTGGAATATCGTCCCAACGCAGTAATGTACCGTCAGCAGCAATGTCATAATCGTAATTTTTGAACAAGCCATTTTCAAACTCTCCACCTGGTTGAGGGTCAGCGTAGTTTTCGAATAAATAGTTTTGATACGTAAAGAACGCTTCTGGATTCTTCATTTTTGCGCTAATTAGCGTTACACCATTGGTATAATGTGTGCCATGACGCATTGCTGTGCCATCTTCACCCATAGGAATTGGATACGGCTTCCACACTGCATTCGGATCGTTGTTAACCGTGTCTGATAGTGGCCAGCCGCTCATCCAATAAGGACCAGGAATAATACCTGCTGAGCCTGCTACAGCTGGTACAGAGGTTTGGTTCTCGTCCCATAATGCAATTTCCTGTGGAATATAGCCTTTGCTGTGCCAATCATGCAGCAACGCCAAGCCTTCCTTCATACCAGGATGAATTGAGCCGTATTCCAATGTACCGTCAGCTGCAAGGTTCCATTGCTCTGGCAACGTACCGAATGCACCAAAGATCCAAGAAGGATCGCCCATCCATGTGCTTAGTTTATTTTTCGTACCTAAGCTTAGTGGTGTGACTTCACTAGGCTTTAGACCGCTTGGGTTGTTATTTTTGAATTGCTCCATCACATGCTCAAGCTCAGAAAGTGTTTTTGGTGCTTCTAGCTTAAGCGCATCTAACCAGTCTTGACGAATCCATAGTAGGTAATCGTGATTATATGCATAATCTAGTACAGGAATCCCCATACGTTCTCCGTTACGTGTATATGGGTTCCATACGTTTTCATCAAGTGCCATTGCATTCTTCCATGTGTCACTTGCATATTCATCGAATAAGGAACCAACCTCACGGAATAGTCCAGAATCAATTAGCTCATGCGCAAGCTGAGCATCTCCAATTGTAACGACATCAGGAATATCATTACCTGAGTTAAGAGACAAGCGCATTTTAGTTTGGAAGGCATTGTTAGAGTCTGTTACTGACCATAGTGTTTTAATATCAATTCCTAATGTATCTAGTGCCCACTTTGTTGCTACGTTGTTTTCAATCGTTTCATTGTTTTTGAACTTCAATTCAGGGTCAATGCCCCATACGGTCGTAATTGTTACTGGTGGATCATATTTGTCTCGATAGGAAGAATCTGAACCTTCATTACCAGCTTGATTGCCTTCTGTCGTCGCTGCAGGCTGCTTCGTCGCATTGTTGGCTTGCTTGTCAGCATTTCCTCCATTGTTACCGCTGCTGCAGGCTGCTAATGTCGAAACGAGCATAACGGCTGCAAGTGACAATATTGCTTTTTTCATAATAAGCTCCCCCTTGCCATTGATTAAGTACAATTTAATTATAAGTTGGGGATAATCGTCAGCCTATGTCACTGTATCAACATTTCTGCACCTTTTCCAATCTCTTACTGATCACGGTACTCATTTGGTGTACAGCCGTAATATTTTCGGAAAATTTTGCTGAAGTATTGCGGATTTTGATAACCAAGCTCCGTTGTAATTTCATATATCTTTTTATTAGTAGACTTCAGCATATACACTGCCTTTTCCATTCGCATCCGAATAATGTAATCTCCCAAGCTCTCGCCAGTTTCATTTTTATATAGCTTGGACAGGTAGACTGGATGCAAAAATACTTTATCAGCAATTGTTTTAACGGACGACTCTAAGCCTAGATCATTGTTAATTAACTCTTGCACCTGCTTAATAATATGCTTTTTATGATAGGAATCACTTTCATCATATTGCATCGAAATTAAATCTAGTATTTCATTAGACCAGCTGTGCAGGCTCCTTGCATCGAGCAGCATTGAACGGTCAAGCAGTAAATTAACACCATGTGCATCAATACTGTGTAAGTCGATCCCCATTTTATTAGAAGCGTAAATTAGTGCGTTAGAAATTGCGATAAAGGCTTCATATAGGCGTTCTCTTGTAAATTGACCTTGTTCATGCTGCGAAAAGAAGGCCTGCAGCTTATCCTTTGCCCCCTGCCACTGTCCCGCTTCTAACAAGTTAATTAGCGTCGGAGGCTTATACAGCTCCTCCAATGCAGTATTGCTGTTAGCTGACGGTTTATAATTAATTTCGTCCAGCATTACAACAACTGTTTCATTCATCTGTAAACGATTAAGCGTCGTTAACGCTTCTCTATAATATTTGTGACAGCTGTTCGGGAATAAAAACCAATCCGAAGCAACAATCGAAATTTCTCCGTTCAAAAAGCTTGCAACCTGTTCCTGCAATGTATAGCATAAGCCTCTAATATGCTCCTTATTAAATAGATTGGAGCTGCTATCACTTGGCAATGAGATTAAAACCGCTACATGATCATGCGGTGAGCTGCTATGCCAAACACTATAAGGCTCAGCGAATATTTCCTCGGCAATATTGCCAATGGCGTATTCGATCAGCTCACTCGATTGTGAATCCATCCCAATAAATCGTCCTGCTAATTGAACAGTTAATAGTAGACATTGCTGATGTAGCTCAATACCAATCTCATATTGCTGCATTAGCTGGGCTAAATGTGCAGAAGCTCGCTGCTTTCCTAACAATAAATCCTGCATTAGTCCTTTCCGAAGCAAATGATAGTCTGTCTTCCGGAAATATAACTGTTGTAGCTGCTCTTCCTCATGCTGTCGCTCCTGCTCAAGCTGTTTTACTTGAGCAGAAATCGTAGCAATAAAAGCATCATCCTCAACGGGCTTTAGCAAATAATCACCTGCCCGTAGTTTAATCGCTTGCTTCGCATATTCAAAATCAGAATATCCTGTTAACAGCACTGTTTTTAGCTTGGGGAATTTATCCTTAGCTTGTTCAATTAGTTGTAATCCTGTTTTCTCAGGCATTTTAATATCCGTTACT
>Ga0182737_1002928_pt1 | contig 13243 bp, 12 predicted proteins | sample eDN5th30CBELigOP_FD_128878 | JGI IMG/M metagenome (GOLD analysis project Ga0182737, IMG submission 128878) | Enriched Organic Plus compost microbial communities from Emeryville, California, USA - eDNA 5th pass 30_C BE-Lig OP (version 2) (version 2) ... | reverse complement strand
TGGGTTCCGGCCCCACCCTGCTGCAGACCCAGCCAGCGGTGCAGCCAGTCCAGGTCGAACAGCCAGGGCATCGCACGTCCTACAAGGCTGAAACCTGCCGCGATGGCCGTCCCCGCGAAAAGCACGGCAACGAACCTCATGCTGGCCGGTAGCGCCACGATAGCCTTCAACCACCCTGCATGGATCGCGTACTTCACCAGGTAGATGTGCAGCACATAGGCGGCCATGCTGCAGCGACCCAGCGCAGACCAGCGGGCGTCGACGCGGGAACAGAGCGATAGCACCGCCAAGACTCCCAGCCCGGCGACGGCCAGGTACACGGATCGCCAGCCGACCCCCTGCCAGGCCTCCAGCCCCATCCTGGCGTACCCCGTCGCGTTGTAATACCACTGCAGACTGAAATCACGCGTGAGCCAGGCCACTCCCGCCAAGGCGCACAGCAGCGCGATCGAAAGCTGCGGCGACACCGATGGAAGCCGCATTCCCTGGCGCTGCGTCCACAGGTATCCGGAAACGAAGAAGGGGTAGAAAGCCAGGGTCCTGGAGAGCGACCACGTGTATCCGGCAAAAGGCAGGACTCCGGCGACCAGTGCCAGCCCGACCGCCCACGCGATCGGGTAGCGCAGCACCAGCAGCACCGGCAGCGACATACGCCACAGGACGAGGCTCACCAGGTACCAGAGCGCCCAGTAAGGCACGTCGAGCTGGTAGCTGAAGGGGTTGCCGGACAGATGAGCCTCCAAGGCCCTGGCAAAGGCCTGGTGCAGTAGATAGACGCCTACGACCCCGAATAGCAGGCGACGCGCGCGCCGCGAATCCAACACGTCCGATGCCACCATGCCCGACAGGAACACAAAAGCAGGCATGTGGAAAAGGTAGATGAAGCGGTACAGCACCTGCAGGTGCGGCAGGTGGCGCACATGCTCCAGCAGGTGCGCTGCCACGACCAGCGAAATCAGGACGAACCGCGCCGCATCAAGCGTGGCTGCCCGGGCTGCCGGGCCTCGCGCGACCGGGGATGCCGTTGTGATCCAGCTCACGCGATCCGCTCCAGGCCGCCCATGTACCTGCGCAGCACCTCCGGCACGGTGATCGAGCCGTCGGCTTCCTGGTAGTTCTCCATCACCGCGATCAGCGCGCGGCCCACGGCCACGCCGGAACCGTTGAGCGTGTGCACCAGCTCCGGCTTGCCGGTCTCCGGGTTGCGCCAGCGTGCCTGCATGCGCCGCGCCTGGAAGTCGCCGCAGTTGGAGCACGAGGAGATCTCGCGGTAGGTCTGCTGCGAGGGCAGCCACACTTCCAGGTCGTAGGTCTTGCGCGCGGAGAAGCCCATGTCGCCGGTGCACAACAGCACCTTGCGGTACGGCAGGCCCAGGCGCTCCAGCACCGTTTCCGCGGCGCGGGTCATGCGCTCGTGCTCGGCGTCGCTTTCCTCCGGGCGCACCACCGAGACCAGCTCGACCTTCTCGAACTGGTGCTGGCGGATCATGCCGCGGGTGTCGCGGCCGCCGCTGCCGGCCTCGGAACGGAAGCACATCGAGTGCGCGGTCATGCGCAGCGGCAGGCGCTCGGCCTCGACGATCTCCTCGCGGACGATGTTGGTCAGCGGCACTTCCGAGGTCGGGATCAGGTAGCGGGTGTGCTCGCCGAGCCGGGTGGCGAACAGGTCTTCCTCGAACTTCGGGAGCTGGCCGGTGCCGCGCAGCGCATCGGCGTTGACGATCAGCGGGACGTTGGTTTCCTCGTAGCCGTGCTCGCCGGTGTGCAGGTCGAGCATGAACTGCGCCAGCGCGCGGTGCAGGCGCGCCAGCTGGCCGCGCAGCACGGTGAAGCGCGCGCCGGACAGCCTGGCGGCCGTATCGGCGTCCAGCCAGCCGTTGCGCGCGCCCAGCTCGACGTGGTCGCGGACCTCGAAGGCGAACGCGCGCGGGGTGCCCCAGCGGTGCACCTCGAGGTTGTCGTTCTCGTCGGCACCGGCGGGTACGTCCTCGGCCGGCAGGTTCGGAATGCCCTGGGCGATCGCCTCGATCTGGCCGCGGATCTCCTCCAGGCGCGCTTCGGAGGCCTTGAGCTCGTCGCCGAAGCCGACGACCTCGGCCTTCAGCTGCTCGGCCTGCGCCTTCTGCGCGTCGGCCTGGGCCTGGTCGCCGCTGGCCGCCAGGCGGTTGGCCGAACCCATCAGCGCGCCGATCTGCTTGCTGTGCGTGTTGCGCAGGTTCTGCAGCTCCTGGGTGCGGATCTGGATCGCCTTGCGTTCGGACTCCAGCGCTTCCAGCGTGGCGGTATCGAGCACGTAGCCGCGGGTGGCGAGGCGTTCGGCCAGGGCGGCAGGCTGGTTGCGGAGCAGGGCGGGATCGAGCATGGCGGGGGTGGTTTCCGGATCGGTCCGCCATTATCGCCAATCGCGGCCGGGCGCGCCCGCGGTTCACCGCTGCTGTGCCAGAATCGGGGCGTTTCCAGCACCGACGCCCATGGCCACGCACGCATCCGCCCTTTCCGGTTTTTCCAGGTACCTGCCCGGGGGCCGCTGGCTGGTGGTCGGCCTGGCCTTCCTGCTGGGCTGGCTGCTGTTCGCCCTGGTCTGGCTGGCGGACCGTGGCGATGACGATGCGGCCGAGGCGCCGGTGAAGCCGGCGGCAACCGCCGAGACGTTCGAACCGCTGCCGCGGCCGATGGCCGCCGGCGATGCGGCGACGCCGCTGCCGGTACCGGCGGAAGACGAAGGCGAGACGGCGCAGCTGGTGGAGGAAGAACCGGCCATCGTCGAGCCGGTGCCCGCACCGGCGGAGACCACGCCGCTGCCGCCGAGCCTGGAGGAAACCGCGCCAGCGGTGGCCGTGGCCGCCCAGCCGCCCGCACCGCTGCCGGACCAGTCGCCCTCGCCCCGCTACCCGATCGCCGCGGCGCGCCGGGGCGAGAGCGGCACGGTGGTACTGGAGGTGGAAGTGGACGCCGGTGGCGCGCCGCTGTCGGTCGAGGTCGCCTCGCGCAGCGGCTCGCGCGACCTGGATCGCGCCGCGGTGGACGCCGTGTCGCGCTGGCGGTTCTCGCCGGCGCTGGATGCCGACGGCAATCCGGTACCCGGCCGCCTCACCGTGCCGATCGACTTCAAGATGGAGTAAACGGCTGGCGCTACGCCTGCCTTCATCCCGCCTGCAACTCGCTGAATCCCCGCAGTCGTCGTGGAAACGTTCAGCGCGAATCGACCGGGCGCACACATCGGCATCAGGACACTCGGGGCGTTGCCAGGCAAACGCCAAGGAGCTTCCGATGCCGACCTATACCACCCGCCCTTCGCATCCGGCCGATCCGGCCGGCGTGCCCCACGCGGCGCATGAAGCGCAGGCGCGCCGTACTTCGCCATTGCTGCTGGCCCTGCTGGTGCTGGCCCTGGTCGCGCTCGCGGCCTGGTGGGTCATGCAGCGTTACGACGCCAGGCCAGTGGCCGATACCACGCCGATCCTGATCGAGCCTTCGGCTGCGCCGACGGATGCCGCGCAGACGCGCGACGGCGACGCTGCGACCCGCACCGCGCCGCGTGCGGCAGCCATCGTCTCCGAGCGGCCTGCACGGCCTCTGGCCGGCAATCCGGTCCCGGACTACCCGCGCGCCGCACTGCGCGCCGGCCAGGAAGGCAGCGTGCTGCTCTCGATCAGCATCGACGCGCGCGGCGTGCCCACCGATGTCCAGGTCATCCAGCGCAGCGGCGACCGCAGCCGCGACTTCGACCGCGCCGCGATCGAGGCGGTCCGCCAGTGGCGCTTCGAGCCGGCCCTGCATGATGGCAAGGCCGTGCCGTCCACGGTGCAGCTGCCGGTGGATTTCCGCCGCAGCTGACCGCCGCAGCTGAAGCGAAGCGGTTGCGGCTCAGGCCACCAGGCCGAAGCCGCAACCGCGGGCCAGGGTGTCGAAGCCCGGGAACGAGGTGGCCACGTTGGCCACGTCCTCGATCCGCACCTCGCCGGTCGCGCGCTGGGCGGCCACCGCGAAGGCCATGGCGATCCGGTGGTCGCCATGGCTTTCGATCGTTCCGGCGCCCAGCGGACCCGGATGGATGGTCGCGCCGTCCGGCGTCTCGTCCACCCGCAGGCCGAGCGTGCGCAGGCCGGTGGCCATTGCCGCGAGGCGGTCGGATTCCTTGACCCGCAGTTCGGCGGCGCCGCGCACCACGGTCGGTCCTTCGGCGCAGGCTGCGGCCACGAACAGCGCCGGGAATTCGTCGATCATGTCCGGCACCAGTTCCTCCGGCACCTCGATGCCGCGCAGCGGTGCGTACCGCACCACCAGGTCGGCAACCGGCTCGCCGCCGTGGGTCGAGGGATTCTCCTCGCGGATGTCGGCGCCCATCAGCCGCAGCGCCTGCAGCAGGCCGGTGCGGCGCGGGTTGAGGCCGACCGCGCGCAGGCGCAGTTCCGAGCCCGGCACGATGCTGGCCGCGACCAGGAAGAACGCGGCCGAGGAGAAATCCGCCGGGACCGCGATGTCGGTGGCGCGCAGGCGCTGGCCGCCGCGCAGGCGGGCGAAGCCGGGCGAGAATCCGATGTCCACGCCGAACGCCGAGAGCATGCGCTCGGTGTAGTCGCGGGTCGGATGCGGCTCGGTCACCGAGGTCTCGCCCTGCGCGTACAGGCCGGCCAGCAGCACCGCCGACTTCACCTGGGCGCTGGCCACCGGCAGCACGTAGTCGATGCCGTGCAGCGGCTGGCCGCCGTGGATGCGCAGCGGCGGCGTGCCGTCGGCTTCGGTGTCGATGCGCGCGCCCATCTGCGCCAGCGGCGCGGTGACGCGGCGCATCGGCCGCTTCGACAGCGAGGCGTCGCCGACCAGCACGCTGTCGAACGGCTGCGCGGCCAGCAGGCCGGCGAGCAGGCGCATGCCGGTGCCGGCGTTGCCGCAGTCCAGCGGGCCATCGGCCGGCCTGAGGCCGTCCACGCCCACGCCGTGCACGATACGACGCGACGGCGAAGGCGTCTCGATGCGCACGCCCAGGCGCGAAAAGATCGCCGCGGTGGCACGGGTGTCCTCGCCTTCGAGGAAGCCGTCGATGGTGGACACGCCGTCGGCCAGCGCGGCGAACATCACCGAACGGTGCGAAACCGACTTGTCGCCGGGAATCTCCAACCCGCCATGCAACGCCTGCCCGGCCGTGGCGATCCAGTGTTGCTGCGAGGCCTGCGCCATCACGTCTCCGTCGTCTGCTTGCCGCGCGCGCCCCAGCGCCGCGGACGAATCACCAATCACCAATCACCAAGCCCGAATCACGGCCTTCACGGCACTGCCACCGGGTAGGAGCCCAGCACCTTGACCTGGGCCACGTGCTTCTCCAGTTCGGCCAGCGCCTGCTTCATCGCCTCGTCGTCGACGTGGCCGGCCAGGTCGATGAAGAAGGCGTATTCCCACTTGGCCTGGTGCGAGGGCCGCGACTCGATCCGGTTCATGCTGATGCCGTGCCGCGCGAACGGGCTGAGCACGTCGAACAGCGCGCCGGGCTTGTCGTGGATGAACACCAGCACCGAGGTGCGGTCGTGGCCGGACGGCGGGAACAGGCGGCGGCCCAGCACCAGGAAGCGCGTGGTGTTGTCCTTGTCGTCCTGGATCGGGCGCATGATGACCTTCTTCAGGCCGTACACGTGCGCCGCGCTCTCGCCGGCGATGGCCGCCGCGTCGTCGGCATTGCGGGCGCGGCGCGCGCCTTCGGCATTGCTCGACACCGGGATCTTCTCGGCCTTGGGCAGGTTGGCACGCAGCCAGCCGGCGGTCTGGGCGAAGGCCTGCGGATGCGCGTAGATGCGCTCGATGTCCTCGATCCGCCCGCTGCGCGAGAGCAGGTACTGGTGCACCTGCAGTTCCACCTCGCCGCAGATCTTCAGCTGCGAGGTCAGGAACATGTCGAGGGTGACCTGGATGGTGCCCTGCCCCGAGTTCTCCACCGGGACCACGCCGAAGTCGGCGTTGCCGGCCTCGACCTCCTGGAACACCTCCTCGATGCTGCCCAGCGGCAGGCCGTGCGCCGAGCGGCCGAAGTGCTTGAGCACGGCCTGCTGGCTGAAAGTGCCTTCCGGGCCGAGGTAGCCGATCTTCAGCGGCTCCTGCTGGGCCAGGCAGGCGGACATGATCTCGCGGAACACGTGCACCAGCACTTCGTCGGACAGCGGGCCCTCGTTGCGGTCCACCACCATGCGCAGCACCTGCGCCTCGCGCTCGGGCCGGTAGTAGTCGACGGCCTGGGCGAGCTTGCCCTTGGCCTTGCCCACCTGCAGGGCGAAGCGCGCTCGCTGCGCGATCAGCTCCTGGATCTGGCGGTCGATGCCGTCGATCTGTGCGCGCACGTCGGCCAGGGCCGGCGCGGGCGCCGCGGCTGGCTTCGCGACCCTGGCGGCTTTCGCGCCCTCGGCCGCCCTGGCCTTCTTTCCGCTGGCCGGCTTGCCCGTGGCGGATTTCTTCGGTGGTGCCATGTGTAGGGTTCCGTGGTGTCTGGCGCCGGCGACGCTGCGCGGCCGGCGGTCCTGGGTCCTGGCGTCCTCAGCCGTTGCGCTGCTGGAAGTCGCGCATGAAGTCCACCAGCGCCTGCGCGCCGGCGACCGGCATGGCGTTGTACAGCGAGGCGCGGATGCCGCCCACCGCCTTGTGGCCCTTCAGCGCCAGCAGCCCGGCCGCCTTCGACTCGCTGACGAAGCGCGCGGTCAGTTCCCCGTCGGGCAGGAAGAACGGGATGTTCATCCGCGAACGCACCGCGGGCGCGACCTCGTTGCGGTAGAAGCCGCCGGAACCGTCGATCGCCCCGTAGACCAGCGCGGCCTTGGCCGCGTTGCGGCGCGCGAATTCCTCCACCCCGCCCTCGTCCAGCATCCACTTCACGGTGAGGCCGAGCAGGTACCAGTTCCACGTCGGCGGCGTGTTGAGCATCGAGTCGCGCGCCGCGTGCGAGGCGTAGGTGAAGATGTCGGCGCGCGGCTGGCCGGCGCGTTCGAGCAGGTCGCGGCGCACGATCACCACCGAGATGCCGACCGGGCCCAGGTTCTTCTGCGCGCCGGCGTAGACCAGCCCGTACTTCGACACATCCATCGGCTCGGAGGCGATCGACGAGCTGAAGTCGGCGAACAGCGGCACCTCGCCCACGTCCGGCGCTTCGCGGTACTCGACGCCATGGATGGTCTCGTTGGCGGTGATATGGACGTAGGCAGCGTCGGCGCTGAGCGACCAGCTGTCGCGCGGCGGGATGTCGCGGAAACCGCCGGCCTCGCTGCTGGCGGCCACGTGGACGTTCACGTACGGCGTGACCTGCCTGATCGCGGTTTTGCTCCAGTGCCCGGTGACCACGTAGTCGACGGTCTGGCCGGGAGCGGCGAAGTTCAGCGCCAGCAGGGCCTGGTGGGTGGTCGCGCCACCGGCCAGGAACAGCACCGCGTAGTCGTCCGGGATCGACATCAGCCGGCGCAGGTCGGCCTCGGCCCGGGCGGCCACGCCGATGAACTCGGCGCCGCGGTGGCTGAGCTCGACGATCGACGCACCCACCCCGTTCCAGTCCAGCATTTCCGCCTGCGCCTGGCGCAGGACTGCTTCCGGCAACGTCGCAGGGCCGGCACTGAAGTTGTAGGCGCGCGCCATGAACCACCTGTCACGAAAGGTTCCGTAGTATGCCGCAGTGCAGCGGCGCCGGTGGCAGCGGTTGCGGTCGCAACCAAGGCCTGCCCGGCCGTCGCCGGGAACCGCCCGCCGCCGCCCGCGGTCACACGCTCATTCCCCCCCGGGAGCACCGCAATGCACAAGCTCCGCCTGCCGAAGATCCCGACGTCGGAAATCACCGACGAGGCCGTCTACCGCGACCGCCGCCGCCTGCTCGCCGCCTTCGCCAGCGCGCCCCTGCTCGGCGCGCTGTCCGGCTGCGCCGAGGCCGAACCGCCCCCGCCGCCGAAGTCGGCGCCCCGACCGGCCGACCTCAGGGCCGGCTTCAGCACCTCCGAGCCGCTGACCCGCTACGAGGACATCACCACCTACAACAACTTCTACGAGTTCGGCACCGACAAGGGCGATCCCTCGCGCGCGGCGAAGACCCTGCGCACCACGCCCTGGTCGGTCGTCGTCGACGGCGAATGCGCCAGGCCCGGCACCGTCGCGCTGGAGGACCTGCTGCGCGGACTCACCCCGCAGGAACGCATCTACCGCCTGCGCTGCGTCGAAGGCTGGTCGATGGTGATCCCCTGGCTGGGCGTGCCGCTGGGCGAGGTGCTCAAGCGCTTCGAGCCGACTTCGAAGGCGAAGTTCGTGGCCTTCACCACCCTCGCCGATCCGCAGCAGATGCCCGGCATCCGCTACCGCTCGATCCGCTGGCCGTACCGCGAGGGGCTGCGCATCGACGAGGCCATGCACCCGCTGGCCCTGCTGGCCACCGGCCTGTACGGCAAGCCCCTGCCGCAGCAGAACGGCGCGCCGCTGCGCCTGGTGGTGCCGTGGAAGTACGGCTTCAAGTCGATCAAGTCGATCGTGGCGATCCGCTTCACCGAGCGCATGCCGGAAACCGCCTGGCACGACCTGCAGCCGTCGGAATACGGCTTCTTCTCCAACGTGAACCCCGACGTGGACCATCCGCGCTGGAGCCAGAAGACCGAGCGCCGCATCGCCGGCACCAGGAGCAAGCTGTTCGCCGAGCGCATCCCGACCCGGCCGTTCAACGGCTACGCCGACCAGGTGGCGTCGATGTACGCCGGCATGGACCTGCGCAAGTGGTACTGATCGCGGCCGCCGCGCGGACCGGGGCCGGCGCTGCATGAGCCGGCGGCCGGCCGCGCGCCCGCCCACCTCGCCGCGGCTGCTGGCCGCCAAGGCCGTGGCGCACGCCGCCGCGCTGGCGCCGGCGGCCTGGCTGGCCTGGCAGATCGCCGAGGTCTGGCGCCACGGCAGCGACGCCCTCGGCGCCGACCCGGTGGCCGAGATCGAACACCGCACCGGGCTGTGGGCGCTGCGCATGCTGATGCTGACCCTGGCCATCACCCCGCTGCGCCAGCTCAGCGGCCAGACCGTGCTGCTGCGCTTCCGCCGCATGCTCGGCCTGTACGCGTTCTTCTACGCCTGCCTGCACCTGGCCGCCTACCTGGTGCTGGACCTGGGCGGCTACTGGGCGCAGCTGTTCGAGGACATCGCCAAGCGCCCCTTCATCACCGTCGGCTTCCTCGCCTGGCTGCTGCTCGTGCCGCTGGCGGCCACCTCGACCCTGGGCTGGATGCGCCGGCTGGGCAGGCGCTGGGGCCAGCTGCACCGGCTGGTGTACGCGATCGCCGTGCTGGCGGTGCTGCACTTCTGGTGGCTGGTGAAGTCCGACGTGCGCGAACCGGCGCTGTACGCGGCGATCGCGGCGGTGCTGCTGGGCTGGCGCCTGTACCGCCGCTTCAGCGCGCGCCGAACCACAGCAGCGCGCTGAGCGCCAGGCCCAGCAGCGCGGCGGCCAGCAGCAGCCACGGCAGGCGCTTGGCCGGGCGCGGCGGCGGTGCGGCCGGCGCCGGTTCGGCGTCCGCCTGCGGCGACGGGGCCAGCTTCGGCTGCTCGCCGCCGGCCGGGAACTCGACCACGAAGCGGTGCTGGCCCTCGAACACGATCTGGTCGCCGGGGCCGAGCATGGCGTCGCGCACCGGCACGCCGTTGACCACGCTGGCCTCGCCGCCGAGGCTGCGCAGCAGGACCACGTCGCCGTGCCGTTCCAGCAGCGCGTGGCGCGGCGGGAACGCCGGATCGTCGATGCGGATGTCGGCTTCGCGCGAGGCGCCGACCAGGCGTGGCGGGCCGAGGGTGAAGCTGCGCCCGTGGTGCTGGCCACCGACGCCGCGCAGGACCACGCGCGGGTCGCCGGCATGCTCGCCCGGATCGGGCAGCGGCGCGGGCGGCCGTACCGGCGCCTGCACCAGCAGTTCGACGCCGTCGACGTACATCGCGTCGCCGGCGCGCAGCAGGGCCATGCGCTGCACCGGACGGCCGTTGACGTGCACGCCGCGCGCGCCGGCCGGCACCTGCAGCCACAGGCCGCGCAGGTCCAGGCACAGCTGCGCCAGCAGCACGCCGGGCACGCCATCGCCGATCCCCAGCACGCCATTGGGCTGGCGGACCACGCGGTGGACGCCGGGAATCAGCGGATGGTCCGCCTGCTGGCGATTGCTGAAATGGAGTCGCAGGTCGGACATTGGCGGCAAAGCCTAGCAAATCCCGGGCACTGCAGGCTGGCCCGATGCGCGCTGCGCGGCTACGCTGGCGCCCCCTCGCATCCGGAACGAGCATGGCCCGCATCGACATCCAGCATCCGCACCAGCGCAGCAGCGAAGAAGCCCGGCGCATCGTCGACGGCATCGCCGTGCAGCTGCGCGAACGCTTCGGCGTGGCCGCCGACTGGCGCGGCGACGCGGTCGACCTGAGCGGCCCTGGCTTCAAGGGCCTGGTGAAGCTGCTGCCCGGGCAGGTGCAGGTGAGCGCCGAGCTCGGCTTCCTGCTGTCGGCGCTGCGCGGCCAGGTCGAGGCGGAGATCCGCCGCGTGCTCGCCGAGCGCCTGGACTGAGCTCCGGGCGCGCCTCACGCCCTCTTATCGGCAGCGTGCCCACACTGGCATGGCACCCCGTCACAGCAGAGGAGCGGACATGAGCGCTGAACCCCGCAACGCCACTTTCGCCAATGTATCCGAGCTGCAGGCGCAGGCCGCGCGCATCGCCCGCGAGCTCGGCGACAACGCCCACCAGGTCTGGCTGGCCGGCATCGGCGCGCTGGCCCGCGCGGAGTCCGAGGGCAGCCGCCTGTTCGAACAGCTCGCCGAGGAAGGCCGCCAAGTCGGCGAAGGCGGCGAGTCCCAGCAGGGCGCCAGCGCCGCCAGCCGCCTGGAGAGCCTGCGGCAGAGCCTGGACGCGGCCGTGGGCAAGGCCCAGGCCCGCGCCGGCGAGGCCTGGGAGAGCGTCGGCCGCGCGTTCGAGCACCGCGTCCAGCAGGCCCTGCGCGACCTGGACGTGCCGACCCGCGAGGACATCGACGCACTGGGCGCGCGCATCGACGCCCTGACCCGCGAGCTGCAGCGCTCGCGCCCGGCCGAGGCCGCCGCCCCGCCTCCCCCGCCGTCGTCGGTAAATACCGGCTTGTAAAGGAATTCCCCGCGCCCAGGCCGGCGGATTGTTGCAGGGCACAACGCGCTGCGGCAGAATCGGAACCGGCCCGCCAGTCCACCTGCCGTTTGCTCCCCTCCCCTCTCGGCTCCCGGACTGGCGGGCCACTTTCGTCTTAGCAATAGCGGCCCGCCGCCGTGTAACAATCCGCCCTGCACAGGGGCCGGAACAGGGGTAGACATGTCGTCGTGGACTGTAGGACTTGCGCTCGCCGCGCTCGTGGCGACGGCGTCCGCTGCGTACCTGTGGCTGGTACGTCGCCCCGAGAAGGAACTCGATGCAGGATTGCGCGCACTGGCCAACCTGCGCTGGCGCGAGATCGCCACCATCATCGGCCAGGCCATGCAGCAGCGCGGCCTGCGCGACGTCGCCATGCATGCCGACAGCGGCAGCGATCCGACCAGCAGCCAGCTGCTGATGACCGACGGCGACAGCCGCTGGCTGCTGTCGTGCAAGCACGGCATGGCCTATCGCCTCGGCGTCGCCGCGGTCGACGAGCTGGCCGCGGGCATGGAACTGACCGGCGCGCGCGCCGGCATCCTGCTCACCGAGGGCCGCGCCGGCCGCGAAGCGTTGTCGGCGGCCGCCGAACGCGGCATCGAGATCATCGACGGCCGCCGCTTGTGGCCGCTGCTCAAGCCGTTCCTGCCGCAGGAAACCACCACCGGCATCGCCGCCCGGACCATCGCCGAAGCCAAGCGGCAGATGACCGTGGCCGTGGCCGGCTCGATCGCCCTGGGGCTGGCTGTGGCGGTGCTGCTGCCGCGGCTGGCCCAGGAAGAACCGGCACCTGCCACCACCGCCACCCAGGCCGCGCCGCCGCCGGCGGCCACGGCCACGCCCGCGCAGCCGGCGCTGCCGGAGCAGCCCGCGCAGGATCCGGTGACCGGCAAGGCCATCGAGGACAACCCGGACGCGGCCACCGAGGCGCGCTACCAGGCCGAGATCGCGCGCGCGCTCAACAACGTGCCGGGCATTACCCGCGCCTACTGGCTCACCCGCGCCACCCTGGTGGTGGAGCGCACGGCCACCGACAAGATCATCTGGCCGTTCATCTGCGGCGAACTGGAGCGCTATCCCTCGCTGCGCACGGTGCGCGTGCAGCTCAACCCGCGCCCGGGCACCGACGAGCCGGTGCGCTGGCGGCAGTGCCGGACGATGTGACCGCCCCGCCCCGTGCGGCGCGCGCGACATGAGCGCGGTCGCCGCAGCCGCATAAAGCAGAAGCCGGCCCCTGGGGCCGGCTTCCGCGTCTACAGCATGCGCCGCGATCAGGCCTGCGGCGCGGTGTCCCCGGCAACGGCTTCGTCGCCATCGGTGCGCGCGGTGCCGGCCTCTTCCTCGTCGTCCAGCGAGGCATCGACGCGCTCGACCGCCTGCAGCGACTCGCCTTCGCCCAGGCGGATCAGGGTCACGCCCTGGGTGTTGCGGCCGACCTGCGAGATCTCCGAGGCGCGGGTGCGGACCAGGGTGCCGCCATCGGAGATCAGCAGCACTTCGTGCTGTTCCGACAGCTGGATCGCGCCGACCAGCTGGCCGTTGCGGGCGGTGGTCTGGATCGCGATCACGCCCTGGGTACCACGGCCCTTCTTCGGGTACTCGGCCAGCGGGGTGCGCTTGCCGTAGCCGCGCTCGGACGCGGTGAGGATGTCGCCCTCGCCCTCCGGCACGACCAGGCTGACCACGCGCTCGCCCTCGGCCAGACGGATGCCGCGCACGCCGGTGGCGGTGCGGCCCATCGAGCGCACCTCGGATTCGTCGAAGCGCACGGCCTTGCCGTTGGAGGCGAACAGCATGATGTCGCGGCCGCCGTTGGTGAGCGCGACGTCGACCAGCGCGTCGCCCTCGTCGAGGTTGATCGCGATCTTGCCGCGCGCCAGGCGGAACGCGAACTCGGTCAGCGGGGTCTTCTTCACCGTGCCGTTGCGGGTGGCGAAGAACACGTAGAAGCCTTCGGCGTACTCGCGCACCGGCAGCACCGCCTGGACCTTCTCGCCTTCCTCCAGCGGGATCCAGTTGATGATCGGGCGGCCACGGGCATTGGAGCCGGCCTCCGGCAGCTGGTGCACCGGCAGCCAGAACACCTTGCCGCTGCTGGTGAAGGTCAGCAG
>Ga0182737_1002927_pt1 | contig 13247 bp, 11 predicted proteins | sample eDN5th30CBELigOP_FD_128878 | JGI IMG/M metagenome (GOLD analysis project Ga0182737, IMG submission 128878) | Enriched Organic Plus compost microbial communities from Emeryville, California, USA - eDNA 5th pass 30_C BE-Lig OP (version 2) (version 2) ... | reverse complement strand
CTGCGGCCAATATATCCCGTGATGGTACCATCTTCCGAAAGATCGCCCCATACCAGCGCAATATATTTACGGGTTATGGTATGATCAAAAAACTGTTTCGCCAGGTAAGTCAATGCCCATTCATTCTTGCCGATAACCAATAGGCCACTGGTATCCTTGTCGATGCGATGTACCAACCCCGGACGGCCGTCGTTACCGGGTAACTCGGGAAATTTCGAAAAGTGATAAACCAATGCATTGACCAATGTGCCCGAATAGTTGTTGTAACCCGGATGTACCACCATGCCCGCCGGCTTATTCACAATTAACAAGTCGTCGTCCTCGTAGTAAATGTCCAGCGGAATGTTCTCGGGATAAATTTCGGTATCGCGTGGCGGATGCGGCAGGACGACAGAAATGACATCCAACGGTTTGACTTTGTAACTGGCTTTCACCTGCTGTCCATTGACGAGTACCGTTCCCGCAGCTATTGCGTTCTGGATGCGATTGCGTGATGCGTTTTCAATCCTGTTAATCAAAAACTTATCAATGCGCAGCAACGCTTGCCCTTTATCCACCACAATACGCAGGTGTTCAAACAAGTCTTGTTCGTCCGATTCCTGCAATTCCAAGTCGTCAACCATGGCGCAAACTTAGCGAAAAGCTGCCTAAATTCGGCTATGATCGGCGTGCGATCAATGTGCAAATATGTAAAAACAAAAATTTGATTTAAGCATTGAATTAAAAAGTAGAAGTTGTCTCTTTATTAACCCGTGCGATAAGACCACACGTCGCATAGAAGCGTGATGTGGAAAAATGAGTTTTGAAATCATTTTGATATGAAAAATTTCTTAAGAAAAAACTTTTGGATATTAGATATCTTGATGCTTCCGTTTGTATGGATATCTGCTAGGATATTAAAATTACTTAGAAGCCAAGGGATCGCAAACTTTCCTCTATCCAAGAGAACGCTGTTGAATGTTGGAGTTTTTCCAATTAGCGATCATTATTACGAACCTTTATTCAATTCTAAACACCTAATTAAGCCACTCTCCGAGGAAAGAAAACTCCCTGGAATAAACTGGAATGTAGATGAGCAACTAGAAATTCTAAACACATTTAGTTCTCAAAATGAATTTGATCATATCTCTGACGACTTTTTCAGTGATAAGGTGTTTCACTTCACAAATGGCGGATATGAATCCGGGGACGCCGAATATTGGTATAACATTGTCAGATTAAAGAAGCCAAAAAGAATAATAGAAATTGGTTCTGGCCATTCAACCAAAATGGCTCGTCTGGCAATTCAGGAAAACCAAAGACGCGATGATACCTATGAATGTAAACATATCTGTATTGAACCTTATGAAATGCTGTGGCTTGAAAAATTAGGCGTCGAAGTATTGCGAACACGAGTTGAAAACGTAGACCTCAACTTCTTTAAACAACTTGAAGTTAACGATATCTTATTCATTGATTCTTCACACATTATCAGGCCGCAAGGAGACGTTCTTTTTGAATACCTTGAACTACTCCCCACATTGAATCAAGGCGTCATCGTCCATGTTCATGATATTTTTTCTCCAAGGGATTATTTACGGGAATGGGTTGAAGACGAAGTGAGATTCTGGAACGAACAATACCTATTGGAGGCATTTTTAACATCCAATACTGATTGGAAAATCATCGGTGCGCTAAATTTTTTGCATCATAATCATTTCGACTTATTAAAAGCGAAGTGCCCTAAACTTTCGCGTGATAGAGAACCAGGCTCATTTTACATGGTGAAACTCTCGTAATTAGTGGAACTTGTTTAAACTTTTAACCAAATAAGGCGAATGGAGCGAAATACTACATTTTACTTAAATTTGCAAAAAAAAGCGACGTGTTTTCATTCGATTTCCATAGCCCTATTGAAGCTCTTAATTTCCCGCTATTCAGCGACAAAAGGCTTACCCTTCATATCAAGCGCGACGATCTTATACATCCCTTTATATCAGGTAATAAGTGGCGAAAACTGAAATATATACTGCAAGACGCCGCTGCTCAACAGAAGACACGTCTGGTCACTTTTGGTGGTGCTTGGTCTAACCACCTGTTGGCTACCGCCTGTGCCGGTGCCAAGTTCGGTTTCAACACGACCGCGTTTGTCCGTGGCGAAGAAGTATCGAACGCAAACCTGTCGCTGTGCAAATTGTTCGGAATGGAATTGCGGTTTGTGGACCGCACGGCCTACAAAGATAAACAGGCGTTGTTCCATCAAAACTTCGGCAGCGATAAACAAGCCTATTTCATTGATGAAGGGGGCTATTCACGGGAAGGAGCCAAGGGATGTGGCGACATTCTGGATGAACTTTCCCACGCCTATAGCCACATCTTCTGCGCAGCCGGTACAGGCACTACCCTCGCAGGAATAGCTGAAGCGCTGGCAGCAAAAAAATCAGCCACACAGTTGCATGGAGTCCCCGTGTTAACAGGCGGAGCATTCATCCGAAATCGTATTGCGGAGTTAAGTACGGATTCGGTGGCAAACACATGTGTACTACACACCGATTATCACTTTGGTGGATATGCGAAGACCAAACCAGAACTCACAGACTTCATCAAATACTTCTGCACACAAACCGGCATCTTGATAGAGCCGGTGTATACCGGCAAATTGTGTTATGCGGTCTTTGACCTCGCAAAAGACAACTACTTTGCCAATGGCGACAACATTCTTATTATCCACACCGGTGGGCTTGTCGGCTTACTAGGTATGGAAAAAAGTTTGCACCTGTAAGCAGCAGAAGTTATTTACGAATTATATCATCCTAAAGATGGCTTCTTGCCGCCATGGAGACAATGCATATTACCTACGGCCTGCTGTGGTAGTTCGGTGCCTCTTTCGTTATCGTAATGTTGTGAGGATGGCTTTCACGTAAACCAGCGCCGGTGATCTTTACAAACCGTGCCCCCTGTAAGGCGTTGATCGTCGCTGCACCGCAATATCCCATACTGGCCCGCAAACCTCCCACGTACTGATACACCACCTCGGCCAATGTTCCCTTATAAGCTACGCGGCCCACGATGCCTTCGGGCACCAGCTTTTTGATATCGTCTTCTACATCCTGGAAATAGCGATCTTTTGACCCTTTCTCCATGGCCTCAACAGACCCCATGCCCCGGTAGGACTTAAATTTACGGCCTTCATAAATAATGGTTTCGCCCGGTGCTTCCTCCACGCCCGCAAACAGCGAGCCGGCCATAACGGTATCGGCGCCCGCAGCGATCGCTTTGGCAATGTCTCCAGTCTGTTTAATGCCGCCATCGGCAATGACCGGTACACCACTGCCGCGAAGCGCCTTCGCGACCTCGTAAACGGCATATAGCTGCGGTACCCCGACTCCCGCAATGATGCGGGTGGTACAGATCGATCCGGGGCCTATGCCCACTTTTACGGCGTCTGCGCCGGCGTCTGCTAAGGCGAGGGCGGCTTCTCCTGTTGCGATGTTCCCTACGATGACCTGAAGATCAGGAAATGCGGATTTGACTTCCTTCAGTTTTTCTATGACCCCCTTGGAGTGCCCGTGCGCGGTATCAATGGTTACCACATCGACGCCCGCCTTCACCAGTGCCGCAACCCGTTCCATCGTATCGGCGGTCACGCCCACAGCGGCACCTACCAGCAGTCTGCCGTGACTATCTTTGGCGGCATTGGGAAAATGTTTGTATTTCTGAATATCCTTAAAAGTAATCAGCCCTACGAGCAGATGATCATCATCCACTACCGGCAATTTCTCAATTTTATGATTCTGTAAAATGGACTCGGCTTTCATCAGATCCGTTCCGATCGGCGCCACGACCAGTCCTTCACGCGTCATCATTTCTGTGATGGGCCGCTTCATGTCTTTCTGGAAGCGAAGGTCGCGGTTGGTCACAATCCCCACCAGCTTATTACTGCGATTGATGATGGGAATCCCTCCTATCCTATGATCTTTCATAATCTGAAATGCATCGCCCACGGTGGCATCTTCACCCAGCGTCACCGGATCCTGTATCATGCCGCTTTCCGACCGTTTTACTTTACGTACTTCGGCGGCCTGATTGGCAATGCTCATATTTTTGTGCAGCATCCCCAGTCCTCCCGCCTGTGCGATGGCTATCGCCAGGTCAGCCCCTGTTACGGTGTCCATTGCTGCTGATATAAGCGGAATATTCAATCGGATATTCTTTGTCAGATAGGTACTGGTATCCACATCACGTGGTAAGACTTCGGAATATGCGGGTATTAAAAGTACATCGTCGTAAGTGAGGCCCTCAGCTACGAATTTTTCGGGATCTAAATGCATGGCAAATATGTATTGGAATTACTATTTGCCGGGCAAAATTACTGAATTTTTGTGTCTTTTACAAGTAAAAAAAGTTCTTTGGACTTACCCCGGAATTTGGAAGGCTCATGGTCAAAAGAAACCCGTTATCGAAAAGATAACGGGTTCACCCCAATGGGGTTAGGAGCTTTTGACCTAACCTATGACAAACGTAGGAAATCCCTTGGGTAATTCGGTAATAATTACGCGTAAATGGATATTGGGCTTACTCGATGGGTAGATTGTGGAGCTTCAGGAACGACAGTTTATCCCAATAACCTCGCTGGAAAACGATTTTACCGTCCTGCACCTGAAAAAAACCGCAGCCGCGCAGGCCCAAGGGGTCCTTCCATTCCAGAATGGCCCATTCCCCGTCCTGAAAGATGTTTTCAGGAATACAAATCATTTCGGCAACGGCAAATTCACGAGCGAACATGTTTTGAATTGCTTCCTTTCCGATTACCGGGGCATTGGCCACCTGGTGGTTGACCGCATGGGAAGCATACAGTTCGGTGATCGCATCCACATCGGCGCGATTAAACGCGTCGATCCATTTTTCCAGTACTTTTTTCGGTGTCATTGTGTTATTCGTTATCTGTTGGGCCGGTCTCACCAGAAATGACGTTAGCGAGTTCACAAAGATGCCAATAGCTGGGGCATTTATCCAGATCCCGGTCCCATTCTCGGACAACCGCGAGGTTCACCTCCAGAAATTTCTGGGGATTGCCGATGGTCGCTGCTGCATTCAACTGGGTGTTCGTTGGCACTGGATGGGTTCTGAAAAAGTCTTCGAGTTCCTGAATGGTCATGGTGCAAAAATAGAAAATTAGGCAGGGTATTTCGAATACATTACCGGATTGTCGTCGCCACCCCATGATTTGATCGTTTATTTTGTTTGGTTAACGCGTAATCTTGGTGCCTTCCGGTTTGCCATAGACGATATCGGTAATGATGTTATCTTTTTTGCCATTGGCAATGAAAGTTGGGATATTGAGCTTCGCCGTCTGTTTCGCCACGCGCAGCTTGGATTCCATACCACCGCGGCCTTCGGCTTCCCCTTTGGTGGTTTTCTGGATGTACTGCTCCACGGGATCATCTACACTAAGATGTGGAATCAGCTGACTATTAGGATCTTCCGGATGACCATTAAACAACCCATCTGTATCAGTGAGCAAAATCAACATGTCGGCTTTGACCAATTCGGCCACCAAACTGGCGAGTTCATCGTTATCGGTAAACGTCGACATGGATAACGACACTGCGTCATCCTCGTTGGCGATGGGAATGACCCCTTCGGCCAATAAGCCTTCGTAGCAATTGACCATGTTTTCGCGGTGCTTACCTAGATCGAAATCGCGTTTTGTTGCTAACACCTGTGCACAACGCATGCCGTGATCCTGAAAAAGGTTGTAGTAATGCCGCATCATGCGTGGCTGACCAATAGCGGAGAAAATCTGGCGACGGGTAATCTTATCCGTCGCTTTCAATCCCCGGCTCATGACTTCCTTACCGGCGATGACCGAACCGGATGACACCAACACTGAGCATATCCCGTGTTCGTAAAGGTAAGCGATCTGCTCGACCAACTTCGCTAGAATTTTACCGACGATCCGGTTATCTTTATTGGTGATTACATGGGTGCCTACTTTGACGACGACGCGCCGGATAGGTTTGGCTAGGCGGGGTTGATCAGGCATGAACAGCCTCCTTTCCGCCGGTTTGCTTACCCAATTCTTCCGCACGGCGGAAAGCGGCATACGCGGCCTCCTGGATCAGGGCATTGACATTGTTATCGTCCATCGAATCCAACGCCGCACGAGTGGTTCCACCCTTGGAAGCGACCTTGGCCATCCAAGCTTCAGGACTTAGGTCTGACGAATTAAACAGTTCAACCGCTCCCGCAAAGGTCTGTCCAACCAATAGCCGCGCATTCTCTTCGTGGAAGCCCATTTTCAGTGCTGCGTCCATCAACGCCTGCATAAAATAAAAGATATACGCAGGTCCGCTTCCCGATATCCCGGTGGATGCATCGATTTCTGATTCGGACGATAAGTTAATTGAACGTCCGGTGGTATCCAACAGCCGTTCAACGGCCGCAAGTTCCAACCGGGACACTTGTTCCGAAGCGGTAAAAGACGTCATCCCCAATCCGACCAGCGCCGGCAGGTTGGGCATGGCGCGCACGACTTTCCCGATACCAAGCCCCTGTTTAATCGTATCAATGGTTACCCCCGCCATGATGGATACAAACAATTGCCCGGCCGACACCATCGGCTTCATTTCTGTCATGAGCCCGGAAGCGTGTATGGGCTTGACGGCGATCAGCACCACATCTGCCGCTGGCAAACAGGTATTCAATTGCGCATGCACCACAAAAAGGTTGCTGGCTCGCAATTCAGCTTGCTTTTCTTCGCTTTTGTCAAAAATCATCAAACTTCCGGAGGTTAAAAAATTGGATTTGGCGATCGCCTCCGCATACGTCATTCCCATGTTCCCTCCTCCAATTACAAGTACGTTCATGTTTTCTTTCTTTATTCAATTAAAAATTAATGTTTGCCTTAGTTGACACAACCTTCATGCAGGCATGCCAATTTTTGCCAGATTGTTAGTTAGGTCTTGGAAAAAACTGTCGTGTTACCGGCTTCCGAACGGACGAAGCACCTCTATCTTTCTTCAAAGACATTTTTTTAGCAGCTGCGGTAAATGTGTCAGTTATGAAATTCCAATCGCGCATTGACTGTAAAACTGTCACGGTTTTTCGTTTGCCCGCTGTTTTATGTTTACGCTGATCGCATTCAGGTAGCGGGCAAGTTCCTTCCTGACCTTTGGGGCGAGCAGGAATAAACCGATTATATTCGGAAAGGTCATCGCTAGAATCATTGCGTCCGAAAACTTGATGACAGAATCTAAGGTCGCTGCCGCTCCGATAACCACAAATAGCAAAAACAAAACCTTATAAGACAGGTCAGCCCACCTTGACCGGCCGAATAGAAATTTCCATGACTGGATACCGTAATAAGACCACGAAAGCATGGTCGAAAAAGCAAATAGAAAAACGGCAACGGTAAGCACCACCGAAAAGTGAGGGATGACACTCTCAAAGGCCATGCTGGTCAGTTCAACCCCTCCCACTGCCTGTTTCCCATCCCCGATCAACACATTCCCCCACTGGTCCTGAATACCGTACGTAAAGACTCCTTGGCTATTAAAGAAAATGATCGTTAGCGCGGTCAGCGTACAAATAACCACCGTATCAACGAAGGGTTCCAGTAGACCAACTAACCCTTCACTTGCCGGGTAGCGGGTTTTTACGGCGGAGTGCGCAATGGCTGCGGAGCCGATTCCCGCTTCGTTCGAGAAACTCGCCCGGCGGAAACCGGTAATTAAAACGCCTACAACACCTCCCAAGCCCGCAGTGGGAGAAAATGCCTGGCCAATAATGAGGCCGAATGCCTCGCCGATATAGGCGTAATGCACCGCTACGACCGTTAAACTTCCCAATAAATAGACGATGCCCATAAAAGGCACCAGTTTTTCGGTAATCCGGCCAATACGCTTAATTCCGCCGATGATGACGATGCCCACCAATAGCGCCAAGCCGACTCCAAACGAGGTCTTGACGAAACTCCCCTCGATACCCAGGGTTGAAGTTAGTTGAGCAATTGCCTGATTCGATTGAAGCGCGTTTCCACCACCCAAGGAGGCTCCTACACACATGATGGCAAAAATTACAGCCAACACCTTTCCCAGTCGGCCTACGCCAATTTCCCGGAGTCCCTTGGTCAGGTAATACATCGGTCCGCCGTAGGTCTGACCATCTTCACCCACATCGCGGTATTTCACGCCGAGGGTACACTCCACAAACTTCGTAGTCATGCCGAGCAGTCCGGAAACAATCATCCAAAAAGTAGCGCCCGGACCACCGATGGCAATTGCTACGGAAACTCCGGCTATGTTGCCGAGACCAACGGTACCGGAGAGCGCCGCCGTCAGGGCTTGAAAGTGCGTCAACTCGCCTGCGACGGGAGTTCCATCGGCCGATGGTTGCTGTTCGATCTCATCGTATTTACCCTGTATCGCCCGTAATGCTACTGGTAGTTTCCGGATATTCACGAGTCTGAAATAAATCGTAAAGAAAATACCCCCACACACCAACAAAATCAGCACCATTGGAATGGAAATACCCTCAGCCAACGGAACGGTAAAAAAGACGACCCGCTCCCACCAGTCGGCAATCGGTGTGAACCACTCATCAATCTGTTTATCAATACCGGCGGCCCACGCCGGCAAGGGTATGAGCAAGGCTGTTAACGAAAATGTAAATAATAACAATAGAGACGTAGTCTTTTTGAATAAAAACATAAAAAATTGGGATTTTTTAAAGCGAGAAAAAGTTCAGGCCGCAAAATAAAAAGAACTGCCCGGTTACAGAAACAAATTGCCCGAAAACTTGAAAAAATCAGTTTTCGGACAATTTGTGCAGGCATTGCTGAAAATACCTTTCGGATTTACCCCCGTCTCCTCGGGCTTCCGAATTATTTTTTTAAAATTTGCTGCTGGGCAATCAGCTGTTGTTCCAATTCACTGTACTTGACGTCTTGCACAGCACACTGACGATCGATGGCCAATGAAGCCGCCAACGCAGCACTCTGCCCAAGAATCATGAATACGGGTTCCATGCGGATGCTGCCAAAGGCAATATGCGAGCTGGAAACACATACCGGTACCAGTAGATTTCCACATTCTTCTTTCTTCGGGATAACCGATCCATAGGAGATCCGATACGGTCCTTTCGTGGAAACCCCGATATCTCCCTCGTTTTGCACAAACCCATCCGGCTTCACATAACGCTGTGCATTGTGTGAATCGAGGGTATAAGAGCCCATGCCGATGGGATCAATGATCTCACGGTCGCTAAAGGTGTCGTGCTCGGTCATCACATACGCTCCCACCATGCGGCGGGCCTCCCGGATGTACAGTTGGTGCGGCCAGTTGCCATTATCAATGAATTCATCTTTGGCCAACCCCCACTGCGCCATTTCCTCCCGTACCTCCGCCGGTACGCTTGGGTCATTAGCAAGAAAATACATCAACCCTTTTTGATAATCTTCGTGTTCTTTGATGATTTCACGGCGCCGTTCGTAGCTAGCCTCGGGATAGTCGTAGTTCATGCCGATGAAATCCGTGCTGAAGGGCCCGTGATTGTTCGTGTCGGTCTTGCGGTTGGGAATGGGATCGAACTTCTCGAAGGTTTCCCGCCAACCCGAGGCAAACACCCGGGCCAACAGTTCGTAGTTTTCCGGGTTGTACCCATCCGGTTTCGGGAAAGCCACCCGGTTATCCGGGTGGTTACTTAAGCACATGCGGAAGCAATAGGCTTGCAGGCGATGATCCCCCTCGCCATACGCACCCGGGAGCTCGGCCGATATGCCATATAGCAACCCGCTGGTACTGTCGCCGGGTATTTTGTAGGGGCTGATGTCTGACGCGAACCAATGTTTATGGTGCAGTACGCCGGTCTGGATGCCGTTCCACTTTTCACCGTAAACGCTGTTTGCTTCTCGTCCTACGTGGTAGCTTACTCCAGCTGCGGCCATCAGGTCGCCTTCGTAGGTGGCGTCGATAAATACCTTTCCACGGTATGTTACCCCGCTCAACGTGGTAATCGAAACGATTTGTCCTTTTTCCATCCTCACTCCAGCGTCGCGGTCCAGCCATTCGTCCCTGCGCACGTCGATTTCGAATTCCTTTACGTAGTCTTCGAATACCTGCTCGGCTACATGCGGCTCGAAAATCCACATGGTGCGTGCATCGCCGTCCATGGCCGGTGTGCCCTGCCCCTTATTTCCATATTCCGAATGCTGCTGCCAGCGCCAGGCCGCGCTGTCTTCGTAATGCAGGTATACCCGGTGATAAAAATCTCGGGCCAACCCGCCGATGGTCGATTTGTCCCCCGTGTCGGTGAACCCCAGTCCTCCGGAAGATAAACCTCCCAAGTGTTTGTCGGGTGATACCACGATGACCGATTTGCCCGATTGCTTTGCCTGTACCGCCGCGATAACTGCCGACGCGGTGCCTCCGTAGATAACAATATCGGCCTCGAGGTCCGGCTGGCTGGACGTGCTGCATGACAGGCAGCTGAAAGAAAACAGCACGATCCACGTTAATTTACTTATCATTTTGCTTTTTTTATTCATACGACAATCCTTTCTTATTAGTTGTATCCCGGATTCTGTTCCAGTTTTGCCCCGATGTTAGCATCGATTTCACTTTGCGGAATCGGGAAAATCTGGTGGTGTTCCTGGATGTCATCTGCATTATAGCGGTTATATTTCTTGATATTCGAATACATACGGCCCGTCCGGCTTAGGGTCAGTCGCCTTTTCTCCTCGATACCCAGTTCCCGGAGACGTTCATCCAGAATGAAATCCAGGTCAACAGCCGAAGCATCCACCGATACGGCGCCCGCACGGTTTCTTACCGTGTTGATGTCCTCCGCAGCTAATGCCGTATTTCCTATCCCCAAATAAGCTTCTGCACGCAATAAATAAGTTTCCGCCAGCCGCATATCGTACCAATCCGCATACGTTACACCACCGATGTCGCGAAGCTGCATGGTTGCCGGATTAAGAATCAGGTTCGATGGATGGTCTCCAGGGGTGGTTGCCTTCGTCTGGTAAGGATAAGCGCCGCGCGACCAGATGCCCTTTGTACTCAGCATGTACTGGTTTTCGTCGGTGTTGATATCAAAATAGACGCCTTGGTATTTCGCCGGCCCTGCGGGGTTATTGTACAAAACACCTCGGGGAAAGTTGTATTCCGAAACACGCATATCCCGGTAGTCGATATTATCCGTTTCGTCATACCATATCTCATTGGTAAAATGGAATGTTGGCATGAGCCACCCCGCGCCCCGACCGACGATGGAGGTGGGGAGGAAACCACTTGCAATGAGATTCCGGTCATCCGGATCGGTGGCCAGCGGTACATTAGGCATATGCCACCGCTCCATTTGATATCCTTTCCGCGCGGTAGTCGATTGCCCCCCTCCAGGAACATCCGGTTCAAATTGGATCACAAAGATGCCTTCCGTGTTCCCGCTGCTCCGGTTCTGGTTGTTCCGCTGGAACAGATCCCAGTACACATCACCGGGCTGGTCGCGGCGCGACCCAAACCGGCTGGTCATCAGTGCGAGGGCGGGATTGCCAATTACCTGGCTGCTGGCCTCGATGGCTAACTCGTTTTCTCCGATCGCCAATGCCGATTCGGCCAACAAATGGTTTGCTGCTTCCTTGGATACCTGGCCTTCCGGCAAATTGGGGATGCTCGGTAAGTTTGCTGCAGCAAATTGCAGATCTTCGATCATCTGCCGGATGACTTCTTCCTTCGATTTACGTACAAAGTCATTCTTTGCGGAAGTCGTCTCTTCCAATATCAACGGGACGCCTCCATAAAAATACACCAAGTAACGATAGGCCAATGCCCTGAAAAAGCGGGCCTCCCCTTCTACCTGTGGTTGTTTTTCGGTGGGAACTTCCGATACCGGCAATCGCTCGATAATGGTATTGGCATTGGCGATAATCTTGTAATTGCCCCGCCAATGATACAATACTTTTGCGGCGGTCGGATCGAGCGTCGCCGGATAGTCACTGAAGAATCGGACAATGCCATCTTGGCCCGCGTGTGACAAATCCGTAGCTAACTGCAAATCAAACGAATTGTCATCGCCCCCATAATACAGATCGCGATAGTTCTGATACAACATATTCAACGCAGACCGGAAGTGAGCCTCGGTAACATACATGTTGTCCGCCGTATAGATACCCGAAGGATTCTCCCGGAGTATATCGGCTTCCTGGCAGGCTACAAAAGGAATTATAAGGAAAACTATAAAAAGTCTTTTCATGATCTATAAGTTAAAATGTTAATGCTAAACCGATGGAATAATGGCGCATAACCGGACGGCTTCCATAACCCAAGCCACTACCCGTTTCCGGATCCCAACCCATCCAATCCGTTAAGGTAAAGAGGTTCTTGCCGGCCAAGGTAACGCTCAGGCCCGATAGTTTGAGTTTCGAGAGCAGCTCCGTGTCAAAACGGTAAGACAGGATTACATCCTGCAAGCGGAGGAAACTACGCCGCCCATATAGCATGGGGTTGATGGAACTGGTGCTTGCCGGGCTCCGGAATTGCCCACCCGGATTACGGGGTGTCCAGAAATCTACCTCTTCCCAGATGCCCATATCCGAGATGGCATCGGCACTTCTAGCTGCGAACGGCTCATTTTCACCCAAATACCCCGTTTTTCCACCTTGGATGGAATTAAGAAAAACCTTTAACGAAAACCCTTTGTATTGGAAATGGTTATGGATACCAAACCGGTATAACGGATCGGTCATCCCCAGAATAACCCGGTCTGCCGCAGACAGCACCCCGTCTCCCGTGCGGTCTACGATGCGGTAGCTTCCTACGTAATAACCGGTGGGTACCTCGTCGCCAAATTGGTAGATACCATCAATATCATACCCAAAAACTGCACCGATGGGCTCGCCGATGAATAGGTTGCTGGTCATCAGGTCATCTTCTTCTCCATCACCATCAATGTCGCCAAGCAGCTTCTCTATCCGGTTCCGGTTCAACGAAAAGTTGCCGGTGATTTTCCACTGAAAATCGGTGCCCCGTACGGCAGTAGCCGTGATGCTGGCCTCAAAGCCACGGTTCCCGATCTGGCCGATGTTGCTGATGATGGAATTGAAACCCGTAAGGATGGGAAGATCACGGCTCCAGATCAGGTCGCGGGTGGTCGTCTGATAGTACTCCAGGTTACCTACAATGCGGTCGTCGAAAATACCAAAATCAAGTCCGAGATTCGACCCATAGGTTTTCTCCCACCTAAGATCCGTATTGGGCAGGCTCGAG
>Ga0182737_1002926_pt1 | contig 13251 bp, 11 predicted proteins | sample eDN5th30CBELigOP_FD_128878 | JGI IMG/M metagenome (GOLD analysis project Ga0182737, IMG submission 128878) | Enriched Organic Plus compost microbial communities from Emeryville, California, USA - eDNA 5th pass 30_C BE-Lig OP (version 2) (version 2) ... | reverse complement strand
CAGGATTTTTCCGGCGCTAGATGGGGATTTCCCCACACCTTGAACTAAAGTAGAGGCAGTAATCCGCATGACGCGCATCTGGGAGATACCCTGTTGCCGCACAAACGTGAACTGACCTACTTGGGCGATGATCGCCTGCTCGTTGCGCTGCTGCGCACGTACTTCCCTGAGCTGGAAACGGTCTGGTATCCCGACTTGGCCTCGGTGCCTTGGGACAACTGGAACCGGATTGTGATGATCGACGCCGGCCCCGACAGCTTCGAAATGCTGCTGGCCCTGCGCGATATTAGCGCCGGCACTCCGGCGATTCTGCTGGTTGGTCCGGAAGAGTATCAGTTAACCCACGCCAGCGTGGCCTATCACGGCGGCGCTGAAGCCGTGTTCTGCAAACCGATTTGCCGGCCCAACCAATTGATCGAATGCCTGGCCGACTGTAGTCGGCGGCTCGATCATTGGAAGGAGCACCTGGATCAATCGAACATCACACCGGCTGGCGCCCGGCAGTGGTTGGCGGCCGCCCGAGCCGAGGAACTTCAGCAGGAACAGGTGCGGATGATCGACGAGCTGTGCCTGCGTGTGATCGGCCGGCAACTCTCGCCCAAAGAACATAGCCGCAGCCATCGGCTGCCGGGTTCCGCGCCCGCGTACATGGCCGATACCAGTCGCGTGTAGCGGCAGCCTGTTGCAGGGCACTAATTGGGCTTGGCAGGCGTAGCCCGCGGCTGTCCCTGCAAACGTTTCTCTCGTTCCAGCCGTCTTTCGCGCAGTTTGTCCTCGAGGGCCTCCTTTTCCCGCTTTTCTAGTTCGGCCCTTTGCGGCGCCGTCAGAAGCGCGTCGAGCTTCAGCAGGACTTTCAATTGCATCTCCTGCCATTCCTCGCTGAGCTTTTCCCGTGCGGCTTTCTGTTCCGGGGTCAGTTGGACGGCGGCGGCAATCGCCTGTTCTAGCGCCTCGCCGGTCAGTCCGGCGGCGATCGCCTGTTTGCGCGTATCGGCGGCGGCCTGTTTCTGCTGGGGCGTGGTCGTATCGTTCAGTCGCTTCATCAGCTCAACCAGCTTGGGACCTTCTTCGCGACGCATCTGCGCGATCGCCAGCTCCTGCTCGGGCGTAAGCACCAGCCCATCGGGCAAGCGGATCAACCGCGCGATCAAGACCTCACTGGGGCTGGGCGGCTGCCATTCTTCCGCGCCCCGCTTCCTGGTCTCCCGGCTCCTTTCTGCGGAATCCTTCGCTGGCGATTGGCCCAAGGCATCGCCACTTAGCAGTCCTCCCAGAACCAGGATCAGCACGGCGCAAAGTGCAGTGCGGCGCATGGCAGCTTCCTTGGGCAAGAGGTGGCGGCGGACAAGATCGCCTGTTGGCAAAGCCAAAAAGAAAACCAGGCGCCATGCCGCAGCAGGGGCGACATGACACCTGGCATTTTATCGATTCAGCTTAGGGACAAGCTACCGTTTGCTTGCCGGTAAGCGATCAGCTCAGCAACTGGTTCAGCACCTTGCCATCGCGGACGATCGTGATCGGCCGGCCGGTGTTGGTGTGATACTCCTTGGTGTGATCGATGCCCAGCGTGTGATAGAACGTGGCCGCCACGTCGTCGGGCGAGAAGCCTTCGTGCTTGGGCATGCTGGCCTTATCGTCGCTCTCGCCCAGCACCTGGCCGCCGCGGACGCCGCCGCCCGCCATCAGCATGAACATGCAGCGCGGGTAATGGTCGCGGCCGCCCGGCGTGCTGCGGTTGTTGAGCTTGGGCGTACGACCGAATTCACCGGTCACATACACCGTGGTGGTGTCCAGCAGGCCCTTGGCATGCAGACCGTTGAGCAGGGCCGACAAGCCCGTGTCCAACCGCGGCAGCAGTTGGTTCTCGAGCCGATCGAAGTTGTTGGTGTGGGTGTCCCAGCCGCCCAGGGTGAGCGTGACGAACCGCACGCCGGCCTCGACCAGGCGGGTTGCCAACAAGCAGCTCACGCCGAAGTTCTCCTCGCCAAACTCCTTGGCAAAGGCGGGACTCTCGCGGCTGATGTCGAACGCCTCGCGGCTGCGCGGGCTGGTGATCATGTCATAAGCCTGCTCGGCGAAGCTATCCAGGCCCTGGAGCAACTGGTTGCTGGCTTCGTAGCCCGAAAACGCGGTATCCAGGTCCCGCAGCAGGTTGCTGCGGCGCTGCACTTCGGAAACCGTGAGCCCATTCTCCAGCGAGATGCCGCGGACCGAGAACGGCTGCCCCGCCTGCGGCGTGGCGCCAGTGTTCAGCGGAGCGTACTTCACGCCCAGGAAGCCTGCCTTCTGGTTGCTGTTGGGGATCGCCACAAAGGTGGGCAGGTCGCGCGGGCCCGGCATTTCCTTGGCGACCACCGCGCCGTAACCGGGATACTCTAGCGAGGCGATCGGCCGGTTGCCCGTGTTCACGTACTCGGTACCCAACGCGTGCGCGGCCAGGGTGTGGCTCACGCCGCGAATGATGGCGTACTTGTCGGTGCACTGAGCCAGCTTGGGCAGGTGCTCGCAGATCTCGATGCCCGAGGTCGCCGTTTGGATTGGGTTGAACAAGCCGCGATACTCGTCGGGAGCGCCGGGCTTGAGGTCAAAGGTGTCCATGTGCGAAGGGCCGCCCGTCAGATTGATGAAGATGGCGCTGCGGGCACGAGCGTCCTTGCGAACTTCGCCGGCGTGGGCCAGGCGGAGGTAATTGGCCAGGGTCAGACCGGCCCCTCCCAGAAACCCGACCTTCAGAAAATCGCGGCGACGGACTCCGTCACAGGTCTTGTGAATCGCCATGGTTAGGCCCTTGAACAAAAGGGTAAGGTGTTTCGCGTTCGATCTGGGTGATGACGTCAGGCAGTATCAGCAGGGATCCGCCGGCAGGACGGCCCGCGCTATGGCGAGCCGCCCGCGGCGGTCGGCTCGGCATGGTTAGTGGTTGACGATGAACTCTTTGGTGTTCAGCAGCGACCACAGCACATCGCGGAGGCCCGCAACCTGGTCCGGGCTTTCCTTGATGTAGGTCAGGGCCGTCTGCATCTCCGCATCGCTGGGCTCACGGCAGAGCGTCCGCAGGTAAGCCTGCCGCACGGCCTGGGCCGGTTCGAGCTTCACGGTCATGGCCTTCTCCTGCGGCTTCGCAGCTTGCGGCTTGCCGGCTTCCTGCTGCCCGAGCAGCCGGTTCAGCTTCTGCCGCGTTTCACGCTGCTTCTGCTGGAGCTGAGCGACCTTGGCGCGCTTGTTGTCGCGGCGGGCTTCCTCCAGTTGCTCGCGGGTCTCGCGGAGCTGCTGGCGGAGCTTCTGGATGTCCTCTTGCGACACGGCGGCCGCCTGCGGCGCGTTGGCTCGCACCGGGCTCGTCTGGCCGAACAGATCGATCCAGCCGCCGCGGCGATTGATTGCGTCGAGCACGTCGCCGTCGTTTTGCAGATACACGGTCTGCAACAAGCTGGCTTCCATCGAGCGGTCGCAATCGCAGTTGCTTTCGCGCAGCGAACGGCCAAACACCGTCAAAGCATAGGTCGGACCACCGCCCGCATTCCGGCGGCCCGTACCGGGCTCGCCGATGGCACGGCTGCGCACGTCGTGCACCAGCCGCTGTGCCTCGGCATCCGAGGCCGTGGCCATGGTGACGGCGTCAACAGCGACCTCGGCCGGCAGGCGGCGAGGAATCGCCCGGCTGAAGTTCTTCTCGTCCAGCCGGTTGGTGTCGTTGGGCCGCCACGACAGCTGGTAGGTCCGGCTGTTGAGGATCTCGCGGTGCACCCACTTCATATCGAAGCCACTGGCGATGAACCCTTCGGTCAGGTAGTCCAGCAGCGCCTTGTTGGTGGGCGGATTGGCCAGGCTCAAGTCGTCTGGCGGTTCCACGATCCCGCGATTGAAGTAGTTGCTCCACACGCGGTTCACAAAGGCCCGGGCGAAGTACGGGTTGTCCTTGCTCCGCAGCCACTCCATGAGCGGCTTGCGGACGTCGTCCACGGAGTCGAGGTCGATCTTCTCTCCACCGAGCAAACGCGCGGTCATGTTCCGGCCCCCCGCGGGCGTCACGTGCAGTTCCTGGAACGGCACGGTTTTGCCCTTGGTGACCAGCGACTCCAGCTCGCGCCGCAACTGGTTGTTGCGGAGCTTGGTATCCACGCCCAGATCCTTCAGGATCGCATCGTATTCTTTGCGGCTCTCACGCGACTGGCCGTAACGGACCTGCGTGAAGAAGTTCTTGAAGTCGTCAAAATCCTGCTTCGTCCACTGGTCGAACGGGTGCTTGTGGCACTCGGCGCACTGGATGCGGATGCCCAGGAACGTGTAGGCAAAGCCGATCACCCGTTCGTTCGGCTGGCGGAAGTTGCGGCGTGCCCAGTAGTGGGGCAGGTATTCGCGATCCGCGAACGCGTGCTTGGCGCTGTCGCCGTAATACATCTGGCTCAAGTTCTGGCAGAACTCGCGGTAGCTCTCGCCGGAATCGCGGCTGGTGGCCAGCACAATGCCTTCCACCAGCTTGTCGTACGGCGTATTCTCGGCCACCCGCTTGTAGATCCAGTCGTACCACTCCTGGCTGCCGGTGTTCCGCACCGGCGTGGCGTTGATCAGCGATTCGGTGTTGTTGCCGGTCCAGTCGCTCAGCCGGGTGGTCCACCAGGCGGCGTAGCCGGGCCGTTCGAGCAGTTCCTCGATCTTGCGAGCACGCTTGTCCGACGAGGGATCAGCCAGGAAGGCTTCCGCCTCGGCGGCGGTCGGCAGCGTGCCAGTCAAATCGAGGCTCACCCGCCGCAGGAACTCGCCATCGGTGCACAATTCCGAAGGCACAACGCCCAGCTTGCTGAGCTTCTGCACCACCAACTGGTCGATCCGAGTCGGCGTCGGCACGGTCGGATAGTTGGGACCGTGCAAATCGGTCATCGGACGGATCACCGGAATCGGCTGCACGCCGTTGTCGTAGAACACCACCACGTGCGTGTCGCCGGGCTCCTGGGCCGTGACCTTGCCGTGCTCGTCGATCTCGGCCACTTGAGTGTCGTTGCTCTGGAAGCGGCACAAGCAGGTGACATCCTCGCGGCTGCCATCGGACCACACCGCCACCACCTGCAACTGCACCTGCTCGCCGGCCTGGTGGAACAGGATCTCGCTGGGCGTCACGTCCAGCCGCACGAACTCCGGCGAGTTCTCAGGCAGGCCCTTGGCTCCGCACTGAATCCAGCGCAACAGCAGGTTGTACTGCCAGGTGTCGGGCTTCATCCGCTCGCCGCCATCGTGATGAATCTGCATGGTCGGCTTTTGCAGAATCAGGCTGGCGGCCGGGTCCTTGAGGTTGATGCGTGCCTCGCCCGAGTCGCCTTCACCGTGCAGTTGCTTGAGATCGTTGTCGAAGTCGTAACCGAACAACGACAGCATGAAGCCGCCTTGCCCTTGGAACGAGCCATGGCACGAGCGGCCATTGCAGCCCAGACGGCCGGCAAGCGGGATCACGTGTTTGCGGAAGTCGGGCGTTTCCTCGCCGGCGAGCTCCGCATAACGCTGGGCAGCCGGTTGGTCGATGGGCTTTGCGCCTGCATCCTTGCCGGCGCGCTCAGCCGCTGCGACCGGCGGCAGCAGCCAGGCATTCCACACCAGGCAGGACACCGCCCAAACGGCGAGCGTGGGGACCTGCCAAATGGCATTCCGTTGTGACATGGGTCTATTCCTTCTGCGCAGTTGAAGGCGTTGAAGGTACACGATCTCTGTTGAATGGCGGCCGAGATCAGTTAGGCCGCTTGTTCTCGGGCGTGTCCGCGGAGGGAACCGTTTCAGCATCGGGCGAGGCAGCCGGGAATCGCCGCTGCGGCGGCACGGCACGTAAGTTCGATACCGACTCGATCAACTTAGAGTACGACTGGTCGACCAGCGCTTCGCGCTCGCCTTCCAGCGAGGCAATGCTCTCTTCGAGCTTCTGCACTCGCGCAGCCAGGCGGTCGCGCTCGATCCGTTGCCGCTGAATCCGCAGGTCGACGCGTTCCATCAGCAGCGCGCGGAGCTTGTCCTCCATGGCCTCATCGCCCGGGCTCATCGTCAGCCGGGCCACCAGCAGGCGGATCTGCGACTCGACCTTCCAGATTTCCAGTTCCAGCTCGTAGCGGGCGTTGTCGCGTTCCTTGGCCTGGGCGAGCCGTTCGCTGGTCCGAAACAGTTCGCGGATGGCCCGCTCGTACTGGCGTTTGTTGTTGCGCTTGAGATGGCCCAGCAGGCCGGCCAGTTCGGGATGATGTTCCTGGGCAAAGCTGATCGCGGCGGCTTCGCGCTGCGGCGTGATCACCAGCGGGCGTGCGGGACGCACCGGTGGTTGCCCGGCCTTGTCCGCCGGCTCAGTCTGCGCGGCAGCAGTCGGTGCGCCCTTTGCCGGGGCTGTGTTCGCTTGGCCCGCCTGACGCGCCGGCGCCGCGGCCTTGGGCTGATCGGCCGCTCGCGCCGCCGTCAATGCCGTGGGCCAGACCGCGTAACCGGCAGCGCCCATCACGGCTCCGCCGGCCATCAGGCCTACCACACACCATTGATACCACCTGCGGTGCATACGTGCTCTCCAAGGGCGGGCGACCTGCATGGCCTGCCCGCGAGTACGCTTAGTTGTTCGTTTCGCCTTCGCCTGCCGCACCTTCGGCCGGCTGCATGCCCGACACCACTAGGGCCAGCATCCAGTCGTCGGCCCGAGGCACCAGTGTTTCTACCCGCAGCGATTCCAACGGTTGCTGGTCAGCGGCCAGTGCGAGGAAGGCATCGTCTTCGTCTTCCTCGTCGGCGTTCGTTTCGTGACCGGCTTCGGCCCAGGCCAGACCGTCCCAGGGAGCCGGATGGGTTTCAATCTGCTCGCTCGCGGCATACGCCTTGGCCAGCGCCGCCGATTCGCGGTCGTTGGCCGCCGTAGTGTCTACCTGGTCGCCGGAGGGTTCGGACAGCAGCGTCAAGGCCAACAGCGACGCGGCCGCACCGGCGGTCATCCACGAGGCAGCCACGGCTGCCCGGCGCCACCGCGACGGCTTACCGCCCTCGCCGGCAGCCCGCGAGGCGGCTTCGGCCGCTGAGGCATGCGGCATGGGGAACGGCGTGGCGATCACGCGCGGCGCGCCTTCCACCCAGGCCCGGAACACCACGCGCATCGCGGCGCACTGTTCGACGGCCTCGGCCACGGCTTCGCGCGCTGCCTGGTCTTCGGCCAGGCGCAGTTCGAAGGCGGTACGTTCGTCGTCGCCCAGTTCGTCGCACACGTACTGCAGAGCCAGCCATGCCAGGTGATCGGGGGATGGTTCGTTCATGGTTACTTTCCCGGGCTGTCGTCGCCCTCGTGACACTCGTGCAACAAAGCCCGTAACTTCTTCTGAGCCAACTGCATCCGCGACAGGACCGTACCTAGCGGGACGTTCAGGGCCGCGGCAATCTCGGCAAACTTGCGCTGCTCGTAGATCCGCATCCGTACCACCTGCTGCTGCTCGGCCGGCAACTGTTCCAGGGCTGCCTGAACCGCCAACACGGTTTCCACGCGATGGAGGCGGGCTTCGGGCGGGCTGTCGGTCCGCGGGGCCTGTTCAGCCAGCACCCGGTTGGCCCGCTCGCCCACGCTCTCGCGCCGGCGGATGAGCATGGCTTCGTTGTACGCCACGCGGAACAGCCAGGCTTTGAGCGATTCGCGCTGCACCTGGTGCCCTTGCTCGATCGCCTTGGAGAACGTGTTTTGCAACACGTCCACGGCCAGCTCGCTATCACGCAGCACGCCGGTGATGAAGTACCGCAGTTCCTCGGCGTGCTCCAAGTAGAGTGCCGCGATCACGGCGGGCTCGAGTTTGAGGTCGTCCGCCAAGGCCAACGTTCGCTCCCATCCGCAGGCGTGTTCGAAAAGAAAGATGCGCAAGCAGCCGGGATTATTTTCCCGCTGTTGTACCGCTGCGCGAAAAACGCCCGCACCAGATACACAACCCACTGTATAGCAATGACTTGTGGGTGGAAAGGATACCGCGGGCAAGTGCAGATTTTGTCCAGGCACGAAGCTCAGCGGCCGGCGGCGGGTCGTTTGCCTGGCCTGCGCTGGGCTTGCCGCGGTAGCGAATTGCCAAGCTGGCACCGGCCAACTATTCTGCAAGGCCCCGCCTGCAATAATCGCGGTGACAGGCCCGACAATGCCTGCGGCCCCTTTCCCACCCTGCCCTTGCCCCACAGCTTCGCACGCAAGTCCGACCCCATGGCGACCTACCTGGAAGAACTGACGTTGCGACTGGCGCAAGGCATGAACCTGATGCCCGAGCCCCAGCGGGCCCGGCATGCCCAGTTTCTGCTCGCCCGGCAGAATCCCGATGGCGGCTTCTCGGGCCGCGAGGGCGGCAGCGATCTGTACTACACTGGCTTTGCCCTGCGGGGGCTGGCGATCCTGGGCGAGTTGCACGGCGAAGTAGCCGAGAAAGCCGCGGCCTTTGTACGCAGCCGGCTCGGTGGGCAGGAAGCGATCATCGACCTGCTATCACTGCTCTACAGCGTGATGCTGCTGGAAACCGCCGCCGGCGTTGCGCCGCTGGCCGACATACCGCCGGGCTGGCAACAGCGGGTGGCCACCGAGTTCGAAAAGTTCCGCCGCGAGGACGGCGGATATTCGATGACCTCCGAGGGCCATTCCAGCAGCACCTATTACACCTTCTTGATGCTGCTTAGCCTGCAACTGTTGGGCGTGGAGCCGCCGGAACCGGAGCGGATCGTCCGCTTTGTGCAATCTCGCCGCCGCGACGATGGCGGCTTTGTCGAAATAGGGCCCATGAAGCGCAGCGGCACAAATCCTACGGCCGCTGCCATCGGTACACTCAAGATCCTTGGCGCAATCGACGATGAAGTTCGAGAAGGCGTGCTCGACTACATCTGTGAACGGCAAAACGATGAAGGCGGTCTGGCCGCCAACACGCGTATCCCGTTTGCCGATGTGCTTAGCACGTTTACGGGGCTGCTGACGGTCACTGATTTGAATGCGGCCCACGAACTGGATCTGCCTGATGTCCGCAAGTTCGTCGAATCGACCGAAAGCCCCGAGGGCGGTTTTCGTGCCGGGCTGCTAGATGAAGTAGAAGACGTGGAATACACGTTCTACGGCCTGGGCGCGACTGCTCTTTTGAATCTGGCCCAAGGCGAGCCGTCGTGATTGCCCTGCCTGCGCATGGCTAGCGGCTCTGAGTCTCTGCGCTGTTCTTCAATGCCACGCGGCCCCGTTGCTTGCCAAATTGTTTTCTGATTCGGCGTGGCAAGCCATTACCCGGGTCGCTCCGCGCCATCACGGCAGGCTGCACATGGCAATTTCCATCGAATACGCCCAGATCACGCATCGCGATCCGAACCCGATCAAGCGCTGGATTCAGCAGCGCCGGCTGCGCGACGCGGCCACGATCCTGGCAGCTCACCCTGCCGGCTCGCGTCCGCGCGTGCTCGACTTTGGCGCTGGCGATGGTGAACTGATCCGCCGGCTGAGCGAGGTGCGGCCTATCGAGGCAACCGTCTATGAACCCACGCGCGAGTTTCTCGAACAGGCCCAGCTAAACCTCGCGGCGGCCGAGCAGATCAGCTTTGCCCAATCGCTCCACGAAGTGGAATCAGGCGTCTTCGATTACGTGACCTGCCTGGAAGTGTTTGAGCATCTGCCGCCGGAAGCCACCGCCGAGGCGCTGCGTCAGATTCGGCGGCTGCTCAAGCCAACAGGCGTCGCAGTGATTGGCGTGCCGCACGAGTTGTACTTGCCGGCCCTGGTCAAAGGCTGCTTCCGGATGGTGCGTCGCTACGGCTCCTTCGACGCCCGCTGGCGTACCGTGCTGGCCGCGGCCGTTGGCAAGCCGCCGGCTGAACGTCCCGAGCTAACGCTCGCCCCCGGCTTGTCGTACTACCCTCAGCACACCGGCTTTGACTATCGGGCACTGGAGCAGACGCTGCGCGAACAGTTCCGCCTGGAGAAGCGCTGGTTCAGCCCGATTGCCGCGCTGGGCCGGTGGTTCAACTCCGAGGTGTACTATCAGCTGCGGTTGCAAGACGTTCCGCCGGTAGCACTACGCAAGGCCGCATAAACGCCGGCCGGCAAAGCTAACCTACTTGCCCGCGGCGTTGGTCATGCCCGGTAGCCACGTGCAGATGTAATACGCCTTGGGCGTAGCCAGTTCGTGCACGAGGCTCAAGCTCAGCGGCGGCTGGGCGGCATCCATCAGCAGGCCGTTAAACAGCTTGGTCTGCTGCTTGTAGTAAACCACGCGCACGTCGCTCTCGTTCAGACCGGCCAACTCAACGCACCGCGCGATGGCGTCCTCGAGGAAGCCTTCGCGGTCGGCCAAGCCGGCATCGAGCGCCTGCCGCGCGGTAAAGACCTGCCCGGTGGCCAGCTTGTCGAGCTGTTCGGTTGGATCGCCAGGCTGTGCCGGCCGCAGCTTCGGCCGACCCGAGAGCACCACTTCTTTGAATCGGGCAAAGGCGTCATCCACCAGCCCTTGATAAATCGCCCGCTCCGCGGGCGTGAGCTCGCGGAGCATGCTGCCCATGCCCTTGAGCTCGTGGCTCTTTACCGACTGGTCCTGAATCTTGTCGCCCACCAGGCCGGCCAGGTTGTAATGCGGGATGATGACGCCGATCGAACCGGTCCAGGTGGTAGGCTCGATGAAGATCGTGTCGGGCTGGCCCTCGACCGCCATCGACACGTAGTATCCGCCGCTGGCCGCCACGCTGCCCATGCTCACCACCAGCGGCAGCGGTTCCTCGCGACTGTGCCGCAGCTCCTTGAGATGATGGAGCAGGAAATCGCTGGCTGAGACGGTGCCGCCGGGCGAATCCACGCGCACCACCACGCCTTTGATCTTGTCGTCTTGCCGGATGCGGTCGATCTGCTTTTTGACGTAGCCGCCCTCGGTTTCGTAGATGGTGCCTTCGATGTAGATCACGGCAATCTTGTCGGTGCCGCTCCAGCGATCGCGGTCATAGCGGCTCTCGGTGAGGTCGTTCACCGGGCGGAGCGAGTCCGACATGCTGGCCGTCATCACCAGCAGCCCCAGAAATGGCACGCCAATCACCAGCGCCCACAGCCACCAACGCGAACGCGTCGGCGGGGCCGGCGGATAGCTGGGCGGATAGGGGTAAGCGCCGGGCATCATCTGCCCCATGACCGGCGGCTGGTGCTGACCTTCCTCAGGCCCCAATGGATTGCTGGAACCTTCGGAATGGGAATCTTGGCGGTCGTCGCTCTGCATGATGCTACCTGAACGGTTAGTGGCGTCTTCTCTTGTCCTGCCCCAATTGCGCCCGCTACCAGATCTCGATTTCCAGTTCCAGTTCCACGCTCAGGCGGTCCATCACGCGGCTACGGACCAGTTCGATCAGCCGCATCACGTCCTGGCTGGTGGCGGTCGGCTCGGCCACAATAAAGTTGGCATGGCGGTCGCTCACCTCGGCGCCGCCAATCCGCGTGCCCTTCAGCCCGGCTTGCTCGATCAGCATGCCGGCGCTCATGCCGCGGGGATTCTTGAAGATGCAGCCGGCGCTTTGATGGCCCATCGGCTGCTCGGCCTTCTTCATGATCCACAGCTTCTGCATCCGCCGGGCGAGTTCATCGGGATCGTCGCGATCCAGGGCGAAGCAGGCTTGCAAGATCACCAGGTCGTCGAGGTTGCTCTGGCGGTAAGCGAACACCAGTTCGCTTTTGCCGCGTTCGACGATCTCGCCGGTGTCGGTCATCAGCGTGACCTTGGTGGTCCACTGGCCGATATCACCGCCGCGGCTGCCAGCGTTGCCGTGGATGGCTCCGGCCACCGTGCCGGGGATGCCCACCAGGGCTTCCAAACCGGCCAAGCCGTCGCGCACGGCATGGCTCACCACGTGGCCCAGCTTGGCTCCGGCGCCAGCGGTAATGGCGTCGCCCTGCACGCTGATCTCGGCGAACATGGGGGCCGACAGATGGATCACCAGGCCCGGCACGCCCGCATCGCTCACCAGCAGGTTGGAACCGCCGCCGAGCATCCGCACGGGGATATCGTTTTCGCGGCAACGGCGTACCAGCTCGGCCAACTGGTCCAGGTCCTGGGGCTCGGCGAAATACTCGGCCGGTCCGCCCAGCCGGAACCAGGTACGCGGTGCCAGCGGTTCATTGGTTTTGACTACGGCTTCCAAACCGGCGTACCAGCTCATCGATCCATTTCCCCAGGTCGCCCGCCCCGGCTGCCAATACCACGTCGTCGGCAGTCAGAGTTTGGGCCAGTTGCGGCAATTGACTTACAGTGATGGCTTGGGCACAAGCACCCGCGGCCTGAGCAGCCCGCGCCAAATCGGCGGCCGAAGCCTCGCCCGGCTGCGGCGTCCCCTCCCGTGCCCGGTAGACGTCACAAATATACGCTCGATCCGCATTGTGCAGGCAATGGGCCAGTTCGTCCAGCAGCCGCGCGGTACGTAAGGCCTGATGGGGCTGAAAGATCAGCGTCAGCCGCTGGGTGGGATACATCGCCCGCACCGTCTCCAACGCCGCCGCCAATTCGGTGGGGTGATGGGCGTAATCATCGATGACGGGTGCCCCCGCCACGTGGCCCACCAACTCCAGCCGCCGCCGCAATCCGGCGAACTTCGCTAGCCCCCCGGCGATGGCTGCTGGCGGCAGACCTGCTTCCGCCGCCAAGGTGGCAGCGGCTAGAGCGTTCATCACCTGGTGCCGGCCGGGCACGGCCAACCTTATCTCTGCCCACGGGGTACCTTCGCGCAACAGGGTAAACGCGTAACAGGCGCCCTTGGCCCGCAGGTCAGCGGCCCGCCAGGTGCAACCTTCGCCTAGGCCGAAAGCGACTTTCCGGCGACAACCGGTCGCGGCCGCAACCCGGCAGGTGTTGGCGTCATCGGCCCAGTAAGCCAGCAAGCCGTCGGGCGGAACCAGAGATGCAAACTCCGTGAAGCCAGCCAGCAAGTCGCCCGTCGTGGGATAGCAGTCGAAGTGATCCGGCTCCACGGCCAGGATGGCCGCTGCCTGGGGTAACAGCTTGAGAAAGTGCCGCCGAAACTCGCACGCCTCCACAATGAAAGCGGCATCCCGCCCCGCGTGGCCGCCAAACGGCAGACGTCCGGCGGTCGCCACCGGCATCGCCCCATACAGGTAACTGGGATCACGGCCGGCGGCTCGATAAATCTCCACCAGCATCGCGCAGGTGGTCGACTTGCCGTGCGTGCCGGCCACCGCCAAGGTAGGCATCGCCGCCGAGAGGCAGCCCGCCATTTCGGCGTAGCTCGCCTGCCGTATCCCAAGCCGCGCTGCCTGCT
>Ga0182737_1002925_pt1 | contig 13253 bp, 14 predicted proteins | sample eDN5th30CBELigOP_FD_128878 | JGI IMG/M metagenome (GOLD analysis project Ga0182737, IMG submission 128878) | Enriched Organic Plus compost microbial communities from Emeryville, California, USA - eDNA 5th pass 30_C BE-Lig OP (version 2) (version 2) ... | reverse complement strand
TGGACGACCGCATCCCCACCCCCGTGTCCTGACCCCCACCGAAACGGAGCAACACTGATGAGAGCCGATGCCGTCGAGGCGGTGATCCGCGGCCTGAAGCGGGCCGGCGTGTCGATCGCCACCTACCTCCCCGACTCGCTGCTGAAGGAGCTGTACCCGGCGCTGGACGCCGACCCCGACATCCGCACGATCCCGGTCACCAACGAGGGCGAGGGCGCGGCGCTGGCCGGTGGGGTGTTCCTCTCCGGCAAGCGCGCCGTGCTCGTCATGGAGAACTCGGGCCTGCGTGCCGCGACCGAGCACCTGGCCCGCCTGGGCCTGGGCGCCGGCATCCCGGTCGTCATGATCATGAGCTACCGCGGCGAGATGGGCGAGAACAACTGGTGGGCCATCCCGCACGGCGTCACCATGGAGCCCCTGCTGCAGACCCTCCGCACGCCGTACACGATCGTGCGCGAGGTCGACGAGATCGAGCAGGCGATCGTCAACGCCTACGAGACCGCGTACTCGTCCTACCACCACACCGCCGTCGTCCTCGGAGGGGGGATCGTGCGATGAGCATGAGCCGTTACGAATGCATGCAGCTGCTGGGTGCGCGTCTGAACGACGACGCGCTCGTGATCCTCTCGCTCGGCGGATCCGTCGACGAGTGGTACAACGCCGCGCCGCACATGCGCGAGGCCAGCCTGTTCCAGCAGCAGCTCGGCTGCGTCACCCCGGAGGCCCTGGGCCTGGCGGTCGGCCTGCCGCACCGGCGGATCGTGTCGCTCGACACCGACGGCGGTCTGCTGTTCAACCTCGGCGCCCTCGCCACGGTCGCGAACGAGCAGCCCGGGAACCTGTTCATCGTGGTGTGGGACAACGAGTGCTACCAGTCCATCGGCGGCCCCCGCACCCACACGCAGGCCGGCCGCGTCGACCTCGCCGCGATCGCGCAGGGCGCCGGCATCCGCCACGCCTACACCGCCCGCACGCTCGAGGAGTTCGACCGGCACTGCGCCGACGGCCTCGCCGCGAACGAGCCCTACGTCGTGGTCGCCAAGACCGACGGCATCCTGCAGCCCGGCATCAAGCGCAAGCACTCCGACGGCCGCGAGGACAAGTACATCTTCGTGCGCCACGTCGAGGAGCTCGAGGGCATCACCATCATGGGACCGAGCGAGCACAACTGATGCCCGTCGTGTCCGCCCCGGCCGCCGCCTACGACTTCCTGGTCGTGGGCGGCGGCGCGGCCGGCTGCGTGCTGGCCGCGCGACTCTCCGAGGATCCCGCGGCCCGCGTGCTGCTCGTCGAGGCCGGGCCCGACCACCGGGGGCTGCGCGAGGTGCTCGACGCGGCCCACTGGGATGCACTCATCGGTGGCCCCCTCGACTACGGCTACCGGTCGACGCCCACCGAACACGTCCTCGGCCGTTCCCTGGCCATGCCGCGCGGCAGGGTGCTCGGCGGCAGCTCGTCGACGAACGCGATGCTCTGGTACCGCGGCAATCGCGCCGACTACGACGCCTGGGCCGCCGCCGGCGCGACCGGCTGGGGCTTCGACGACCTCCTCCCCTACTTCCGCGCGAGCGAGACCCGCCCCGGCGGCGATCCGGCCTACCGGGGGCAGGACGGCCCGATGCGGGTCGCGCCGCTCGCGAAGGTGCACCCCATCGCACACGCGATGATGGCCGCATCCGCCGAGCTCGGCATGCCCGTGATCGACGATGCGAACGCCGCCGACGACACCGGTGCCGTGTACGCGGACTACAACGCGGTCATCGGCGAGGACGGCGCGTTCGAACGCTGGAGCGCGGCCCGTGGCTACCTCGAGCCGGCCCTCGGCCGAGCGAACCTCGATGTGCTCGTCGGCAGCCCGGTGCACGCCGTCGTCCTCGACGGCGACCGCGCGACCGGCGTGCGCCACCTCGTCGCCGGCACCGAGGTCACGACCGCCGCCGCCGAGGTCGTGCTCGCCGCCGGCGCCCTCGACACCCCCGCGCTGCTGCAGCGCTCCGGCATCGGCGACCCGGCACGGCTGCGGGATGCGGGGATCACCCCGCGCCACGACCTGCCCGGCGTCGGCGAGAACTTCCAGGACCACCCGCTCATCCTCGGCGTGAACTTCCGCGCGAAGCAGGACCTCGGCGAGGTCGTCGGCAACGGCGGCGGGGCGATGCTCAACTGGCACAGCTCCGTCGCGGGCGCCGCCCCCGACCTGCACGCGGTCATCGCGCACGGCTCGCGCGGCGACAACGCGCTCCACGCCGCGTTCGACCTGTCCGGTGAGCGCGTGTTCGCGATCGTGCCGGGCCTGTACGGCTCGCGCTCGGTGGGCTGGGTGCGGGTGCGCTCGGCCGACCCCACGGTGCCCGCCGACATCCACCCGAACTACCTCGCCGACCCGCGCGACGTGCAGGCGATGACCGAGGCCCTCGACACCGTGCAGGACCTCGTCGCCACCACCGCCTACGCGGAGCTCGCCGAGGGACCGATCACCCCGCCGGCCGGCCTCTCCCCCGCCGAGCGCACGCACTTCGTGCGCGAGAACATCGGCACCTTCTTCCACTGCTCCGGCACGGCCCGCATCGGCACCGACGACCTCGCCGTCGTCGACCCGTCGCTGCGGGTGCGGGGCCTGTCCGGCCTGTGGGTCGCGGACGCGTCGGTCATGCCGTCCATCCCGACGAGCAACACGCAGGCCCCGACGGTCGCGATCGCCGAGCGCGCCGCCGATCTCATCACCGGCCGGATGCGGTTCCCCGCCGCATCCGCAGCATCCGTCTCCCAGGAGGTCACCGCATGATCCGCGCCGAACTGCCCCCGTACGAGGGCGCCACGACCGAGCTCCGGCAGGCGTTCTCGCACTTCCCCTCGGGCGTGGTGGCGCTGCTGGCGGACGTGGACGGCGAGACGCAGGGCATGGTGGCGTCGGCGTTCACGGTGGGCGTGTCGATGGACCCGCCGCTCGTGTCCTGCGCCGTGCAGCGCAGCTCCACCACCTGGCCGCTGCTCCGCGACGCGGAGCGGATCGGCGTGACGGTGCTCGCCGAGGGCCAGGGCGCGCTCGCCCGGCAGATCTCCGGAAAGGACCGCGCCCGCCGCTTCGACGGCGTGGAGCTGCGGCACTCCGGCTCGTCGGCGCGCTACATCCACGGCACGCCGCTGTGGCTGGAGTGCCGGCTGTACGCGGAGCACGAGGCCGGCGACCACACGGTCGCACTCCTGGAGGTCACCGCGATCGGGGTGCTCCCCGACCTCGAGCCGCTGGTGTTCCACCGCTCGGACTTCCGCTCGCTGCACCTGACCGCAGACGAGCTCACCACCTGAGGCGGTTCCCATGCCCCCGGGGGCGCGGCGTCCTCATCCGCCGCGTCTCCGGGCACCACCCACGGATGCGGCGGCGCCCGCTCAGCGGGCGAACTTCGGCGGCGGCGGGGTCCAGGCCGCGAGCGCCTCGAACAGGGCGTCGACCGTGGGGGCGACGATGAGGGAGCCGCGGAAGGCCGCCGTCATGAAGCCGGATGCGACCATGCGGTCGAGCATGTCGGTGAGCGGCCGCCAGAATCCGTCGACGTCCAGGAGCGCGACGGGCTTGCGGTGGAACCCGAGCTGCAGCCAGGTCCACACCTCGAAGAACTCCTCCAGCGTGCCCGGGCCGCCCGGCATCGCGACGAACGCGTCGGCGAGCTCCGACATCCGCATCTTGCGGGTGTGCATGTCGGGCACGACCTCGATCTCGCGCAGCCGCGGGTGCGCGAGCTCCGCGTCCACCAGCGCCTGCGGGATGACGCCGAACACCTCGGCGCCGGCATCGAGCGCCGCATCCGAGACGACGCCCATGAGTCCGACGTGGCCGCCGCCGTAGACGAGGCCGAGGCCCTCGCGGCCGAGCCGCGTGCCCATCTCGGCGGCGGCGTCCCGGTAGGCGGGGACGGTGCCCGGTGCGGAGCCGGTGTAGACCGCGATGCGGCGGATGCCGTTCACTCGGGGTTCCCTTCCGCCACGACGTACGCGGTGGCCAGGCCCGCGTCGTGCGACATCGACAGGTGCAGGGTGGTGATCCCGCGCACGGCGACGACGTCGGCGGTCGTGCCGGAGAGCGAGAACCAGGGGCGGCCGCTCGGTTCGGGGGTGATCTCGATCTCGGTCCAGTGCACGCCCTCCGACCCGCCGAGCGCCTTGATGAGCGCTTCCTTGGCGGCGTAGCGGGCGGCGAGGGACCGGGTCTTCAGCGGTCGCTCGGCGGGCGAGAACAGCCGTTCACGCAGGCGCGGGGTGCGTTCCAGGTGTTCCTCGAAGCGCGCCACGTCGACGAGGTCGACCCCGATCCCGACGATCATGCGGCTACTCGACCGTGACGGACTTGGCGAGGTTGCGGGGCTGGTCGATGTCCAGGCCCTTCGCCTCGGCGAGGCCCATCGCGAACAGGTGCAGCGGCACGACGGCGAGCAGCGGCTCGAACAGCGGACCGGCCAGCGGGATGCGCAGCACCTCGTCGGCCTTGGGCAGCACGGCGACATCGCCCTCCTCGGCGATCGCGATGACGCGGGCGCCGCGGGCGCGGATCTCCTCGATGTTGGAGACGACCTTGGACTGCAGCAGCGCCGACTCGCGCGGCGAGGGCACGATCACGAACACCGGCTGGCCGGGTTCGATGAGCGCGATGGGGCCGTGCTTGAGCTCGCCGGCGGCGAAGCCCTCGGCGTGGATGTAGGTGATCTCCTTGAGCTTCAGCGCGCCCTCGAGGGCGATCGGGTAGCCCACGTGGCGGCCGAGGAAGAGCACCGAGCGGGTGTCGGCCATCCAGTGCGACAGCTGCGAGATGTGCTCCGACTCGCCGTCGAGCACCCGCTGGATCTTCTCCGGGATGGCCTCGAGCTCGCGCACGTTCGCGGCGATCTCGGTGGCGGTGAGCGATCCGCGGATGCGGGCGACGTGCAGGCCGAAGAGGTAGAGCGCGGTGATCTGCGCGACGAACGCCTTCGTGGAGGCGACGGCCACCTCGGGGCCGGCGTGCGTGTAGACGATCGCGTCGGATTCGCGCGGGATGGTCGCACCCTGCGTGTTGCAGATGGAGAGGGTCTTGGCGCCGTGCTCGCGGGCGTACTTGACCGCCATGAGCGTGTCCATCGTCTCGCCCGACTGGCTGATGGAGATGACGAGGGTCTGCGGCGTGAGCACCGGGTCGCGGTAACGGAACTCGTGGGCGAGTTCGACCTCGACCGGCACACGCGTCCACTGCTCGATCGCGTACTTGCCGACCTGCCCGGCGTAGGCGGCGGTGCCGGCGGCGATGACGACGATGCGGGTGATGTCGGCGAACAGCCCGTCGAGCCCGTCGAGTTCGGGGATCTGCACGACGCCGTCGTGGATGCGGCCGAGCAGCGTCTTGGCGACGGCCTCGGGTTCCTCGGCGACCTCCTTGGCCATGAACGAGCGCCAGCCGCCGCGGTCCGCCGCGGAGGCGTCCCAGGTGACCTCGAAGGGCTCGACCTCGACCGCGGCGCCGGCGAAGTCGGTGACCTCGACGCCGGCGGGGGTGATGGCGACGATCTGGTCCTGACCGATCGCGAGGGCGTTGCGGGTGTGCTCGACGAAGGCGGCGACGTCGGAGCCGAGGAAGTTCTCGCCCTCGCCGAGGCCGATCACGAGCGGGGAGTTGCGGCGCGCGCCGACGACGAGACCGGGGTGGTCGCGGTGCATCGCGAGGAGGGTGAAGGCGCCCTCGAGACGTGCGACCGTGGCGCGGAACGCGGCGACGAGGTCACCGGATGCGGCGTACTCGCGGCCGAGGAGCACCGCGGCGACCTCGGTGTCGGTCTCGCTGCGGAAGGTGAAGCCCTGCGCCTCGAGCTCGGCCTTCAGCTCGGCGAAGTTCTCGATGATGCCGTTGTGGATGACGGCGAGCTTGTCGTCGTCGGCCAGGTGCGGGTGGGCGTTGACGTCGGTGGGGCCGCCGTGGGTGGCCCAGCGGGTGTGGCCGATGCCGGTGGTGCCGTCGGCGAGCGGGTGCTCGGCGAGGTCGCCGCGCAGGACGCTGAGCTTGCCGGCGCGCTTGCGCATCCCCAGGTCACCGTCGCCGTCGATCACGGCGATACCGGCGGAATCGTATCCCCGGTACTCCAGGCGGGCCAGGCCCGACAGCAGGATCTCCTGGCTGGGTCGGGGACCCACGTATCCGACGATTCCGCACATGGGATCAATCGTAGTTGCGCGGGGCTGTGACCCCGCCCCACGCCACGACCCGCCCGGTTCGGGCGCTCAGGCGAGCAGCGGCACGCGGATCGGGTAGTCCTGCTCGGAGAGGATGATCTGGGCCGCGCGCCCGGTGGTGCGGTTGACGACGATCGGCGCCATGAGGTTCAGGCACGGACCGTCGGCGGCGGGGTGCACGACCACCAGCACCATGGCTTCGCCGGGGCCGGGCAGGCCCAGGTCGGCGGCCTGTTCGTCGGTGAGCGTGGGGGCGTAGCCGTCCATGACGGTCGCCGGGTCCAACAGGAACAGGCGCAGCCCGTCCTCGGCGACCGCGCGCAGCGAGAACAACCCCTCTGTGCCCTCCACCGGGTCCAGGAGGAAGTCGGTGTGCGGGTCGAGTCCGGGCGGCGGGACGAGGAAGTTCAGCAGTGCCGTCACCGCAGGAACTCCAGCAGGGACGGCTGCAGCACCCGGCCGGTGACGGCGAGGGCGGAGCGGTAGACGAGCTCCTGCGCCTGCAGTTTCACGAGCACCTCGACCGAGTCGACGTCCTCGACAGCGGCACGCCGTGACTCCAGTGACACGGATGCACTCATTGTGGCCTCCCTGGCCCGCTCGAGTTGGTTCGTCCTCGCCCCCACGGACCCTTGCACGGTGAGCATAGCGGTGCGGCGCTCGTCGATCGCACCGAGGTGCGTGCTGACGTCCTCGCCTGCGCGGAGGTCGGCCACGATGCGGTCGAGGAGGGCAAAGACGGAGCCGGTCCCCTCGCCGAACACGGCGGCGCCGTCGGCGTCGACGCGCACCGTGACACCGTCGGCGATGCGGCGGTTGACCTCGGCGCCGGGCACGCCGTTGAAGCCGTACGCGGCGTCGAAGGCGGTGGCGGCGTCGGTGGTGCCGGCGAACACGAGCCGGTCCTGGATGCGGGTCTCCGACGCGGCGAGGAGGGCGTCGCGGATGCCTTCCAGCTCGACCGCGATCGCTTCGCGGGAGGTGGGGCTCATGGTGCCGGCGTTGGCGCCCTGCACGGTGAGGTCGCGGGCGCGGCCGAGCAGCGAGACCGCCTCGGAGAGGGCGCTGTCGACCGTCGTGACCCAGGCGAGGCCGTCGTCGATGTTGCGCGCGTACTGCTCGGTGCGGCGCTGGTCGGCGTGCAGGCCCAGGGCGGTGGCGGCCGCGGCCGGGTCGGCGGACGGTGAGGCGAAGGCGCGCTGCGAGGTGGCCTGGTCCTGCAGCTTCGCGAGCCGGCTCATGTTGGACTGCAGGTGACGGATCGCCTGATCCGCCATCGCGGTGCTGGTCACACGGGAGATCATCGGGTTCCTCCAGTCATCGGCCCACGAGGCCCATGCGGTTGATGATGACGTCGAGCGCCTCGTCGACGGCGGTGACGATGCGGGCGGCGGCCTGGTACGCGGACTGGAAGGCGACCAGGTTCACGGTCTCCTCGTCGCCGTCGACCGCGGCGACCGACTGCTGCGCGGCGACCGCGGTGGTCGCGGTGGTCTCGGCGAGCCTGGCGCGCTGGATGTCTCCGGCGGTGGCGACGGCGAACGCGGACACCCGTTCCGACCAGAGCCGGTCGGGCGAGTCGGCGCCCTGACCGAGCTGGGAGATCGCGTCGGCGTTGGAACCGTCCTGCGCGCCGGCGCCGGGCGCGCCGAGGGCGAGGTCGGCCGCATCCGTCACCGCGACCTGGATGCCCAGCGCGGCCGGCACCCCCGATGCGAGGGAGAAGAACTGCCCGCCCGGCGCGCCGGATGCGGTGACGCCCGACTGGTGCGCGGCGTTCACCGACGTCGCGAGCGCGGTGGCGAGGTCGTTCAGCGCGCCGGCGACCTGCGCGAGGGGGCCGCCCTCCGAGGCGGGTGCGAGCGCGGAGAGCTGCCCCCCGAGCGTGCCCTGCGACAGCGTGAGGGCGTTGCCTGAATCCGCCCAGCGCATCGCGACGGCGGTACCCGAGTCGAGGGTGGGCGCACCGGCGGCGGCGATGGCGCGCGCACGGTCGCCGGCGACGAGGGCGTTGCCGTCGAGTCGCACGGTCATGGTGCCGTCCGCCTCGACCGTGGCGGTCGCCCCGGCGACGTAGGCGAGGGACTGCGCGAGGACGCTGCGCTGGTCGAGCAGTTCGTTGACGGAGCGCCCGGCGGCGAGGCCGTCGCGGATCTGCACGTTGAGGTCGGCGACCTGTCCCGCGAGCGTGTTGATCTCGGTGACCGCCCGGTCGACACCGGCCCGCATCTCGGTCCACTGCGCGGCGATCGCACGGTAGGTGTTCGCGAGCTGTGCGGTGATGTCGCGGCCGGACTCGATCACGACGGCCGCGGCGGCACCGGAGGTCGGGGTGTTGGCGAGGTCCTGCCAGCCGTTCCAGAACGCGGACAGCCTGGCGGCGAGCCCCTCGTCGGTCGGCTCGGCGAGGGTGGCCTCGGCGGACGTCGCGGCGAGCGCGCGCACGGAGGTGAATCCGGCGGCGGCCATGCTGTCGCGGACCCGGGCGTCGAGCACCTCGTCGCCCAGACGTGCGACGCCGGTGACGGCCACGCCCTGCCCGGGGGCGGCGCCGACGCTGAAGCGCCCGTGCGTGGCGGTCGCGGCGACGGCCTGCGTCCTCACCCGCTGGCGGGTGTAGCCCTCGGTGGTCTGGTTGACGATGTTCTGCCCGACGACGTCCATCGCACGCCGCGCGGCGGCGAGTCCGGATGCGGCCGTCTGCAGCCCACTGAACGTCGACATGGTCCCTCGGTTCACATGCTCGTGTCGATGATGCGGGCGGAGTCGTCGGACGCCTTCTCCCCGCGGGTGGTGTACTCGCCGGTGTCGATGCCGAGCCCGGCGATGGTCTCCTGGGTCGCCCGCAGGACCGTGCGCAGCTGCTGCTCGCTGACCTCGCGCAGTTGTGCGATCTCGCTGGTGACCTGCGTGAGCGCGCGCAGGTGCTCGCCGAAGATGTCGGCCCAGGGACCGGCCGGCGCGTGGGCGATGAGCTCGCGCAGCGTGGCCGGCTCCTCCACCCCCCACGCTTCGGCGACGGCCGCCGCCGCGACGGTACGCGAAAGACCGGCGCCCGCCAGTCGGCTCAGCACCTCCTCGATCTCTCGCGAGGCGTGCTGGATCCAACGGGAGCGGCCGGCGGCGAGGAGCAGCTCCTGCTCCTCGAGTTTGAACAGCAGCATCTCGAGCAGCTCACGCTCGCGCCACAGCTGCACCGACAGCTCATTCGGCCCCATGCGGCCCTCCGCCCGTATCCGCAAAGCCCCCCAAAGAGGGGACATGAAAACACTATCGACGGAGGTTTCGATGTGGTTATGTGAGAGCAGGATGAGGATTTCCTGAGAGCTTTGCAAGAAACATCCCCGCCCTGAGGAGCCGCATCCCGGTCCCTCAGCGTGGAGGGATCCGACCGGCACTGTTTCCGACCCCGGGGGTGATACCTGCATGACGAGTCGCACCGAGCGCAACCGTCTGATCGAGGAGAATCTGCCTCTCGTGGGATTCCTGGCCGCCGACCTCCACGCGAGGGCCAGCCACCTCCCCCACGAAGATCTCGCAGCGGTCGGTGCCCTCGCCCTCGTCCAGGCGGCCGATGCGTACGACCCGACCCTGGGTGTGCCGTTCGGCGCGTACGCGCGGCGCCGCATCCTCGGTGCCTTCGCCGACGAGATGCGCTCCATGGACTGGGCCAGCCGCGGCATCCGCAAGCGCATCAAGGAGGTCACGGCCGTCCGCGACACCCTGACCGCGGGCCTCGGCCGCACGCCCACCGTCACCGAGATCGCCACGACCATGGGCATGTCGGATGCGGCGGTCGCCGAGGGCCTGGCGGATGCGGCGCGCACCGTGACCACGCTGGACGACCCGTTCGCGCAGGAGGCGGTTTCGGTCACCGAACTCCCGGAGGAGACCGCGGAGGCCGCCGAGCGGCGCCGGGTGCTCACCGCGGCGGTCGAGGCGCTCCCCTCCCGGATGCGGGTCATCGTGCAGGCCGTCTACGTCGACGAGCGACCGGTCAAGGACGTCGCCGCCCAGCTCGGGGTGTCGCACTCCGCCGTCTCGCAGCAGCGGTCCGAGGCGATCCGGCTGCTCCGCGACGCACTGGAGACCTTCTTCGGCGAGCGTGCCGGCGCCCAGGTGAACTCACGCGCGTCCACCGCGGTGCGCACGGCGTTCCTGGAGCGCGTCGCCGCCTCGCTCGGCCGCAGCTACACCCCGCCGCAGGCGGACGCGCGACCGGGCCGGGGAACCGAGGTCCTGATCACCGGCTAACGCACCCGGCACGGATGCCGATAGCTGTCAGCGAAGCCCACGGACGGGCTTTGTCACACCCACATCATGGAGGAGAAACACCATGGGTATGCAGATCAACACCAACGTGTCGGCGCTGAACGCCTACCGCAACCTCGCGAGCACGCAGAACGACCTCTCGAAGTCGCTCGAGAAGCTCTCCAGCGGTCTGCGGATCAACCGTGCGGCGGACGACGCGGCGGGTCTGGCGATCTCCGAGGGCCTGCGCGCGCAGGTCAGCGGTCTGAACGTCGCGGCCCGCAACGCCCAGGACGGCATCTCGGTCATCCAGACCGCGGAAGGCGCCCTGACCGAGGTCCACTCCATCCTGCAGCGCGTGCGCGACCTCGCGGTGCAGGCGGCGAACGACTCGAACAACGGCAAGTCGCGCGAGGCGATCACCAAGGAAGCCGACCAGTTGCTCTCGGAGCTGGACCGCGTCGCCAAGTCGACCAACTTCAACGGCATCCAGCTGCTGAACAGCAACGAGACGCTCCAGTTCCAGGTCGGCGCGAACGGCACCGACTCGAACAAGATCGACGTGAACCTCTCGTCGGCCAACGTCGAGGCGCTGGCCGCGGGCCTCCGCAACGGCACGGGCGCGCTCGGCACGGAATTCAAGTTCACTGCTGTGACCTCGACCGCCATTGCAACGATGGCGGACTTCACCTTCGAGGTCGAGGGTGCCGGCGGCGACGTCACGAAGACGATCAACGTCAGCATCACGGCCGCCCAGAGCGGAGACGAGCTCGTCAACAAGCTGAACGCCGACGAGAACTTCTCCAAGCACCTCACGGCATCTGTCGTGAAGGACGCCAACGGCGTCGCGACTGGCTTCATCGTCCGCGCGAACGATGGCTCGACGGTGAAGAACACCTCGACCGTCGACGCGAACGTCGCCGCCGGCGCCATCGTCGAGGGCGCGGCGGTCGGCGGGCTCGACTTCTCGAGCGCGGACACGGCTCGCGCGGCGATCAACGAGCTCGACAAGGCGATCATCAGCGTCTCGTCGGCCCGTGCCGACCTCGGTGCGATCCAGAACCGCTTCGAGTCGACGATCAACTCGCTCAACGTCGCCGGCGAGAACCTCGCCGCCGCCGAGAGCCGCATCCGCGACACGGACATGGCCTCCGAGATGGTCAAGTTCACCGCGTCGAACATCCTGTCCCAGGCCGGCACCGCCATGCTGGCCCAGGCCAACCAGGCCAACCAGGGCATCCTGCAGCTCCTGCGCTGACCCGGACACGGTGTCGCCCGGGTGGAGGGCAGCCAGTCCTCCACCCGGGTACCCGTCCATCTCTGAGAGAAGGGGATCCGAATGGGCCTCAGCCTCCCCGGGCTCGCCTCCAACCTGGACACGGCCGCCATCATCAAGGCGCTCATGGACGTCGAGGCGATCCCGAAGACGCTCCTGTCGAACAAGATCACCGACAAGAAGTACGTCGTCTCGCAGCTGCAGTCGCTGAACTCGGCGGTGCAGAACCTCGCGGCCTCCGCGAAGAAGCTCAGCGACCCCGTCGCGCTCAACCAGCTCACCGCCCGCGCCTCGTCCGACGCCGTGACGGTCGCCGCGGGGAAGACCGCGGCCCCGATCCGCGCCGACATCGTCGTCGACCGGCTCGCGACCCATCACACGGTCGTCACCGCGGCGTTCTCGGTCTGGCCCGACGAACCGCCCGTGCTCACCCTCGAGAACGCCGAGGGAGAGCTCCTCGAACTCACCCCCGAAACCACGTCACCGCAGGACATCGCCAAGGCGATCAACGCCGCAGACGCCGGCGTCAGCGCCGCGGTCGTCGCCGCCGGCACCGACGGACTCGGGGCCCCGGTCTACCGCATCCAGCTCACCGCGACCGAGTCCGGCGCGGCGGGGACCTTCCGGCTGCACCGCGGCGACGCCGCCGCAGTGGAGGCGCAGACCTCGACCGACGTCACCACCGAGCCGGGCGCCGCCGTCATCGCCGTCGGCGCTGACGCACAGGTGCGCCTGTGGGCCGGGACCGCCGCGGAGCAGGTCGTCACCAGCGGCTCGAACACGTTCACGAACCTGTTCGAGGGCGTCGACGTCACGGCCCGCACGGTCTCGGCCGACCCGGTCACCGTCACCGTCGCCGTCGACACCGCGGCGAAGTCCCGGACCGTGGGCGAGTTCGTCACCCAGGTCGCGACCCTCCTCAACGGCATCAAGAACGGCTCCACCGCGACGCCGGGCACGGCGAACGGCGAGCAGACCACCCTCGGCGTGTTCACCGGCGACAGCACGGTGCGTGCGCTCCGGATGGCCATCGAGCAGGCCGTGCAGTACCCGGTCGACGGCGTCTCCCCCTCGACCATCGGCATCTCCATCGACCGCTACGGCGTGCTCTCCTTCGACAGTGCGACGTTCAGCGCCGCGGTGGCGGAGGACCCGGATGCGGTCGACGCGCTGTTCGCGGCGATCGCCGCCCGGGTCGAGGAGACCGCCACGCAGTATTCGGACAAGCACGAGGGACTGCTCACCGCCCGCATCACCGGGCAGGAGAGCGAGATCAAGACCCTCAACACCCAGCTGGACGCCTGGGACGTGCGCCTCGCACAGCGACGGGCGACCCTCGAAGCGACCTACACGCGCATGGAGACCCTGCTCTCTCGGTTGAACTCGCAGTCGTCCTATCTCGAATCCCAACTGGCCGCCCTCACGAAATCGTCGAGCTCATCATGAACCCCACCGCAGCCTTCCGCGCCCAGCAGCGCTACCGCGACGACGCCGTGCTCTCCGCCTCGCCGGAGCGCCTGGTCACGATGCT
>Ga0182737_1002924_pt1 | contig 13254 bp, 2 predicted proteins | sample eDN5th30CBELigOP_FD_128878 | JGI IMG/M metagenome (GOLD analysis project Ga0182737, IMG submission 128878) | Enriched Organic Plus compost microbial communities from Emeryville, California, USA - eDNA 5th pass 30_C BE-Lig OP (version 2) (version 2) ... | reverse complement strand
GGTCAAGAGATCGTTGATTAAATTCTGTTAATAAATGGCGATGTGGCTGCCACCGTCACTCCGGAAGGGGTTTCTCACAGAGAACATCTGAGGGGAGCAGCGAGGACACGGAGGCTTGTCACGATGCTCGATCCAATCAGGCCACCTGCTGAGCCTGATTCTGTTACTGAAAATTTTTCAACAAACAATTTCCGCGCCCGGCTCGTTGATCGGATCCGGCGATCAACAAACCGGGCTCAGTGTCCTCTCCGTAAAACCTCCGTGCCCTCTGTGAGAAACGCTGCCGTCGGAAGCGAAGTCAGCCGAGGGAGTAGCGGAGCGACTTCACCTGGATCAGCGGCTGGAGCAGTCCGGCCTCGGCGTATACCGTGAGGTCGAAGGTATAGGAGCCGCCGGGCGGGAGGCTCTGGTCTGCGCGCCAGCCATCGATAGCGGCCTGTATTTGACGGACGATGCTGTCGGGCCGGGTCCAGTCCCAGTCGGTGGTCGGGTTGAAGTCGACCCCGGGAACGAGGAGGACGGGCACAACGACATCGAGGCCGGTGTCATCGGTGTCGCCGGGTCCGCCTGCGATTGGGTAGGTGTAACCTGCGCCGACTCGCACGTAGATCGTGTCGTCGGGGCTCCAGGAGTTGTGGGTCGTGAACAGTTGCTGCAGGAATTCGCCGAGTGCCTGTGCGACCGGTGTTGGCGCGGCGCCGATCGTGATCGGCGAATCGGCGGTAACCAGCGGCATCGCGCTGCTGGTGAATCGTGTGAGCGGCGTGCGGTACACGAACGCGTTGTTGGTCGTGAAGCCGGCGACCAGCGCCTGGTTGCGCGTGACCGCTGCGCCGGCCATCGCGTTCTGACGCGCGAGCGGGTTCACGCCGGTGAAGACGATGGTCTGTGGCTGCGCGAAACCCGATCCCGTGGCCGGCCAGACATCGTTGTAGCCGTCCTGCGAGCCGTTCGGCCAGGCGAATACGAAGCGGTGTTCGACCGGCGTGTCTGCGGGAATCGCGGGAGACTCGGGATACAGGAACGTGATCGCGGTCTCGCGCTGCTGGCCGGGCACGAGCTGCACGGTGGTTCGCCCGTTTTCGGCGTTCGGGTCCGGGTAGGATGCGGAGATGCCGGTCGGCCAGATCGCCACCTTCTCGGGGTTGCGATCCGGCGGCTGCGGCTGGCCGGTCGCGATGTCCACCGACGTGACGACGAGCTGCGTCAGATTCCCGGCGGCATCCTGATCCTTGTGCAACTGATACGCGTAGGTTTCGGGCACGAGGCGGAACGCGCGCAGTGCGGCCCTCGGGATGAACGCGTCGGCGACCATCTGCACGAGTTGCGCGAAGGTCCGTACCGCGGCCTCGGTTTCGGGCGAGAGTTCGGTCTGCTGCGCGAGCAGTGCGAGGTCGTCGCGCAGCGCCGGGTACACGCTGATGAACTGCGCGAGCGCGTTGAATACCGGCGTCAGCGTTTCGGACTGCGGCGGTGCCATGGGAGAGGCCGGCTCGCCATTGAAGCCGATCGCGATCATCGGCGTGTCCTGCTCGGCGCTGGCGTGCTGGTAGACGAAGCCGAAATCCCAGCCGAGCAGATCCGCGGCACTCGCGGGAGCGGCCACGGATTGCCGCGCGACCTGCGTGACGACCGAGGTCGGGCCCGGGTATGCGCGCAGCGGGACCGGGATGTCGAGTTCACCGAGCTGCTCGGTCTCGAGCGGCCCGATGAACTGCAGCCACGACGAGCCCTCGTAATCGCCGATCGCCATGCCCGGATCGGGCAGTTCCATCTCGGTGATGGCGTATTCGAGGGTGAGCTGCGCGGAGCGGTGGTCCGCCGGCGACTTCACGGTGAACAGGAAGCTGGCCGTGGCCTCGCCCTCGGTGAGCGACACTTTCGCGGTCGAGAAGCTGAACGCATCCGGGTGCGTCCCTGCCATGTCGCCGCCGCTGCCGGTGAGTCTGCCGGACAGCCGTGGCGACTCGAGCGTGCTCGGCCCGCCGCTCTCCACGGTGACCGGCACCTGCACAACCGCATCGACCTGGTACGCCGCGTTGAGTTGTGTGAGCAGCGCCTGGTACATCGCGGCGCGTGCATCGTCAATGGAGCCGGTTGTCTTTTCGGTCAGGATCGCGAGCATCCGGTCCGAGAACACCTGTGCAAGTGCGCGCTTGTTCTCGATCACCTGTTCGACGGCGCGCGTGTCGCCCTGCATCACATGGAACGCGGGCACCGCGAACGCCGGCCCGAGGAACAGGTCGATGGCCTGCGTGAACGTGTTGAACCAGACATCGAGGTCGATGTTCTGGAACGTCTGCGACTGCGCATCGCCGCTGAGTCCCGTACCGCTGACGTACGGCATGATCGGTACGGTCCCGCCGAACAGCGCGGTCGAGAGCGGCGGGATCGCGAAGTAGTTGGCGTCGACGCCGCGGAACGTGTATTCGAGCATCGGCCCCGCGGCATGGCCGAAGTTCACGCACCAGAAGGTGGACGCACCGCCGGTTTCAGGCGACGCGCCGCCGGTCGCGACCTGGAGCCCGGGCAACGCGTCCTGCAACATGGTCGCGAAGTGTGTGAACGAAAGCGATCCCTCGCTGTCGGGCTCGGGTGAAATCAGCGAGGCCACCGCTGTTACGGTTGGGTTGGTCGCAAAGTCCGGATCGATTTTCGACGCGTCGCGTGTGATCACAACGCTGACGGCCAGCGCGAATACCTGGTCCGTGAACTTCGGCGTGATCGTATGTTCGATCACCGGCGACGGCGGTGGCACCGGCAACACGATCGATGCGCCCGCGATCAGTCCCTTTACACCTTTCAGGCTCGTCGCAACCTCGGCAACCGTCATGGTTGTGCCCTGCTGCGCAAGCCGATTCACGATCGCGTTGAACGTATCGGTCGATCGTGTTGTGAGCGCGGGCGATCCGAGCGGCAGCACAATGTCGCGATTGAACAGCCCGAGCGATGCCGCGTTTGCGGTTGCGAGCGCGATCACATCAACCTTGAACGCCTGCGCCAGCCCCTCGAGGGTCAGGTCGGTATTCCTGCCGAATGCATCACCGCGCATCGACGGACAGATCCACATACCACTCGAATCGGGCTTGTCCGGATTGAGCTCCTGCAGTTCGGCGGGTGTGCTGTCGAACAAAACCGCGATGCTGTCGATCGTGTCGGTCGGGGCTGCGGCATAGGTGCAGTACTGCGGCGCCCCCGCGTACGCGAAAACCGCAGGCACCACCGCTTCGCCAACCAGCGCGAGATCGGCGTTGGCAAACGCGAGCTGATCGACCGTGACATGATTCTCGGCCGCGAAACTCGCGATCGTGTCAGACTCGAATGGCATCGCAGCGAACGAACCGACCTGGATCGATGCAGCGACGGGCCAGAGGTTCTGCACGTTTTCGTTCCCGCCGATCAGCGCGCCGATATTGCCGTTCGTGTATCGGCTCGCCAGTGATTCCAGCGTGTCGGTTGCAGCCGGCACGATGGTGTTGACGGTGAGCGCGCTGCCGTTGAACACGCCGGTCTGCCACTGGTTGGCCGAAGCGACTTCGCCAACCGTGACGTTCAGTTTCGCGGCGATATCGTTGAAGCTGTCGTTGTCTCCCGTCGTGTAAACGGCTGTACCCGCGCCAAACTGGACACCTGCGGCGAGGAGTCCGGGAACGTCTGCGTTGGCGAGGGCGAGCGCGGTTGCCGATGTGTGTGCAGCGGCCGCGGCGCTGACCAGCGAATCGTCGCGACTCGGGGCAAAGGTTCGTTTGGTCGATGCAAGTTCGGCCGCGGGGTTCAGCGGCACGGACGCATTCTCTGCGGCGATGTTCCCGCTGTCGCTGCCCTGCTTCGTTGCGATCGACGCGAGCGAGTCGCCCGCGACGGTCGAGTAGATGACCGGGACATCCAGCGTCGCATCGCCGAACAGCTCGATGCAGTTCAGGTCCTGGTTCGCATTCAGCAGTTGCGCGACGGTCACGCCGTAGGCATCCGCGATGTCCGAAATCCGGCCGTCCTGTCCATCGACCGTGACCGGCGCCATGGTCGACAGCGCGTGCAGGTACACGAACGCGCCGCTGGCGTAGCGCGCGAAGGCTGCGCGGTCGAGTTCGTATTTCGGCGGTGTCGACGGCGTCGGCGACAGCGAATCGGCGTCGAGCGTGGTGCGCAGCTCGAACGTCAGGTCGGGGTCGGCGAGCTGGTAGACGATCGTGGTGAAGCTTGCGAGGTCCGCGGCGATCGCGGCCTGTGCAGCGTCGACCGGCACCGAGACCGATGGGATGTAGCGCGTCTGCTGCATCGACAGCTCGAGTGCCAGCACCGGCGCATTCGCTTCACTCGTCACCGTGTAGCCGACCGCGATCGATGGCCAGCTCGCGAGCCCGATCACATCGTCGAAGTAGCCGACGGGCGATGTGACCGGCGTATTGCCCATGCCGAATGGCAGGATGTTGCCGTAGATGTCCTGGAACTCGAGATCGATCGCGATGCTGCTGCCCACACCGTTGTACGGATTTGCCGATGCGGCGGGCAGCGCAGGACTCGTGCTGCCGACCTGTTGCTTCGCGAACGGTGCGACCACGATCGCCTGGCTGTAGTACCAGTCGGCCGACAGCGTGTCGGCGTCCTCTTCCGACAGGCCATCCGATCCGGCGAGGCTGTCGGCGGGTGTGGTCGGCAGACCGGCACCGCTGGGCAGGAAGGTTTCGCTTTCTGCAAGCGCCCAGCCCACCAGGTTGAACAGCGTGCCGAGCAGTTGTGCAGGCGTGAGTTGGTCGTGTGGCAGGTCGTCGGGATCGGGGTTGGGGCGCGTGATCGCAAAGCCGGTCGTGCCCGGCGAAACGATGGCCTGCGGCCGCAGCACCCCTTCCGCAAACTGCATCTGCGCCCCCTCGGCGAGGATGGGTGTGTCCGCGTTCAGGTTCGCGAGCGCAGCGACATCGATGTTGTACTGCGCCGCGATGTCGGCGAGGGTTTCGCCGTACGCGATCTCGTGCGTCGAGTTGGGAACGTTGATGATGGCGCCGGTTTCGAGCAGCAGCGGCACCGTTGCATTGAACTGCGCGGCGTCGATAATGCCGTAATTCGTAAGCCAGGTCTGGTTGAACGCCTCGACCGCAGTGGTCAGCGAATCGCCCGACCGCACCGTGTAGGTTGCCGGCTGAACGAACACACTCGCGACCGTGGTGTCGATGTTGTCCGTGACCACTGCGCAGTTGTTGAACGGCAGCATCGTCGCATCGCGCGTGTTGCATTGCGAATCGAGCAGCACCAGCAGCGACAGTGTTGCCGTATTTCCGCTCGCGAACAGCGTTTCTGGCAGGGGCGTTGTGCCGGTTCCGCCACCGTAGTTCAGGTAAAACCCGCCGCTCCGTGTGATGCTTGCTTCCCAGAGCAGCGCGATGAATGCGGCCGGGTCGGTCAGGTCGGCGGCATTGATCTCGGCGGGTTCGGCGGTCGCCTGCAGCATGACCTTGTTGCCGCCGCTGTGCGTGAGCGTCGACAGGTTGGTGCGCAGCAGATACGTCGACGACGCGACCAGCACATCCGACGCGAGACCGCTGGGGTTCTCGCTCGCGGCGTTCGGCGAATAGAGCAGGTAGATGGTAGCGTTGTCGTGCGACGTGCCCATGCTGTCGGGCCGGAGATGTTCGTATAGCGCCTGCAGGGTCGCGGCACCGGCGTCGTCCGCACTGCCCACGACATACGCATTCGCGATCGCCGGCGCGGACCCTTCGACCACCGGGAGCGTGATGGTGAAGTCGACGATCGTGCCCCAGGCATAACACCCGACTTCACTGGTCGTGACCGGCTTGTTCGGGTCGGTGTGTCTGCCTTCGACCAGTTCGTACAGCAGCGGTGCCGCGTTTTGTGCCGCTGCGTCGGTGATCTCCTTCAGCAGCGCATTCGGGAACAGCCACACGGTCGGCGTGCCGGTCGCAGGGGTGCTGCCGGTTTCATCCGAAGTGGTGATTACGGGCGCAACCGACGCCTGCCAGGGGATCTGGTTCTGCAGTGCTGTACGCGGCGGCACCATCTGGAACAGCGCGAGCCGCTCCGGCTTCGCGGTAGTATCGAGCGTTGTCCCGTCGACATCCTCCAACTGCTTTTGCTGGTTGGCAGTCAGGCTGAACTGCAACGGTGTTTTCGGGTCGATGCCGATCCAGCTTTCTGCCTGTTCATTTGCGATCGCGATCGTGTAGTCGTCGGGCAGCGGCAGCGTGATCGGGTACTGCTGGCCGGTGAGTTCGAAGAGCGGTTTCGTGACGATGTCGGCGAGGTTTCTCGGGTCCTGCAGGTCGTCGATCGTCAGCGCCTCGAACGTCGGATCGCGCGGATCGGGCAGCCGCAACCCCGACAGCATGAAGCGCGATACCATACCGGCAACGTTGTTCCACTCGCCCTGCTCGAGCAGATCGCTCATGAGTCGGTCGACCGCAATTGTTTCGACCGAGTCGACGGTCAGCGCGGCGTTTTCCGCAAACAGCGGCGCCGTTGCGTTCAGTACCGGTTGCTCGAAATCCTGGAGGCTCAGATTGAACTTCGCCGCGATACCGCTGAACGTATCCTCCGGCTGGATCGTGTACTGCAACGGTGCATGCAGCACAGCAAGCGGCGCGAGCAGCGCTGTGGTCGGATCGGCCGCGAGCACCGCGTCCTGAATCACAGTGGTCGTGGTCAGCAGCGTATCCGCGAGTGTCGCCACCGAATCGCCGGCATTGAACACACGCGTGATCGCGGGAACATTGATGGCGGTTCCGGCGGCGAGCGCTGCGTTCACATCCGTAATCGATGGGTTCGCCGTTGTAAACGCGGTGATGTCGAAGCTGTTGCCGGCGGCAGCGAGCAGGTACGCGGCGACGAGGGTGAACGTGTCGCCAGGGACTGTCGTGTACTTGCCGTCCGGCGGCAGTACAGTGGCGACGCCCGCAGGCAGCAGCAGCACGGTGCCCGGCTGCAGGATGGTGCCGGTTGTAACCGGTGCGGTAGCATCCGCGGGCATTGCATCCGGGTTGGCCTGCAGCAGTGTGGTCGCGGAATCGGACAGGCCCGTCAGCGAATTCAGCAGGCTGTTTCCGTCGGCCCGCACAAGGAAACGCATCGCGATGAGTCTCAGCGTGTCGTACGGGTTGGAAACACAGGCGATGCCGTTGACCGGCAGTGCTTCGCCCGCGGCAAAGATGTCCGGCGCGAACAGGTTCGCCGCGAGGAGATCCGCCGCGCTGTATGGCTGACCCTCCTCGTTCAATGCACCTGCATCGGCAAACGTCTGCGCGATTTTGCCGAACGATTCGCCCGAACGAACCTGGTGTACCACGGTGTCCAGCAGCAGCACGCTGCCGCTGACCAGAATCGGCAACTCCGCATTGGGCAGGATGACGCGGATGGGATCGCTGGCCAGGCCGCTGTCGCCGATGTCCCGGGCCAGCGTGGCAAGCGAGCAGTCCGTCGTCGGCGTATACGGGTACTGCGCGAGCAGGTCGCTGGCGGCTTTGACTCCCTGCGTCATCAGCATGCTGAAGTACTTGCCGAAGACGATTGTCGCCATCGAGACGGAACCGTCTTCTCCGGCGGCCTTCAGACCTCCGTCGCCCTGGCGTTCCTCGAACTGCGTCTGCAGCAGCTTGAAGTACTCCTCGACCTTCTTTTGATAGGTCTCGTCGACGCGGGTCTGGTTCCAGAAGTCGACGTCCGTGCCCGCACTGTCGGTCAGGCTGAGCGCAGGCAGCATCGGAAACAGCGCCACGCCGTTCGACAACTGCGTATCGCCAGCCGGCTGCACATCGAAGATGAAATTCGCGGCGAGAAATTCGCTTAGGGTGCTGTAATCGAATGCCGTGGCGACGACATCAGGATCCTGGAGCTGCAGATCGAGGTCGGCGAGTTGCAACGCCGTCACGGCGACTGGCAGAACACCGCCATTCTCGGCGGCGATGCCCCAAGCGAGCATCGCCCGCATCAGCAGGTTGAACGGGATGCCGGCGGGGTCATCGCCCGAATCGGTCTGAGGCTCCTCGCCCGAATCGGTCTGCGACTCCTCGCCGGAATCGGTCTCCAGCTCCTCGTCCGAGTCCGCACCGTCGGCGGCCGACGTTTCTGCAGCAAACATCAGGACTGCGCGTGTCGCGGTATTCCCCGCGGTTATCGTTCCGCCCGTGCTGCTTGCATCAGGGCCGGACTGTTCCAGAGTCAGTGAATGTGCGGTCGGCGATGTGCGGACGGTGAAGCTGCCGTTGAACGATGCGTCCGCTACCGCTGCAATTGTGATGGTGTCGCCCGCGAGGAAATCGTGCGCGGTGCCTGTAGTAACGGTCACCACGTTGCCGCCACGGACGATCGACTCGATGACGAAGGTGTCCGCTTTGGTGAATGCCGAGACGGCCCAGATCGTCACGGTCTCCACGGCGGGCAGCACGAGCACGGGAGTCCACTGCAGCGCGGTGTCTGCGGAAAGCGACGCCTTCATCAGAACGCGGCCCATCCCCGCATGCCGGCGGATCGGTGAGTGCAGGGTGCGCTGTCCGCGCAGAGCGCGCAGCCGCGGGCTCGCCGATACGCTGTTCGGCTCACCGAGTCGCCACGGCGTTGGGGTCACCGAGCCGACCGTAAACGACGCTTCGATCGTAGTCTTGAAGGTCAGGCGGATTTTGAAGAACCCGACCTTCACCTTGACGCGCACCGAAACGCGGGCGCTGATCGCGATGTAGATCGGCTGGTGTGCTTCGATGGTCAGGGTCACACTCGCATACGCGGTGACATCGACACTGGCTTTGATAATCCCGAAGTCGACGGTTGCGTAGAGCTGCCCGACAATCGAGACCGTTCCCTGGAGCCAGTAGTACGTCTCCTTCGGCGATGCATCGGTTGGGTTGAACCAGGCGAGCACACCTTGCACGATGCCGACAACGGTCACCGTCATCCCGCCCCGGAGGATTCCGGCCTCGACCGTTTTGCCCACACCGATGGAAAGCCCTACGCCGAACTCGATGACCGGGCTGAACGTGCCGTTCGTGATCTGCGGCACCCGCGATGAAGTCGCGTCGTCCAGCAGCGCGAAGTAGAAGCCGCCGTAACCGACGAACGGGAAGAGCTGCACGGAGAAGGAATTCGAAAAGTCGAGTCCCTTCGGGAATCCGAAGTCGACGTGGAAGTTGCCATTCGTATAGATGTCGACAACCGCAACCGGCAGGGTGAGCGAAACCGAGCCGAACTGCAAATTGCGCATCGCATCCGGCAGCTTCAGCTCGATGTGATACACACCGAGGTTGTCGGACACCTTGCGATAAAGGATCTCGAACGAGAGTCCATCGAAGACCTGGGCCTTCTCGCCTGACAACTGGATCAGGATGCCGTAGAGATCGGGGTCGTTGAAGATCGCGCTGATCGCAACGGTGTCCATCACGCTGAACTGCGCGCCGATCAGCCAGTCGCTCTGCGATTTGAACTCGAGCCCGTTCTTCCCGAAGCTCGGCAACTGTCCCGCTTCTTTCGGGATCACCGACTGCTGCAGCGCGGACATGATCTGCGCGATGGTGTCGACCGGAACTTCGGGCCCGAATCCGATGTGTTGTCCGAGCCCGATGTACTGCAGGTCAAACAGCGACGCACCCTGGCCCGGAACCGCGGGCGGCGCTTCGTTCATCGCATCCCAGCCGAGCGGCGGGTTCTCGCGCCCGGCGCCGAACTGCTGACCGAGGAACGTGCCCTCGAGTTCGATCTGTACCGAACTCGTCGCCGTGGCATTGCCCTTCTGATAGCGCAGCCCGATCTGTTCGATCGACATGAAGCCGAGGTCGAACAGTTGTTCGTTGTAGACCAGCTCGACGATGTTCCGGGTCAGGTTCACCTTGAGCACCAGCGCATCGAGCCTGATGTCGAGCAGCGCATTCCACGGGTCGCCGAGGTCGAGGTTGTAGCTCGGATCGACGAGGTCGATGAGATAGTTCAGCAGCGAGCCGACCGTCTCGTCGACCAGGTGCATGCTGAACACTGTTTCGACGCCCGGTGCGTTACTGATCGTCGCATCGGCCTGCACACTGATCGGCCCCAGCGAGACCTCACCGTTGATCTGGGCAGTGTACTGCGTAGTGGCGCCCGAACTGTCGATCGTCACTGCAACGGCCATGTTGCTGATGGCGAGGAGCTGCGTGTCGAACGGTGCCACGGTCGCGTTCACGACGCCCATCAGCAGCACCTGCTCCTGCGGCACGTGCAGCTCGATGTTGAAATTCTCGATGGAAACCGTGAGCAGCCCGGACGGTACCGGAAGCTGGTTCTCGAAGAGATCCTTGTTCAGGTCATCGAGCGAGTAGCTGAGCGGGCCACCTGTCTGCGTGCCCGAGATGAACAGGTCGGGGACTCGGACTTCGACCTCGAACTGCAGCGTTCCGAAATCGAAGTCCGCCTTGATCGTGAGAGTCTGGAGGGTATCTGACCCGAGAAACAGGATGTTCCAGTCCGCACGCAGCGCGAGCGTGTAATCGCCCCAGAGTGGCCACGGGTTGTCCGGATCCGTGCCGACCGAGAGCCCGATGTTGGTGATCTTGCCGGACGTCGGCCAGAAAAGCGTAGAGTAGCCGAGCAGTCCGAAGGTCTCGAAGTACTGCTTGATGCTCGCTGCTTCGCCGGTGAAAAAATCATCCCAGGTCTGGCCTGCGATGAGCGAACCGAGCCGATCGAGTGTAGTGGTAAAGCCGTCCGCCGGAAGGATCGAGAACAGCAGTGCGCCAATGCTGCTTCCGCTCAGCGGGAGATTCGCGCGGATCTCGAGCGGGAGTTGCGTGCCGCTGCTGTTCTCGAAGGTGACCATCCCGCCGAAATACATCTGGATCAGACGTTCGACCGAGCTATCGCTCTCAGGTGCAGTGCTGCTGACGAGGTAGACCGTACCGTCTTCCGATCGCGTGAACAGCGTCAGCCCGACACCGACGCCGACATCTTCGATCCTGACAATCCCGCCCAGGTCGAGCGTCGGCACGCCGATGTCTGCGGTGAGATCGAAGGTGATTTCCGGCGGAGTGGTCGTGAACAGGCCGGAGAGTGCATGCGAGTCGCTCGCGCCTGTGAGTTCGGCCACCATCGCGAAGATGCCTTCGAGCACCAGCATCCCATCGAAGTAGAGCCCTGGGGTCGGTCGCGCCGGTGCGCCGGTCGATATCTGCAGCGCAGGCGCATCGATCGTGAGATCGTCGTAGGGGAATCCGATCAGTTGCGGGAAGCTGTCGCTGAACGTCCAGCTCACCGCGGTCTGACCACTCGAACGAAGCTTTACAGTCAGCAGCAGTGTGACAGCGTCGTTGATGCTGAACTCGAGCGTGGCATCCCGTCCATCCAGCAGCAGAAACGCATCCTCGCCGGCGGGCACGCGGGCAGGGATCGTGAAGCCGGTGGCGGGTGGCGATTGCGGAATTGCAGCCGGGTCGACGATGAGCAGGATGTTGCCGGGGGCGCGACGCAGGTCGTTCCAGGCGAGGGCATCGAGACCGGTGGTGCCGACGAGTTCGTCGGTCAGCGTGATGACGTTGTTGTTTCCGGCGGCCTGTGCCCGAAGCAGATCCGCAATTTCCTGTGCCGTTTTCATCAGACAATCAGGAAGATGGGGAGGTGATCGCTCGTGCCGATGTTGTTGAGCGCCGGGCCTATATGCCCGAAGTTCGGCATCGCGCGAAACACATTCTGGATGCGGGTGATCGCTGTAATCGTGCCGCCACCGCTGTTCGCCGGGCCGAACTCGCCTGCGAAGGGCACCGCGACAAGTCGGTTGGCGTCGAGCACATTCAACACTTCGTAGTAACCATTGAATGTGTCGTCAGCGAGATTACTTGCCAGGACCATGTTCATCGGCACGAGTCCGTGGGGCTGCGTTGTCTCGAATAGAACGGCCATCCGACCGTCGTCCAGCGCATCGCGGGTGGCTCCCTGCTGGCCGATGTTGAATGTAACCTGGATGTTGTTGATGTTTGCGAGCGTCTGCCCCATGTCGCCCGTGAAGGTAGGCGTGGTGTCGGGAGGGTTGCCAGGAATATGTGCGCCGGCAACCCGTTCGGCCACTAACATTCGAAACACTTGATCTGGCATAGCATGTGGGCCGTACTGCTCAAATGCGTAATCGTACAGTTCGTTCCTGAGATAGGCGTTGGGGTGAGCGCTGCTTCGGGACAGATATCGACTGGGCGGATAACTGTTGTTCGGCTGGTGGATGGGATGCAACGTGAAGTCCCACAGTCTGAACCCTCTGATGGTCGCGTTCTGAGCAAGGTTGAGGCCGATGAGGTTCAGATTGAAGTCACCTGCGAGCACCGTGACTTCGTTGTCTCCTGGATTCAGAACCGCCGAGTCGATCGCAAGTATTCGCGCGGTCGCGTCCCGTGCGTACGCCGGCTTTGTGTGAATCGAAAATAGCTTGAGTGTGCGACCACCATCATTGACCCTGAACGTGGTCAGGTAGGGACGGCGCTCGCTGTTAGTGGGGAACAGGACTTCGTGGCCGATTTCATTATGGAAGATGCACTGTGCCGCCGCCCTGCTGCCGCCGCTCGCCACATTCCAGCGGTCGGGATAGGCGTCGGGATCCCCTTGGGGAACAGCCGGCCCAGTATCGCCACCCGGCCATACCCAGGGCCCGGTAAATTCGAGGACGTCATTGCGCCAGAATACACCGACAGTCTCCGTATAGGTGCTTCCGTTCACGGGCTCGTGCGGATTGCAGCGCAGCGGAGGCACGACTCTCCATGTCGGGTTTACCTGTTGCAGTGCCGCCAGCAACGTGAGCAGGCCATCGGGACCGTTCCCGGCTGCCAGTGTTCCGAGGCCGCCCTGTGAACTGCCCGTTTCCAGCACGACAAAAATGTCCGCATCCGCTTCTGCGACCGTGGTCGTGATGTATTGCAGGTTCGCCTGCGCGGAAAGTCGATTGGCGTCCGCTTCTTCGATCGTCCTGCCCGGTTGCGCAGTGATGCGGAGGTTCGAGAATTTCTCGATGTTCCAGACCAGGATTCTCATCGGACATCTCCGGCGGGAGCGGGAAGCTGTGGCGGTGTCGAAGTTGTGCCGCCCTGTTTCTGTTCGCCTTTCGCGTAGGCCGCGTACCAGCCGAGGTTCTTGCCGGCACCCCCTTCACCGGGATCACCGAACAGGACGAAGTTGACCTGCCCGGTCGGCGGGAAGCTGAAGCTCAGGAATTCGAAGGCGATTCCGTAGAGGATGAGCACATACCCGGCTGTCTCCGCCGATGCGATGATCGCGATGTTGCGGAACGTGATCTCGAAGATGCCC
>Ga0182737_1002923_pt1 | contig 13255 bp, 14 predicted proteins | sample eDN5th30CBELigOP_FD_128878 | JGI IMG/M metagenome (GOLD analysis project Ga0182737, IMG submission 128878) | Enriched Organic Plus compost microbial communities from Emeryville, California, USA - eDNA 5th pass 30_C BE-Lig OP (version 2) (version 2) ... | reverse complement strand
TATCTGGCGGAAGCCATAACCGAGGCGTTTGGCGAGCGCTGCCCTGATTACGCGGAAGGCTGTCACGCCTGCGAGGCGTGGAAGCAGTATGACGCGCAGGCGTCCGACCTCCACACCCTCCGCACAGCCATCTTCGGCTCCGACAACTACGACCATACGCTTCCTGTCTCGTATTTCGTGGCGATGCTGGAAGCGGAACGGCGGCAGAAGGATGATGACTATTTCGGTTCTCTGGTTGCAATGGCCCGAACGTCGGCAGCAAAAGCGTCAGCCAAATTCCCTCAGCCTAACTATGTCACGCTCAAGATTGCCGAGGAAGCCGGAGAGGTCGTTCGCGGTGCGGTCCACTATGCCGAGAACCGTATGGAATGGTCAGAGGTTGAGGGCGAAATTGTCCAACTCATTGCGATGCTGATCCGCTTTGTGACCGAAGGTGATTTGGTCAACGGCATCGTTCCTCCCGCCCGCCAGAACGGAGCCGCGTGATGTCCAATCATGAACAGATCGCGTTGGATGAGGCATACGCCGTTGCCGTGGCGCAGAAAAAGGCGGGATGGCCTTCGCAAGCGTTCGAGGCCGGTTACAAAGCCGCCCTCGCAGCAGCACAGGCAGAGAATGCGGCGCTCAAGGCTGAGCGGGACAAGCTCACCTGCCGGGTGCAGGACTTGAAGATCGAGAAAAGTCACATCGAAGCCGAGCGCGATGCCGCCAACGCCCTGCTGGCAGAGGCAGTGAAGGTGCTGGAGCCGCTTGCGAGAGCGGCGGACATTTTCGACTGCTTCAAGATCGTTAATGGTGAGGAATGGTTCGCCTATGTCAGCGTCCAGAGCGCGACAGGATCGAAGGGCGCTATTACTGTAGCCGATCTCCGCGCCGCCCGCTCTCTCAAGGAGAAGATCGATGCACGCTGACCAGATCACAGATGAGCAGAAGCCGGTAGCTTGGCGTCGGGAATGGAATTTCAAGGGGCGGCCCTGCGCCGTGGAATTTACCGATAGCCCTGATCTTGCCGAACAATGGCGAACGCACCCGCAAACTGACCGGGTTACTCCCCTCTACACCGCACCACCAGCGCCGGTAGCGGCACCTGCCTCTCCTGTCGCGGTGAAGGTGCCAGAAAGCAACGACGAACTTGCCCAGATGGTTGAGGATTTTCACCGGGGGAGCGTAGCGTTTGCGGACGATCCCGACTTCCACCACCTAATAGAGTTCACGCCGCCGCGCCTCCGGGATTTCCTCTCCGCCCTGTCTGACGCCCCTGCAAGGGAGGGGTGGCGTTCGATGGACAGCGCGCCGAAGGATGGGACGCCCTTTATCGCGGCCCAAGGAGAGTGGATTTATCGCTGCCAGTGGCTCAGAGATGAGCCCGATGAGGGAGCCTTACGAGAAGGGTGGTTTGACCTCGAAAACATGTCCTTCGAGGAGCCTACCCATTGGCTGCCCTATGAAGCATTACCGCCGCTCCCTACCGCCTCTCCTACCGGGGAGGATGCGTGATGCCCAGCGAACTCGAAATGCGTGAGGCGGAAGACGCCATCGACCGCCTGAACATCCGTATCGCTGCACTGGAGGCGGCGCTGCGGGAACTTGTGACGCTAAACGACGAAGCCTATTCTCCATTCGGAGGCGAAATTCTCAGAGACCGGATTGACCGCGCTTGGGAGCGTGCCCGCGCCGCCCTCCATCCATCTCCCGACGACAGGGCGAAGGTGGACGTAGCGGAGGAATGCGCGCGGCCCGAAGAAATAGCCGCCGCTTGGAAAGCATGGCGCTCCCGTCATGGCGGCAAGCTTGGACCCGGCCCGGCGTTCGTTGAGGCCATCAACGCGGCTTTCCGCGCCCGCTTCGGGAGGCCGGCATGAGCAAGCTGACCGAGGCGCAACTTGACGTGCTCGCGATGTGCACAGATGGCCCCAACCTCCGCAATGGTGACGAGTGCACCCCGCAGTGGTGGATCGAAGGCCACGGTGCTGTCTACAAGCGCACCGCCGAATTTCTAGTGCGGAGCCGCCTCGTTGAGCTTTGTGCGCATTGGGGCGGGCAGCCGGGCATTCTCGGCTATCGCATCACCGAAGCCGGCCGCCGCACCCTTGAGGACAAGGGAGAGGGACGGTGAGCGACCTTCCACCAGTCTTGACGCCGGGCATGATAGCTGACCGCTGGCAGTGCTCTGAACGCCATGTGCGCAATGTGATCCAGTCCGGCGAATTGCCTTCTTTCCGCGTCGGGGGCAAGCTTCTCAGGGTTCGCGGTGAAGACGTGGAGGCTTTCGAATGCCAGAATGGCGCATTACCAAGCTCAAGGGAGAATACTGCCTCACCTGGGACGACGCAGACGGAATCCGCCGACGTTATCGCCTTGGAACGGACGACGCCCAAGAGGCGTCCCGCCGCGCCCCGTCTCGATACGCGGAACTCACTCGGCCGGGCGGCAAGACGGTAAAGGACATGTGGGACGCCTATTGCCGCGACATGGAAGGCCGCGCGGTGGTAGGGACCATGAAGCACACATGGAAGGCGCTGGAGAAGCGCTTTGGTCCGATGGATGCTGAGGCCATCACCATTGCCGACTGCCGCGCCCATGTTGAAGCTCGCCGCGCCGTGAGGACGAAGCGCCATCCGAACGGGATAGGCGACGGCACCATCCACACAGAGCTAGGCCATCTGCGGATGGTGTTGCTCTGGGCAAAGAAGCAGAAGCTAATTGAGACCGTGCCGGATATTGAGCGGCCATCGAAGCCTGAGCCGAAAGACGCCCATCTAACGAAGGATGAGGCTCGTTCCTTGTTGGATGCGGCCAACTCCCCGCACATCCGCACGGCGATCTTATTGATGCTCGGAACCGGCGCCCGGAATGAGGCGGCATTGCAGCTCACATGGGATCGCGTCGATTTCGAGCGGAAGATGATCCAGCTCCGCAATCCATTCGACAGATCGCGCCGGAAGGGGCGAGCAACCGTTCCGATGAACGATAGCCTTTGCGTCGAACTGGAAGCCGCGAAGAAGGGCTCTATGACGCCATTCGTGATCGAATGGGCTGGCGCTCCGGTAAAATCGATCAAACGCGGCTTGAAGGCGGCTGGAGCGGCAATCGGTCGGCCCGACGTGTCGCCGCACATGCTGAGGCACAGCGCGGCCGTCTGGCTGGCGGAGGATGGGCACTCAATGTGGGAGGTTTCGCAGTTCCTGGGGCACAACGACGTGAAGACCACGACGCGGATTTATGCCCGATTCTCACCGACGCACCTGCGCAAGCTCGCAGACAGTCTGGCGATCTAGGTTCACATGGACCTGATGGGAACTATGTGATATGGTAGCTAAGTTATTGAAAAGGATGGTGGGCGTGACAGGGATTGAACCTGTGACCCCTACGATGTCAACGTAGTGCTCTCCCGCTGAGCTACACGCCCATCCGACGCCGCGCATACACCATAGGCGCATGCGGGCGTCAATAGATTATCCACTGGCCACCGCATCATCACGCCCAAGAAGTGCGCGAGGGCGACGATTGCGCCGGCGCGGCCGCTGTCAGGCGGCTTTCAGCATCCGCTCGACCTCGTTGACGAGATCGCGCAGGTGGAAGGGTTTCGACAGCACCTTCGCGTCGCGCGGCGCCTTCGAGTCGGGATTGAGCGCAACCGCGGCGAAGCCGGTGATGAACATGACCTTGAGGTCGGGGTCGATCTCGGTCGCCCGCCGGGCCAGTTCGATGCCGTCCATCTCGGGCATGACGATGTCGGTCAGCAGCAGCGAAAAGGGCTCTTCGCGCAACCGTTCGAAGGCGCTGGCGCCATTGTCGAAATCGGATACATCATATCCTGCCCGCTCGAGCGCCTTCACCAGAAAACGGCGCATGTCATCATCGTCTTCCGCAAGCAGGATGCGTGCCATTGATGCCTTCCGAACAACAATCCGGGCGCCGAGACGCCCATGTTAACCATAAGGCGCTATATGCGTGGCGGATGGTAAACATCAAGTGAATGGGCGTGCGTCAACGGCCCTTCGCAATGCCGCGCCGACACTGGACACGACGCCGGCGCGGTGGCACCGTGGCCCCATGCCGCCATGCAGGATCATCCATGCACGCAACGACTGACTTCGAGGCCGTGCCGCCGTTCGAATTGCGGGCGCCGCGCGAGCAGCGCGTGCCTTTCGTCTTCAACTCGCCCCACAGCGGACGCTACTATCCGCCCCGCTTCCTCGCCTCGTCCAGGCTGGATCCGGAGCAGATCCGCCGCTCGGAAGACTGCTATGTCGACGAGCTGTTCGGCGGCGTGGTTCAGATGGGGGCCCCGCTGCTGGCCGCCAATTTCCCGCGCGCCTATCTCGACGTGAACAGGGAGCCGTGGGAGCTCGACCCGCGCATGTTCCACGAGCCCCTGCCTGCTTACGCCAATATCCGCTCCCCGCGCGTGGCCGGAGGGCTCGGCACCGTGCCGCGCCTTGTCGGCGAAGGCCTCGATATCTATGCGGGCCGGCTGCACCTCGCCGAGGCGATCGACCGCGTCAACAGCCTCTACAAGCCCTACCACGAGCTCCTGAAGCGGCTCGTCATGCGCACCCATGCACGCTTCGGCCATGCCGTCCTGATCGACTGCCATTCCATGCCGGCGAGCATCCGCGCCGCCGACACGGGCATGCGGCCCGACTTCATCCTGGGCGATCGATTCGGCGTGTCCTGCACGCCGGGGCTGACGGAACATGCCATCGCCATATTGAGCGGCATGGGCTACCGGGTGGCGCACAACAAGCCCTATGCGGGCGGCTTCATCACCGAGCATTACGGCCGCCCGGCCCGCGGGCTCCACGCCCTGCAGATCGAGATCAATCGCGGCCTCTACATGGACGAGCGGACCTATCGCCGTTCGGCTTCATTCGCGGCGCTCTCGAACGACCTGACCGGCTTCGCCGCGCGCCTGATGGAATTTCCCGATCATTATCTCGGCGGCCTGCCGCTGGCGGCCGAATAGCGCTTCCGCTCCGGATAAAAAAAGACCGCATCGTTGGCCGATGCGGTCGAAGTCTAGGGAGGAAACGCCCAAGGAGGGCATAGACAGCAGAACTGTCTGAGGAACAGAGTATGCTGCATCGCACAAATGTCAAGCGGGAATTGCATAATTCTAGCGCAACCTGAAAGGTAGCTCAAAAAAGTGGCAGACAGAGGAACGGGTGGGCACGGTCGGGTGACGGAAATGGCAGATTTCATGCGCAGCCTCGCGGCAGCGGCGGCGGCGCAGACGCTTCCGCGCTTCCGGCAGGCCAACGACATCGCCAACAAGCTGTCTGGCGGCTTCGATCCGGTGACGGAGGCGGACCGCGAGGCGGAGCAGGCGATTCGCCGCCTCATCGGCGAGACCTTCCCGTCGCACGGCATTCTGGGCGAGGAGTTCGGCCTCTCCAATGCCGGCGCGCGCGAGGTCTGGGTCATAGACCCGATCGACGGCACCCGCGCCTTCATCTCCGGCCTGCCACTATGGGGCACGCTGGTCGGTCAGACGGTGGACGGCGACGCCGTCGCGGGCATGATGTCCCAGCCCTTCACCGGCGAGCTCTTTTATGCGGACGCGACGGGCGCCCGTTACGAGGGGCCGGGCGGCGCCCGGACACTGGCCACGCGCGGCACACGGTGGCTCCGCGAGGCGACGATCTGCACCACCACGCCGTCGCTGTTCGGCGACAGCGAGCGCGTCGCCTATGACAGGCTGGAGCGCGAGGTGCGGCTGGCCCGTTACGGCACCGATTGCTACGCCTACTGCATGCTGGCCGCAGGCCATGTGGATCTTGTGGTGGAATCGGGCCTCCAGCCCTATGACATCGTGGCGCTGATCCCCATCATCGAAAAGGCCGGCGGCGTCATCACCGCGCTCGACGGCGGGCCGGCCGAAAAGGGCGGCTTCATCGTGGCGGCCGCCAATGCAGAGCTTCACGCCGCCGCGCTGGCGGTGCTGCGCGCGTAGGGCAAAGCGCCGTCACACCGCCAATATGTCCGAACCCGGCACGAAAGCGTCGAAGGCGGCCAGCACCTGTTCGCGGTAGCGGTCTGCCTCCTGCAGAAGCTCGTGCTGCGCGCCGTCGATCGTCAGCAGCGAGCCGGAACGCAGCCGCCGCGAATAGGCTTCGATGGCGGGCGTAGAGACCACCTCGTCGGCTCCGGCGGCGATGAGGAGCGTCGGAATGTGGATCCGCGCAGTGAAATCCGGATCCGTCGCCAGCCGCATGGCGCTGAGCGCCGCATTCACCCAGGCGACGGTCGGGCCGCCGATGCCGAGCTCGGGGTTCTGCGCATAGATCGCCAGGTTGCGCCGGTAGCGTGCGGGGTCGCTGGTGAGCTTGTTCGCGGCAAGGTCCGCCTGCTCGCGCGATCGGGGGCCGCCGCCCAGATAGAGCCTTCCCAGCCCCAGCAGGCGCGCCATGCCGGTGAGCCGCCGCAGCAGCGGCCGGGAGATGGAAGAGCGGCGGAAGTCGAGCAGCGGCGCAGTCAGCACCATGCGGCGGACGCGGTTGACCATGGCGGGCGCGGCAAGCAGCGCCACCAGCGCGCCGGTGGAATGCCCGAGAATGAAAAAGGGCGCGCGGCAGTCCGGCAGGACGATATCGGCGAACAACTGGTCGAGGTCCGCGACATAGTGGCGGAAGCTGCGCACATGGCCTTTTTCCCTGTTGCGGATCAGGCGGCCCGATCCGCCCTGCCCGCGCCAGTCGAAGGTGAAGACACCGAAGCCGCGCGCGGTGAGGTCGCGCACCGTCTCGTAATATTTCTCGATGCTTTCGTTGCGCCCCTGGAGCAGGACCACCGTACCTTTCAGGGGCCGGCTGGTGGCCGGGAATATCGCATAGCGGATTTCGACGCCATCGCGCATGCGGGCCCGGCCGGAAATCGCGCCTTCCGGTATGGGGTTGTCGTCGGTGGCAAAGAGGAGGTCCGGCATGTGTCCGCGGCGGTGAGGTTCGCGTCCTGCATAGAGTATTTCGCAGCCGGACGGAATCGTCCGGCCTCGCACAAATGGATCCGAAAGCAGAGAGGCCGGACAGCAGCCCAAGCTCGCTGTCCGGCCCCGTCGTCGGTCCGGGAGGAAGGGACGTTGCACCCGGAGCCGGCTTCCGTGACGGCGACTGCCGTCTTGTCCGTATCCGATGCTGGCACAATAGGCGGCCTTGCCTGAACGCAGGCGGAAGGCGCCGTTCATCGGCCGTTCATCCGCGCGCCGCTTCAGGCGGTTCGCCGCCCTTGAAACGCCGGCCGGCAATTCCCAAATCGTGAATGCGGCTGCCGATGAACGGGGCCGCTGGCCGCAGGATCGGGCAATCAGCCGATCCACCGCGCCAAACCGCAAAACTTGTTGCTCGAATGGAGAACAAAACCATGCGTCACGTTGATTTTTCCCCGCTCTATCGTTCGACGGTCGGCTTCGACCGGCTGTTCACGATGCTCGACTCGCTTGGCCAGCCCGAGGCTGCCCAGTCCTATCCGCCCTATAATATCGAGCGCACCGGAGACGATGCCTACCGCATTTCCATGGCGGTGGCCGGCTTCGGCGACAGCGAGATTTCCATCGAGGCGCACCGCAACGTGCTGACCGTGAAGGGCGAGAAGGCCGAGGAGCAGAACGAGGGCTCGGAATTCCTTTATCGCGGCATCGCCGCGCGCGCCTTCGAGCGCCGCTTCCAGCTCGCCGACCACGTCGAGGTGACCGGCGCGCATCTGGTCAATGGCCTTCTGCACATCGACCTCAAGCGCAACATCCCCGAGGAGATGAAGCCGCGCAAGATCGCCATCGACAGCGCCAATGCCAAGGGCGCGCGCCAGATCGAGGCGAAAGCCGCCTGACGGGCGACACTCCTGATTGAAAAGGGCGGCGCTCAGGCGCCGCCCTTTGTCGTTCGGGGCCGCAGAGAAGGTGACGTTTGCCCTTCACGACGGCCCTGCGTCCTTCGAGAGGCGAGCCGGCCAGATCAGTCGCTGATCGGAACGATCTGCCGCGGATCGATCTGCAGCCAGACCGGCGCGCCCACCTCGAACACGTCGGCCGGCGGCGCCACCACCTTGAACTCCATGTCGCCATTGGCGGGCCGGAAGAGATAGTCCCAGGTTTCGCCGAGAAACGCCGACTGCGCGACGGTCCCCTCGATCCGGATCGCATCGCCGCCGGCGGGAGGCGTGGTGGACAGGCGCATGGCCTGCGGCCGTACCGAGGCGGTGATGGGGCCGCTGGCGCTCGCCCCCTCGCCTATCAGCGCGGCCGGTACGCTGAAGCCGGTGAAATCGACGAGATCGTTGCTGCGCTTGCCGGAGATGAAATTCGTGCGCCCGATGAAGCTCGCCACGAAGCGGGTCTTCGGCCGCGTATAGAGCGCATAGGGCGTATCGACCTGCTCCAGCCGCCCGTTGTTCATCACCGCGATACGGTCCGACGTCACCATCGCCTCCGACTGGTCATGGGTGACGTAGACCGAGGTGATCTTGAACTCGTCATGCATGCGCTTGATCTCGAAGCGCATTTCCTCACGCAGATTGGCGTCGAGGTTGGACAGCGGCTCGTCCAGCAGAAGCACAGCCGGCCGCACCACGATGGCACGCGCCAGCGCCACGCGCTGCTGCTGTCCGCCGGACAGTTCGGCCGGGTAACGGTCGGCCAGATGGCCCATCCGCACCACTTCCAGGATCTGGCCGGTGCGCTCCTTGACCTCCTGGCTGCTGAGATTGCGCAGCTTCAACCCGAAGGCGACGTTCTGCGCCACGGTCATGTTGGGCCAGATGGCATAGCTCTGGAAGATCATCGACATGCCGCGCTTCTCAGGCGGCACGGAGCCGCTCGGCGCCGACAATATGCGGCCATCCAGCTCGATCGTGCCGGCGGTCGGGTCGATGAATCCCGCAATCATGCGCAGCGTCGTCGTCTTTCCGCATCCCGAGGGACCGAGCAGCGAGACGAATTCGCCATGCTTGATGTGGAGGTCGACATCGAGCACCGCATCCACGGAGCCGAAGCGGCGGCCGAGTTTCTTGAGGACCAGTCCGTCCATCATCCCCTCCTGAGCATGAAATCGCGGCCGAGATAGCGCATGCCGATTGCCACCACCGCGACGATGATGAGAAGCAGCAGCGTTCCGAGCGCCGCCAGTTGTTCGAGTTCGCCTTCCTCGCTGAAGTCCAGCAGAACGACGGAGACCACGCGCGTGGTCGGGCCGACGAGGAAGATCGCCGTCGACAGTTCCTGTGCCGCCGGCACGAAGATCAGCAGCCAGCCGCCCGCGAGCGTGCGCTTGAGCAGCGGCCCCACCACATGGCGGATCGCGGTCAGGCGTCCGCCGCCGAGCACCCGCACCGCCTCCTCCATCTCGGGATGGATGGCGCGCACGCCGGCCGAGCTGGTCGTGAAGGCGATGGGCAGGAAACGCGTGATGAAGGCCAGCACGAGGATCAGATAGGTGCCGTAGAGCCCGACCGGCGGCAGCGCATAGGCCGCATAGAAGCCGATCGCCAGAATGATGCCGGGGATCACGTAGGGCGACACGGCGAGGAAGGCGAGCACCTGGCTGAACGGCAGCAGGCGGCGCTGCACGATATAGGCGATGCAGAGCGCCAGCAGCACGGCGATCGTCGCCGCGGCGATGCCCACGCCGACGCTGGTGATAAGCGCCTTCTGCGAGCTCGAATGCTCGAAGAGCACGTAATAGAAGTGGCGCAGCGTGAAATTGTCGAAGCCGAAGCCGGCGGTCCACGAGCGGCTGAACGCGGCCAGCAGGAGCACGACCAGGGGCAGCAGCACGGACAGCGCGACCACGAAGAAGCAGTAGCCGAACATCACCCACTTCCAGCGCCCGAGCTTGACCAGGCGCCGCTCGCCGCCCTTGCCGGTGACTGACGTATAGCCCTTGCGGCGCAGGACGAGCCGCTGGAGGCCGAGCAAGGCCACGGTGATCAGCAGCAGCGGGATGGAATAGGCCGCCGCCGCCCCCAGCCGCAGCGGGAAGGAGAAGAATTCGGATAGCTGGATCACCACCACCGGATAGCGCGCCGGGATCGAGATCAGCGCCGGCACGCCGTAAAGCGCGATGGCGCCGAGGAAGCCAAGCAGCGCGCTGCCGATGATCGCGGGAAGAACGAGCGGGAAGGTGATCTTCATCGCCGTCTTGACCGGTCCCGCGCCCAGCATGTTGGCGGCGTCCTCCATCTCCGAATTGATCATCTCGAAGGCCGTGGAGACGAAGACGAAGACGAGGAAGAAGCCGCCGATGGAGGTGACGAGAACGAGGCCCCAGAAGGTAAAGACGTTCACCAGCGGCTCGGTCGCGCCCGAGAGCGAGTACCAGATCCGGTTGATCCAGCCCGTATTCGGTCCCGCAAGCAGGATCCAGCCGACGCCGCCGAGATAGGGCGGCATGATGAAGGCGCCGAACACGCCGTAGCGGACGAAATTCTTGCCCGGCATGTCGGTGCGCGTGCAGGCCCAGGCCAGCGGCACGCCGAAGAGCAGCTTCAGCACCACCACCGCCGCGCCCATCTTGAGCGTATTGGTGAGCGCCGTCACATGCCTTTCACGGCCATAGGCCTCGACGAAATTCTGGAGCGTCCACGCGCCGGTCTTCCCGTCCGTGAATGCCGCGATGAACAGCGTCGACATGGGCGCGACGATCAGGATGATGAGGATGAGGGCGAGGAACAGCCACAGCAGATTGGCTGGCTGGAGCCGTTGCAGCCAGGGCACGCGTGTCCTCGCATCCGCGGCGGGGTCCCAGTCGGTCGATGTCTGTTGCAGGGAGGTCATGTCGCTGGCCAAACTTCCGTTGCTGGATTGAAACGAAAGGGCCTTGCCCCGGTGGCGGGCGTCGTGTCGCGCTCGGCCGCCGAAGACGCCCGAAGCGGGAGCACAACCGTCGCACGGTCGGTGTCCATACGTTTCATCCATTTCTCCTGTTCAGGCGCGCGACCCTGGCCGGCCAGATGGTTGCCGGCTGGAGCCGATGTCAGATGCCAAAAGTATCGCGGAACTCGTTCTGCACTTTCTGGAGTTCCTCGGCCGCGGTTTCGGGCGGCACGAACAAGGTCTTGGCGGAGGCGAGGTCGGGAACGCCCTCCGGCGCCGGCACATCGGCGCGCATCGGATAGCGCATCGAGTCCGCCTGGAACCTGGCAGCCTCCTCGCTGAGCATGAACTCCGCGAAAAGCTTCGCCGCGTTGGGACGAGGCGCCTTGGCGAGAATCGCGGTTCCGCTCGGCGGCACCAGCATTCCATCGGTGGGATAGACCACCTTGATCGGCGCGCCGTTGCGCGACATTTCTTCGGCATTGTTGACGCCGATGACCGCGACCTGACGTTCGCCGGAGACGATGAGGTTTCGTCCGTCCGTGATCGAACGTCCGATCTGCGGCTTGTTTGTCTCCAGCTTCTCGAAGAACTCCCAGCCGTAGAGCTGCTTCATCGCCAGCGTCCACAGTCCGATGCTTCCGGAGAAACCGGGATGGCCGATGGCGACTTGCCCCTTCCAGCGCGGATCGAGCAGATCTGTCCAGTTCCTGGGCGCTTCTTCCGCCTTGACCAGCCTGGTATTGTAACCGATGCCGAGCGGGGAAATCATCGAGATGACCCAATGCCCTTCCGGGTCGCCCATGTCGCGCAGCGCCGGGACCATGTATTGCAGGTTGTCCGGCTTGTAGGCCAGGAGATTGCCGCCCTTCTGCAACTCGATCAGATCGGTCAGGTCGTTCGTGCTGAAGACGTCGGCCTCGACGGCGCTGGCCTGTATCTCCTGCGTCAACCGCTGGAAGGTGACGCCGCCGGTGGCACGCAGGGCCCTGCAGTCCACGCCCGGATATTTCTTCTCGAAGAGGAGACAGAACTGATCCGTCCGCTCGGTATCCATCATCGATGTATACCAGTTGAACGCCCCTTCGGCCTTCGCGGCCTCGTAGAGCTTCGTCTCGGCCTCCGTCATCGCCTTCTGGGCACCGGCGAGCGGGGCGCAGAGGAGCGACACGGCCAGTGCGGTGGCGGCAATATAAGCACGCTTCATCATGCCCTCCCGAATCTCGGATTCTCATCCAGCGGCCTGCCGTCCCGAGGCGGCAGGCCGCTGGACCGGATCAGATCCCGAACGTGTCGCGGAACTTCGCCTGGACCTCGGGTACCTTCTCGACGCCTTCCTCGGCGGGAATCGCGATCAGCTTGAACGTGTCGAGCGGCACGCTGGTCTTGGAGGGCTCGACATCGGTGCGCAGCGGATAACGCTCCGTCTCGGCGAAGATCTGCGAATTCTCCTTGGAGAGGAAGAATTCGGCGAAAAGCTTCGCCGCGTTCGGATGCGGCGCATCCTTCAGGATCGCCGTGGCGCTCGGCGGCATCAGCGCGCCGTCCGTCGGCAGGATCTTGGCGACCGGAGAACCCTTGAGGACTTCGTCCTGGAGCACCATGGTCAGCGGCGCGATGGCGACCTTGCGCTCGCCGGTGACGACGAGATTGTGACCGTCGGCGACGGAACGGCCGATCTGCGGCTGGTTCTCCTCCAGCTTCTCGAAGAACTCCCAGCCGTAGAGCTTCTCCATCAGCACGGTCCACAGACCCACGCTGCCCGAGAAACCGGGATGGCCGATGGCGATCTGGCCCTTCCACTTGGGATCGTAGAGATCGGTCCAGTTGGTCGGGGCCTCCTCCTTCTTCACCAGATTGGTGTTGTAGACCATGATGATCGGCGAGATGCCGGAGATGAACCAGTTATGGTCCTTGTCGCCGGCGTCGCGCATGACCGGCACCATATATTGCGCGTTTTCCGGCTCGTAAGGCAGCAGCGCGCCCTGCTCCTTCAACTGCACCATCTGGCCTTCGTCATTGGTCGAGGTGACGTCGGCCTGCAGGGCGCCGGCCTGGAGTTCCTGCTGGAGGCGCTGGAAGACGACCTGGCCCGAGGCGCGGACGGGATTGCAGGTCACGCCCGGATATTTCGCGTTGAAGCCGGCGCAGGTCTTGTCGGCGTTCTCGGTCGTGGTCTGCGAAACGTACCAGGTGACCGAGCCTTCCTTCTTGGCGGCTTCGTAGAGTTCCTTCTCATGCGCCGTCATCTCGGCAGACGCCACACCGGTCATCAGCAGGACCGCTGCCGAAACTGCACCCGCGAAGCGGGACAAGCGAATTCTTTCCATGTTTTCCTCCCGAAATTGGCCCGGCTTCAGAGCGCCGGAAGAGCCATATGCACTCTTGTATACGACCTTACCTGGATTGTACCGCTTATCAAGTTAATTGTATCCGACACTAGAGAGC